>Ga0210377_10004333_pt1 | contig 11978 bp, 21 predicted proteins | sample PLM4_65_b1redo_FD_155480 | JGI IMG/M metagenome (GOLD analysis project Ga0210377, IMG submission 155480) | Groundwater sediment microbial communities from an aquifer in East River, Colorado, USA - PLM4_65_b1 redo | ecosystem: Environmental > Terrestrial > Soil > Riparian zone | place: USA: East... | reverse complement strand
CCTGTTACTACTGGATGGTTCGAGTTTGGGATCATACGTTGGGAACCATCTGGACAGCGGGTTTAGTGCGAATGGCACATCCCTGACGCCCAACACATGGTATTTCGTTGCGGGCGTCAGGGAGGCGATGAATAGTTACAAGGTCTATCTCAACGGGATTTTGGACACCACAAACACCTATGACTGCACTGGCAGAAGTGCATCATTTACCCGGGAAGAGATCGCTGAGAACTATTCGAATGACCAATTTCGACTTAACGGGCGTGTGTTCAACTTCATGTCCTATCGCAAGGTACTGACCCCCGAGCAGATCCGCGCCCAGATGAGAAGTTTCTTCCCGATCTTCTCTCCGCCCTACCTGCGTTTGTGGACGCCCATGCGGGAGAGAGGATTCCGGGCACGCCATTATGATCGTGTCAAAGGGGCTTACTGGACGGTCGGTGGCACACTTACCGACGAACCCAATCCATTCAAGGTCTCTGTCCAGACACCCCGATTCTATTTTCTACCGATGCTCAGCGGTGGGACCACGCATAATGCCACCGCCACACTGGCAGGCACGTCATCCGTTGTAACCGCGGGCAATATCAATGTCCCTTATTTCGTGAGTTCACAGGCAACCGATATTACCGTTGCCACCCAGTCGCCGGTGATCACTGCTCCCGCGGGCATAGCCAATGGCGATCTGATATTGATATTCGGTGTCACCAATACAAACGCCAACGTGGCAGCTCCGGGCGGATGGGCATTGGTTGGAACGGAAGTGGATGCAGGGAGCGATTCGACCACGTTCCTGATCCGCAGGATCGCATCCGGCGAGGGTGCGAGCTGGACCCTGACCAATCTATTCGACGCCACCGAGATCGGGCGTTTTGTTGCCATCGTCTATCGCAACGTGGACCAGACCACGCCGATCAACCAAAGCAATCAAACCAGCGCGTCCGCCACTTCACTGAGCGGTCCAAGCGTTTCGCCAGGTGTGGCCCGTTGTATGATCGTGCAGTTCGCAGGTTGTGATCCTGGCACGGGCGCCTATGCAGGCACGCCGGACAGTTCGCCGGTGGGGGTTGAACGCTTCGATGCCAAGGATGCCAGTTCCAATGCGTACGTGTACATTCAGGAGTATTTGCAGATCACCGCCGCGCCGATCGCGCTGGATGTCACGAGCCTGACTTCCGACACTTACGGTTATCACCAGATCGCCATCGCACCGCCGCCGACCACCACACACAATGCCACTGCCACACTGGCAGGCACGTCGAGCACGGTGACGGTCGGGAAGAATAGTATTCCATTCACTGGCACGCTGGCGGGTACATCGTCCGCGGTGACGGTGGGGAAGAACGCCATCCCGTTCACTGGCACAATGGCGGGTACATCGTCCGTTGTGAGCGTGGGAAACACAGCCATTCTTTTCACTGCCACACTGGCAGGCACGTCGAGCGCGGTGACGGTGGGGAAGAACGCCATCCCGTTCACTGCAACGATGGCAGGCACGTCGTCCGCGGTGACGGTGGGGAAGAACGCCATCCCATTCACGGCTACGATGGCGGGGACATCGTCCGTTGTGAGCGTTGGAGATACCGCCATTCTTTTCACTGCCACAATGGCAGGCACGTCGAGCGCGGTGACGGTGGGGAAGGATGCCATCCCATTCACGGCTACATTAGCGGGAACATCATCTGTCGTGACCGTTGGCACTACGACCGGTTCGATCAATTTCACTGCAACACTGGCAGGCACATCGTCCGTGGTGACCGTTGGGAAGAATTCCATTCCGTTCACCGGTACGCTGGCAGGCACGTCGAGCGCGGTGACGGTGGGGAAGAATGCCATCCCATGCACGTCCACGCTGGCGGGAACGTCTGCACTGGCTGTTCTCGGAACCATTGCCGGGCAGGTGGATTTCACTGCAACGCTGGCAGGCACATCGTCGATGGTGACCGCAGGTGTCGATCAGATCCCGTTCACATCCACACTGGCGGGAACATCCAGCCTGGTGACCGCTGGAAAGGACTCGATCCCGTTCACGTCCACGATGGCAGGTCTGTCGAGTGTGAATGTGGCTGGGAAAAATTCCATCCCGTTCGCGTCCACACTGACGGGCACATCCAGCCTGATCGTTTACACGACCATCGAGCTTGGCGATGTAGCCGTCTCCGATGCTGCGGCACATTCGGTGACGCTCTCGGATGTGAGCCTGTCCGTTCTGTACGATGTGGCCCTGAGCGATCGCCGCGTGAGTGCGCTGTCGCTGGCTGATCTGGCTGTAAATTCTGTTTCGATAGAGGATGCGTAATTATGAACACTTACACTGAAGGCGAATTGATCAAATGCACCGGCACGTTCACGGACGAAGCCAGTGTTGTCCAGGACCCGACCGGCGTGCGCTTTGTCTTTGAAACGCCCGCGGGGGTCGTGACAGAATATGTCTACGGCACGGACGTGGAAGTGGTGAAGGATTCGACCGGCGTGTATCACGTCAATCTCGATACGACGGACAAGCCCGGCACGTGGAAGTATCGCTTCTATGGCACGGGCACAGGTCAATCCGCGGGACAGAATAAGTTCAAGGTGATGCGGGCGGTGCCGGTTGCATGATCCCGTTGAAACCGCGCGAACGTATCGTGTTGACATTCATCTTTGAATTCCATGCCGAATATAAAAACTCTCCGCTGGTCAGTGAGATTACGGCACGCTGTCAATTTGCCGGAACCACGGTCCGCTATGTGCTGGGTCGTTTGCAAATGAAGGGTTACATCGATTGGGTGCAGGTGGGAAGCCGTCGCCTGATCGTCCCTTTATGGAAGGAGTGATATGGCAAAACGTTCTGCAATAGGGATATTCAATGGCAACTGGAAGAACCGGTGGCGCAGGGTTCTGGAAGATACATCCGACCGCCGCGTGTTCATCATTCAAGCCAATCAAGATAAATTTGCCGACGCCCTGAAAGTTTTGAAAGCCGCCGACCCATTGGGCTGGGAAATCTGGTATGACGACGATGCCAACATCCCGGAATATATCCTGTGGACGGATTCAAAAGCCATCAGCGATCTGTGCTTCAGGATGATCGAGCGGGCGAAGCTGGTGAAGGCGCAAAATAAATGAAGCCACGCCAAAGAACTGACGGGAAGCTGTAACAAGCCCATGCCAAGGGGCTTATCAGAAAATCCCACGTCTTCGGACGTGGGATTTTTTATTTCATCACGATCTCGATCCCATCTTCCCTGACCACGATCTTTGCGATGACGCTCCTCAGCACATGGTTGACTTCGCCGGGGTCGGTGGTGAGGAGCCAGTGGGGGAGATCTTCGATCAGGGTGAGTGTGTGCAGGCTTTGTTCGAATTGCAGGCGCTGGGTTTCCAGCGCTTTTTGTTTTTCCACGGTGTCCTGTGCCTGGTGGATCTGTTCGGTCAGTTCGGCACGGCGGCGGGTGTAGTCGGGCAGGTCGAATTGTCCGGCGAGGTAGGCGTCTTCGAGACGGGAGAGTTTTCGTTCGAAGGTTCGAAGGTTGGAAGGTTGCAGGTTTGGGTCAGAGGGTGATGCCTGGTGTGGATGCAATCTGATCTTTTGCAGGGACTCTCCTAGGCGTTCGAGCAGGACCACGTGCGGGATGTTGATATGACCGATGGCACTGCCGGTGCTCGAGCAGCGCCAGATGAGCCGGTGCGCGCCGCGCGGTCCGTTGCCCTGACGCCAGAGGGTGGCGCCGCAGGTTCCGCATTTGGGCAAGCCGGTCAGTTGGTTGTTTGCGCGCCCGCGGTAGGTCTTGGTGCGGCGGGCAAGCTCGAGCAGGATGAGCCGGTGCGTGGCTTCGTCCCAGAGCGGTGTGTGTTTGCCTTTGTTTTGGTGGATCTGGTCGGGGGGGATGGAGCGGTTTCGTTTACGGGTATCCGTTGCCGGGTCGAGGTAGACGCGAGACTTCCCAAACTGGACAGTGCCGGAGTAAAACGGGTTTTTTAGAATATCCCGAACGGTGACAGGATGCCACGTCCGGCTGCGTGGGGCAGCCACGCGTGACTTTTGCAGGATTTCCGCAATCTGATACGAGGAGACGCCGGAAAGGTGCAAATCCTTGATCTTGAGTACGACGAATTTCAGGTCGGGGTCGGGTTCGGGGATGGCTTTGCGGTCGTGTTCGTGCCCGGGCGGTTTGCGGTAGCCGTAGGGGATGTGGGTGGCGGGCAGTCCGAGTTCGGTGATGCGTTTGGGCATGTTCTCGAACCATTTGCGGCGGGTGCGGTTGATCTCAAGGCTGGAGGTCATCTGTGTCATGGTGAGCAGCATGAGCACGTTGTCTGCCTTATAGATGGTGTATTTTTCGGGGGCGACGGGTTCGATGGGCAGGTTGACGAAGTAGAGCTGCACGTGATATTGCGCCAGCCTGCGCAGGATGCCGACCTGCAGGGAGCGCAGGCGGTCGGTTTCGCTGACGAGCAGGATGTCGTATTCGCCGTTGCGCGCCGACTGCAGCATGTCGTGGATGGCGGGGATCTCGCGCTCGGCGTCGCTCAGTTCATTGTAGAGTTCACGCGATTGGATGGCGACGAAGGGACCGGCGCTCTCGACCCAGCCCCTGCCTGTCCCCGTTTCGAGGGTGGATTCAAGCTGGTTGTCGAGTGAGAATTTGCCCGGCTTGTTCTGGTCACGGGTGGAGACTGCGGCAAAGCGGGCGAAGCGGAAGGGCATGAGGGGGGGAGAGGGTTTAGAGGGGACAAAAGTTCCAGAGGGACAGAGGGGCAAAGGTTTCAGAGGGACAGATGTTCCAGATGGTCAGAAGCTCATAAGCGCGCCAAAGATCTGAAAGATGATGGTGATGACCAGCACGAAGACCATGAAGCCGAGCTTGCCATTGATGGAGTTAAGGAGATCGGTCTGTTTACGCGTCTCCATTTCGATATCGAACGGTTCAGGGGCGGTCTGGGGTTTTGATTCTGTAGACATATTGATCTCCTAACTCATACCCAATGGGCGGGAAATATCCAGGACAACACGAAGCGGTTGATCTTCATGTTGATACGATCGTGCAGGGTTTCGATGTGTTCGATGTGATGGATGATGAAGACGGCGACCGTGATCTTGATGCGTAGTGATTTTCTTTGAACCCAATTCAAATGCAACCAACAGGTTTCAAGGATGTCGAAACGCCCGCTTGCGGCTGGGTCTGTTTTGCTGTTGTTCATTCTTGATCGCGTAACCCTCAACTTTCTCGCGCACAGCCTTCCTGATCTCTGGCGTCAATTCGTCCCAAACCCCCTGGATATAGAACAGGTCAGGGTCGGGACGCGGAAGCCCAAGCACGTCATACACCTCCACTCCCAACTTCTCGGCGATTTTGCGGACGTTCTCTCCCTGGGGCATTCGGGTCTCGTTCCACCAATTTGAAACTGTTTGTTGTTTTACTCCCAGATACTCCGCAAACTGAAAGACCGTTTTCCTCCCGCCCGATCTCTGCTGCCACTCCAAAAACTGTATTTCCAAGAACTGGCGAAAGCTATTCAATTTTTCATATCCTTCCAATCAACATTCTACATGTAACCTTTTCTTGTGTATAGGGGTATTGACAAAATCAAACCACTGGTGTAAATTAACCCCAGTGAAGTTAAATACCCCACTGAGTTATCGACCAAGGAAGGAAGAAGGAAATGGAAACAAAGGATGAAGTCAAGGCGATCAGCCTTCAGGATTGCATCAACGAATACGCTGAGCAAACCAGGGTGCGTGAAGAAGAAACACAAAGGGAGGAAGCTGAGGAGTTTGCAAAGAGAGAAGAATTGACAAAGGAAGCCTTTGCAAAGATAGGGCTTACATCTTTCGCGGTACAAGGAAGTTTTGCGTTTTTCAACATGGACGGGTTGATGGTCACGTTCGTGGTCGGAAAATGGAAATATGGCGCGTATGGTGTTTATCGCATCCTTGATGAAGTGTGTGGTCAATGCGGAAAAAACTTCGTCACAGCTGAATATGATTTGAGTGCCAAAGGTATTGGGGGACTGTTGGTCAATCCGCAGAAGAGATATCACGATTGTCCTAACTGGATATCTTCCACCGTTGCACTTCCCGTTGTTCAAAAATCTACCCGTGAGCAATTGATGGATGCACTCGATGCCTATCTTGAGAGCCGACAGATCAACACTGAAAGCTAGGAGTTTCCCGAATGCCTAAAAGAACAATCCCTGATGTATTGAAAGCCTATAAAGCCGCGGAGCAGTTCGAATCGGACAGCGCTTTTGCGGAGGCGTTGAGCCTGAGCCGACAGGTGATGTCGCACTGGATGAATGGACGCTACACGCCGACCGGCGAATGGCTGCAAACAATGGCGATCGTGAAGCGCGGTCAATGGCAGGGTGACATGGCTGTGGACCTGCTGAAACTCCGCGGGATGGAAATTCCCTGCGTTTGTCTGGATTTGGTGGGCGATAACGGGGTGTGTCCAAAACATGGGGTGGCGGTGCAGGTGGAGGTGGATGCATGAAGGGCAAAAGGGCAAAGGTCGATTGGTCGAAAGTGCCGGTGTTCATCACGGGCGATACGACACGGGCCGCACAGGTGATCGGCGATGCGGTGTTGAAGTTCCATTTGGAGAAGATGGTGAGGGAGGAGGAGGCAAAGGGGCAGAGGGGTATAGGTGCAGATGTGCAGATGGTCAGAGGGGCAGCCCCACAAGGGAGTAATAAGGTGGCGGTGCCAGCATGACACGAACAAAAGATGCCACCCGGCAATATGAAGTTCTCGAAGCGATCCGAAAATATAAAAGCGAATATGGCTTTTCGCCAAGTATCCGCGACTTGATGGAATTGACCGGAATTACATCCACGTCGGTGGTTCATTATTACATCCGCCTGTTGGAAGACGAAAAACTTATACGCCGCACACCAGGCGTCAGCAGAAGCCTGGACGTGACTGGAAACCATTTCGGTCACGAATCTGCAAGGTCAGCCTATTTGACATATCGATCATTGAAGATGAGCAGGAATTATTTGACCGCTTATCGAATGCGGATGAGACTGTCATGAGAGGCAGATGGTCTGACCGCAAGGACAGGGTGCTGGATGCGATACAGGAAAATCCGTATGCCACGATGAACGAGCTGGTCGAAGCGACGGGTATCAAGTGCAAATCCAACATCTGGTACCACCTGCACGACCTGCACATGAAGAGCGCAAACATCGGGAAGGGTGTCACGCTGGCGAACGTCATCCAGCGCCTGAAGGACGAATCCGCGGCGGCGAAAGCAGAAGGCGCACGCAGACACGTCCCCGGGAAGAAGCGCGCAACCAGCCGGACCAGCCTGATGAGCCGCATCGATGAAGTCGTCGAGAAAGCCCGGCAGGAACAACCCGTCATGGGTCAAAGAATCCGCCTGGTCGTGCAGTGGGATGGCGACCGGTGGGCGAGTGAAGCGCGCTAGATGGTGGAGGAAATATGGACCCTTATTTTGCAATTTTTATTATGTCCCTTTTTGGTCTTGCATTGATATTCGATAAAGTCTGGAGACAGCCATGATCAATCAATTATTGAAAGCCAACGACCCGTACGAACTCGAAGCGCAGGTGCGCAAACTGCTCGATCAAGGCTGGGATGTGCAGGGCACGCTGGTGACGAGTGACACGACCCTGCTGGGTCAGTGGATGTTGGAGATCGCGCCGAATTCAGATTACAAGCTGGTGGTCGCCGACGACATCATCGAGCTCGAGTCCACGTGCAAGACGTTGATGGATGATGGCTGGCGCTTCTGGTACTCGGACCAGCGCTGGGGCGGGAAGATCCTGCAATGGATGGAACGCCCGGTGATGGTCGTCTCGCACCGCGCATACGCCGATGCAAAGCGCATGGTCGTCCACTCGGAGCACGTCACGCCGGTGAACTACCGTACCTTGTTTGGTGGAGCACGAATTCCTTCCATACTCGAAGGATAGCACGATGGGACCTGAAGGTGTGAACCTGGGCTTATTTCTCAACCAATTCGCGGCGAATCCGACCGTGTTCTGGGCGATGTTCATCGCCGCCCTCTTCGGATTGATGACCTTTGGGTACTTTTACAACCAGTTGATGGATGCGCTCCACAAGCGCAACGAGCACACGTCACTGTACGTGGCGATCGGTGTGGCGCTGACGTTGGGCGTGGCGGCTCTCTTCTCGTGGAAGTCTGCCCTGCTGCTGCTGGTCTTCTTCGCCGCTGACGGTGGCTTCATGATCTGGGGCGAGTTCAGGCGCACGAATAAAGCAGTTGACGAGCAACACAAAAACCCGCGCCGCAAGAGACTACCCTACGCCGCCAACGGTCGCATCGATGACGCCCGCATGGCTGTGATCGAAGCCAGCCGACTGCTGGGGATGGCGCTCAAGGAAAAGGATGGAACGGTCCGCGCGCTGCAGATGGCGAATGCCAGCAATGAGTTGAACAGCGCGAACATAAAGCTGCTGGAATTGAAGGTGATTCAGCAGATCGAAGAATGATCGGGAGAGGGGAAGGGGCAGAATTGCAAAGGGGCAGATGTTGGAACGTTGAAATCTTTATTGCCGGGAGCAATGAGCGGCGAGAACTGGTTCCGCTCAGACCATAAGAGCGGCATTGCTCCTAATTTTTATCACTTCGGGGATGGGTTCCCCGACAGGATGCCCACCGTGTGGGGCAGTCACACGGCATGAGTATCTCCTCCTATAAAACCGCGGACGGTCGAGAGATAGGCTGCGGGAGGGAGAAGGAAAGTGCAAAAGTTCAAAGGTGAAGAAGTTCAGATGTTCAAAGGATGAAAGGAAGGAACGAAATGGAAGCAAAGATCGAAGAACGGAATCGGAAGATCAGACAGATCATCGAGATCGTGTGTGTGGCGGTGGTGATCGTCCTGGCGCTGGTGGTGGCCGCATGGTTTTTTCGTGACCAGATTATTTCAGCCTGGTGCCAGATATCGTATGCATTCACCGGCAAAGACCTGAACGGTCATTTCTTTGACCGTAACTTTCAGTGCCTGAGCCTGGTGCGGTAGACCACACTGCCGCGGGTTGTTTTTGAAAGGAGTCAACCATGGCTAACAAGGAAGAACGAGCAGAAATCGAAAGGCAGGTGCGGCATATCCTGTCCTTCCATAAGGGCAGGGAGAACCGCATCAGCCGCTGGGAACTGGTCGAGAAGATCTTTGGACGGGAAGCCGCCGCAGACAGATCAAACAACAATCCGTTCGACCGGCAGATCCGCAGCGCGATCGAGAAATACCGCGACATTGACTTCATCGTCTCTTCGAGCGGCTTTGCTGGCTACTGGCTTGCCGCCGACATGAAAGATATCGAGACCATTGCCCAGGAATATGTCGACCGCTCGCGTGTCATGGAACAAAAGGCGCGCAACCTGCGCGAACGCGGAGAGAAGCAATTCGGTCCGCAGATGCCGCTGTTCAAGGTAAATTGAGGAGGATGAGATGAACTTGCGAATCAATCAAACTGTCCATACGCCGGTTGGACCCGGTCAGTTCATGGCGAATTTTGCCACACTGGATGGAGGCAATGGTCCGGTAGTGAAGGGACGCATGGTGCAAATCGCGCTGACCGACGATAACCGCAGTCACATCAAGGACTCGAACTGCCTGACCCCGCTGGCGATGTCCACGGCGCTGTTCGTGTTTCAGGATGAAGACATCAGGGTGCAATCATGAAGGGTCCGTTTCGCGGCTTGGCGTATGGATGTCTGTTCAGCATCCCGTTGTGGGTGTTGATCTACCTGGCGGTGAAGTTGGCGTTGTACCTGGCAGGAGTTGAATGATGAAAAAGGGATTCCGCCCACTTTATGGTAGAGACCATCCAAAGACCCAAAGAGTTTTGAAAAAAAATTCTGCAGAGAACCCAACTGTCACCGAGGAAGATCGGAAACGATGGGCTGAGATGGAGAAGGAACGAATTGCGCGTGATGGTCCCAGAGATTGGGGTCCCCCCTGGCAGAAGAACGAGGAGTAATTATGAACGAGCAGAAATTTATCATCAAATATCCTGAAGCTGGCGATCTGGTTGATCCTGCAATACTTGGCAGCGATGCCGAGCCAATGTTGATCCTGCCAGAGTTCGAATCGTGGGATATGGGTCTGGAGTTGAATGAGAAGGAGGGTCATACGTTCTGGCAGCCTGGAGAGGTATTGCAGTTCCGTGGTGTTGTGAACGGCGTGACGGTGTGGATCGAGCAGGCGAGTGGACGGATGAGCCTGAATGGCAAGACCGGTTATCGGGTGGCGTTTGGTGCGCATCCTGAGTATCCGCCGATGGTGGATGTGCGAGAAGCTGCCAGGCTGATCAAGGAGCATGTTCCACCCACGGAGTATGTGCGAGTTACCCCGGCAGAGTGGGCTGCACGGCGTGGCTGAACTTGTGCATAGGATGAATGTCATGTTGATGATGAATGTCATACCCCTGCCCCACCACTCCCCCAGGTGCGTCGAAAAGACGACCTTTAGGAACGGGTACGGGCGCAAATGGGACATCTCCATGCGGTGGGGAGGAGGTTCAAATGCTCTATGACCGTCCGACGCTGAAGGATTGGCTGCCGTTGGCGATAGTGTCATTTGTCATATTCAGCATTTCATGGACGTACAGTTTTACAGTCGGTGAGGGTATCGCTGTGATCCTTGGGATCGGCGCGGCGGTCAATGCGTTGCACCAGATCGGCTGGGCGTTTGTGGACACGCTCAAGGAAGCGCGACCCGATACGTTCAAGACCAGTCAGAACTATATGGCAGAGTTGATCAAGTCCATGAATCCGAACCAGCTCAAGGCGTGGGGAAGAGTCGGGAATGCGCGGGTGTCGGTGATGGCTCGTAAGGGGAAGAACTCCCAGCCGGTGTACATGCTCCACGGTGAGGACATCAGCCTTGATTTCCTGAACCATTTCCTAAACCTGTCCACGGAGATGAGGGTTTGCCCGGTGAGTAATTTCATGGCAGAGACGCATCACTGGGATTGGTCGCAGGACAATCTCGTCAGCGATTATGAACAAGCCTGTGCCTGCCGCGCGTACCTGGTGCGCAATGGCTGGGCGGAGTGGAGCGGCAACGGCACTGCGCCGACCTGGACAATGGCTCAGGACGGGATGCGCTGGACGCCGGAAGATATCAAGCGAATCCACGGATTGGTGGAAGAAACGGAAGGTAACCAATGACCGATCAGGAAAAGCAGGTGGAAGAGTTGAAACGGGAGGCGGTGGTCACCCGGGCGTGGAAGATCGCCCGCGAGATGGGTGCGACTGTCCTTTTTCAGGACTTTCGAACGGGTGTGTTCTTTATGCAGATCCATCCCAGTTCGATGAGCATGTTCGATAACCACATCTTCCAAGTGGTGCAGGGATGAAGAAGCGCAGAACCACCAGACGGAAACCAGACCTATTCGAGAGATTCCAGAACAACATCCGCACAGGCATCAGAGGGCTTGCGCGCAATGCCTGGAATATCTGCTCATGGATAGGGCTGGGCACGCTGTTGTATTTGATCTTGAGATAGGGAGCCGACGATGGAAGAGACAAAGGTCAAAGGTGCAAGGATGTTGGAAGCGCAAAAGGTGCAGATGATGCAGAGGCTGGATGACCGCATCCTGCAAGCCATCCCGTTGATGGCTCCCGTGCCGACTGCCTGGATGATCGGCGTGGCGACATATTCGATCATGCACTTCCCGGTGCCGGTCTCTGTGATCACGGCGTTGACGGTGGAAGGGTTGGGGTTCGTCTCGATCAACACCGCCAATGAGATGCGCGAGTTCAACCGGCATCTGAACGCCATCGAGATGAAGCAGAAGATGCAGGCTCCCACGTGGCAGGCGTATGGCGTGGCGGCGCTCTACATCGCAACGGCAACGTTGATGACGGTTGTCCTGCACATTGCCCCGTCGCTGGCTGTTTATGCACCGCTCCCGTTCATCGTGATGACCGTGGCAGGCGGCTGGCTGTTCGCCCTGCGCAAGGAACATTCCGCCCGGGTCGAGAAGTGGCTGGAAGGACGCT
>Ga0210377_10004332_pt1 | contig 11981 bp, 8 predicted proteins | sample PLM4_65_b1redo_FD_155480 | JGI IMG/M metagenome (GOLD analysis project Ga0210377, IMG submission 155480) | Groundwater sediment microbial communities from an aquifer in East River, Colorado, USA - PLM4_65_b1 redo | ecosystem: Environmental > Terrestrial > Soil > Riparian zone | place: USA: East... | reverse complement strand
GTCTGCTGCTCCGGCAGGAAGTCGAGCTGACTCTGCGAGCCCTGGCCGAAGCCCTTGCCGAAGAGTCCCCCGGAGCCGACCGCGATCAGCCCCTGGATCGAGTGGTACGCAGCGCCGAGCGGATCGCGCTCCGGGTTCAGGAACGTGAACACGCGCTCCTTCTGGTAGTCGTGCAGGAAGAACACCCACGCCACCACCGCAGCCCCGATCCCCGCCGCCGCGAGCAGCAGGATCGAGAACACGCGAACGCGCGTGACCGCGAGAAAGCTCGCGGAGACGATGCAGACGACCAGCGTCGTGCCGAGGTCCGGCTGCTTCACGATCAGCGCGGCCGGGATCGCGATCAGGATTCCCGGCAGGACCAGGTCGAGCAGCCCGACCGGCGCGCTGGCGCTGCGCCGCGCGAGCAGCCGCGCGAAGAGCACGATCATCGCGAGCTTCGCCAGCTCGGAGGGCTGCAGGTTCATCGGTCCCAGATCGATCCAGCGCCGCGAGCCGTTCACGACCTTGCCGAAGAAGAGCACCGCCACGAGCAGCGCGACGACCGTGCCGTAGAGCGGGAACGCGATGCGCTCGAGCGTTCGATAGTCGGGGATGAGCGTGGCGAAGAGCAGCAGCACCCCGATGCCGAGCCACACGAGCTGTCGCCCCGCCGTGTCGGGAATCCCGCCGATCACCGCGTGTCCGGGCGACGCCGAGACGAGGTTCACGATCCCGATCCCCGCGACGAGCACCCCCATCGTGAAGAGCGGCCATTCGAAATTCTGGATCAGTCTACGGTCGATTCCCGGCATGGACCTGCATCTCGTTTTCGAGGAAACGAACGACGACGTCGCGCGCGACCGGCGCAGCGGCGCTGCCGCCGTGGCCGCCGTGCTCGACGAGAACGGCCACGACGATTCTCGGATCGTCGGCGGGAGCGTAGGTGACGAACCAGGCGTGGTCGCGGTGCTGGCGCGCCAGCTCTTCGGAATCGAGCCGCGCGCCGGCGGGCATTCCGACGACCTGCGCGGTGCCGGTCTTGCCGGCCGCGAGCGCCCCGCCCGGCAGGTTGCGCATGATGGCGCCCGTGCCGTGGGCCTCGTTCACGACGCCCTCGAGGCCCGAGCGCACGAGCGCGAGCGTGGCGGCCGAGACCGGCACCTCCCCGTCGATCTCCGGCTCGAAGGTCTTCACGATCGCGCCGTCGGGCTCTTCGATGCGCTTCAAGAGGTGCGGCCGGTAGCGCACGCCTCCGTTCGCGATCGCCGCGTACGCGGTGGCGAGCTGAAGCGGGGTCCACAGATTCGCGCCCTGCCCGATCGAGACCGAGACCGTGTCGCCCTCGACCCAGGGTGTGCCGTCGCGGAGCTGACGCCACTCCTTGGTGGGTACGAGGCCCGCCATCTCGCCGGTGAGCTCGATCCCCGTGCGCGCCCCCAGGCCGAGGGACCGCGCGTAGTACGCGAGCCGATTCACGCCGAGCTCGAGACCGAGCTTGTAGAAGTAGACGTCGCACGACTGCACCAGCGCCTTGTGCAGGTCGACCGTGCCGTGACCTTCCTTCTTCCAGCAGCGGTAGGTGCGCCGGCCGAGCCTGAACGAGCCGCCGCAGTACACCTCCGTGTGTGGGTCGACGAGCTTCTCCTCGAGGCCGCCGATCGCGGTCACGACCTTGTACGTGGAGCCCGGCGGGTACTGACCCTGCAGCGCGCGGTTCACCAGCGGCTTCAGCGGGTCGTCGAGCAGCGCGCGCCAGTTCAGCGGGTCGATGCGGAGCGCGAACTCGTTGGGATCGAACGCGGGGCGGCTCACCAGCGCGAGCACCTCGCCCGTGCGCGGATCGAGCGCGACCACCGCCCCGGTCTTGTGCTCGCGATCGAGCGCGGACTCGGCGGCCTCCTGCAGCGCGTGGTCGAGGGTCAGCACCACGTTGCGGCCGGGCTGGGGCTCGACCAGCGAGAGCAGATCGAGCTCGCGCCCGTGCGCGTCGACGAGCAGGTTGCGGCCGCCGGGTCGTCCGCGCAGGTCGGCGTCGAGCAGCTTCTCGATCCCGTCGCGGCCGACGATGTCTCCGCGCCGGTAGCTCGAGAGCTCCTGGTCGTCGTTGAGCTGGTCCGTGCCGATCTCGCCGAGCCTGCCCAGCAGGTGCGCAGCGCTCGACCCGTACCGGTAGCTGCGCACCGGCGTCACCTGCGTGATCACGCCGCCCAGCGCCCAGAGGCGCGCCTCGACGCTCGCGAGCTCGTCGCGGTCGAGATCGTGAGCGACGCGCTGGGGCTGGAAGCGCGCGCGGCCGCGCGGCTCGCCGTAGCTCGCCTTCACGCTCGCGAGATCCCGGCCGGCGAGTCCGGCGATGCGCGCGAGCGTGGTCTGCAGGTCCTCGGCTTCCTGCGGCACGACCAGGACCTCGAAGGACGGGCGCGAGCCGACCAGCTCGTCGCCGTGGCGGTCGAGGACCGCGCCGCGCGCCGCCTGCACGCGCTGCGTGCGCACGCTGTTGCGCTCGGCCGACACCTTGTACACGTCGCCCTGGACGACCTGCAGGTAGAACAGCCGCGTAAGCAGGAGCATCCACACCGCGACGACGAGCAGCGCCACGCCCGTCAGCCGGCGTTCGATCATGCCCTCCGCGGGCGCACCACTCGAGGTCAGCCGGTTCACGGGCGTACGCGCGGTCCCTGCGCGGCCAGCGCGGGCCACGAGCCTTCGCGATCCGTCTCGCTGAGCAGGCGGCGGAACACCGAGAGGAGCGGCGCCGCGGCGAGCGCCGTCGCGACCGCCGTGCCCGGCGCGCGAATCAACAGGCTCGCCCAGTCGGGGGCGACCTCAGGCGTGAACATGCGCTGCACCACCCCCAGCAGCACCCAGTTCGCGATGGCGTAGATGCAGACATAAATCGCCCAGGGCACCGCTGCGCGCAGGTAGAGCGCCTTGTCGAGAAGGCGCGTGGCTGCGCAGGCCGTCCCGCAGAGCAGCGCGAAGAGGCCGAGCGGCGAGGCGGACAGCACGTCCAGAACGAACCCCGCCCCGAACGCGAGCAGCAGCCCGTGCACGCCGCCGCCGCGAAGCCCCATGGCCAGCGCGAAGATCAGCACCAGGTCCGGCCGGATCGCCGCCGGCAGGAGCAGGCGGGCGACGACCTGACCGAGCAGCAGGGCGAGCCCGATCCCGACGAGCTTCGCCAGGCCGCTCAACGCGGCGCCTCGGCGGTCGTGGGCGGATCGGCCGGAGGTGGAGGCTCGGGGCCCATCGGCGGGGGCGGCTCGGGCCAGAGCCCCTCGTCCGCGGCGGAGAACGCGTCGTCTTCGGGAATCTGGCGCTGCTCGAGGATCACGAAGACCTCGTCGAGGCGGGTGAAGTCGACGACGGGGTCGACCTTGGCGGCCAGGAAGAGCCCGGAGGTCTTGTTCTCGACCTTCGCGACCCGCCCGACCCGCAAGCCCTTCGGGTACACGCCGCCCATGCCCGAGGTCAGCAGCAGATCGCCTTCCTCGACGCTCTCCTGGCGCAGCACGTGGTCGAGATCGCAGTCCGGGCCCGCGGCCCCGCGCACCGTTCCCCGCGCGCGCGTGCGCTCGACGTAGGCGTCGAGGCGGCTCTGCGGATCGATGATCAGCATGACCTTCGACGCCCCCGGCGTCGTGCCCGAGACCAGCCCGACCACGCCTGCGTCGGTGATCACGGGCATGCCCGGCCGGATACCCGCGGCGGCGCCCTGATCGATGATCAGCGATTGGAACCAGGGCGAGAGGTCCTGATGGATCACGTTCGCGGGGACCATCGGGATCTCGCGCTGCGCGCGGAAGCCCGCCAGCTTCTGGAAGCGCTCGGAGGACAGGATCGCCTCGCGGTACTGGTGGTTCTCGTCCTCGAGCCGCGCCAGGCGACCGCGCAGCTTCTCGTTCTCCTCGCGCACGCCCACGAGCGCCACGTAGTCGCCCCAGACGCCCCGAAGCTCCTGGACCGGCAGGGTGACCATGCGCTCCAGCGGCAGGGTGAGGTTCAAAACCAGGCGGGGCGCGAAGCCGAGCTCGGAGGGGCCGTGCTGCGAGGCCATGCCGATCGCGCAAAGCGACGCCAGGAGCAGGTAGGTGAGCGAATAGGCGTGGCGACGCAGCAGCTCGCTCAAGTCGTGTTCGCTTCCCCGCTGCCGGGCGCTAGGCCCGGTCCGTGACGTCCCGGAGGAGGTCCGCCTCGTCGAGGCAGCGCCCGCAGCCCATCACCACGGCAGTGAACGGGTCCTCTGCCAACATGATCGGCAATCCCGTTTCCTCCCGTAGCAGAATGTCGAGGTTCTGCAGCAGCGCCCCCCCGCCGGAGAGCACGATGCCCTTGTCGGCGATGTCTGCCGCGAGCTCCGGGGGCGTGCGCTCGAGGGCGATCTTGGTCGCCTCGATGATCGCGTTCACGGGCTCCTGGAGCGCCTCGCGGATGTCCTCGGCGTGGATCTCGAGCGTCTTGGGCACGCCGGCGACCAGGTCGCGGCCCTTCACGATCATCGACTTCTGCTCGTCGCTCGGGTACGCGGAGCCGATCTCGATCTTGATGCGTTCCGCAGTGCGTTCGCCGATCAAGAGGTTGTACTTGCGCTTCACGTAGTTGAGGATCGCATCGTCCATCTTGTCGCCGCCGACGCGCACGCTGTTGGCGTAGACGATGCCGGAGAGCGAGATGATCGCGACCTCCGTCGTGCCGCCACCGATGTCGATGATCATGTTTCCCGACGGCTCGGTGATCGGCAGACCGGCGCCGATCGCGGCCGCCATCGGCTCTTCGATCAGATACACCTCGCGCGCGCTCGCCGAGAGCGCCGACTCTCGCACCGCGCGTTTCTCGACCTCGGTGATGCCCGACGGTACGGAGATCACGATTCTCGGGCGAAGCAGGGTCGAGCGGTTGTGCGCCTTCTGGATGAAGTAGCGCAGCATCGCTTCGGCGATCTCGAAGTCGGCGATGACGCCGTCGCGCAGCGGGCGGACCGCGGTGATCGAGCCCGGCGTGCGGCCGAGCATGCTCTTGGCCTCCTTGCCGACGGCCCGGACGCGGTGCTTCACGGTATCGACCGCGACCACCGAGGGCTCGCTCGAGATGATCCCCCGGCCCTTCGCATAGACCAGGGTGTTCGCGGTGCCGAGGTCGATGGCCAGGTCGTTCGAGAACAGGCCGAGCACTCGGTTGAGCGCTTTCAGCATCGCAGGCTCACCTCGGTTTACCTCCTCGTCCCGGCCCGCGTCAGGGTCCACCCCGGGCGCCGGTCTGGGCGTAAGTGGAGGGCATAAGTGTAGATGAAATCGGAGGAATCGCGCGATCCGCCCCGCTTCGCGATTCTACGAGCGATGCCGTTTCGGCGCAAGCACGGAGCTTGTGCGAAGCTCGGGAAACGGCAGCTTGCCGCAACCTTTCGGAGGTCTTGATGGGCCGAGTCGGGATTTGGCTGCGCAACATCGCCATCCTCGCCGTGCTGGCGACGTTCGCGTTCTTCTTCGGGCAGCCGCAGGGATTCGACCCCGCGACCTCGCCCGTGGCCGTGGTGGATGGCGAGCCGATTCCGCGCGTCGTCTTCGAGTACTTCCGCGAGATGAACGAGCAGGCGTTCAGGCAGTACGCCGAGCAGGGCATGGACACGGAGCAGCTCGGCAGCCTGATCGACCAGCAGACGCGCGCCTCGCTCGTGCGCCGCTACCTGATCGCGCAGGAAGCCGAGTCACTCGGGCTCGCAGTGTCTGACGAGACACTCAAGGCGGACTTCCAGAGCACGCCCGGTTTCATGCGCGACGGCAAGTTCGACCGCGAGCTCGCGGAGCGGCAGATCTCGCGGACGGGGCTCGGGCCGCGCGAGTACGCCGCGCAGCACCGCCGCGACGTGCTGCAGCGCAACTTCTCGCGCTTCGTCGCTTCGCCGGTGCGTGTCTCGGACGCCGACGTGCGCGACGAGATCCTGCGCTCGAACACGAAGGTGTCGCTGCGCTACGCCACCGCGAGCAAAGCAGCGCTGCGGGAACGCATTTCGGTGACACCAGAAGAGGTGAAGGCGCTCCTCGAGAAGGAGCCCGACCGGGTGCGCGGCGCGTATCAGCTCAAGGTCGGCGAGTACTCGAAGGACGAGCAGGTCCACGCGCGGCACATCCTGTTCACCGGCGACGACGCCGAGGCCCACGCGATCGCGGCGCGCGGCCGGATCGAGGCGGGCGAGAAGTTCGCCGACGTCGCGAAGGAGCTCTCCGCCGACGCCGCGACCCGCGGAGACGGCGGCGACCTGGGCAGCTTTCCGCGCGGCCGCATGATGGCGCCGTTCGACGAGGTGGCCTTCGCGCTCGAGCCCGGGAAGCTCTCCGGGCCGGTGAAGACCGACCGCGGCGTGCACCTGATCCTGGTGGAGAGCCACGATCCGGCCAGCCAGACGCCGTTCGAGCAGGTGGCGGACGCGCTCGCGACGGAGCTCCTGCGCGACGACCAGGCGTCCGAGGCCGCCCGCACCGCCGCGAACGCGCTGCTCGAGAAGCTCGCCGCCGGGGAGCCCTTCGTGCAGGCCGCCGACAGCCTGAAGTTGCCGGTCTCCGTCACGGCGCCGTTCGGGATGCGCGACCCGACCATCCCGGGGCTCGCCGGGGTCGCCGACCTGAAAGAGACCGCATTCGCCCTGACGTCGCCCCGGCCCAACGCGAGCCGCGTCTTCGCGGACTCGGACAACCTCTACGTCGTCGCGCTGCAGTCGCGCGAGGAGCCCGACGAGGCGCAGATCGCCCTCGAGACAGCGGCGACCCGCGATCGCCTGCTACAGCGCGAGCGCGGCCTCACCACCGGCATCTGGCTGAACGAGCGCCTGAAGGAGCTCGAGGCCGCTGGAAGGGTCGAGCAGCTCGAGATCGCCGCGAACCGCTGAGGTAGGCGAAGGGCCTTCCGGCTAGTTGCAGTTTCCCGAGGCCCCGGCCGTGCACGGCAGCGGGACCGAGCCCGTGCCCGTGCAGGCGGTGCACTTCGGGCCCGGCACCAACCCGTTCAGGGCTCGGAAGCGGTTGAGATCGAGCGCACCGATCGCGTTGGCGGTCGTCGTGTTCTCGTCCAGGTCGAAGATCGCGCAAGGCCGATTCCCGGCCGTTCCGCAGGTGTCCACGTCGCGGTTCTTGCCGTTCGACGCGCGGAACTGGTTCAGGTCGAGCGCGCCGACTGCCGAGGTCGGGAGACCCACGAACTTCGCGTCGCACTTCGTGCCGAAGCCATCGTGGTCGTCGTCGCGCTGGCCGCCCGTCATCGTAACCCAGGAATTCACCGCCAGGAATGCAGCGCTGACCCGCGGGTTCGACACCCCCGTGCAGTTGTCGCAGAGATCGCCGACGAGATCGCCGTCGCCGTCGGCCTGATTCGTGTTCGCGACGGTCACGCAGTTGTCGGTCGGGTCGAGGACGGTGTCGCCGTCGGTGTCGCCGCCGGCTACTGCCGTTGCGAGCGTGTTTCCGGTCGTGACGTTGGCCGCCGCGAGGGCCGCGGTGACGTAGAGGTTTCCCGAGACGATCACGTTCCCGGCCGTCGTCGCACTCACGACCAGGGTGCCGATCCTGCGGACTCCCAGCTCACCCGAAGTCGGCACGCCGCCGTTCCCGCGCCAGATGTTGCCCGAGATGGCCCAGACGGTATCCGAGCCGGGGTTCGGGATGAAGTTGCTGAGCACGACGCCAGGAGCGCTGGTCAACACGTGGATGTCCCAGCCACAGACCTCGTGCCCCGTCCCGGAAAGACACGGGTTGCTGGGCGATGCCGTCGTGCCGCTGTCATTCCGATAGAAGAGATTCAGCGAGACCGGCCCTCCGCCAATGGGAATCGTCGCTGCGGGCGCTCCAGGCGTACCGACGTTGGTCGGATCCTGGAAGACCGCGACCGCCGCGTGGGAGACGGCTGGAAGGGCGATGGCCACCAGAGCCGAGATCAGAATCAACCCGCTGCGCCGCATCGCGTCCCCCTTTCAGTGTCGCTTGTCGTCGACGACCGCAATCTGAGCACGCGTCCCAGACGCGGTCAAGAGAATCACTTCACAGTCACTGAACACTGAGAAGGGCGGTGCCGCTTTCGCGACACCGCCCCCCAGAGTTCATCTCCTGGTCCGGAAGGACCTTAGAGGAGAATCAGGCCGCCTTGCGGCGGATCATTGCGAGGCCCGCCAGACCGAGGCCCAGGAGCACCGCTGAAGCGGGCTCGGGCACCCCGATCACGCTCAGCGAGAAGTCCGCCACGTCGAGCGGAGTTCCGGTGTTGTCCAGGACCGTGTAGTCGAAGGCAGCCTGCCCGTTCGTGATCGAGTACGGGCCCGGACCGGTGAGCGTCGCCAGGAGCGTCTCCGCGGCGCCGGCCGCCAGGATGTTCATGCCGGCAGGCGCGTTCACCTGAAGGCCTCCGTTCACGAACGGGCTGTCCAGCGGACTGATCGTGGCCAGCGGTGCCAGCGTGCGGCTCGTGAAGCCGGCGGTGCTGAGCGCGAGCGCCTGGACGTCGATGTCTGTCCTAACCGAAACCGTCCAGTCCGTTAGGTTTGACTGCTGGCGAACGAAGATGTCTACCGTGGCCGCACCTGCGACCGAGCTGACCATCAAACCGGCCGCAACCGCGACCATTGCCATCATTTTCTTCATTTCGAGTTCCTTCCCTCCAGTGAAATGGACTCTTTCAGAAACCGTCGATGCGAGATCTGTTTCGAGCCCTGCGCCCTACGCGCACCGTACCACATCAAAACATCTCCTGGGTCAAATTTCCACCGATTTCGCGAAGGAAATCTGACCCAGGAGAACCCCTATTTTCGCCCTACGGGCTGCACGACCCGTTCGGCCCGGACGTGCAAGGCAGCTGGGCGGACCCAGTACCCGTGCACAACGCGCACCTCGGGCCCGGCGTGAAGCCGGAAAGTGCCCGGAAGCGGTTGAGATCCAGAGCGCCAATCGTGTTCGCGGTGCTCGTGTTCTCATCCAGGTCGAAGATCGCACACGGCCGCGTCCCGATCGTCCCACAGAGATCCGTGTCGCGGCTCTTGCCGGCCGACGCGCGGTACTGGTTCAGATCGAGAGCGCCGACCACCGATGTCGCAGCGCCCACGAACTTGGCATCGCACCTCGTGCCGATGCCGTCGTGGTCGTCGTCGCGCTGTCCGCCCGTCATCGTGACCCACGGATTCAGCCCCAGGAACGCCGCCGTAACGCGCGGGTTCGCGACCCCCGTGCAGTTGTCGCAGAGCTGGCCGACGAGATCAGCGTCGGTGTCGGACTGATCCGTGTTCGCCACCGTCGGGCAGTTGTCGGTCGCATCAGGAATGGTGTCCCCATCCGTATCGACGACCTTCGAGCATGCCGGGCTGCCGCCGATGATCGGGCACTGTGTCGTGTTGACCTTGACCAGGATGTCCGTGTTGTTCGGAGCGAACACCGTGATGTCCCGGTCCGTGAAAGCCGCCTGCGAGTTGACCGTCGGCGGGTTCGAGGTCGTGCCGTAGGTGGTGCTGAAGTAGGTCACCGTCGCTGCGTCCGCGTCTCGAGCCTTGAAGCGCGAGGTCGAAGCCGGAACGAAAGTGCCCGTCGCGATCTCGTAGTTGATCAGGACGTCGTCCTTGCCGGTCGCGTAGTAGCCGTTGCTCTTCGGCCCGCTGCCGCCCACGCCCAGGCGCGTGTCGCAGGCGAGGGCACCGTTGCCGGCCTGAGCGTTGTCGCCGATGCAGCCCGGAATACCGTCCGGACCCGGACCGATGTCGTACGTGCGACCGAAGTTGCCCGCCGGGAAGCTGCCCGGAGCGAATGGATCGCCGAGCTGGGCCGCTGCCCAGACGATGTTGGCGCCGTTCGCGCAGCACGCCTCGCCGATGGGCAGCGTGCTCGGGTTGGTGAACGAGCCACCTGCCCCGACGCCGGTTGCCCACGGCGCGCCGCCGAGTGCCGGGTTCACGACACGACCGAGCTCCGCCAGGTCGAACGTGTTACCGCCTTCCGTCGGAAGGTCGCGGAAGTCCGCCGCTGCGTTGCCGCTGGTGCCGACGACGAAGAGCGGAACGCGAACGTCGCCATCCTGACCGGCGATGCCGCCGATGCGCTGCTGGATGACGAGATCGAGCTCCGGGCGGCCACGGGTGTTGTACCCGATCGGAAGGCCCGTCGCGTTCGCTCCGGGAGTCGGAGGAAGCGGACCGTTGCAGGCGCGGCAGCTACCGCCGCTGTTGGCTCCGCCGGGGAACCCGGTCTGGAGTGCTGCTGCGCAGAGCGCATCACCGCCCGCACCGGGGTTGCACACGAGCGGACCGTCCACGCAGCGACCGATCTCGCCACCGACGTTGCCCCAACCGCCGAGTCGGCAGCGGAGATCGCCGTCGACGAGCCAGGTGATCGAGGTGACCACCGCGACGCCGATGGAGTCGCCCGCGCCCGCGGTGCGACCTTCGCCGCTCTGGATAGCGAGCTGAGCGCCCGCATCCGGATCGAGCGCGCCGGCCGCCACGAACGCCGCCAGCTCGGTCGTGGAGACGTCGAAGTCCTTCTTGCAGGTCGGCGGGCAGGTCGGGTTGGCGGCCTGCTCAGCCAGAGTCAGGTCGCGCGACCACACGAACAGCACGCCGTCGCGGCCGAGCTGGCTGCAGTACGCGTCATCCGCCGGGTTCGCGGGCGTGCCCGGATCGATCTTGTCGTCCGTGCTCCAGCCGACCGGCGGGTCGCACGAGAACACCACGATGTGGGTGTTGAACGTTCCCGTGGTCTGCACCGTCGCGAACGCCCAGTCGTTCCAGTAGGAATCGCCGTACGCCTGGATCTTCCGAACTCCCAACGCGGGGAGGAAGTTCGTGATCTCGCGCGCGTCCGTGGTGCGAGCCTCGTGGATCACGCCAGTGTTCGTGCGGCCGACCGTACCGGCATCGCGCTGCGCGTCGAAGACGGAGGGCGGATTCTCGATCGTGTAGTACGGCGTGCTGGTCGACTGGCCAGAGCCGGTCGTCGACGGGCCCATGGCTGCGTAGGTCTGACTACCCGGCGCACCCGTGATCAGGTGCACGCCGAGGGCGGTTCCGAAGCCGCCGACATCGCGGTCCACATCGCCGTCGGAGCAGACGGGCGCGCCGCCGCCGCAGACCGTCGTCTCGAACAAGGGCGCGACGACCGCGGCAGGATCCGTTCCCTGGCAGGCGCACGACGTGCGGAACGTGCCGCCGAAGGGGTCGTTGGTCATGTTGCAGGTGTTGGTGCCGAGCGCCGAGCACATCACGCTCGGGCCGGCCGCGACGTTCGCCGGGTTGAGGATGTAAGCATCCGTCAGACACCCGACCTTCGTGTTGGACGCGCAACGACCGGCGCCGTGCGGCCACACGCAGCTCACGAGGCCGCCCGAGAGGTCACCCGAGGTACAGCGGCCCGCGGGGATGATCTGCAGATCGCACATCTTGCCCGGGTTGGCCGAGCAGAGACCGCCCGTCCGCGTGTAGCAGCCTTGCCCCGGAACTGCCGGAGTGCCCGTCGTGTCGCACGAAATAGCATTGGAATCGACCAGATTGTTCCGCCCCGCTATGCCATCCGCTTCGTACGGAAAGACGTCCGCACTAGCGGGCAGGGCGACCGACGCCGCCAGCAAAAGCAGCGTAAAAAGTCGTAGAGCGACCATTTCCCCTCCCTTCGAACTCATATTCTCCCTCGAGCGCCACGAGCGCTTCGAAAGCCTCTCATGCCTCGGAGCGGAATCCAAGCACTTTTTTGGGGCTTGAACCCCACTCCCTGAGAGCCTTTTCCACGCTCTTAGAGTGGGGTTGGAAGAGAGGAAGGTGGCGGAAAAGTCTCTAGTTCAGCCGGAAATTGCGCAAAGAAATGGCCCCTGGAAGCCGGTCAGACTTCCAGGGGCCAGTGGTTCGCTCTTCGCGCTCCGGGGGAGCCTAGAGCTCCGCGAAAGCCTCGAGCAGGCGCTGCTTCGAAGAGTGGCGCAGCTTCTCGATTGCACGCGCCTCGAGCTGCCGTACGCGCTCGCGCGAGAGACCGAGCTTCTCGCCG
>Ga0210377_10004331_pt1 | contig 11982 bp, 10 predicted proteins | sample PLM4_65_b1redo_FD_155480 | JGI IMG/M metagenome (GOLD analysis project Ga0210377, IMG submission 155480) | Groundwater sediment microbial communities from an aquifer in East River, Colorado, USA - PLM4_65_b1 redo | ecosystem: Environmental > Terrestrial > Soil > Riparian zone | place: USA: East... | reverse complement strand
CTGGCCGGCCGATCCCGGCTGCGACTCCGAGCTCGACGACTCGGAGCTTCCCGACCAGGACCAGGACGGCGTCGACGATCCCTTCGACGACTGCCTCATAGACCCGAACCCGGATCAGCGCGACACGAACCAGGACGGCTACGGCAACCTCTGCGACGCGGATTTCGATGACGACGGCGTCGTCGGGGGCATCGATTTCGGGGTGTTCAAGTCCGCATTCGGAAGCTGGCTCGGTCAGCTGGCCTACGATCTCGACGTGGATCTCGATGGAGATGGCGTCGTCGGCGGGCTCGACTTCGGGCTCTTCCGCCGGCAGTTCGGCCTACCGCCGGGCCCGTCGGGACTCGCCTGCGCCGGGACATCTCCCTGCCCCTGACGATTCGCGCCGCGCCGTACGGCGATCACGAGCCAGCGCGGCGGGCTCGGCGAGCGTCTCCCCGCTACCCTGCGCGAGTCGCGCCCGCGACAGGAGACCGCGTGACCGTCCCGCCCGCTGCAAGCCTGCCCGAGCGTCCGACGCTGCGCACCGCCGAAGTGGGCGCCGCGCTCACCGCCATCTACAGCTGGAACTACGAGCCCGAGATCGACCAGCTCCGCACGCTCTATGCGAATGCGCTGGATCGCCAGTGGATCGCCCTGCGCGAGCTCGATTGGGAGGCGGGGATCGATCGCGAGGCGCTCACGCGCACCTTCAGCATGGGCGGCCTGCCCGTGGCGGAGACGAAGTTCTGGAAGGGCCTGTCGTTCGAGACGCGCTGGCAGGTCTCGCGCACCTCGGCCGCGTTCATGCTCTCGAACTTCCTGCACGGAGAGCAGGGCGCGCTGATGGTCGCCGGCCAGCTCGTGAACGCCGTGCCGCACATGGACGGCAAGCTCTACGCCGCGACGCAGACGCTCGACGAGGCACGACACGTGGAGGTGTTTGCCGCCTACATCCAGCGCCTCGGCCAGGTCTTCCCGATCACGCCGGGCTTGCAGGAGCTGCTCGACGCCGTGATCGCGGCTCCCGACTGGAAGCTGAAGGCGGTGGGCATGCAGGTCGTGACGGAGGGACTCGCGCTCTACTTCTTCCGCGACATGCGCAATCAGACCCAGGAGCCGCTGCTGAAGAAGCTGCTCACCTACGTCTCGCGGGACGAGGCGCGCCACACGGGCTATGGCATCAAGTATCTCGGTCACGTGGTTCCTTCGGTCTCGCCAAAGGAGAACCGCGAGCTGCAGGACTTCGCCTTCGAGTGCACTCGCAATCTCATGGCGTCTCGCGCAGCGAACACGATGCGCGACCGCGTGATGCGCATGTGGAGCGATGCCGGTGTCGATCCCAACGACGTCCTTGCGGCGCTCGCGGCCGAGCGGGACGTGATCGGACGCGAGCTCGCGCGCAGTGGGGGGCGCTATGGCCCGGTGTCGGGCTTCATCATCCCGACGCTCCGAGCGCTCGGCCTCTACGGCGAGCGTACCGCGGGTCTGTTCAAGCAGATGTGGACGGAGACGCAGGGGCGCGAAGCCGCCGACCGCTACGCGAGCTCGACGGCCGAGCTACCCGAGGATCTCGAGGCCTGGGTGAACGAAGGCTACGAGGCGCTCTGACGCTCGAGTCCAGGAACGTTGGGGAGGGGCCTGGCCCACCGCCGCCACCCGCAGCCCCCCGACGAGATACCGGACGTTGCAGAGGGGATCGCTTCGCTCCACCCTGCGGCTCGCACACCGCCGGGAGACCCCCGCTTGGAACATCGAGCCAGCGTGCGTGCGGTGCGGGCGCTCGCGGCCGGGCCCGCTGCCTTCGTCTCGGCGCTCGAGCGAGCCCCGGACTACGACGCGGAAGCCTTCGAAGCCTTTCTGACCCACCACAACCTCCTCGACTGGGTTGCGCCCGTCCTGGCGAGCGATCGCGCGAAGCCGCTGATCCCCACGGCCTTCCGCGAGAAATTGATCGAGTACCAGCCAACGCGGCGCGCCCGCAACGACGAGCTGCTGCGCGTGTCTGCGGAGATTCGCTCGGCGCTCGCCGAAGCAGGCTTCGGCAGTTTGTTCCTCAAGGGCCTCTACTTCGGGCAGCGCTTCTACGGGGACGTGAATCGGCGCTATCAGGGCGACATCGATGTCCTGGTCCGATCGGCCCACTTCGAAGCGGCGCTTCAAGAACTGGCTCGGCTCGGCTTCGACGTCACCACCAACGTCGATGACGGCAAGCCGATGGCGGAGCGCTTGCGCGAGATCCGGGGACGCGCGCCCGCGAAAGCGCCGCATGCGGTGACGGTGCGCCGCGGCGCCACGCGTCTGGACCTGCACTGGTGTCTGGACAGCCGCTCGGTGCAGCGCATGGACGAGGAGCTCCTGTGGCGGCAGCGGCGGCGTTTCTCGCTCTCGGGCCACGAGTTCGAGACGCTCTGCGACGAACATACGCTGGCGTTCCTGCTGGTCTCGATCTGCGGAGATCTCCGACGCGGAGCGTGCCGCGCGAAGCACTTCCTGGATCTCTACCTGATGCTGCGCGAGCTCGACCCGGACGTGAGCTGGGAGGACTTCTGCGAGCGCCGGCGCGAGCAGGGCATGCTCGAGCTCAGCGTCAACGTGCTCGCCGTATTCTTCAGCCTGTGGGGCTGCGCGGCGGAGCTCCCGCGCGTCGTCGCAGCGGTCACGCCGCGGCTGCGTCTGGTGGAGCTGCGCGATGCAGCGGAGGCTCTCGCCTTGATGGAGCGCCCGCGCGGCAGTGCCGAGAACCGCGCCTGGTTCCGCCGCGTCCACCCGCGCTCGCGGCCGCGTTTCTGGGCTTGGCGGCTGACCCGCGATCTCCCGCATACGCTCACGCGCCTGAAACGCTCGCGCGGATTCTCGCTGTCCGAGGGCTGAGCGACTCGCGCCTTTCGCTTCCGCCTTTCCGGCGCGCCGGATCCGAATTCGCGCTCGGGTCGCGGCGATGGCTACCGTACGTGCAGCGCAGCCGATCGGGCTGCGCGAGCCCTGATGCTCGAGCCCGAGGTGTCCCGATGTCCGCGCTCCCCTACGCGATGTTCGACGCCGACAATCACTACTACGAGCCCGATGATTGCTTCACGCGTCACATCGAGGCGAAGTACGCGCGGCGCACCCTCTGGATCGATCGGCGCGGCGGCGCGGGCGTCCCCGGCCGCATGTACGTGGGCGACGAGCGCTGCCACTTCTTCAGCGTCGGTGCGGGTGACAGCGTCGGGCCTCCGGGTGCGATGAAGGAGTTCCTGCGCGGCACCAGCGAACAGGGAGGCAGTCCGAGCCTGCACCCGATCGACGGTCTCGCGGTGCCGGAGTTCGTCGGGCGCACGGCGCGCCTCGCGAAGATGGACGCGCAGCGCGTCGAGGCCTGCCTGATGCTCCCGACCACCGGCGTGGGCGTCGAGCCGCAGCTGCGCGAGACGCGGCACCGCGAGGCGCTCTACCCGAGCCTGCGCGCCTTCAATCGCTGGCTCGAAGAAGACTGGGGCTTCGGCGCCGACGGTCGCATCTTCGGCGCGCCGCTGTGCTCGCTCGTCGACCTCGGCGAGGCGATCCGCGAGCTCGATCGCCTGCTCGCGTGCGGCGCCCGCTTCGTGATTCTCAGCGCCGGCCCGATCGAAGGCCGCTCGCCCGCGGATCCCGTCTTCGATCCGTTCTGGGCGCGCTGCGAGGAAGCGGGTATCAACGTCGTCTACCACATCGGGCGCACGCCCTTCAGCGAGATCTACAACGTGCCTTGGGGACTGCGACCGCACCCGCCCTCGCACCGCCACTCGCTGATGGAGTATGCGATCTCGTTCACCGAGCGGCCGATCGTCGACACGCTCACGGCCTTGATCGCCGACAACCTCTTCGGGCGCTTTCCCCGGCTCAAGCTGCTGACGGTCGAGTACGGCTCGTCGTGGGCCGCGGCGCTGCTCACGAAGCTCGACCACATCGCGCGCCTGCACAGCGTGGATATGTGGCGCTTCGGAGCGCCGCCGTCCAAGCCGAGCGACACGTTCCGCAACAACGTCTGGGTGACGCCGTTCTTCGAGGACGACGTGGCGGGGCTCGTGCGGCTCCTCGGCGCGGGTCACGTGCTCGCCGGCTCGGACTACCCCCACCCCGAGGGACTCGCCCGGCCGGCGGAGTTCGCCGACGAGCTCGAGGGACTGGCGCCCGACGTCGTGCGCAAGGTCATGCGCGAGAACCTCGCGGACCTGGTCTGAGCACCACCACGCCATGGCGCAGGATCCCCGCACTCCCGTGCTCGTCGGCGTCGGCGCCGTGACCCAGCGCGAAGCCGATCCGGTGCGGGCGCAGGAGCCGCTCGAGCTGATGGCCGCAGCGCTCGAGCGCGCGGCGGAAGATGCGGGAAGCCGCGCGCTGCTCGCGCGCGCCGATTCGGTTCGCGCGGCGCGGGGCTTCTGGAATTACCCGGATCCGTGTCGGCTGCTCGCGACGCGCTTCGGAGCGTCCCGTGCACGCACCGAGATCGCCGAGATCGGCGTGCTCCAGACGACGCTTCTCGGGCGCGCGGCCGCCGACATCGCGGCCGGGCGTGCCGAGGTGGTGCTCGTCGTCGGGGCGGAGGCGCGCCATCGCGCGCAGCGTGCACGCGCGGCCGGGATCGCCGCGCCGCTCACGCAACAGGCGCCCGTGACGCCCGACTCGGTGCTGCGCCCCCACGCGCCGATCGTGAGCGAGCGCGAGGTGCGCGCGGGGCTGCAGTTGCCGGTCGCCCAGTACGCGATGGTCGAGAATGCCTTGCGCGCGGCCGAGGGCCTCTCCCTCGAAGCGCACCGCCGCGAGATCGCGAGCCTGTGGGCGGTGTTCTCGCGTGTCGCGGCCGGGAATTCCGATGCCTGGTCTCCCGCACCCGTGAGCGCCGAGACGATCGCCGATCCCCTCCAGAATCCGATGCTGGCCTTCCCCTACGGGAAGCTCCACTGCTCGCATTGGAACGTCGATCAGGCCGCGGGGCTCGTGTTCTGCTCCGTCGCGACCGCGCGCGCGCTGGGCATCCCCCGCGCGCGCTGGATCTTCCCGCTCGCGGTCGCCGACGCGAACCACATGCTCGCACTCAGCGAGCGTCGGGATCTTCACCGCTGTGCGGGCTTCGCGCGCGCAGCGGAGCGCGCGTTCGAGCGCGCAGGACGCAGCCTTTCGGACGTCGCGCACCGCGAGCTCTACTCCTGCTTCCCGGCCGCCGTGCGCGTGCAGCTGCGCGAGATCGGCATCCACGACGAACGTCCGCCGAGCGTGACGGGCGGGATGACCTTCGCGGGCGGACCCCTCAACCACTTCGTGTTCCAGGCGCTGGTGCGCATGGCGAGCGTGCTGCGCGACGCTCCGGGCAGCTCGGGCCTCGTCACGGCCGTCTCCGGCATGCTCACCAAGCAGGGCGTGAGTCTCTGGTCGAGCGAGCCGGGGGGAGCTGCCTTCGCGCACGACGACGTGAGCGAGGCGACGGCGCGCGAGACGCCGGCCGTGGAGCTGGCGCCGGCCGCGGAGAGCCGCGCCACGATTGCGACCTACACGGTGCTCTACGAAGGGCCCGCCCCGAGGCGCGCGCTGCTGCTCTGCGATCTCGAAGGCGGCAAGCGAGCGCTCGTCGCGAGCGACGACGCCGCCTTCGCGCTGCGCGCCACGCGCGAGGAGGCCTGCGGCCGCGCCGTGCGGATCAAGGCGGACGGCGGGGTGGACTGGCTCTAGCGCGCGAACGCGAGGAGGATCCCGAGCATGGAGTTCAATCTCGCCGGTTTCTTCGAGCAGGCGGTGGATCACTTCGGCGAGCGCGAGTGCCTGATCGCGAACGGCGTGCCGGATGCGCGCTGGGGGAGCCGCGTTGCGGCGATCGTGCCGCCGCGAGCGGGCGCAGCGCGTGGCGACGGGCTGCTAGCCGCGGCGCGCGTCGGCTTTGTCGAAGGCGCGCATCAGCGCGTCGCAGCGCGCCTGCACGCCCTTTCGGTAGTGCGCGTGGGTGAGGATGTACGCGTCATTCGCGCGGATGCCGTCGATCACGACCGCGGCGATCGCTTCCGGCGGCTGCATCTCGTCGGGGGGGCGCGGCTCGCCGGAGGCCATGCGCCGATAATCGTCGGGTGAAACCGCCGGGGCGCCGAGCTCCCGCGGCCGGTTGCGCTCGCTGCGCAGGATCTGGGTCTGCACGCCACCAGGGCACACGACCGAGACGCCGATCGCGTGACGCGCGAGGTCCATGCGCAGGTGCTCCGAGAGGCCCACGACGGCGTACTTCGCCGTCGCATAGACACCGACCCCCGGCGTCGGCATGAGCCCTGCCGTCGAGCCGGTGTTCACGATGTGTTTCTCGCCGGGCTGCGCGAGCATGCGCGGCAGGAAGGCCAGCACACCGTGAATGACACCCCAGAGGTTCACGCCCAGCACCCACTCCCAGTCCCTGGCGCTGCGGGTCTCGAGCGAGCCCATCACGAGGACGCCGGCGTTGTTGCACAGGACGTGACAGCCGCCAAGTTCTTCGTAGGTGCGCTCGGCGAGTGCCTCGACGGCGGCGAGCTTCGAGACGTCCGTCAGCACCGCGAGCGCGCGCCGCCCCGCCGAGCGCACCTCGGCGGCGACCTTCTCGGCGCCCGCGATGTCGACGTCGGCCACCACCACGTCCATTTCCTGGCTGGCGAAGGCTCGCGCGAGCGCGGCGCCGATGCCGCTGCCTCCGCCGGTCACCACCGCGACCTTGCCCTTCAGCTCCAACATGCCGGCTTCGCTCCTTCCGGTTGCACGACTCGTTGCGACACCACGACACGCGGGCGGGCGGACCCGGCGAGGTCACGCCGGCCGAGCTTAGCCAGGGGGCTCTGCGGTGGGCAGCGGTCTGGCCTTCGAGCCTGCCGTTGCTCGTGATTTGCCCCGGTGGGGGCCGGGAGCCACGTGCCATCGGGTCTGGAGATCCCCTGCCCCGCGCGCAGACCCCTTGATTTCGCCCCGCCATCTGCCGATTAGGTCACCGAACCTTTGTTCGCCAAGACGGTCGCGCGCTCATGCCTGTCATGCGTCTCGCAGTCCGGATCCTCGTGGGGTTGCTCCTCGGCGTCTTCGCCGGGGCACCGTCCCTGTCCACGGCTGCGACGATTTCCAGTGTCACGATCGTGAAGAACGCCGGCAACAGCGCGGACTTCTTCGACAACCTGGGCGCCGTCGCCAGCGCGGTGCAGAGCACGGCGACGGTGACCGCGAGCACGTCCACCACGTTCGATACCCGCTACGCGGCGGTGGTGTCCGCCGACCGCGGCGGCAGCGGGGGCCCCGGCACCACCACCCAGAACTTCGCCGGCAATTTCACGATCACCCTCCAGCTGACGGAGACCGCGAGCACGCCGTGGAGCTTCACGCTCGACGTGATGCGGGTGGGCGCCCAGACGATCGTGAGCGATGGGTCGGGGAACGCGTCCGTCGCCCTGGGAGCGCTCACGGGAACCGAAACCGGCGCGGGATCGATCACCAGCGGAAGCATGAGCCTCGCCGCGCTCACGACGCTCTCGAACGCCGGAACGGGCGGGACGCCCAGCGCCAATACTCCTTTCAGCCAGACGACGAACGCCATCATCTCGGGCATCGGGACGGGTTTCGCGCAGGCCGTGACCCTCAACTTCACGTTCACCGCGAGTGCGACGACCGTCGACCCGGCCGGCGGCAGCGTCCAGGGCGACGAAGCCGCGCTGCGCATGGGCCTGGACAGCGCCCTCAGTTATTTCAGCGCCGACGACTATCCGGGCGTCGGTCTGCGCAATCTGGTGACCGACGGGATCTACGTGCTCTTCCGACTGGACGAGGCGCCCGAGCCCGGGACCGCGGTGCTGCTCGGGCTCGGTCTCGCCGGCCTCGGCATCCAGCGCCGCGCGCGCAGGCGCTGAGCCAGCTCCTCAGCGGCCCTTCCAAACCGGGGCGCGCCTGGCGAGGAAGGCGTCGATGCCTTCGGCGGCGTCCTCGGCGAGCATGTTGCGGGCCATCACCTCGGCGGCGTAGGCCGAGGCCTCGTCGAGCGTCATCTCGAGCTGGCGGTGGAACATGCGCTTGCCGGTTTCCACCGCGACGCGCGACTTCGCCATGATCTCGCGCGCGAGCGCAGCGACCGCGCCAGCCAGCTCGTGCGGGGGCACGACGCGGTTCACGAGGCCCCAATCGCACGCAGTCCGCGCGTCGATGAACTCGCCCGTCAGCAGCATCTCGAAGGCGCGCTTGCGCGAGACATCGCGCGAGAGCGGGACCGCGGGCGTCGCACAGAAGAGACCGACGTTGATCCCGGAAGTCGCGAAGCGCGCCTCGCTCGAGGCCACGGCGAGATCGCAGCTCGCGACGAGCTGGCAGCCGGCCGCCGTGGCGATCCCGTGGACCTGCGCGATCACGGGCTGCGGGATCTCGCGCAGCGTCGTCATCAGCCGCCGGCAGCGCGCGAAGAGCGCCGAGTAGTAGCCGCCCTCCGGGTGCGCGCGCATCTGCTTGAGATCGTGCCCGGCGCAGAAGGCGCGGCCCTCCGCGGCGACCACCACCACGCGCACGCTCGCATCGGCGCCGGCGGCGTCGAGCGCGGCCTGCAGCGCGCCGATCATCTCCTCGGAGAGGGCGTTCGCCTGGTTGGGACGGTTGAGGTGCAGCGTCGTGACGCCATCCCGATCCTCGCGAAGCACGACGCCGTTCGGATCGCTGCTGCGAGCATCCATGGCGGACTCCTGGGATCCCCGAACGACAGTCTAGGACGCTTCGGCGCGAACCCCACGTGCGAGTTGCTGGGCCAGGTTCTCCTTCAGGAGCTCGAGCACGGCCGGGCGCAGCGCGGCCTCTCCGCCCTCGAGCATCAGCGTCGAGGCGAGGCCCGAGAGCACCGCGATGGTGTAGTGCTGGAGCACGAAGTGACGCTGGCGGCTCAGGCGCGCATCGGCGAAGAGGTGGCGCCAGATGCGATCCCAGTCTCGGGACATGCGGTCGCGCCAGTCGCGCTTCGCTCGCGAGTCTTCGCGTCCGAGGTAGTGGATCAGGATCTCGTAGGTCGACCGATAGTGCGCGCTGCCGAAGTGCTCCCAGGCGCGGTCGATGAAGAGCGACGTGCGCTTCTCGAGCGAGGTGCCCTCGATCGGAATTCCCTCGAGGCCCTCCGCGAAGCGGCGGAAGGAATCGTCGAGCACGCTGACGAGCATGCCGTCCTTGCCACCGAAATGATGCTGCACGGCGCCCCACGTCACCCCGGCGCGCCGTGCGATCTCCGGGGCCGTGGTTCGCGCGAGGCCAACCTCGGCGATGCTCTCGACCACCGCGTCCATCAAGCGGGCGCGGGTCCGTGCCGTCCGCTCGGCATTCGAACGGCGCGGCTGCGAGCGGCCGCGCGCCCGTGAACGCAGCGTGGTGACGCGGGCCATCGCGAGTTTCCTCCGCTAGCGCCGGCCGCCGTCCTCGAGCCCATACAGCCGCGCCATCAGCTGCGAGACGAGACCCGTGCCCGGGAGCGCGACGCCGCACTCGCGCGCGAACGCGAGAGTCACGGCGAGATCTTTCTCGGCGAGCGTCACGAAACTGCGCATCGTCGCCTGGAAGCCGCTGCTCAGGCGCGTCTCCGCGGGCACCTTGTGCAGCGCCAGGAAGGCCCGCATCGGGTCGGTCAGGTTGCCGTTCGAGCGCGTCACCTCCTCTAGCTTCTCCTGCGAGAGGCCGGCGGCGCGAGCGAGGTGCAGGCTCTCGAAGGCGGAGAGCCAGGCGAGATAGGTCATCAGGTTGTTGCACAGCTTGGTGGAGGCCCCGCTCCCGAGCGGGCCGGTGTGGACGATCAGCGAAGCGGAGGTCTCGAAGGCGGGGCGGCAACGTTCGAGATCGGCGAGCTCGCCGCCCACGATGTAGGTGAGCTCGCCCGTGGCCGCTTTCGCGGCGCCGCCGGTTACGCAGGCATCGAGCACACCGACGCCGCGCGCGGCGGCAGCGGCCCCCACCTCGCGCACGGTGCTCGGCAGGATCGTGCTGTGGAGCGCGATCACGCTGCCCGGGGCGGCGCCGGCGAGCAGGCCGTCCTCGCCTTCGAAGACGTCGCGAACGTCGGCGTCGTCGCGCACGCAGACCCCGATCACGTCGGCGCGCGCCGCGAGCTCCCGGGGGGAGCTGGCAGGCTTCGCACCTTCGCGCACCAGCTCGTCGACCGGCGCCTGCAGCGCGTCGAGGACGCTCGTCTCGAGGCCGGCGGCGACCAGCCGGCGCGCCATGGGTTTCCCGATGTTCCCGAGTCCGACGAAGCCGACGCGCAGCGCCATGGGGGACCTCCTCGCGATCGGCGCAGGCTACCACAATTTACATTGGACTTGTAATGTAAATGCTGATAATCTGGCCTGCCTGCCGAGGGTGCGCGTGGTCGAGTACGACCCCTATGCCTACGAGGTCCACGAGGACCCCTATCCCGTCTATCGCGCGCTGCGCGACGAGGCGCCGGCCTACCGCAACGAAGCTCTCGGCTTCTGGGCGCTCTCGCGTCACGCGGACGTGCTGGCGGGCTTCAAGGACATCGAGACCTTCTCGAGCCGCCACGGCGTGTCACTCGACCAGGACGTCTTCCACGAGCACGCCGCCGCCACGATGTCGTTCCTCGCGATGGACCCGCCGCGTCACACGCGCATGCGCGCGCTCGTCTCGCGCGGTTTCACGCCGCGCCGCGTGGCGGAGCTCGAGCCGCGGATCCGTGCGATCGCGCGGGAGCACCTCGACGCCTGCGCCGGCAGGGGCCGCTGCGACTTCATCGCGGACTTCGCCGGGAAGCTCCCGATGGACGTGATCAGCGAGCTGCTCGGCGTGCCGGCTTCGGACCGTCCGACGCTGCGCTCCTGGGCCGACACCGTGGTGCATCGCGACGAAGGCGTTCGCGGCCTCCCCGAGGCGGCCGCGCAGGCGGCGCTGCGCATGCTCCAGTACTTCAGTCAGATGCTCGAGGCGAGCCGGCGCAGCCCGCGCGACGATCTGACGGGGGCGCTCGTCGCCGCCGAGATCGACGGCGACCGCCTCTCCGATCGCGAGATCATCGGCTTCCTGTTCCTGATGATCATCGCCGGGAACGAGACCACGACGAAGCTGCTGGGCAACGCCGTCTACTGGCTGTCGCGAAACCCGGGCGAGCGCGAGAAGGTGCGGCGCGATCCCACGCTGATCCCCCTCTGGGTGGAAGAGACGCTGCGCTACGACAACTCGACCCAGGCGCTGGCGCGGCTCGTGACGCGCGACGTCGAGCTCCACGGCGAAAAAATTCGTGCCGGCGACAAGCTCGTGCTGCTCGTGGGCTCGGCCAATCGCGACGAGCGCGCCTTCCCGGATGCGGATCGCTTCGACGTACTCCGCAACACCCAGCGCAGCCTCGCCTTCGGGCAAGGCACCCACTTCTGCCTCGGGGCGTCGCTCGCGCGCCTCGAGGGGCGCGTTGCGCTCGAAGAGGTGGAGCGACGGCTCCCGGCGTGGGAGGTCGACGCGTCGGGAAGCGTACGCGTCCACTCGGTCAACGTGCGCGGTTTCGCCGCGCTTCCGGTTCGTTTCGCGGCATGAGCGCGCAGTTTCGCACGGCGATCGTGACGGGCGCTTCGTCCGGGATCGGCGCGGCCACCGCGCTCGAGCTCGCGCGGCAGGGCTTCGCCGTCGCGCTCGGCGCTCGGCGGGTCGACCGCTTGCGCGAAGTGACGGCGAGCGTCGAGGCCGCGGGCGGCCGCGCCTTCGCCCACTTCCTCGACGTCTCGCAGCCCGACTCGATCGATGAGTTCTACGCCGCCGCCGAGTCGGCTCTGGGACCGATCGATCTGCTCGTGAACAACGCGGGCATGTCGATCCTGAATCTGCTCCCCGATGCCAAGGTCGAGGACCTGCGCGCCGAGCTCGAAGTGAACCTGCTCGGGCCGATGCTGCTGTGCCGCCGTGCCATCCCGGGCATGCTCGAGCGACGGCGCGGCGATCTCGTCTTCGTGGGCAGCGAGAACGCGGTCCGCCCGCGCCCGTACCAGGCGGCCTACACGGCCGCCAAGGCGGGCCTCGAGG
>Ga0210377_10004330_pt1 | contig 11982 bp, 10 predicted proteins | sample PLM4_65_b1redo_FD_155480 | JGI IMG/M metagenome (GOLD analysis project Ga0210377, IMG submission 155480) | Groundwater sediment microbial communities from an aquifer in East River, Colorado, USA - PLM4_65_b1 redo | ecosystem: Environmental > Terrestrial > Soil > Riparian zone | place: USA: East... | reverse complement strand
ATCAGCCTTTCCGCCACTGATCTATCACCGCCTCCCCCATAGGGGGATTGCGGAGCAGGTCATCGAACAGCGCGGCTTCCCTCATCGCACCCGTGAATATCTCCTCGGCGATGGTGCTCGTGGTTTGGTTGCCGCGGGCAGGTGGAACTCCGAGACATGCCAATCTCGGAGTTCCTGTAATTTGTAATTCTGCCTTATTACATTCAAGAAGTAGTTGGCTTTTCAGTCGGCTCAACAGAAACCTTTTCAACAACCATTTGCCCGGCGCCCAGCCCCCCGGAGCTCGGCTGCATCTCAGTTGTCTTTTGCGCGGTGAACGAAGTTCCGGCACGATTCAGATAGCCTTTCGCCCCATCCAGCGTATCTTTGGTTTGCTGTAAAATGCCCACCAGTGAGTGAACCGGGTACGAGCCGCTGCCAATAACCAGACCGGTGATGAATACGTCGACACGAGCAGGCACACCGCCAATACCCAACATCGCAAATATTTGCAGTTGACCAAGTGTCGATACGATCACACCGAGGATCAGACCGAGCACAATCGAAGCCGCGGCTTTGGCGCTCTTGTACCCATCCGACGTGGTCGCGTTTGCGAGGGTGCTTTCAGCATCAGTCAGGCGTTTCTCCGCCAGGTCCATCATGGTTTTGGCTGCAGAGATCTTATCCTGCATCTGCCTGCTCAGATCACCTGCGGACATGCCCTCCTTGATCTCAAGGGAGAGCAGTTCCTCGCTGTACCGGGCAGAGACCTCAGCCAGCCACTGCCGCGAAGCGTCAACTTCCAGTTCGGCGGCGTTGAGCCAGCGCAGTCCTCTTCCCAGATAAGCCACCAGTGACTTCCAACTGCTTTCGATGATGTTGAACATAGTCTCCAGCGTACGTTCAACACCGGCGGCAGCTGCCAGTACTGGCGCAAGTACGATTGTAAGACTTGCCGCGGCGCCCAAAGTGGCAACTGCCGCATCCTGTATCGGCGCAATGAAGAAGACCCACGCGAATAGCGCCACCGTCAAGAGAACGACCAGGGCAACAAGGAACACGAACCAGCGTCTTGTAACAACCCATTGTTTCCTGATTGCCTCTGCGTCGGGCATCCTGTGCGGCTCCCGCGCAGGGACAGATACGTTCATGCTCATGATACTTCTCCTTTTTAGTAGATGATTTGGTGTAAATACTATACAATAACTGTCAGGTAAAAACAAGCATTTGTGCAAACCAGGTCGATATCTTTCTCCCCATAATGACATCATTAAAATGGCTGCTGCCGTCGCTTCGGCAGGCTCAGCGCCAGCCTCGGCGGCGGTTACAACGTAATACGCTACCTGTTCTCATGTTCCCAACGACTGATTGCATTTTTCAGATAAGTCAATCGTGTCGCACCCGGTTTCTGCCCTCGTTCATACTCGATGAGCCGCTCCACCACGGACCGGTCGCCGCCCACTTTGCGGAGCAGATCATCGAACAGCGCGGCTTCCCTCATTGCCCCCGTAAACAACTCCTCGGCGGGATGTGGCTCCCTGCGCAACTTCCGCATCAGACGCTCCATCGCCAACGCGAACTTGCTCTTCGGATGGAATGTGGGACGTTCCTCTTCAGGTTCGTTTGGTTCGATCAGATATACTCCGCAATTGGGACATTTCAACAGATCGTGGTAAATATATGCGCCGCAATTGCCACATTCAACTTCATCATCTTTGGGAGGGGGAGTGATGCTGGTGGGCATAAGATTGCTATTTTGCTCGTTTCTCAATTACCTTCGCAATGTCGGCCCAAACCTGATCGCGCTCCCCATTATCTTTTGAGAATGTGATTACGGGTTTTCCATCACGCGGCAAGACTTGAAGGTCCTTGATCACGGGTTCACTTTGCCACAGACAAGGTTTGACAATTACAGGTACAACCCGCATACCTTCATCAATGTGGTGTTCCAATAATTTAGGCAATTCTTCATCTTGAATGAAACGAGATGCAATGAAGTTCGCACTTACTAAGAGGATGGCTAAATCGCAATCATTCATGGCATCCTGAATATCTTGATACCATTCGTCACCTTCTTCGATGCGACGATCTTGCCATGCATCGATAATGCCGCGACGTTGCAGACCTGCCAGCATTGTGACAAGTTCATCTTTGAACTCTTCATCTTTGTGCGAATAGCTAATAAAAACTTTCAATGCAGTAGCAATCTCTTTTCCCTTCTTTCCAGCTAGGTCTCGTTCCCACTGCTCGTGTAGAGATTTGCGTAAAGACACAAATCCAGCATGGTTGAATGGAATGGCAAAAAGGTTAAGCACCAGATCAAACAAACTGACCGAGTAATGGGTTGTGTCACAAAAATCGCCGGGCTTGCAGCCACGGATATCGTGTGTGTCGGTGTTTTTACCCTCGATAACTATAGAGATCAACTTCTTACTGGAAAGTCGAGGTTGGATAAGATTAACATCCTTCTCCAAAGCCTTTGCCCGATTTCGCCAGGCTTTTTGATAAGAAGAAGAATCAAGCACGATGACAACATCATTTGCAATGATTTTTGATGGCTCTTCAACAACATAAATGCCTGCATCGCTTAGATCATGTGAAAGCCTTTGAGCAAAATCTTTTTGTTCAGGAATGTGGCTTATATAACAACGCGGCGTTTCCCATCCACGACGATAACCTTTGACGCGAACAAGATGAGCTTCATAAGCGCTTCTCAAGCGTGCAATTGCCTCCTCGACCTGCAACCATGGAGATACACTTGTTCCAATCGTCTGTGGCTCTTCTATGATTGGTAATTCAGTTTTTGCGCCACATTCATCGCAGAAAATGGATTTCTTGCCTTCCTGCGAACGTTTGACAACAATGGCGCGCTCTTGTCGATGACCATTGGGACAAATTACAGGCGGGAACGGTATAACTTCCACGTCTCGTTTATACAAAAATTGCTCAAACAAGGCTTGGAAGTCATTGCGTTCGTCTTCTGGCATCTCATTGCCGAAATACAGGATAAGCTCGATTTCGCCTTCGCGATCTTCAATCAATCTGAAACCACAGATATTGCTTCTTTCAGTTTCGTACTGCGCCTGATTCTGCCATTGATTGATACGGTTGAAGGAAGGCGTATAGCCCAACAAGACAACCAATGTTGCATAAATGTTTTCCACTCTGCCGCGCACAATATAAGAAATATCATCTTTGGCTGGGATATCATCTTTCAATGGTCGTTTTTGCTTGATCAGACTAGGGAATATCAGTAAGCTGTCGTTACCATAAGTCTCACGGAAACAAATACTATGCTCAAGGAAGCGGACAACCGTCGCATCCAACAAAACCTGTTGTTCTTCGTTTTCCAACCCTTTGAATTCGTCAATTGGGTATTTTCCATGCAAGAGATCGGTTTCGTTGATGGCTCCCAATTCACGTGGATGTTTGTCAGCATGAAGGAAGATAGAAGATGCAACTCCTGATAAGAGTTCTGGTACAAGGAGAATATACTCTTCGCCAGCAGAACTTTTCAGAATAGTCACATATCCATGATTTGCAAGATGACCCACTGCTGTCATCATCTCGGCGTCGCTGAAATGCCAATCTTTATCGGTTGCTTGCAACTGCTTTCTTAACTCATCAGGGCGAACAAGCACGCTTTTGCGGTCAGGCTTTTCTTTGAGCGATAAAACAAATTCCTTGATTCTCTTGAATGTGACCGTTGTAACCGTCGTCGTCATCTGGTCCCAAGGGATTTGTGCCTTGAGATTTTCAAGCAATGTATCCAACCCTTCACCACTTTTTGCGCTTGTGCCGATGTAACCACCGCTGATGCCATACTTCTGACAGAACTGTTCGAGTTCTTGTTGTGAAAGTACAGGCGCACCGCGATCAAGGCGTGCCCCGACCAACACGCTCGGCGGCAATTGTTTCTTGCCTTTCAATTGCTCCAGCCAGAATTGTGCGCCTTTGAGTGGTTCCTGCCGATTAGTAGGATCGAATAATATAAGCGATGCATCCACATCGTCCAAAAAGATGGTGTGGATGGAACGATAAATATGTTGCCCTGCCAAGTCCCACAACACGGCTTCGCACTCGGTGCCATCCTTTCGTGTTTTTTTCAATTCGGGAACAACCCAGAACTGCTGCCCATGCGTTGATGAATGTTCTTTAAACTCATTATGTGCCAGTCGCCAACCTAACCCTGTTTTGCCTACTCCCGAATCGCCCACCAAAACAAGTTTAGCGGTCGTATATTTTATGGATTGCTCAGTAGCTCCAGATTTGGAGCCTTTCCGCAAGAGTACATCCGTATTTACCTGCCAAATTCTGATAATTGAATCCTCATTACCTAAAGTAGCTAAGACAGAAGAATTGCCTGTGTTGAAAGCTATTGCCGACGAGGCTGCTAAAAAGCCAGCAGGTCTTTCACTTTTTTCCGCAATTACAGATACTAATCCCCAAGTATCACACTTCCATATTCGAACGGTATTGTCGCATGATTTGGTTGCAAGGAATTTGCCGTTGGAGGAAAAACTCAAACCATGAACATGATTTGAGTGCCCCTCTAATGTGTGAAGCAATCTGTCATCTTTGGTCTCCCAAATTTTCACCGTCTTGTCAAATGATCCAGACGCGAGAATCTCCCCACTTGGCGCACAGGCTAAACTTGTGATTTTGTCCCGATGCCCTGATAAGTTTATAGATTTATTGTTTTGTAAATCTATCTTAATTACATCAAAAATTCTTTTTTCGTAACTCTGAGTTTGCATGGAGTGTTCGGCCGTGGCATAAATAAAGCGACCATTTACTGACCATACTAATCCAGGTGCATCATCCATGATTGGCACTTTTTGTTTTCGCAGCTTAAAATTATTCTCAACATCCAGAAAATATATCTGTGAATGTGCGGAACGAACTGCTATGGTTTTACCGTTTGAAGACCATGCTAATGAATGTATAGAATTTTTGTCTATTGTGATGGGCTGAGTCACTTCAGTGTGTGTGTTCACATCCCATATTCTTATGGTTGTATCACCAGATCCCGATACCAGTGTTTTGCCATCTGGTGACCACGCTAAACTTGTCACCCAAAGCTTATGTCCTGTACAAGTGCCAATTAAATTCCCAAATTCATCCCACAATTTGATTGTAGCATCTTGTGAGACAGACGCGAGGATTCTGCCATCAGGTGACCATGCAAGGTGATGAATCTGACCCGTGTGCCGCTGCAAAATATGCTTTAGCGTAATCCCTGGAGTGGGCGAGCCATCGATTTTTATGTATTCGCCATTATTGTTAACCTCATCCGGCGCGTATTTTCGAGGTCGAGGCCGTTGTTGTTTTTTCTTAGCCATAGGACAATGCTCCCGCTAAACGTGGATGTTGGTAACAGTATAGCAAGGGTCCTTTCGGAGTACAATACCCGAAAGAGACCTCCGAGTTCTCTGAGAACTCGGAGGTCTACATCCCCCCAAGGAGATTGTCTATGACCATCACCCTCGACGGATCGTCCCTCACCATTGAAAAACTCGTTGCGATTGCACGAGATAACGAGAAAGTGGAACTCGCCCCCGAAGCCCTGGAGCGCATCAAAGTCTGTCGCACCATGCTGGAGGAGAAGCTCGCTGCGAAAGAGATCATGTATGGCACGAATACAGGCATCGGCGAGTTTTCAGAGACGATGCTCAACGATGAGCAGGTGAAGGAATTCCAGAAATACCTCATCTACAACCACGCGGCGGGCATTGGCGACCCCGCGCCGATCGAACACGTCCGTGCGGCACTGGCGGGACGGATCAACGTCCATGCGCATGGGAATTCCGGTCCCAGACCCGAGATCACGTTAACACTGGTGGAGATGCTGAACAAAGGCGTCACACCAGTTGTTTGTCAGAAGGGGTCGGTGGGCGCGAGCGGCGACCTCGCTCCGATGGCACAAGCCGCGTTGCTGCTCATGGGCGAAGGCGAAGCCTTTTATAATGGCGAACAGCTACCGGGTGCAGAAGCGATGCGGCGGGCTGGGATCACAGTCCCAGGCTTGCAGGCACGCGACGGTCTGGCAACGATCAACGGCTCCAATTTGCTGACTGCCATGTCCGCGCTTCACATCTACGATATGGAACGCTTCCTCAAGCAGGCAGAGATCGCGGCGGCGATGTCCATTGAGGCGTTGCTCGGCAACATGAAACCGTACAACACCAAACTGCATGAACTGCGCGGCTTCAGCGGCGCGGTCACGTCTGCGAAAAATATCATGAAGGTCGTCGAAGGCTCGGACCTCACCACGGGCAAGATGAAGACCAAAGTGCAGGACGCCTATTCGATGCGTTCGACCCCGCAGGTGATCGGCGCAGCGCGTGATGCGATTGCGTATGCGCGTTCGCAGGTCGAGATCGAATTGAACGGCGTGGGCGACAACCCGATCTTTGTGCCTGAGCTGAAGTTGACTCTCACCGGCGCGAACTTTCAGGGGACTCCCGTTTCGTTGCCGATGGATATGGCGGGTGCGGCGATCACGATGGTGTGCGTGATGTCAGAGCGACGCATGAACCGGTTGACGAACCCGACTCTTTCTCAGGGTCTTCCGGATTTCCTCGCCCATGAGCCTGGCTTCTACTCCGGGATGATGCTCAGCCAATACACTGCCGACCATTTGATCGTCGAACAACGGATTTTATCCACGCCAGCGAGCATTCAATCCATACCTGCCGCGGCGGACCAGGAGGATTTCGTCTCGATGGGCATGAACACTGCCCTCAAGAACGGACAAATTCTCGATAACGCATTCGGTGTGTTGGGCATTGAATTCATGGCGGCGGCACAGGCACTGGACTTCCGTGAATTCACACCGGGGAAGGGCTCACTCAAAGCGCGTGAAGTGATCCGCAAGTATGTGGCGCATCTCGAAGTGGATCGTCCGCTGTACAACGATCACAACGCGATGAAGAAGCTGGTAAAGAGTGGTGAGATATTGAGTGAAGTGGAGAATTCTGTAGGCAAGTTGGGTTGACCAGAGCTGACATTGGTGGATGAAAATGAAAAGGAAAAATAAGATAATACTCTTGATTGTAGGAGTTGCCCTGTTTGGGTTGGGGTTCAGTCCATTTACGAGAGCATTATCTGAAATTCAATTGCTCTATCGGGTACAGGATGAGGTTCTCAGTCAAACCTCAATGGGGCGATACTACATTTGGAGATACTATTCGACCGGTGCGGAAATATCCGGATTACTGGCAAAAGATCCGGAACTCACGAGTGAAGCGATCGAAACTCTTCAACTTTGGGAACCCAATTTGAGAGCATTGGTGGATGGAAAAGGTTACACGGCAATCATCACTGGCGAACAATTGGAGGCTGTACTGACATTTTTGAATCACCTGTACACACTGGCAAGTCCTCAACTGCAAGAGATCATAGCTGGCGAACTGTCATATAAACCGCTTGAACAAACCATTGGTATGAGTATGGATGAAGCATGGGCATATTTAAATAGTTTCCCCGTCGAGATGTTGCCGCCTGCCAGTTGGGCGAATGTCCATGACCAGTATGTCCCAGTCGGGTTCATAGTCATTGACAAGCAGGGTAACCTGATTGAAGATCCATCTTTTAATATAATTGTACTGGGTATGGATGGTGACCGTGTGTATTGGCCCGTTCGAATGAAAACCATCCCACTCGAAGGAGGTATCTATTCCGTTGGGGATTACAACTTCAACGTAGAACTTAGTAATCTGCCCCCAGGTACTTACTTGATGGACCTTGTTCATTTCACACCAGATGGCGTTCAATCAGTGGAATGGACAATAAACCAATACAAGCTACATGACCATCGGCCCTTGCAATGACGAAATGGAGACAACATGATCCTTATCTAGGAGATAATTCTTAAGAGGGGTGAAAACGATAAACAGATATGCTATAAGAATGGGGAGACCAGTCTGAGAGGAGTAACCGTCATGAGAAAAATTCTCATTGCAGGGTGTTCTTTTATTTTTGTAGTTATCGGTTGTTCTCCATCCACGCCCACACCCATACTCACGTCCACTGCCATACCCACAGCCATCATTCCCACCGACACACCAACAAGTGTTCCCACACCAAACATTGAAAATCCACCTCCGTGTTGGGGACCAGATCTGATCTATCACACACAGTTGCAGCAAATGCTTTTGGTCAACTGTGTCCCGGATCCAAGCAAGGAAACCCCGAACATGATCTGGGGTTGGGATGGAACGAGTTGGCAGATTGTGACGGAGGGCAGTCCGCTCAGACGGATTCTCGGCGGTGCGGCATATGATGAGAAGAGAAATGTACTCGTCCTCTACGGCGGCAGGCCGGTTGACTTGGGTAAATGTAACCAGGAGACCTGGGAATGGGATGGCAAGGTCTGGGCACAAAAAGATGCCCAGCCTCCAACCGCTTGTGACCACGTCCGGATGGTTTATGACGAGGCGAGTGGGGAGTCGATTCTCTTTAGTGGACTCGATGTAACCGAGGATCCTGTCAATGAAACATGGTCATGGAATGGCGAGGAATGGAGATTGCTCAGCGAGGAAGGCTCTGAAAGCCGCGGTCATTTTGGCTTTGTCTATGATCCGAGCCATGAACAGATCCTTTTGTATGGAGGATATGCGAGCACGGTCACAGACGAATTCTGGACCTGGAAGGATGGTGCCTGGGGAGAGATCAACTTTCCGGGCCCGGGGAAGCTCTCGCATTTCGCTATGGCTTATGACACAGATGCGAACGCTCTGTATATCTTTGGTGGGGCCACTTCAACTTCGACCTTTTCCTCACTCACAGACAAGACATGGGTCTTAAGTGGAGGAAGTTGGCGTGAGCTGACTCCCGCCAGTTCCCCATCCAAGCGCGGCTCGCCCGCCATGGGGTACGATCCTGTGAGAAAGCGAATTGTCTTGTACGGCGGGTTTGAAGCAAGCCGGAACGATCTTGATGATACGTGGGAATGGGACGGCCAGCAATGGATCTGCCTGGAGAATTGTAAATAAATCGACCGCGAGTACGTTGCACTGCCAGCGCGCTTCGCGGTTAAATATGTTGTGACAGGGCGATCACGGCATTATTCGTCTGTAAGCTTAAATATTTTGTCGTGGGGATGCACTTTCTGAATGACTTTTATGCCCACGTCGTCGCCGGGCTTTGCCTCATTCACAGCCTGATGTTCGATCTGTAATGAAGTCACTTCCTGTTTGAAATCGGTCGAATGCCCCAGGATATGAATGGTGTCGCCCACGTGCAATGGTTCGGTCAGTGTGAGCGCGGCAACGTTGATGTGGTCGAAGTAGTGGGTGATTTCTCCAATTTGTGCGCCAGACATCTTCTCATCTCCTTTCCATATACACCTTGTATATCTCAGTGCGTCCTTGCCTCTGAGTTTCACTCCCTTCCAATTCGCTATGACTTTAGTATAGTGCGCGGGAAAAATTAGTCAAGTGCTTTGTAACCAGATTTACCGCTTGTCTCATTAATAAGTTAACTTTTCTCATGGATTTGTAAGTTGAAATTCAAATATCAAGTTAAGTAAATTATGCGGCACTCTGTAGATCACAGCCTGACCATTCGGTGTTCACCCCGCGCAATCCTTTGTGTTTTTTAATTTGCAACGAATGTGCACCATTCCAGTTGTGTTTCGCTCACGGGGAGGGCATCGTTTCTCAAACCCTCGATGATGACGCTGGGTGGGGTTGGCAAAGCTTTTCCCTTACAGGTGTTCCTTATTTCCACCTGCCAGTTGGCATTGGAAAAGTTTTCCAGCGCAGAATGCCGATACATAAATGATTCCAAGTTTAATTTGCGGATTTCTTCTTCGTTCTTCGTGTCAGCTTCCGGGAAGAAATGAGAAATGACGAAGAATGACCCCTTTACAATCCGCCGTAACTCTTTCAGCAGAGCGCCCGGGTCTTCAATGTTTGGAAGACCCAGGTTTGTGGTTAGGGTTTCGACTGAGTTATCTCTGAACGGGGTAAGACGCGCGTCGAATGCCAGCAAACTGACCTGGTTATATAACCCTTCAAATTCTAAGCGTCGTTTGTCCTGACGTAATATGCGCGGGCTGAAATCTGTTGCCATGATTGGACGGTCAAGTTTTGCCGCCAGTTGTTCCACCAAATAACATCGCCCGGATGCCAGGTCAACGATGGGGCCGTCACCTGAAGATAGCGCCTCTGTAACATAACCAATCTGTCTTTGAAAACAATCCAGGTATTCTGGAGTGTAAAGTCCTTGCATGGCTGTATCATGTGCCTCCCTTGCCTCCGCAAATTTACCCAGTTCCTCCAGCATCATCCCATGGAAGAATTGGTCTGCCGGCGACAATTTTTCCAATGGCGCGGACATCAATTGTTCATATAGCTCCGGATTGGATCTTAGATATTTCAACAGTCCGCTATCCACTTGCTCCCATAGATCGTTTCGCTTTAGTTCGTCCGTGAGAAATATTCCAATCCCCTCATGAATAGGATAGGATTTTGAACATGATGAGCAAGTTGCATTTGCCTCTTCGATGCGGTCACCGGCTTGATGAGTAATTGTCCAGGTCAATTCGCCACGACAGTTCGGGCAAGCCAGCATCTCCAGTAGATATTTTTGCATTTGGGCATCCTTTCAACGTTCAGACTATATCAACATATACGACATTACGATTGACCTCGGCTGTATTATTGCGATGTGCTTGGTACAATCAGAGACACCATGAAACGATTCCTCCTTTCTCACCTGCACTCCCCGGCACTTGCGCCCGGGGTAAGTGAGTAATCCCACCGGGGTGATATCTTATGTAATCAAAATATGTTTGTTAGTTGAGATTGCTTCGTGGCGCCGAGGCGCCACTCGCAATGACATCATTGATCAATCATATCCAAAAATTGACCGAACTCACTGTTGAGCCATTCGAATGTCGGCGGCCTGGGCGGCTGGTGATAGGGATGGGTGAACTTCTGTATGGTGAGCTTTTGGAAATTCTGTCGGACAATCTGTTCGGTTAAGTTGTAATCCAAAATGTCGTCATTGACCGACATGCCGAAAAAGCAGGGATGTTTGAAAGGCGCATTCCTATACTGGTATTCGGTCTGGAAGATTTCATCCAGCGTATAGGCGAATACATCCAGCGTGGAAAGCGGCATACGAAGGGCGTTCTTGTTTTCCAGGATTCGCCTGTCCACCCTGCTGACTTTGCTGAGCGCGTATGTCAGAGGTCGTTCCAGGCGCGGCGCGTTCATCATATAGTGCGCGCCTCGTAAGAGCGTTGGATTCTTCATTGCCTTGATGGAGACCCTGAAAATCCACTGCCGCGGCATGGACCACTTCAACGCGCGGCGGCTGACGCTTGGCGATAGAAGGATCACTTTTTCAATTCTATCCTGCAGATGCTCCAAAGTTCGTAATGCCAGCAACCCCCCAAACGAAAAGCCCATCAGGTGGAATTTGTCGTATCCCAATTTGTCCACGAAGGCTTCCACAGTTTTAGGCACAAACCTGCTCTCGAATTTTTCCGTGTAAGGGGTGGAGCCTCCATGCCCGGGCAGTTCGAAGAAATAACTTGTGAATCGCTGACCCATGAACTGTGTCAGTGGCAGCCACTGCCTGATAAGGGAAACAGTTGCCGGGACGATGATGAGCGGGGGCCCAGTCCCTGCTTTGACATAATGCAGGCGCGTGTCCGGTAATATCATATCCCCGAAAATGGCTGGCGGTGGTTGATGAATCGCAATAGACATGGAGTATGATACCCGCGTTGGTACGATATTATTCTACTCGATACAGGGCGGGATTTGTTTGAATTAGTCGCATGCAGGCGTTTTGGGAATCGAATTCATGCAACGGCACAAACCATGGACTTCCTCATGTTCACACAGGGAAAGGGAACGCAAAAGGCGCGTGAGGTGATTCGCAAACATAAAGAACATTTGTGTGTAGATAGTCCCTTGTATAACGATCACAATTCGATGAAGAAGTTGGTGAAGTCTGGTGAGGTTTTGGAGGAGAGGCAGAAGATGG
>Ga0210377_10004329_pt1 | contig 11984 bp, 8 predicted proteins | sample PLM4_65_b1redo_FD_155480 | JGI IMG/M metagenome (GOLD analysis project Ga0210377, IMG submission 155480) | Groundwater sediment microbial communities from an aquifer in East River, Colorado, USA - PLM4_65_b1 redo | ecosystem: Environmental > Terrestrial > Soil > Riparian zone | place: USA: East... | reverse complement strand
GTTCCCGACATCGAACCTCACCTTGATGACGCGCGACCGAACGCGCGGACCGAAGGTCGATCTCGCACAGATGATCAAGATGCAGTCGCGTGACACCGCCGGCGCGCTCGGCCTTCACGATCGGGGTGTGATCCGGGTCGGGCTGCGCGCGGATCTCAACGTCATCGACTACGACCGGCTCCGCCTCCACGCGCCGCAGGTCGCCTACGATCTGCCGGCCGGAGGACGCCGCCTCATCCAGCGCGCCGACGGCTACGTCGCCACCGTGGTCGCGGGCCAGATCACCTATCGCGACGGCGAAGCGACGGACGCATTGCCCGGCCGACTCGTCCGAGGCGCACAACCCGCGCGAGATTGATCGCCCGGCTGTTCCCGCAACGAAACTTGCGTCCCCTCCCCTTCGACGGCGGCGAGTAGAATCGCCCACGCGGGCGGCTTCGTCCGCCTGCGCTCGTGACGATCTTTGCAGTCACCAAAGAAGGGAGACTCCATGGCCAAGCCCACGGCAGCTACAGCGCGCGACTTCGTCGGCAAGCTCGAGCTCCCGGCGCCGCCCCCGCCGCGGCCCGCAGCCGCTCGCGCTCTGGCGCCGTTCAACTTCGAGGCGGCCAAGGACCAGGCGATCGTCGTCGGCTCCGACATCGTCTCGTTCGTGAAGACCGTCACCCCCCAGCAGCGCCGGGACATCGTGAACGCGTTGCTGCTCGCGCAGCTCGTCGCGAAGAAGGCCGTTCCGGAGCCCGGGACCCTCGACCAGATCCGAGCCTGGTACGAGCGGTACTTCGACGTCCTCTCGAACATCGGCTTTGCGATCCAGGAGAAGGACCTCCGCAAGTACAACCAGAAAGGGGATGGCTTCGAGGTGCACGAGGCGATCCTGGAAGTCGCCGCCGTGCTGCTCGGCCCGGGATCGACGGCGCTGGCCGTGCTGACGGCGACGCTGAAGGCGCTCCAGAAGGCGGGTGGCAACCAGCCCTGGATCACGCTCTTCAACAAAGAAAGCCAATTCGCGAACGCGGCGCGCTTCCAGGTCTCGACCGTCGACGGCGACGCGAACGGCGCACTCGTCTTCCTGAGCTCCTTCGCTCTCGAGGCGACTGCGAACCTGACGCAGGTGCTGTTCTTCAAGTTCCGTTCGAACGACGTCACGATCGAGCACAGCTCCGGCAAGGTCTCGATCGATGCGCAGGTTCTGGCGGCCGTGCGCGAGGAGATCGCGGCGAAGCTCATCAAACACACGAGCGAGTACGTCGCGGGCCTGCCCGACCTCTGAGTCGCGACGGCTCGCGCGCAGCCTGACTTCACCTCATCCGGTCCAAAGGAGCGCCCGTGCCCCCTCCCTTCCAGCGTCTCACCCTCGGGGAGTTCGAGCAGCTCCTCGCGCGCTTCCGGTTCACGCGCCAGATCACGAGCGTGCACATGCACCACACCTGGCGGCCGAACCATTCCCAGTTCCGAGGCCATGACACGATCGCGTCGATGTGGCGCTTCCACACGCAGGAACGCGGATTCGCGGACATCGCGCAGCACCTGACGATCGCGCCCGATGGCGGCTTGTGGACGGGCCGCAACTGGAACGCGGCTCCGGCCAGCGCCAGCGGACACAACGGGAATGCCGTGGGCGGTCCGTTCATGTTCGAGATCGTGGGCGACTTCGACCGCGGCGGCGATCGTTTCGACGGCGACCAGCGCAGGGCGACCCTGGACGTGATCAAGCTCGTGCAGAGGAAGTTCGGCCTTTCCCCGGAATCCCTGCTCTTCCACAACCAGATGTCGAGCAAGACGTGTCCCGGCTCCTCGGTAGATCGCGCAGCGTTCATCGCCGACGTCGCCGCGCACACGGTGAGGCCAAGCGACGGGGCGAGCCGCGACGCGCGGCCCGGGCCGTTCCCCGTCGAAGCGTTGGCAGCGAACTCCGCGGTCGCTCGTGTGCTCGATCGCTTCGCGGCCGAACCCGTCGCCCCGGGCCGAGTGGATCCTCCGGACGCGGAGCTCGAGTACGGCGACGAGCGGTACGCCGCATCGCGCGCCGCGCGTGGCGCTGACGACACCGGCGACGAGCTCTCGGCCGAGGTGCTCGACGGGCTCCGGCACCACGTCATCAACCTGCGGATGGGTCGGTTCTCGTCGGACGGCAGCATGACGACCACGCAGGAAGACGTCGACGCGCTGTTCTCGGAGAAGCTCCAGCGCTGGATCGCGGACCATCCGAGCAGCGATGGGCCCGCCAGGATCGTCTTCTTCGCGCACGGCGGCCTGGTCGCGGAGTCCCGAGGCCTCGCGATCGCGCGCAAGCACGTCGATTGGTGGAAGCGCAACGGTGTCTATCCGATCTACTTCGTCTGGGAGACGGGGCTCTTCGAGACGATCTCGCAGCTGCTCGAGCGCACGAAGCGCGAGAGCGTGAGCGCGGCCGATGCGCAGCGCGGCATCGTGACCGACTGGATCACGGATCCGCTGATCGAGGAAGCCGTTCGCGCGCTGCAGACTCCGCGGATCTGGGGAGGCATGAAGGCATCCGCGCGACTCGCCAGCGCGCCCGGAGGCGGCGCGGCGTTCGTCGCGGAGCGCCTCCAATCGCTCCTCGCCGCGCATCCGGCGGGGAAGATCGAGCTGCACGCCGTCGGCCACAGCGCGGGCGCCATCTTCCACTCGCACTTCCTGCCCGTGTGTCACGAGAAGGGGAATGCGACCTTCAAGACCCTGCAGCTGCTGGCGCCGGCCGTCACCTGCGAGGAGTTCACGAAGCACGTGCTGCCACTGGCGAACGCCGCGAGTCCGGGCGTCGAGCACGTCACCTTGTTCACCATGCGGCGCGCGTTCGAGGAAGACGACCACTGCGCGAAGATCTACCGCAAGTCGCTCTTGTATCTGGTCTCCGAAGCCTGTGAGCCCGAGCCGAAGACGCCGATCCTCGGGCTCGAGGTGTCGCTGCGGGCGGACCGCGAGCTGAAGAAGTTCTTCGGCCTGGGAGCGGAGCGGAGCAAGCGCGGCGAGGTCGTGTGGTCGAAGAGCGCCGAGGACGACGGGCGGAGCGCCTCCAGGTCCCCCACGCACGGCGGATTCGACGACGACGCGCCCACGATGAACAGCGCGCTGCGGCGCATTCTCGGCAAGGCCGACGGCGAATCGGTCCACCCCTATCCGGCGGACAGCGGGAGCCGCGCAGTCCGAGACTGGTCCGCGGAGGTCGATTGGCCGGAGGCCCTCGCGCGGCCCGCGCGCATCATCGTCCCACCCGCGCCGTCGACCGCGATCGTCCCGGGCAGAACGTCGACACCGGCCAGCACGGGACGTCGTCGCGCCGTCTGCATCGGGATCAACACGTATCCGGGCCAGCCGCTCTCGGGCTGCGTGGCGGACTCGAATCTCTGGGCTCAGAGCCTGCGCGGTTTCGGCTTCGAGACAGTGATCGTGACGGACGCCGCCGCGACTCGTGCGCGGATCCTCGACGAGCTGTCTCGGATCATTCGCGAGAGCACCGCCGGGGACACGCTGGTCTTCCAGTACGCGGGCCACGGCACGCAAGTGGATGATCTCGACGGCGACGAAGCCGACGGCGATACGCCGGGCAAGGACGAGGCGATCTGCCCGGTGGACTTCGCGACGGGCGCCTTCGTGATCGACGACGACATCGCCGCGGAGGTCGCGAAGATCGCCGACGGCGTGCGACTCACGTTCCTGCTCGACTGTTGTCACTCCGGGACCGCGAGTCGCTTCGCCATGAGCGGCGCCGGCGCCGGATCCGCACCCCGCGATGCGCGACCGCGCTACCTGAGAGTGACCGCCGACCTGCAGATCGCCCATCGCCGATTCCGCGGCGGCGGGCGCTCTTCTGGCGGGCAGCGGGGATTCGGACCGCGCGCTGCGGCGGCGGTGGCCGCGATGCGCGAGGTGACGTTCTCGGCGTGCCAGTCGCACGAGGTCGCCTGGGAGGTGGAGGGTCAGGGCGAGTACACGCGCCGTGCCCACGAAGTGCTGCGTGCCGGCACGGCGGGCCTCACCAACGCCGGGTTCTACGAAGCGGTGCTGCGCGCGTTCGGCCCGAACGCGCGCCAGCGGCCCCACCTGGATTGCGACGTCTCGCTTCGCGACTCGCTCTGGATCGGGATCGGGGGCGCATGAAGGACATCCTTCGCTACTGGAAGTCCGAGACAGACCGAAAGTTCGATCATGAGCACTACGGCTCGCGCTACCTCGTGGGGCCGCGGGTCCTGCGTCAGGTCGCGCGTGCTCACGAGCGCAAGGGATCCGAGCCGATCTCCCGGCGGCTTCGCGTCTACGCGATCGACCCGGCGGCCGGGAGGTTCGAGGAGCAGATCGCGACGCTCGAGGTCCCGTACGAGCCGCTGCAACCCGGTCCCGTCGGCGTGTTGATCGAGGTCGACAACACGAACGGCCACACGAACGAAGTCTACGCCCCGGCGGACCTCGACGATCTCAACGTGGTGGTCTCCTCGGGCTATGCCCCGTCGGAGTCCAATCACCGCTTCCACGCGCAGATGGTGTATGCGGTCGCGAGTCAGGTGCACGCTTCGTTCCGGCGCGCGCTCGGGAGGCAGATCGGCTGGCCCTTCGACGGACCCGCCGAGGTTCGCCGGCTCAGGATCCTCCCCTTCGCGGACGAGCAGAGAAATGCCTGGTACGACCCCAACGAGGGCACGCTGAACTTCGGCTACTTCGACGCGGCTGAGAAGCCGACCGATCGCACGCTTCCGAAGGGCGTGGTGTACACCGCCCTCGCACACGACATCGTCGCCCACGAGATGTCGCACGCCATGCTCGACGCCCTGCGCGCCAACTTCAGCACGCCGAGCAGCAGCGACATGACCGGCTTCCACGAGGGGTTCGCAGATCTCATCGCGCTGTTCCACCACTTCCATCATCGCGACGCGTTGCGCAGGGCGATCGCGACCTCCCGCGGCGACATCCGCAATGCGAAGTACCTGACGGGCATCGGCCAGCAGTTCGGGCGGTCGGCTGGCGGCGCCGCCGAGCTCCGCCCCCTCGACTTGGACCGCCGCTACGACGCGGGTCTCGAGTGCCACGAGATGGGCCAGCTGCTGGTCGCGACGATCTTCGACGCCTTCGCGGTCGTGTTCGAGCGCAAGGCCTTGCACTACCGGCGCCTCGCGACGGGAGGCACGGGCGTCTTCCCGGAGGGCGAGCTCCCGGATCTCCTCGTCGACCTGCTCACGAAGAAGGCCGCGGACCTCGCGAAACAGTTCCTCTCGATGCTGATCCGAGCGGTGGACTATCTGCCGCCCGTGGACGTTCGGCTGGGCGAGTATCTCCGGGCGATCGTCACGGCGGACTCCGATCTCTCCACCGACGACCCGTTGGGCTTTCGCGACGCTCTGATCGACTCGTTTCGCATCCGCGGAATCTATCCGCGGGACGTCGTGAGCTTGAACGAGGACTCGCTGCTGTGGCGCTCTCCCCGGATGGGGATGGAGCCGATCAAGGATCTGAGCTTTCGCGAGATCTGGTTCCAGGGTGACCCGGGTCTTCCGGTTTCGGTGGGTGAGCAGATTGCGCAGGCTTGCGCGCTCGGCGAGTTCATCACCTCGGATCGCGAGCGCATGCAGGAATTCGGCCTGGTGATGCACGGCGATCCGCTTCTCGAAGGCGATGAGGTGTCGCTTCCGCGGGTGGAGTCGGTGCGAACCTTGCGGCGTCCCGGACCCGACGGACGCGTCGTGTTCGATACGGTCGCGGAGATCATCCAGGAACGGCACGTCCGTCCCCGCGACGGAAGTCCCGGTTTCGACATCCACGGCGGGAGCACGGTGATCCTCGACTCGTTGGGGCAGGTACGCCTCGTGGTTCTGAAGCGCGTGGTCGGAGAAGGTCGGGTCAATCGCCGCCTCGAGTACCTGGAGAGCTCGGCGGCGAAGCCGTTCTGGAAGCTCCAGGACGACCGCTACGTGCCCGCGGCTCGCACCCCGTTCCTCGCGATGTGCGATCGGAGCGAAGTCACTCCGCCGAGCCCGCCGAGCTGAAGGAGTCCGCGATGAAGTATGACCTCGTGTTCGAAGGGGGTGGTGCGAAGGGCATGGCCTTCGTAGGCGCGTGCGCGGAGCTCCTGGAACAGGGCCACGCCTTCGGCCGGCTCCTCGGCACCTCGGCGGGCGCGATCACGGCCACGCTCCTCGCAGCCGGATACGGCGCGGACGAGATGACCGCCGCGCTGGCGGAGAAGGACGACGGGAAGTCCGTCTTCGCGGGCTTCATGGGCGATCCCGAGCCGTTCACGGACGAGCAGATCGAGAAGAGCGCGACGCTCGCGCTGCTCGACAACATCGACCTCGGCGTGATCCCGAACTTCATCGAGAAGGGGATCGACGTGCGGATCGCGCGGGCGCTCGCAAAGGGCGGCCGCTCGCGGCACGTGGTGTCGCTGATCGAGCGCGGAGGCTGGTTCTCGGCGGCCAAATTCTCCACGTGGCTGCGCGCCAAGCTCGACTCCGGTCCGTGGCGCGGAGGGAATCGCCACTTCAGCGCTTTCACGCTCGGGGAGCTCTTCGCCGAGACCGGCGCGGATCTCTCGATGGTCGCGTCGGACACGACCGACCGGAAGATCCTCGTCCTGAACCACCGGACCGCGCCCCAGTGCCCGGTCGTCTCCGCGGTCCGCATGTCGATGAGCATCCCGCTGGTCTGGGACGAAGTGATCTGGAACAGCGCCTGGGGCGAGTACCGCGACCGCGACATCACGGGCCACGCAATCGTCGACGGAGGCATGCTCTCGAACTTCCCGCTCGAGCTGTTCCTCTCCGACGATCGCATGGTCACGGCGGTGATGGGGCCGAAGCAGGACAACCCGGTGCTCGGCCTGCTCATCGACGAGACCCTCGAAGTGAAGGCCATGGCCGCCGCCCGGGGGATGCTGGTGACGGTGAACGTGAAGCCCGCCGAGCTCGCGACGATCCAGCGGCTGCTGCGGCTCGTGGACACCGCGACGGGCGCCCACGACAACCGCGTGATCGAGCAGTACGGCCACTTGATCGTGAGGCTGCCCGCCAAGGGCTACGGCACGACCGAGTTCGACATGACCGAGCCCCGCCGCCTCGCGTTGGTCGCGGAGGCTCGCGCCGCGGTGAAGCGGCACTTCGTCCCGAAGCCCGCCATGGCGCCCGCGCCCGGGACGGCCCGCGGGGCGGCCCCAGCGAAGCCTGAAGCCGCGGACACCGTCGCCCGGGAGTTGCTCGCGCTCTGAGGGCCGCGGTTCGCGACGCAGGGGATCAGTCTTCGGGAGCCCCCGCCCAGGTCAGCTCGGGCAGTCGCCTGAATACGCTGCGGACGCCCTCACTCCACTCGGCGCTGAGTGTGGTCAGGTAGGTGTCCCCCTGGGCGAAGCGCCGCCGCAAACGCACCTGCAGGCTGTCTCGCTCGTAGCAGACCAGATCGATCGGCATGCCGACAGACAGGTTGCTGCGCATGGTCGAGTCGAACGACACGAGGACGCACTTCGCCCCGTCCGCGAGATTGGTGGAGCGGCTGATCACCCGATCGAGAATGGGCTTCCCGTACTTCGCTTCGCCGGTCTGGAGGTACGGAGTGTCCAGCCCCGCCTCGATGAAGTTGCCCTCCGCGTAGATGCGGAAGAGCCGCTGCGGCTCGCCCTTGAGCTGTCCACCGAGAATGAACGAGGCGTTGAAGGGCGTGCTGTTCTCCAGGTGCGGCGCGTCGCGGCGCTCGATGTCGCGCATCGCGTCCGAGACGAGCATCGCCACGTCGAACATGGTGCTCGCGGTCCACAAGTTGAGCGAGCCGTCTCCGGCCGCGGCGCGTTGTCTCAAGACGCTGACGACTGCCTGGGTTCCAGCCAAGTTGCCGGAGCTCAGCAGGATGATGACTCTCTCACCCGCGCGCTCGAACACGGTCATCTTGCAGAACGTGGCGAAGTTGTCGACGCCGGCGTGCGTGCGCGAGTCCGACGCGAGGATGATGCCGTCGTCGAGCAAGACCCCTACGCAGTAGGTCAAGCTCTTGCCTCGGAAGTCACTTCGTCGGTCCACACTCGGAAGCTCTCCAACGTGGATGCTCCGAAGCTCGTGGTGAGCGCAACGTCCGCGGCGTCTCGGCCCCGCGCGATCAGGATGCGTCCGATGCGCGGCGCGTTGTTGCGTGGGTCGAACGTGTACCAACCGTCGCCGAGATAGGCCTCGAACCAGGCCGCGAAGTCCATGGCTGCATACGGTGGAGGCAGTCCGGAGTCTCCGAGATAGCCGGTGCAGTAGCGAGCGGGGATGTTCATGCAGCGGCAGAATGCGATCGCAAGGTGCGCGAAGTCGCGACACACGCCCTGTCCGTCCTGGAACGCCTGGAGCGCGGTCTTCGTCGGGCTCGAGAGTCCGTAGCCGAACTTGATGTGGTCATGAACGAAGTCGCAGATCGACTGGACGCGCTTCCAGCCGGTAGGGCCGCCGGCGAACAGTCGCCACGCCGTTTCGGAGAGCAAATCGGTCTCGCAGTATCGGCTGCCCAGAAGGAACAGCAGCGTCTCCTCGGGCAGGCTCGGCACCGCTCTCTGCTCGAGCCAGGGAGCCTTCGGGTCCCCGCCGCCGGCATCCCACACGAGCGCGTCCGTGCTGAGCGAGAGTCGGCCCGGCGGAGCGACGATGCGGCTGCACCAATTTCCAAATGAATCCCGATAGCCCGTGATCGGAATGGAGGGGCGCAACAGCACGTGGTCCGGCTTCAGCATGTCGGAGGCACGGCTGTAGTGGACGTTCAAGTTCAGGATCATGGGCGTCCACTCGGGACACTGGTAGATCAGCTCGTAGCCGACTCGAATCTGCATCTCCGTCCCCTCTTCAAACCAAGCGCGCGACCGTAGGCTCGAGGACGGCGGCCAGGCGCTCGGCCCACCACTCCTGTCCGGCCGCGTCGGCACCGGCCCTTCGTCTTCTCCTAGCAGCCCGACCTGAGTCACGAGGTCGGTTCGAGGTGGGTGTGCATCGGCCCCGAGAAGGCGGTGCACTCCGCGTGCCGAACCTCGCCGGAGCGCGCGCCGCGCTCTCGACTTCCGCGGGAGGTCGCGCCCCGGGCATGACCCGCCTCTGCCCCCCCACTGTGCAGCCCCCGCCCGGGAACCGCGCAGGTGGCCGTCCGGGATCGGCCTCCTGGCACCGTCGCAGAGGCACGTCTCTTGCTCCCCACTCGGGTGGGTACCTCGAAGGGGAGTCCGATGCTGACGTCCGACCGGCTGTCGTACGAGCGCGCGCTCGGTTTCGACGAGGCGGTCGACGCGCAGTGCCGGCCGCGCCCGCACTATGCCGCGCTGTTCGAGGAGATGGCGCGGCTTTCGGCCGCGGAGCTTGCCTCCCGGGAGCGCCTGCGCGACGCGATCTTCCAGCGGCTCGGCATCACCTTCGCGGTCTACGGTGACGCGGGCGGGCTCGAGCGCACCTGGCCGATGGATCTGGTGCCGCGGATCATTCCCGCCGGCGAGTGGGCGATCGTCGAGCGCGGACTCGCCCAGCGCGTGAAGGCGCTGAACCTGTTCCTCGACGACCTGTACACCGGCGAGGCGGCCGCGCTTCGCGACGGCATCGTGCCGCGGCGCCTGGTCTTGTCTTCGGAGGGCTTCGTGCGCGCCGCGGTGGGGATCCGCGTGCCCCACGGGGCGCGCTGTCTGGTCGCCGGCATCGACCTGGTGCGCGACGCGGACGGCACGTATCGCGTGCTCGAGGACAACCTGCGCGTGCCGAGCGGCATCTCCTACGTGCTCGAGAATCGCGCCGCGCTGACGCGCGTGATGCCGGCGCTGTCCGCGCTCCACCGCATCCGGCCGGTGCACCACTACGCCGCCTCGCTCCTGGCGTCGCTGCAGTCGATCGCGCCGCGCGCCGTCGGCTCGAACCCGCGGGTGGTCGTGCTGACCCCCGGCATCTTCAACTCGGCGTACTTCGAACATGCCTTCCTGGCGCGCCAGCTCGGGGCGGAGCTCGTCGAGGGCCGCGACCTGCTCGTCGAGAACCACACCGTCTACGCGCGCACGACGCAGGGACTGGAGCGCGTGGACGTGATCTACCGGCGCGTGGACGATGCCTTCATCGATCCGGCGGTCTTCCGGCCCGACTCGATGCTGGGGGTGCCGGGCCTGATGGGCGCGCTGCGCGCGGGCAACGTCGGGCTCGCGAACTCGCTCGGCTGCGGCGTCGCCGACGACAAGGCGATCTACCCGTACGTGCCCGCGCTGATCCGCTACTACCTCGGCGAGGACGCGATCCTGCCGAACGTCGACACGTACCTTCTCTGGGAGGACGATCAGCGCGAAGCGGCGCTCGCGCGGCTGGACCAGCTCGTGATCAAGCCGGTCGCGGCATCCGGCGGCTACGGCATCGTGATCGGGCCGCAGGCGACCGACGAACAGCTCGAGATCTGCCGCAAGGAGATCGAGTGCGATCCGCGCGCGTGGATCGCCCAGGAGCTGGTCCAGCTCTCCTCGCACCCGACCTTCGTCGACGGGCGCCTCGAGCCGCGCCACATCGACCTGCGGCCGTTCGTGCTCGCCGGCGAGCGCATCACGGTGATTCCGGGCGGACTCACCCGCGTCGCGCTGCGGCGCGGCTCGTTCGTGGTGAACTCGTCGCAGGGCGGCGGCTCCAAGGACACCTGGGTCCTGGCCGGACCCGAGGGCGGCTGATGCTCTCGCGGCACGCCGAGGACCTGTTCTGGGCCGGGCGCTACCTGGAGCGCGCCGAGGACACCGCGCGCCTGCTCGACGTGACCTATCACGGGCTGCTCGAGGGCGGCGGCAGCGACGCGCCGATGGCGCTGCAGGAGGTGCTCGATGCGCTGCACCTCTCGAGCGCCTTTCGCAGCCGACACCGTAAGGTGACGGCGGCCGCGGTCGAGCAGTTCCTCGTGCTGGACGAGAGCCACTCGAGCTCGATCGTCGCGGCGATCTCCCGCGCGCGCGAGAACGGGCGCAACGTCCGCGAGCACCTCTCGACCGAGCTCTGGGAGGCGCTGAACACGACCTATCTCGATCTCCGCGCCGAAGGCCGCGCGGAGGAGCTCGCCGCGCACCCGCACGAGTTCTACCGCCGCGTGCGCTCGCGCTGCCAGCTCGTCGCGGGCGCCGCCTCCGAGACCATGGCGCGCCGCGACGCGTGGCGCTTCCTCCTGCTCGGCCGCCTGGTCGAGCGCGCGGAGATGACGTGCCGTCTGCTGCGCGTGCGCGCGCCGCGGGCGAACGGCGACGATGCGCACGACGACATCCACTACTGGCTGGTGATGCTGAACGCGGTCTCCGCGCTCGAGTCGTACGCGCGCCGCTTCGGCGCCGAGATCACGCCCGCGCGCGTGCTCGAGTTCCTGGTGCTCGCTCCCGACTTCCCGCGCAGCGTGCTGTTCTGCCTGCGCGGAATCGAGACGCAGCTCGGCGGGCTCGAGGGCGGCGTCGCCGCCCCGGCCCTCCGGCGCGCGCTGTCGCGCATCCGCGCCGAGCTCGAGTACCAGGACGTGGCGGAGCTGCTCGATCGCGGCGCGGTGGCCGCGCTCGAGCGCACGCGCCGCGGCATCGCGGAGATCTCCGAGCGGATCGAGAGCTGCTACTTCGCGAACGGGCCGATCCCCGAGCGACACGTCTACGAGGCGGTCTGATGGAAGTCTTCGACATCCGCTACGTATCGCACTTCCGCTACCCGCAGCCGGTTTGGGACTCGCACAACGTGCTGCGCGCGTGCCCGTGCAGCGACGATCGCCAGCAACTGCTCTCCTACCGGGTCGCGCTCGCACCGGGCGCGCGCGTCGTCACCTACCAGGACTACTTCGGCACGCGCGTCGACCTGTTCGGCGTCGCGGAGCCGCACCGCTCGCTCGAGGTGGCGGCCGAGATCCGCGTGGCCATGACCGGGTCGGACGAGATCGAGCCACCGAACGCGCGCGGCTCGCTCGGCGATCCCGCCTTCGCTTCGGAGCACTGGGAGTACCTGATGCCGAGCACCCACGTCGTCTTCGCCGAGGGCCTC
>Ga0210377_10004328_pt1 | contig 11986 bp, 10 predicted proteins | sample PLM4_65_b1redo_FD_155480 | JGI IMG/M metagenome (GOLD analysis project Ga0210377, IMG submission 155480) | Groundwater sediment microbial communities from an aquifer in East River, Colorado, USA - PLM4_65_b1 redo | ecosystem: Environmental > Terrestrial > Soil > Riparian zone | place: USA: East... | reverse complement strand
GATGACCGTCGATACGCGTGATCGGCAGGATCTCCTTGGTCGAGCTCGTCAGCCATACTTCGTCGGCGGTTCGCAGCGCTTCAATCCCGACCGGTTTTTCCTCGCAGGCAATTTTGTTCGCGCGCGCAATTTCGACGACCAGATCGCGCGTGATGCCCGGCAGGATAAAAGGCCCCTTGGGCGGCGTGACCAGACGCTCGCCGCTGACGACGAATATGTTGCTGGCCGCGCCTTCCGTGACCACGTTATCGCGCACCAGGATGGCCTCGACCGCGCCCTGCTCGATGGCCTGTTGGCGCAGCAGCGCGTTGGCCAGCAATGCAATGGCTTTGATATCACAGCGCTGCCAGCGTATGTCCGCGGTCGTAACTGCCGTCACGCCCTGCGTCAGCTGTTCCGCCGGCGGATATTTGAGCGGCTGGGCGTAGGCAAAAACCGTGGGGACGGCATTCGGTGGAAACGCGTGGTCGCGCGGCGCCACCCCGCGGGTGATCTGCAGGTAGATCGACTGATCGCTGGTTCCATGCTCCGCCATCAAGCGCGTGAATATGGTCTTCCATTCCTCGGCCGTGTGCGGATTGCGCAGACGGATGGCGGCCAGGCTCGCTCCCAGGCGCGCGAGATGATGTGGCAGGCGGAACAATTGCCCGCCGAAGACCGGGATGACTTCGTAGACGCCATCGCCAAAAATAAAACCGCGATCGAAAACGGACACCATGGCCTGATCGGGCGGAAGAAATTTTCCGTCGAGATACACCTGTGACATGGCTGGCATCATAAATAAATTAAGCAGCGGGAAACCGTTGGTTTCCGCGTCTATCCTCGTGTTGTATTCAAACCGTTACTGTAACCAGAGTTGAATCTTGTCGATAGTGCGTTGAAGGAGATTGCCTTCACCGACCTGCTTGAGCGCCACCAGAGGATATTCCGCGAGCGGCTCCCGGTCGAGCTCGATCGCGATCGTGCCCACGGCCTGACCCAGCTGGACGGGCGCGTTCAGCGATTCCGTGACCGTCACCCGTGCGTGCAGTTTTTCATGCCAGCCGCGAGGAAGCGTCAGGTACAGATTCCGGCCCGCACCCAGCGGGATCGTGGACTGATCGCCCCTCCATACCCGCGTACGGACAGCGGGAATATCCGCCGCATAAAGCAGGCGCGTCTCGAAATGACGGAATCCGTGGTCAAGCAGGCGTTGCCCGGCTTCCACGCGCGCATTTTCATCCCGGGCGCCGAGCATCACGGCGATGAGACGCATGCCGTCGCGGCGCGCCGAAGCGATGAGACAGAAACCCGCGGAACGCGACTGCCCGGTTTTCACCCCATCGACGGTCAGGTCCCGCCACAACAGCGCATTGTGATTATACTGGGTAATCCTGCCGTCGCTGAATTCCTTAAGCGAAAACCAGTGGTAATATTCAGGAAATTCCCGGATCAGTGCCGCGGCGAGCCGCGCGAGATCGCGCGCCGTGGAACCGTGGCCTTTTTCATTATGACCCGTGGCATTCATGAAAACGCTATGGTCGAGGCCGAGCCCGCGCGCGGCGGCATTCATCTCAGTGACGAAATTCTTTTCGTTGCCCGCCACCCGTTCCGTCAGGGCGATGGTGGCGTCGTTGGCGGAAAGCACGATGAGCCCTTTGAGCAGGTCCTCGGCGCGAACGCTGGATCCCGGCCGCAGAAACAGGCGCGCGCCTTTGGCATTCCACGCCTGCTGGCTGATGTGGATTCGGTCATCGAGTTTCAGGGTCCCGGCCTTCAGTTTGCCGAACAGCACGTAGGCGGTCATCAGTTTGGTGAGACTCGCGGGCGGTAGCGGTTTGTCGGCGTTGCGTTCCGCCAGTACCTGTCCGCTGTCGTGATCCATGAGTACCCAGGCGGGCGCCGCGATATCCGGTGGAGGAATCTCGGGCAGTGCCGCCGCAACCGCCCGGCTGCATAGCAGGCACGCGAACGCCAGATGGAAGAATTTTTTAGGAGCCTCTAACCAGCGAAATTTCACAGGATTGACAGAATTTTTATTTTCCAAAATATTTAATCCTGTAAATCCTGAAAAATCCTGTTAATCCTGTCTATTCGTTATTGTTTCCAGCGCACTTATTCGACCACGATCCGGGCATCGGGGATCCCGAGCTGCACTGCGCGCTCCGTCAGCCGGTCACCTTCCTCCACATTGGTCAGCGGCCCGACGCGCACGCGGTAGACGCGCGTGGCATCCGGCCCGTTCCCATTGGCCGCCTGTGACGATTGGATGGATATCGGGCGCAGCGCCTCGCGTTCGAGACGGTTGCGCAGATTGGCGGCGTTGTCCCACTGCGTAAACGCCCCTACCTGAAGATACAGTTTCGGGCTGGCAGCCGCCGCCTGCGATTTGGGCAGTTCCTCGGCGGCCGCGGCGGGAGCAATAACCTGAAGCGGATAGGTCTTGACCTGGGCCGTCTGCGTCTCCGGCTCTTCGGGACTGACGGCCTCGACTTCCACCACGCCGGTGCCGGTGCCGAGGATGCCGAGCCGGGCGGCCGCGGCATAGGACAGATCGATCAAGCGGTTGTGCAGGAACGGCCCGCGGTCGTTGACGCGCACGACGACGGACCGGCCGTTCTGGAGGTTGCGCACCCGCGCATACGAGGGCAGGGGCAGGGTCTTGTGCGCCGCCGTCATGGCGTACATGTCGTAGGGCTCGCCGCTCGAGGTGCGCTTGCTGTGAAATTTCTTGCCGTACCAGGAAGCAATGCCGCGCTCGCGGTAATCGCGGGAGTCCGTCAGGGGCGAATAGGTCACGCCGTAGACCGCGTACGATTTGTTGCCGGTGGCGGAACGGGGTTCGGTCTTGGGCACCGCGTCCGGAACATTGGCGACGTCCGCGGGCGGGTCGGTCTCGGGACCGTCGTCTTCGAAATAGCCGCCGCGCGGCAGCGTGCCGCACGCGGACAACAGCGCAAGCAGCGGCGCGAGCCAGATCCAGCGCGGCATCATGGTGGCGTCTTTGACTCCATGCGTTGGCGTATCCTTTCTCCCAGTTCGTACACGGCCATGGCGTAACGCCGGTTGTGATTATAGCGCGTGATGACGTAGAAGTTGTTGTACCCGAGGCGGTAGAACGGTCCGTACTCGCCCTCGAGCGAGATCAGCGCGGCGCGCCTCTCGGCGTTCTCGTGCCGGCGCGGGAAGATGCCGTAGTGGGCGAGCTGACGCACCGGCAGCGTCGGCTTGAGTCCGAGTTTCTCAATCCAGAAATAACGCGTGCCTTTCAGGTTCGCTTCGTCGGTCACGGGCGCGCCGGACTCCCAGCCATGCTCCTTGAGATACGCGGCGACGCTGCCGATGGCGTCCTCGGGGCTTTCAAGGATGTCGCGCGCGCCGTTGGCGTCGAAGTCCAGCGCAAACCGGCGGTAATTGCTGGGCATGAACTGCGGCAAACCCATGGCGCCGGCGTACGAGCCCTTGAAGCGGCAGGCGTCGATGTCGAGCTCGCGCGCGAGCAGCAGGAATTCGATCAACTCGCGGCGGAAGAATACCGAGCGCGCCGGATATTCGAGCGTCAGCGTGGCGAGCGCGTCAAGAATGGGTATATTTCCCTTGTTGCGTCCGAACTGGGTTTCCACACCAATGATGGCAACGACGATTTCCGCGGGCACGCCGTATTTCTCGCCCGCCCGTGTCAGCGCCGCCTCGTGTTTTTTCCAGAACCGGGCACCGCGCTGCACGTTTTCCTCGGTCAGAAAAATCCGGCTGTATTCGAACCACGGCAGCAGCTCCTTGGGCCGCTCCATCGCCTCGATGATCTCGGGGCGTATCCGCGCGCAGCGGAAGGTCTTGCGCAGTTTTTGCGGCGCGTAGCCGTACTGATCGGCCATTTCGGCGATCAGGCCCTGCAGCGCCGGGTACTTGGCGACGTTGAGAGCGTGGGCGCGCGGACTGACCGCAACCAGCAAGCACGTGAGCGACAGCGCTCCCAGGGTGATAAAACGTGTGTACATTATTCCGCGATCTTGCGGTGGGTCTGGATGCTCATGAGGATGCCGAACGCGGCCATGACCGTGACGATCGAAGTTCCGCCGTAACTCATCATCGGCAGCGGTATCCCCACGATCGGCAGGATGCCGGTAACCATGCCCATGTTCACGAAGAAATAGAGGAAGAACGTCAGGCTCAGGCTGCCGGCGAGCAGGCGTGTGTAGCTGTCCTTCGCCAGATAGGCGATCAGCATCCCGCGCGCCACGATCAGCACGTAGATTGTCACCAGCAGCAGGCTGCCGATGAGCCCGAACTCCTCCGCGAAAACGGCGAAGATGAAGTCAGTAGAGGACTCCGGCAGGTAATCGAGGTGCGCCTGCGACGAATTGAGCCAGCCCTTGCCATAGATACCCCCCGAGCCCACGGCGATCATGGACTGGATGGTGTGATAGCCGGTGCCGAGTGGGTCGGCCTCCGGATCGAACAGCGTGAAAATCCGCTGCCGCTGGTAGTCGTGCAGGTGACCCCAGGCGAACGGCGCTGCCACGGCGACGATGGCGAGCATGGTCAGGATCACGCGCCATTGCATGCCACTGAGGAACAGCACGAAGACGCCGGCACCGAACACAAGCAGTGCGGTGCCGAGGTCCGGCTGCTTGATGATCATGAACGCCGGAACCGCCATCATGAGAAACGCGGCCGCGAGCCGCGGCAGGCTGGGCGGAAGATTTTTCCGCGCCAGATACCAGGCGAGCATCATCGGTACCGCGATTTTCATTATCTCGGCCGGCTGGAACCGCAGAAATCCGAGATCCAGCCAGCGCTGCGCGCCCTTGCCGATCACGCCCAGCGCCAGCACGGCGATGAGCAGCAGCATACCGAAAATGAAAATATACGGCGACCAGCGTTCGTAAAACTCCGGGCGTATCTGCGCCACCGCGAGCAGCACGGTAAAGCCGAGGGCCAACCGCAACAGGTGCCCCAGGGTGGCGTCCATGTCCCGGGCGCTCGCGCTGTACACCACGAACAGGCTGATGGTGGCCAGGGCGAGCAGCGCATAGAGCAGGGTCTTATCGAGATGCAGTCGTTCGAGATTCATGTCAGTGACTATTTAACCGCAGATTAAATTAGACGTCCCGGTTTATTCATCGTTCTCCGTTGCCGGCTTCGCTTCGCCCGGTGGCGCGGAGGTTTTGCCGAGAAGCAGATAATCCATGAGCTTGCGCGCGATCGGCGCAGCCGTGGAACTTCCATGGCCGCCGTTTTCCACGATCACCGACACCGCCACCTTCGGATCGCCAACCGGCGCGAAGGAGACGAACAGGGCGTGGTCGCGGAAACGCTCGGGCGTGGCTTTTTCGCTGTAGGACTGGCCCTGGGCGACGCTTTTCACCTGCGCGGTGCCGGTCTTGCCGGCGATCTTGTAGGGCGAGTTATGGCCGATGCCGTAGGCGGTTCCGCGGTTGGTATGCACCACGTCGGTCAGGTTTTGGATCTGGATCTCGAGGTTGTGCCGGTCCTTGAGCGGTATCTGCGTGGTAACCACGGGTTCGGTTTCGCGCCGGGCCTGGGTCTTGGCGTCCACGATGGCGCGCACCAGTTGCGGTTTCATGCGCACGCCCTGGTTCGCCAGCGTCGACATGGCGTTGGCTAGCTGCAGTGGCGTCAACAGGATCGAACCCTGGCCGATGCCGGTGATCACGGTTTCGCCCGGATACCATGTCTGTTTACGCGCCGCCTTCCATTCCGGCGAGGGCAGGATGCCCTCGGATTCGTTGAACAGGTCGACGCCGGTCTTCTTGCCGAAGCCGAACGGCGCCAGGAATTTCTTTATGCCGTCAATGTTCATGGCCACCGCCAGCTTGTAGAAATAAACGTCGCAGGACTGCACCACGGCGTCGTGCAGGTTCATCGCGCCGTGACCGGCCTTTTTCCAGTCGCGGAACTGATGCGAGCTTCCCGGCAGCGTGAACCAGCCGGGACAGACCACCGGTCTGTCGGGGTCGAATCCGTCCTGCTCCAGCGCCGCCAGCCCGAGGAAGGCCTTGATGGTCGAGCCCGGCGCATACTGGCCGTTGAGCGCGCGGTTGATCAGCGGCTTGTCCGGATCGTCGAGCAGCACCTGGTAGGAATCCGGATCGATACCCTGCACGAAGGGATTGGGATCGTAGGTCGGCGTGCTGACGAAGGCGAGAATGGCGCCGGTGGCGGGCTCCATGGCGATGATGGCGCCGCGCCGCTTGCCCAGTATCTGCTCGGCCAGGGCCTGGAGCTTGGCATCGATGCTCAGGTAGAGGTTCTTGCCGGCCACCGGCGCGATGCGCTCAAGGATGCGCAGCGAGCGTCCGTGCGCGTTGGTCTCGACCTTTTCGAAGCCGACCTGGCCGAGCAGGGTTTTTTCGTAGCTCGCCTCAAGGCCCAGCTTGCCGATGTACTCCATGCCACGATAGGCCGCCTTGTCGATCTGCTCCTGTTCCTGCTCGTTAATGCGGCCGACGTAACCGAGGAAATGCACCCCGAGGCCGGTGAGCGGGTAGTGTCGCCGCAGCCGCGCTTCGAGTTCCACGCCGCTGAGATACGTCCGCTTGACCGCGAGCCGCGCCGCTTCTTCCTCGGTGAGGTGCGAACGCAGCACGAGATTTTCGAATCGCGGGCGTTCGCGCAGCTGCTTGCGGAAATTCTTGAGGTCCGCCTCGTTCAGATTCACGATCTGGCCCAGTTCCTCGAGCAGCGTGTTCATGTCGTCGACCTGCTCGGGGATAATCTCCAGCGTGTACACCGGATAGTTCTGCGCCAGGATCACCCCGTTGCGATCGAGGATCAGTCCGCGCGGCGGCTGGATCGGGATCGGCTTGATGCGGTTGGCCTGCGAAAGCGTTTCATAGTGGCGATGCGCGAAGACTTGCAGGTAGGCCAGACGCAGGATCAGCGCGAAGATCAGCGTGACGACGATGACGCCGATCACCGACAGCCGCGCGTTATACAGCCGGGTTTCCCGGAAGTGATCCTTGATCAGGATATTGAGCATGAAGCTCCAGGAACCTCTAACGAATTGTCTGGGACACTAAGTGAGGCCGCCACGCCGCCGCAGGTCGCGCAGGATCACGAACAGCCACGGCCACAGCAGGGCGCCGACGACGCTCGGCGTCCAGTAGATGAACGTGTCCGGCGCTTGGCCGATCGCGCCGCGGATCCACAATACCAGCAGCTGGTTGACGATAAGCAGGCCAAATATCGATACCGCCTGCTGCCAGCGCGGGAACATGCGCAGCTGCAGGTGCAAGCGGACGGTCAGGAACGCCAACAGCGTTTTACCGAGGGCGTTGCTGCCGAGCAGCGAGCCGTAGAGCACGTCCTGGATAAAGCCGAGCAGCCAGCCGGTACCGACCGAAAAGCGTTCGGGCATGGCGAGACACCAGTAGATGAGCACCAGCCCCACCCAGTCGGGCCGGAACGGTTCGGCCCACGCGGGAAACGGCATGATCGCCAGTATCACGGCCACGGTGCACGTGGCGACCAGCGTGAGACGGCGGTGCGCGTCCAGACCGAGTCTCATTTGGCGCTGGCTCCGCTCTTGGGCGGAGTGCCGCGCCAGATGAGCATCACTTGTTTGCCGTGATTGAGTTGCGCCGCCGGCTTGGCGGTGATGGCGAGAAACGCTTCGTTCGGATCGTTGACGATCCGGCGCACCTGCGCCACGGGATAACCGGGCGGGAAGGTGCCGCCCATGCCGGAGCTGACCAGCAGGTCGCCTTCCTTGATATCGGAGGCGGAGGTGAGGTAGGGAACCTTCAGGGTGTCCGGATCGCCGGTGCCGAAAACCAGCATGCGCAGACCGCTGCGGTTGTCGAGCACGGGAATCGCATGACCGGCGTCGGTGATGAGCGTCACGCGGCTGACTTGACTGGCGACCTGCGTGACCTGCCCCATGATACCGTGCGCGTCGATAACCGATTGCCCGACGTACACGCCGTCGCGGCTGCCCTTGGCGACCACGATCTTGCGCGTGAACGGTTCGGAGCTGACCTCGACCAGTTCCGCCGCGAGCACCTTGTCGGCGACCTGGGCGGCGCTGCCCAGCATGCGCCGCAGGCGGGCGTTCTCCTCCTCCAGCGCATCGAACTGTTGCACCTTGGCGTTCAGTCCCTGCCGTTCGGCGAGCAGTTTTTCATTGTCCTGACGCAGGGTGCCGCGGGTGGTGAAGAAATCGCCGATGCTCCCGCCCACGTAAGCCGGGACGGAGGCGATCAGCTGGATCGGGTAGGCCAGCACGTTCAGGCCGGCGCGGATTTTTTCCAGATGATGTCCGCGGTGATCGAGAATCATCAGCGCCACCGACAGCGCCGACAGCAGGATCAGCCGGGTGAAATTCGACGGTGTCCCGACGGAACGGCCGAAGACGTTGATCATGCGACGCCCGGCGGGGTTGGCGCGTCGCCCGCGGAAAACAAGCGACGCGCGCGGTTATTCGTACACAAAAACATCGCCCAGCGTTTCGGCCTCCATGAGCGCCCGGCCACAGCCGCGCACCACACAGGTGAGGGGGTCTTCGGTGATGATAATCGGCAGACCGGTCTGTTCCGCGAGCATGCGGTCGATGTCGCGCAGCAGCGCGCCGCCGCCCGAGACCACGAGCCCCTTTTCGGCGATGTCGGCGCCGAGTTCCGGCGGTGTTTGTTCGAGTGCGATCTTGATGGCGCCGATGATGCCGGCGAGACACTCCGACAGTGCCGCATGGATCTCCTGGCTGTTGAGCACCTGGGCGCGCGGTACGCCGTCGGCAATGTGTCGGCCCTTGACGTCCATTTGCTTGATCTCGCTGCCTTCCCACGCCGTGCCGATTTCCTTTTTTACGTTCTCCGCGCTGGCCTCGCCAATCAGCAGGCCGTATTTGCGGCGCACGTAGTTCACGATGGCTTCATCCATCTTGTCGCCGGCGATGCGCAGCGAATGCGAATACACGATGCCGCCGAGCGAGATCACGCCGACCTCGCTGGTGCCGCCGCCGATGTCGAGCACCATCGATCCGGTTGCTTCCATGATCGGGAGATCGGCGCCGATCGCCGCCGCCATCGGTTCTTCAATCAGAAATACTTCGCGCGCGCCGGTGCTCATCGCGGCCTCGCGGATCGCGCGCCGCTCCACCTGCGTCGAGCCGCAGGGCACGCAGATCACGATGCGCGGGCTCGGCTGGAACAAGCGATTCTCGTGCACCTTGCGGATGAAATACTTGAGCATCTCGCCGGTGACGGTGAAGTCGGCGATGACGCCTTCCTTCATCGGCCGTATCGCCTGGATCGATCCCGGCGTGCGGCCGAGCATCTTCTTGGCCTCGACGCCGACCGCCAGGATGGAACGATTATTGCGGCTGGTGTAATCCTGGCGGATGGCGACGACCGAGGGTTCGTTCAGCACGATGCCCTTGTCGCGCACGAAAATTAAGGTGTTAGCGGTACCCAGATCGATGGCGATATCGCTGGAGAAGAATCCACGGAAGCTTTTGAGAAACATGAGAAGAAATCAGTCCTTGAAGGCGTTATTGACCCGGCACGATTGTACTTGAATCGGCGCTAACTGTATCAACCGCGGTCGGGCGGTTCAACCGGCGGGACGAATGTGGTAATTTGTGCGGTACCGGGATGTACCAATGCCGCGAACGCAGGATGCGCAGGAGCGGCCGTTTCCACAACCCATACATACTGAATCTCCATGTCTCTGGACCGTGAGCAGGTACGCAAGATCGCGCATCTTGCGCGATTACAAATCACCGAGCAAGAGGCCGTGGCCTATGCCGATTCCCTGTCCCGTATCCTCGGACTGATCGAGCAGATGAACGCCGTGGATACCGCGGGTGTAACGCCCATGGCCCACCCCAACGAGGCGGGCCTGCGGCTGCGCGCGGACGCGGTCACCGAAACCGACCAGCGCGACAAGTTCCAGAAAATCGCCCCGGCGGTCGAGGCCGGCCTGTACCTGGTGCCCAAGGTAATAGAATAGCTCGCACCGCAAAGACGCAAAGAGCGCAAAGATGAATATAAGTAAAATGCCTTGTTTATCCGGCGCGAAGCGCCGTTCCTGCCTTTCTTTGCGTCCTTTGTGCTGTACAGGAAGTACGAATGTCGTGGGCGCAGGGATGCGCAGGAACGACCGCCTTTGCGGTGATTAAGACTTATGTTTAATAAAACCGTTGCCACCCTCTCCGTCGCCCTGCGCCGCAAGGAAATCTCGAGCGTTGAGCTGACCCGCGCGTTTCTGGAGCGCATTAATAAGTATAAGGACCTGAACGCCTTCATTACGCTGGAGCCGGAGCGCTCGCTCGCCCAGGCCAGGGCCGCCGACGCCCGGATCGCGAAGGGCGAGGCCGGCGCGCTGACCGGCATTCCCATCGCCCAGAAGGACATCTTCTGCGCCGACGGTTGGTTGACCACCTGCGGCTCGAAGATTTTGTCCAACTTCGTCGCCCCCTACGACGCGACGACTATCGACAAATTCAACAAAGCCGGCGCCGTCTGTCTCGGCAAGACCAACATGGACGAATTCGCCATGGGTTCATCGAACGAGACTTCCTATTATGGTGTCGTGAAGAATCCGTGGAACACCGCCGTCGTCCCCGGCGGCAGTTCGGGCGGTTCGGCCGCGGCAGTGGCCGCGCGCCTGGCACCGGCCGCGACCGGCACCGATACCGGCGGTTCCATCCGCCAGCCGGCGTCGCTGACCAACCTGACCGGGCTCAAACCCAGTTACGGGCGCGTGTCGCGCTACGGCATGATTGCGTTTGCCTCCAGCCTCGACCAGGGCGGACCGATGGCGCGCACCGCCGAGGACGCCGCGCTCATGCTGAATGTCATGGCCGGCTTCGACCCGCGCGATTCGACTTCGGTGGACGAACCAGTCCCGGATTACACGAAATTGCTCAATAACGATCTCAAGGGGCTGCGCATCGGGTTGCCGAAGGAATACTTCAGCAAGGGCCTGAGTTCCGAAGTGGCGCAGGTGATCGAGACCGCCATCGCCGAATACAAAAAACTCGGCGCGCAGGCGGTGGAAATAAGCCTTCCTAACAGCCAGCTGGCGATTCCCTGCTATTACGTGCTGGCCCCGGCCGAGGCATCGTCGAACCTGTCGCGCTTCGACGGCGCGCGCTACGGTTTCCGCGCCAAGGATTACACCGACTTGCTCGACATGTATTGCAAGACCCGCGCCGAGGGTTTCGGCGCCGAGGTGAAGCGGCGCATCATGATCGGCACCTATGCGCTCTCGGCCGGCTATTACGATGCCTATTACCTGAAGGCCCAGAAGCTGCGCCGCCTGATTGCCGAGGATTTCCGCAAGGCCTTCGAATCCTGCGACGTCATCATGGGCCCCACCACCCCCACGACCGCGTTCAAGATCGGCGAAAAAAGCGACGACCCCGTGGCCATGTATCTGAGCGACATTTACACGATTTCCGTGAATCTCGCGGGACTGCCGGGCATGTCCATTCCGGCCGGCTTCGCTCCCGACGGCCTGCCGGTGGGATTGCAGTTGATCGGGCAGTATTTCAATGAATCCCGGCTGCTCAACATCGCGCATGGCTACCAGCAGGTGACGGACTGGCACAAGCGTATTCCAAAGGGATTCGACTGATGGAATGGGAAACCGTCATCGGTCTTGAAGTCCACGCCCAGCTCCTGACGAAGAGCAAGGCGTTCTCGGGCGCGGCCACGAAATACGGCGCCGAGCCGAACACCCAGGCGTGCGCGGTGGATATTGCGCTGCCGGGCGTGCTGCCGGTGTTCAATATAGAAGCCGCGCGCATGGCGGTGAAGTTCGGGCTCGCCATCGGCGCGGCCATTAACCACCGCTCGGTGTTCGCGCGCAAGAATTATTTCTATCCCGACCTGCCCAAGGGCTACCAGATCAGCCAGTACGAGCTGCCGATCGTGGCCAAGGGCCAGATCACGATTGACGTGGATGGCGTGGAAAAAGTGATCGGCATCACCCGCGCGCATCTCGAGGAAGACGCCGGGAAGAGCCTGCACGAGGATTTTCA
>Ga0210377_10004327_pt1 | contig 11987 bp, 4 predicted proteins | sample PLM4_65_b1redo_FD_155480 | JGI IMG/M metagenome (GOLD analysis project Ga0210377, IMG submission 155480) | Groundwater sediment microbial communities from an aquifer in East River, Colorado, USA - PLM4_65_b1 redo | ecosystem: Environmental > Terrestrial > Soil > Riparian zone | place: USA: East... | reverse complement strand
CTGCGCAATCCCCGGTACGTGAAGGCCGGCGCGCCGCTCGACGACATGGAGCTCTTCGACGCCGAGTTCTTCGGCTTCTCGCCGAAGGACGCCGCGATCATGGATCCGCAGCACCGCCAGCTGCTCGAGTGCGCGTGGGAGGCGCTCGAGGACGCGGGACATCCGCCGGAGCGCTTCGCGGGCTCGATCGGCGTCTACGCGGGCTGCGGGATGAACGCGTACATGATGTTCAACCTACTGACCAATCCAGACCTGATGGAGTCGGTGGGCCTCTTCCTGGTGCGCCACACCGGCAACGACAAGGACTTCCTGGCGACGCGGATCTCGTACAGCTTCGACCTGACCGGCCCGAGCGTGAGCGTGCAGACGGCGTGCTCGACGTCACTGGTCGCGATCCACTTCGCCTGCCAGAACCTGCTCGCCGGCGAATGCGACATGGCGCTCGCCGGCGGCGTCACGCTCGAGCTGCCGCATCGCCGCGGGTACCTCTACGAGGAGGGCGAGATCCTGTCGCCCGACGGTCACTGCCGCGCGTTCGATCACCGCTCGCAGGGCACCGTCTTCGGCAGCGGCGCCGGGCTCGTCGTCTTGCGCCGCCTCGCCGATGCCGTCGCGGACGGTGACCACGTGTACGCGGTCATCAAGGGCTCGGCGATCAACAACGACGGGTCGAAGAAGATCGGCTATCTCGCGCCCAGCGTGGACGGCCAGGCCAAGGCGATCGCCGAGGCGCTGTCGGTCGCGAACGTCGACGCGGACTCGATCAGCTACGTGGAGTCGCACGGCACCGGCACCCCCGTCGGCGACCCGATCGAGATCGCGGCGCTCACGCAGGCCTTCCGCGGCTCGACGGAGCGTACGCAGTTCTGTGCCATCGGCTCGGTGAAGACGAACATCGGCCATCTCGACACCGCCGCGGGCGTCGCGAGCTTCATCAAGGTCTGCCAGGCGCTGCGCCACGCGCAGCTGCCGCCCAGCCTGAACTTCGAGGCGCCCAACCCGGCGATCGACTTCGCGTCGAGCCCGTTCGTCGTCAACACGCGCCTGCGCGAGTGGCCCGCCGGCGACGGACCGCGGCGCGCCGGCGTCTCGTCGCTCGGCGTCGGCGGCACGAACGCTCACATCGTGGTCGAAGAGGCGCCGCCGCTGGAACCGGGCGGACCCTCGCGCGCCTGGCAGCTGCTCACGCTCTCGGCGCGAAATCCCGGAGCGCTCGACGGCGCGAGCGAGCGCCTGGCCGGCTGGCTGCGCGCGCATCCGGAGGCAGACCTCGCCGATGTCGCCTGGACGCTGCAGCTCGGGCGGCGCGACTTCGACGCGCGTCGCGGCGTCGTCGCGCGAACGGCCTTGGAAGCCGCCGACGCGCTCGAAGGCCGGGATACCGCGCGCGTCTTCACGCGCCGCGTCGAGCGCGAGAAGCCCTCGGTCGCATTCCTCTTCCCGGGTGGCGGCGCGCAGCACCCGCGCATGGGGCTCGAGCTCTTCGAGCGCGAGCCGGTCTTTCGCGCGCACGTCGAGCGCGGGCTCGCGCTGCTGCGCGAGCACCACGGCGTCGACCTCGCGCCACTGCTGTTTCCGGCGGACGGCGACCTGGCCCGCGCGGCCGAGACGTTCCACCGGCCTTCGCAGCAGCTCCCGGCGATCTTCATCGTCGAGGTCGCCCTGGCCGAGCTCTGGAAATCCTGGGGCATCCGCCCGGCCGCGCTGATCGGCCACAGCATGGGCGAGAACACCGCGGCGTGTATTGCCGGCGCGATGCGCTACGAGGACGCGCTCGGGCTCGTGGCACTGCGCGGCAAGCTCTTCGAGCGCGTACCCGCGGGAGGCATGCTCGCGGTTCCGCTGCCGGCCGCGGAGCTCGCGCCGCTGCTCGGCGGACAGCTCGCGCTGGCGTCGGTGAACGGTCCGTCGCTCTCCGTCGCGTCGGGACCGAACGCCGAGCTCGAGTTGCTTGCGCGCACGCTCTCCGCGCGCGGCGTCGAGGCGCAGCGCGTGAAGATCGACATCGCCGCGCACTCGAGCATGCTCGAGCCGATCCTGGGCGAGTTCGGCGACTACCTGCGCAGCATCCGACTCTCGCCGCCCGAGATCCCGTTCGCCTCGAACCTGACCGGGACCTGGATCACGCCGGCGCAGGCGACCGACCCCGACTACTGGGTACGTCACCTGCGCAGCACGGTGCGCTTCGCCGATGGCCTCGCCACTCTGCTCGAGCAGCCCGGACGCGTGCTGCTCGAGGTCGGGCCGGGCAAGACGCTCGCGTCGCTCGCGCGCCAGAACGAGAAGCTCTCGGCCGGTCAGCTCGTTCTCTCGTCCCTGCGTCACCCCGATGAGCCGGTCTCCGACCTGGCGTTCGTGGTCGGCGTGCTCGGACGCCTCTGGAGCGCTGGCATCGCCGTCGACTGGGAGGCCTTCCACGAGGGCGAGCGCCGGCGCCGCGTCTCGCTGCCAACCTACGCATTTCAGCGTCAGCGATACTGGATCGCGCCGGGCGTTGCAGTCAACGCGGCGCGCGACGAGGAGACGTCGCTCGCCAAGATCCCCCGGCTCGAGGACTGGTTCTACCGGCCCGCCTGGCGCCGCAGCGCGCTCGAGGCCGCGCCGCCTGCAACGCGGCGCTGGCTCGTCTTCGTCGACGCGGCCGGCATCGGCGCGCGCGTAGCCGCGCGCTTGCGCGCGGCCGGCGAGACGGTTCTCACCGTGCGCGAAGGCGACGCGTACTACCGCGTCTCGGAGACCGAGTTCGCGCTCGCGCCCGAAGAGGGCCGCGCCGGCTACGACGCGCTTCTCGCCGAGCTCGCCGCGGCGGGCGAGCTTCCCGAGCGCATCCTGCACCTCTGGACGCTGACGGCGGACGAGACGGCGCGGCCGGGCTCGAGCTTCTTCCACCACGTCCAGGAGCGCGGCTTCTACAGCCTGCTCTTTCTCGCTCAGGCGCTCGGCGACCTCGGGCACGCCGATCCGCTCCATTTCTGCGTCGTCTCGAACGGCGCGCAACAGGTCGCGAGCGAGCCGCTGCCCCACCCGGTGAAGGCGACCCTGCTCGGGCCCTGCCGCGTCATCCCGCAGGAGTTCCCGGGCTACACCTGCGTGAACGTCGACGTCGAGCTGCCCGATCTGCAGCGCCGCTTCGGTCGCAAGCGGGCAGAGGAGCAGCGCGACCGGCTGGTGGAGCGCCTGGTCGACGAGGCGTGCGCTGCGACGCGAAACGGTGTCGTCGCGCTGCGTGGCGAGGACCGCTTCGTGCAGGTCTTCGAACGCAGCGAGCTCGAGCCGCTGCGCGGAGCGCGCACGCGGCTGCGCGACGGCGGGACCTATCTGATCACCGGGGGCTTGGGCGGCATCGGCCTGGCGATCGCGGAGCACCTGGCGCGGACGCACAAGGCGCGGCTCGTGCTGGTCGGGCGCGAGAAGCTGCCCGAGCGCGACGACTGGGAGAGCTGGCTCGCGTCGCCGACCGCGCCGGAGCGCACGCGGCGCAAGCTGCGCAAGCTGCTCGAGCTCGAGGCGTCCGGCGCGGAGGTGCTGCCCGCGGCCGCCGACGTCGCCGACCTGAAGCAGATGGAGGAGGTCGTCGCGGACGCGCGCGCGCGCTTCGGGCCGATCCACGGCGTGATCCACGCGGCCGGCATCCTCGACGACGACTTGATCCAGCTGAAGACACAGGCCGCGATCGACGAGGTGCTGACGCCGAAGATCCAGGGGACGCTCGTGCTCGACTCGCTGCTCGGGAACAGCGACCTCGACTTCATGGTGCTCTTCTCGTCCACGAGCTCCGTGCTCGGCGCCGCCGGGCAGGTCGACTACGTGGCGGCCAACTCGTTCCTGAACGCGTTCGCGCAGTCGCGCGCCGGCCGGTCCCGCCCCTACACAGTGGCGATTCACTGGGGAATCTGGGCGGCGGTCGGCATGGCCGCGGAGTTCGCCGCGCGTGGCGCGGGAGTGGAGCTCGAGCCGGAGCGCGCGCGCGAGCCTGCAGAACACCCGCTGCTCGACGCTTGCGTCGCGCGCGGACCCGACGAGATCGTCTTCGAGAGCGTCTGGTCGACGCGCGAGCTCTGGCTGCTCGACGAGCACCGCACGCGGGCCGGTCAGGCCGTGCTGCCGGGCACGGGCTACCTCGAGCTCGCGCGCGCCGCGCTCGCCGAGGGCGAGGCGAAGGGGCCGATGCAGATCGAGAACCTGGCCTTCGTCGCGCCGCTTGCTGTCGACGACGGCGCGCCGCGCGCGGTGCGTGTTTCGCTGCGCAAGGACGGCGGCGGCTTCGCGCTGCGCGTGGAGAGTCGGCCCGCCGACGCGCACCAGCCGTTCGAGCTGCACGCGTCGGGTCAGATCGCGCGCAGCGAGCTCCCCGCCGTCGAGGCGCTCCCGCTCGCCGCGATCCGCGGCCGCTGCACGCGCTCCACCCCCGTCGATCCGAGCGGCATCCGTACGCGCCAGGAGGATCACCTCGCGTTCGGCGCGCGCTGGCGCTGCCTGCGCCGCGTTCACTGGGGCGCGGGCGAAGCGCTCGCCGAGCTCGAGCTACCGGCTGCCTACACCGCGGAGCTGTCGCGCTACGAGCTCCACCCCGCGCTGCTCGATCTCGCGACCGGCTATGCGCTGGAGCTCGTGCCCGGCTATGACGAGGGCGCGAACCTGTATGTGCCGCTCTCCTACCGGCGCGTGCGCGTTCGCGCGCCGCTCGTCGGCCGCATCGTCTCCTGGGTGCGCGGAGCGCCGGACAACCACGCCGACAAGGGGATCGCGAGCTTCGACATCGCGATCGCCGACGAATCCGGCCGCGTGCTCGTCGAGATCGAGAAGTTCACCGTGCGCAAGATCGACGCGGGCAAGAGCTTCGCCGCGCACGCGCCTGCGTCGGCGCAGCCGGAGCTCGGCGCACACCTCTCGCCCGCGGAGCGCGCGTTCCGCCGCACGCTGGCGGCGGGCATCCTTCCCGAGGAGGGACTCGCGGCGCTGGAGCGCGTGCTCTCGTCGGAGCCGCGCGCGCAGATCATCGTCAGCTCGATCGAGCTCTCCGCGCTCGTCGCGCAAGTGAAGGCGGCGGCGCCCGTCGCGGCCAGCGGTGGGCAGAAGTTCTCGCGCCCGAACCTGGCGAGCGAGTACGTCGCGCCGCGCGGCGAGATCGAATCTGCGCTGGTCGAGGTCTGGGAAGAGCTGCTCGGCGTGGACCAGGTCGGCGTGAAGGACGACTTCTTCGAGCTCGGCGGGCACTCGCTGATCGCCGTGCGTCTGTTCGCGCAGCTCAAGAAGCGCTTCGCCGTGGACTACCCGATCTCGGTGCTCTTCGAGGCGCCGACGATCGAGAAGTGCGCCGCGCTGATCAGCGCCGAGATCGGCGACGAGGGCGCCGCCGCGGCCGCGAAGCCGAAGTTCCGCTTCCTCGTGCCCATGCATACCGACGGCGCCGACGCGACGACGGCGCCATTCTTCCTGGTCGCCGGCATGTTCGGAAACGTGCTCAACCTGCGGCACCTCGCCAATCTCGTGGGCCGTGAGCGGCGCTTCTTCGCGATCCAGGCGCAGGGCCTGCGCGGCGACGAGAAGCCGCACGAGACCTTCGACGAGATGGCGCGCGCGTACCTGGCCGAGGTGCGCGAGGTACAGCCCCACGGGCCGTACTATCTCGGCGGGTTTTCCGGCGGCGGGATCACCGCTTACGAGATGGCGCAGCAGCTGCGCGCCGCGGGCGAGGAGGTCGCGCTGGTCGTGCTTCTCGACACGCCGCTCGCCCACCCGCTCGAGACGTTGCGCCCGATCGACAAGGCCGTGATCCACTGGCAATCCCTGCGGCGGCGCGGACCGGCCTACATCACACAGTGGATTCGCGGTCGCCTGCGCTTCGAGCTGCGGCGCCTGCGGCCGAACGACGCCGAGAGCTCCGCGCCCTACGAGTTCCGCTCGCGGATCATCGAGAAGGCCTTCTACGACGCGCTCGGCCGCTACGAGATGAAGCCGTACGACAGCGCGGCGGTGCTGTTCCGGCCAAAGCCCCCCATCGCGCATCGTCTACCGGGCGGTCGCGCCGTGAACAAGCACAACGAGTTCCTCTACCCCGACAACGGCTGGAACCGCTACATGCGCTCGGTCGAGGTCCACGAGGTGCCCGGCGACCACGACAGCATGGTCCTGGAGCCGAACGTTCGCGTCCTGGCGAGCACGCTGCGCGAAGCGCTGCAGCGCATCGAACGCGCGACGCGCTCGCCCGACAGCGACTGAGGTCACGGCGCGTGGATCCGGCGCTCGCACTCGCCCAGATGCTCGGCCCGAACGTGCACTCGACGCTGGTTCCCGTGCACGACGCGCACGCCGAGCTGCTCGAAGCCGAGCGCGAAGCCGTCGCCTCGGCCGTGCCGGCGCGGCGCGCGGAGTACTCGACCGGAAGACGCTGCGCTCGCAGGCTCCTCGCCGAGCTCGGCTACGCGGACTTCGCTCTGCTCGCCGGGCCCGATCGCGCGCCGCGCTGGCCCGCAGGCGTCGTGGGTTCGATCGCGCATACGCGCCGGCTCTGCGCCGTCGCGGTCGCGCAGGAGGGCGCGATCCGCTCGATCGGCATCGACCTCGAAGACGACGGCGAGCTCGAGTCGGAGCTCTGGCCGCAATTTCTCGCGGCGCGCGAGCTCCGCTGGCTGCGCGAGCAGCCGGGCGAGCGCAGCGGGCGCCTCGCGCGCATGCTCTTCTGCGCGAAGGAGAGCGTGCAGAAGTGCCAGTACCCGCTCTCGCGAAGCGCACTCGAACCGCGCGAGATCGAGGTCGAGCTCGATCTCGAAGCCGGCAGCTTCCGCGCGCGCTTGCCCGCGCGCTCCCCGAGTCACAGCCGGTGCGAGGCGGAGCTCGACGGTCGGATCTGGGCCGGCGCGGGCGCGCTGCTCACGAGCGTCGTTCTGGCGCCAAGGCTGCGCACGCGCGCATGAGGCGCGGCGCGCGTGGCGTGACTGGCGGCAATCCCCGGGGTGATCTGCTAGATGGCTTCCGACCGCGCCCGCTCGGGCCGCCGGCTCAGTCTCTCAGGCCCGCGGCCGATCTGATCTCGAGGCAAGCACATGGAAGTATCGATCGTCATTCCCATCTACAACGAGGTCAAGACGCTCGACGAGATCGTCAAGGCCGTGAGTGAGATCTCCGTGCCGAAGGAGATCATCCTGGTCGACGACGGCTCGACGGACGGCTCGCGCGAGAAGCTTGCGCAGTTCGAGGGACGGCCCGGGTTCACCGTGCTCTACCACGCCGTGAATCAGGGCAAGGGTGCGGCGATCCGGACGGGCTTCGCGGCGGCGACGCGCGAGCTCGTGATCATCCAGGACGCCGACCTCGAGTACGATCCGCGCGACATCCACTTGCTCATGCAGCCGATCCTCGAGGGCAAGGCCGACGTGGTCTACGGCTCGCGCTTCACGGGCAGCGGACCGCACCGCGTGCTGTACTTCTGGCACTCGATCGGAAACAAGCTCTTGACGCTCTTGTCCAACGCCTTCACCGACCTGAACCTCACGGACATGGAGACCTGCTACAAGCTCTTGCGGCGCGAAGTCGTGCAGAGCTTCGAGATCGAGGAGTCGCGCTTCGGCATCGAGCCTGAGATCACCGCGAAAGTCGCGCGCGGCGGCTGGCGCGTCTTCGAAGTCGGCATCTCGTACTCGGGCCGCACCTATGCCGAGGGCAAGAAGATCGGCTGGCGCGACGGCGTGCGCGCGATCTGGTGCATCCTCAAGTACAACTTGATCCGGCGCTAGGAGCTCGGGTGCGCGAGCCCTGGCGAACGCTGCTCGTGCGGCTCCGGACGACCGCTTGGATCTGGCTTCCGCTGCTCGTGCTCGCGGCGCTCGCGGCGCCGAGCCTCTGGTTCATGCTGCCGAGCTACCAGTCCGAACTGGGCGAGAACTACGAGCCGCTGAAGACGCTGCGCTTCGCGGCGAGCCTGGGCGCGGACTACCACAAGTACGGCCCCATGACGTGCTTTCTGCTCCTGCCCGGCTACGCGGTCTCGCTCGGCTGGTGGTGGCTGCGGGGCAGCTTCACGTCACCGAGCGGTGACTTCCCTTACGGTCTCGCAGAGCCGCTCTGGCAGATCAGCGTCCTGATCCTGCAAGCGCGCGTGCTCTTTTTCGCGCTCTTCCTCGCGCTGTGCGCGCTGCTGATCGCGACGCTGCGCCGCATCGTTGCGCGACGCGCCTCCGCCTCGCTCGCGTTCGCGTTCTGCATCGCCACGAGCTACGGGGCCGCGATGTTGGCCGCGAACGACCGTCCCGACGGTCCGGCGTTCGCCTTCGTCGCCGCGGCGCTGGCGATGTACGTGCGGATCCTGACGGACGGCCTGCGACCAGGACCCGCGTGCTGGATGTCGGCGTTCGCGGTCTTCGCGATCAGCTGCAAGGAGCTGGCCGGGCCGCTCTTCGTGCTGCCGTACGTCGGGCTGATCGCGCACTTCGCGCGCGAGACGCGCGGCGACGCGGCGGCGCGCAGCCAGGCGCTGCGCTGCGGCGTCGCGAGCGTCGGCACGGGCGTGGGCCTCTACCTCGCGCTGAACGTCGTCTACGCGCCGTCCACCTGGCTTCTGCGCATGCAGCACTGGCTCGGCGGCGAAGGCACGAGCCAGGCGATCTGGCGAAGCACAGCCGAGACGCCCGTGTACGCCTTCGCTCTCGAGCACCTCGGATCGCTTCTCAATGTGCTGGGCCCGGGAGGGATCGCCGTCGCCGTCGTAGCTCTTGCGACGCTCGCGGCGAAGCGGCCGAGACACACGGGGATGCTGATCCTTCCCTTCGTCTCCATCTTCCTTCTCGGGCTGATTCCGCTCGGACTCCCGGGCGAACGCTTCTACGTTTTCGCGGCGATGGCGCTGGTTGCGCCCGTCGCCGTGGGGATCGACGTGATCTGGAGTCTCGCGCGACCTGGCTTCGGCCGGGGGCTGCTCGGCTTTGCGACCGGGGTCGCGCTCGGGGCGAACGCCCTCCTCGGCACCTTCGCGTGGACTGCGCTCGAGGGGACCTGGCAGCGCTCGGTGGAGAACTCGCTGGCGGCGTACCCGATGCAGGGCGGCGCGCTGAACCTGCTCAGCTACTACCCGCGCGCCGCTGGGAAGTCGCGTCTGCGCTGGCTCGGCTACGACGAGGACCTTCGGACGATTTTCGAGATCGCGGCCGATCCCCCCGAGCGTCGTCCCGCGCGCATCTACACGAGCGAGGGCTTCCTCGGCTTCGTCCGCGATGCGCAGCAGAGCCCCGCCCGGCTGGAGATGCTGCGCGCCGAGGGATTCGACGCGGCGGGCTGGCAGGGCCTCGAGCCGCTCGGCTATCACCTCCTCGCGCGCTTCCAGACGCGCACACCGTCTTGGTTCCCCTACGACTGGGTCCCCGGCGTGGAGTACTGGAGCGAGCGCAACGCGGTGATGATCTACGAGAGGAACGAAATCCCTGCCGAATCCGACACGCGATCGGAAATGAACGAGCGCGCGCTCGAGCTTGGCGGCGCGGATCCCGCGATCCCCACCGAGGCCGCTCCGAACGAGACGGCCTGATGCCAGACGCCCGCGGTTCCGGCGTCGGCGTGGTCGCGATCGGGCGCAACGAGGGCGAGCGCCTGCGGCGCTGCCTCGCGTCCGCGCTCGCAGAGGCCTCGACCGTCGTCTACGTGGACTCCGGATCGGCCGACGACAGCGTCTCGGCAGCGCGCTCCGCCGGGGCCGAGGTCGTCGCGCTCGACCGCGCGCTGCCGTTCACGGCCGCGCGCGCGCGCAACGAGGGATTCCGGCGCCTGCGCGAGATCGCGCCGCAGATCGGCTACGTCCAGTTCGTCGACGGCGACTGCGAGCTGGTCGCCGGCTGGCTCGCGCGTGCCGTCGGCGCGATCGCCGCGCCGCGCGTCGCCGTCGTCGTCGGTCGCAGGCGCGAACGCTACCCGGAACGCTCGGTCTACAACCGGCTCTGCGACATGGAATGGGCATCGCCGGTCGGCGAGGCCACGGCTTGCGGCGGCGATGCGCTGGTGGCGGTCGCTCCGTTCGAGGAGGTCGGTGGCTACGAGACGTCGCTGATCGCCGGCGAAGAGCCGGATCTGTGCGTGCGCTTGCGCGGGCGCGGCTGGAAGATCCTGCGCATCGACGCGGAGATGACGCTTCACGACGCGGCGATGGAGCGGTTCTGGCAGTGGTGGCGTCGCAACGAGCGCGCCGGCCACGCGTTCGCTGAGGTCTCGCGCAGGCACCGCGCAGGGCCCGAGGCGTACTGGCTGCGCGAGACGCGCAGCAACTGGCTCTGGGGATTGGCGCTGCCGATCGCCGTGGCGGGCGTCGCTCCGCTCTCGATCGCCGCCAGCCTCGGCTTGCTCTGCGCCTACCCGGCCCAGGTGCTGCGCGTCCTCTTGCGCGATCGCCGGCTGGAGTTCGGCCTTCGACACCGAGCGGTGTACGCGCTTGCGAGCGTCCTCGGGAAGTTCCCGCAGGCTCTGGGACAGACTCGCTATCTCGCCAGCCGCCTGCGCCGGCGTCCAGTCTCACTGATCGAGTACAAGGGGACGGCCTCGTGAGCAGGCGAAAGCCTTGAGCGAGGGAACCCTCGCCGATGGAGCGCTCCCCGACGCGCCGGCGCCCGAGAGTGCGGGGGCGCTTCTTCGGCGCGCACTCGCCAGCTCGTGGTTGGTGCTCGGGGGGTTCGGCGGCGCCCAGCTGATCCGCCTTGCCGGGAATCTGATCCTGACTCGCCTCCTCGTCGCGGAAGATTTCGGGCTGATGGCGCTGGTGGCCGCGGTGCTTTCGGGCCTCGGCATGTTCTCCGACTGGGGGATCAGCCAGGCGATCGTCCAGAACGAGCACGGCGAGGAGCCGCGCTTCCTGGCAACCGCGTACACGCTCTCGGTCGTGCGAGGCGCGCTCATCTGGCTGATCGCCGCGCTCATTGCGGGCTGGGTCGCCCGTTTCTACGGACATCCCGACCTCGCCTGGGTCCTGCCGATCTCCGGCGTCGTCTACTTCCTCGACGGCATCGCATCCATGCGCGTGCACACCAACAACCGCCGGATCCGGATCGGTCGCGTCGTCTCCCTCGACCTGATCTCGCAGGCGACCGGCCTCGCCACCATGGTCGTCTGGGCGCTCCTCGATCCGTCGATCCTCGCGCTGGTCGCGGGCGGGATCGCCGCCTCGTTCGTGAAGATGGTGGTGAGCCATCTGTGGCTCCCCGGTCGGCCCGATCGATTCGGCTGGGACGCGCAGTCGGCGCGCAGGCTGGTCGTCTTCGCGCGCTGGATCCTGGTCAGCACGATCATCACGTTCTTCGCGGTGCAGATCGATCGGCTGACGCTGGGCAAGCTCGTGTCCTTGGATCAGCTCGGTATCTACAACATCGGCTCGGTGCTCTCGCTGATGCCGGCGATCGCGATCGGCGGCCTGGGGCAAGTGCTCGCCTTCCCGCTCTACAGCCGCGCATTCGCCCGAGGGGCCAACGGCGACCGCGTCTTCCGCTCCGTGCGCGCGCCGATCACGGCGCTCTCGGGCTGGGCGACGAGCTTTCTGATCGCGGGCGCGCCGACCGTCGTCACGATCCTCTACGATTCGCGCTACTGGAGCGCCGGCTGGATCGTGCAAGTGCTCCTCTGCGGCTCCTGGTTCCTCGTCCTGGACGGAACGATCGCCTCGGCTCTGCTCGCGACCGGGCGCGTGAAGTGGATCGCGAGCTCGAACGCCGGAAAGCTCGCGGGCTTCCTCCTGCTCGCGCCCTTTTGCTACGCGCATTTCGGCTTCGCCGGCGTGGTGGCTGCGGTCTCGCTGTCCGAGATAGCGCGCTACGGCGTCGCGGTCGTCGGCGCCCGGCGTGCCGGCATCTTCGCCGTCGCGACCGATCTTCGCTTCACGCTTCTCACCGCCAGCGCCACGGCCGCGCTCTATCTGCTGCAGAGGGAGCTCGTCTCGTTGTCGATCCAGCCGGTCGTGATCTGCCTGACACTGCTCGGCGTATCGACGCTGCTCTGGGCCCCCGTCCTCGCCTTCT
>Ga0210377_10004326_pt1 | contig 11988 bp, 11 predicted proteins | sample PLM4_65_b1redo_FD_155480 | JGI IMG/M metagenome (GOLD analysis project Ga0210377, IMG submission 155480) | Groundwater sediment microbial communities from an aquifer in East River, Colorado, USA - PLM4_65_b1 redo | ecosystem: Environmental > Terrestrial > Soil > Riparian zone | place: USA: East... | reverse complement strand
AACCTGCACCGCCCGCTCGATCACCTCGGACATAGTCACGAGACCGATATCCGGCACTCCCATGCTCCGCGCCACCGCGCCGCCGCTCAAATAGATCGCCTCGAAACCCGCCTCCTCCACCAGCCGGGCGGAAAGGCCATCGAAGACACCTGGGGCAATCAAGAGCTGCCTACGTGCGAGAAGTTGTTTCAGCTTTCTTCGGGAGGTCATACACTTATTTCCTGAAAGAATAGACGGCAACCAACTTACTCTCGCGCTTTTCTACTGTCAAACCGCCTTAATCGTTTCCCTTTTGAGCGAATTTTATGCTATTCTAGGGCATAGTAGAGATGGGGCAATTTTCAGAGAACTTAGATTTTTCTACGGAATTTCAAGCCGTTACGATGCTCCCCCTGAAGCGATAGCCGCCCGATGCAGGAAAAACTCGCTGCTCTTGTTGCCAATGTCGGCCAGATCATCCGTGGCAAGGATGAAGCCATTCGGCTGGCTACGATCTGTCTGCTCGCCCGCGGACATCTCCTTATAGAAGACGTTCCCGGAGTGGGTAAAACCAGTCTAGCCTCCGCATTGGCAAGCTCGCTTAACTGCTCCTTCCAGCGCATCCAGCTTACCAGCGACCTGCTCCCCTCGGATCTCCTCGGAACCATGATTTATGACGCTGTGGAGCAAAAATTTCACCTCAAGGCGGGTCCGCTCTTTCACCACATCGTGCTGGCGGATGAGATCAATCGGACTACTCCGCGCACCCAGAGCGCCCTTTTAGAGGCCATGAATGAAGGCCAGGTCACTCTCGATAGCCACACCTATCCTCTCCCCCATCCCTTCATGGTGCTGGCGACGCAGAATCCCTCGGAATTCTCCGGGACTTTTCCGCTGCCGGAATCCCAGCTGGACCGCTTTCTAATGCGCATCTCTTTAGGTTATCCGGATCGCGAAGCCGAAAGGCAGGTGATCACTGACGCCCCTTTCCCCCGCCAGCTCAAGCCGGTCATGCACGCAGAAGAGATAGTAGAAATGCAGGCGTTTACGGACAAGGTCCGAGTGGATGCCAGTCTCGTGGACTATATTTTGGACATCATTGCCGCCACCCGCAGTTCCGAGGCCATCTCCTTGGGAGGGAGCCCGCGCGCGGCAAAATCGCTCTATCGCGCGGCCCAGGCGTTTGCCCTGTTGGAAGGATACGACTATGTGCTGCCGCGCCACATCAAGGAGCTGGCCGTGCCTGTGCTGGCCCACCGTCTGCTTCTCAAAGGAGTAGAGAGCGGCCCGGCAACCTCGCACCGGTCTGAGGAGATTCTTCGGGCCCTCCTCGAAGAGGTGACCGTTCCTCTGTGAGCACGTTCACGCAAACCTTCAGTCACTATCTCAACCCCCGCCGCCGTCTCCATTTTACCCGGGAGGGATGGATCTTCTCCGCTCTGACCCTGGGTATCGGTCTGGTTGCGGTCAATACGGGTCATAATCTCTTTTATCTTGTCTTTGCCCTTCTATTGAGCGTCGTCATCGTCTCGGGGCTCCTCTCGGAAAGGGTGCTGCGGGGGATCGAGGTTTGCCGCCGTCTGCCCCCTGAGATCACCGCCCGCGTGCCCTTTGCCGCCATCCTGGAAGTGCGCAATCCTCATCGCCGTAAGATCTCCTATGCCCTGACGGTCAGCGACGGGGGTGATTTCCTCCCCCGCCGCACACTCGGATACCTCTCATCGCTGGGACCCGGAGAGTCCAGAAGCTTTCCCTATCTTGCTCAAGTAGAAACCAGAGGGTTACACCGGTTCGGTCCCGCGCACCTCGTAACCCGATTCCCCTTTGGGCTCTTCGAGAAAGTGCGCATCATTCCCCTGGAGGCAACCCTCATCGCCTATCCGGGCCTTAGAGAGACCTCGCGCTTGCGCGCCCTGGCTTCGGGAAGGGATCGCATAGGGACTAAAAAATGGCGCTGGGGAGAAGAGGTGCTCGGTCTTCGGCCCGCGCTTCATGAGGACGATCACCGGTTTATCCACTGGCGCACCTCGGCCCGGACGGGGCAACTGATGGTCAAAGAGTTTGTCGAGGAGGTTGAGTATCCACGGCCGATTTTCTTCGATAACAGAGGAAACGAAGGGGAAAGGTTCGAGCAGGCAGTAGAAACGGCTGCGAGTCTCTTGCGGCTTATGATCAATAATGGGGTGGCCGTAACCTTCGCCACCTGGGAGGGCCATTTTCAACCGACGGCCGGCAGCGAAGAAATGATCTCTGCCCTTCGTCACCTGGCTCTTATCTCCCCATCCGCAAAGGCGATCGGGGACGGATTTGATAGCTGGCGGTCCAGGACAATGAGGGAGGGAGGGGGGATCTTTCTTCAGGGGGAGTTTCCCCCGCCGCTGTCTCTACCCCAATGTGAAGTGGTGCGGGTATGAATTTTTATTTGGTCTTTTTCCTCTCCTCTTATCTGCTGGTCTTTCTCGGTCTTGCCGGCCTCTTTCTAACGGAGGAGCTTTCCTCGCCTTACCTGTTGCTTGCTGCGGCCTGCCTGGTGCTCGGAGCCCTAGGCGAGGCAAGAACCCGAAAGGGGTTTTTGCCCGAAATCGCCGCGAACATTGCGATGCTCGCGGTTTTTGTGCTCACCCTTTTCCCCATCTTCGTCCTACAGGCCCCTCCGCTCCAGGAGCTGGTCCACTTCCTCCTGGCCCTACAGGCGGTAAAACTCCTTGCGCCCAAAAAAGGGCGCGACTGGCTTCAGCTCTACCTCCTGTCCTTTTTTAGCCTGCTCGCGGCCGCCGCGCTAAGCGTTGAGGTATCCTTTGCCGCGATCTTTGTCTGCTATCTCTTTGCGGCGCCTTGGGTGCTGGTGCTCTTCCATCTTAAGACCGCGACCGAGAGCGCAGGCAAGATCCCTGATCTGGAATCTCGCCTGCTTAGCTGGTCCCTCTTTCGTCTGGTGGGAGGCCTCAATGTGATCCTGCTGCTCCTCACCCTATTTTTCTTTGTATCCTTTCCCCGCCTGGGCACGGGTTTTTTCGGCAATTCGTGGGCCACCGGTTCGGCGGTAACCGGCTTCTCCGATCATCTGGCCTTGGGAGAGGTCGCGGAAATCCAGAAAAACAACGCGGTGGCTATGCGCGTAAGCATGGAACCGCGGGTGCCACAGTACGGCGGAGAGCTTTACTGGCGGGGGGTTGCGTTGGACTTTTTTGACGGGCGCAAATGGCAGAAAAGCAGAAGCGACACCACTCCATTGAGGCGGCAAGGAGAATCCTATCTAGTGGGTGAACCGGTATCGAATACGGCATTGCTCGTGCGCCAACGGATCACGCTAGAACCTTCGGGATCAGCCGCCTTTTTCACCCTGAGCGGGCCCGTCGCCGTCTCAGGGAGGATTCCCTACGTTTTTCAGGATTCCCTGGGAAATCTTCAATCTGCCTTCCCTTTACCCTTTCAAATATCTTACGAGGTCCTTTCTCACCCCGAAGCCGGCCGCCAGGGGGGAATCCCCACGAGCAACGCGCTCCAGCTTCCCGCCACTGATTCCCGCATTATTCAGCTCTCGCATCGCGTCACCGATGGGACCAACGACGAGGTTAAAAAGGCCCGCGCGCTGGAGCGCTATCTAAGAGAAACCTATCGCTACTCCCTAACGGACCTTCCGGTCGGGGAGGGAGACCCGTTAGCGGTCTTTCTCTTTGATATCCGCCAGGGCAACTGCGAGTATTTCGCCTCATCCCTTGCGGTCATGCTGCGCAGCCTGGGGATTCCGTCGCGCGTGGTGAACGGTTACCTCGGAGGAGAATGGAACCCTTATGGAGAATACTACCTGATCCGTCAGAGCAACGCCCATAGCTGGGTTGAGGCCTACTTCGCCGATAGAGGTTGGGTGACGCTGGATCCCACGCCACCTGTTCCCCGTCCGTCGGGCAGCGATCTTCTCAGCTCGTTCACCCACCTTGTCGACTTCCTGCGAATGAGCTGGTACCGCCACGTCATCAATTTTAGCTTCGGCGACCAGTACCAGATCTTCACCGCGATCAAGCGGCCGGACATCTGGTTCGGCTCCGGCTTGCGGCACTTCTCTCTCACGGAGCTGCGAAAATGGTTGCCCGCTTTTACCAGTTCGTGGATAGGCTTGCCGCTCCTTCTTGGATGCCTGGCGATCGGATGGCATTGGCTAAAGAAAATAAAGAGCGGAAAAAAAGCTTACGCCCGGAATCTAACCTTTCAGGCAACGGAACGTTACCAGCGCCTGCTTGCTCTGCTCAGAAAAAAAAATCTCATCAAGAAGGCCGGGGAAACAGCGGACGAGTTCAGCCAGAGAGCAGAGGGAGGCGGCATCGGGCTGGTGAAAGAGTTTACCGGGCTTTACCAACAGGCGCGCTTTTCCGGCCGGAGAGATTTTTCCGACGGGCTAAACAAAATGGATCAGATCTTATTGCAGCTACGGCAATGAGGCTGGCAAATCCTTACGGATGGCGCTGATGCGCTGCGCCGGAGTCGGATGGGAGTAGTGGTAGGCGGAGTACCATGGATGGGGCGTAAGGTTGGAGAGGTTCTTAACGGTCAATTTGAAGAGGGCTTCTTCCATCGGTTTTCCGTCCTTCAGGGTCCTGACAGCGAAGCGATCCGCCTCGTATTCGTGCCTGCGGGAGAGAAAATTCATCAGGGGAGCGAGATAGAACGTGGCCGGGCCTGATATGAGGCTAAAAAGCACCAGGGCCCCGTGGCTCGATGGTCGCTCCAGTCCGAAGGCGCGAAACAGCGGCCGGTAATCCACGAGCAGACTGAAAAGATAGAGGGCCGCCAAAAGGCAAATGGTCCTGATGACCAGCATCCTGCGGACATGTTTCATCTTGTAATGACCTATCTCATGCGCCAGAACCGCCAATCCCTGCTCATCGGTCATCTGCTCTACGAGCGTATCGAAAAGAACGATCCGCTTGCTCTTTCCAATCCCGGTAAAGTAGGCGTTGGAATGGGTCGAACGCTTTGAGCCATCCATGGTGTAAATCCCGCTGGTCCTAAAGCCTGCCTGATCCGCCAAGGCCAAAATTCGCCGGCGAAACTCCCCTTCTTTCAGGGGCTCGAATTTGTTAAACAGCGGCGCGATCAGCGTGGGATAAACAATGACCATCAGGATTTGAAAGGCAAAGATAAAGAGAAAAGCCCAGAGCCACCAGTAGGGGCCGGTCTCCCCCATGAACCAGAGCAGACCGAAGAGGAAGGGGATGCCGATCAGCGCTGCGAGAAAAAGCCCCTTGAGCTTATCGACGAGATAGAGCTTGAGCGTGGTCTGGTTGAAACCGAACCGCTCCTCGAGCACAAAGGTGGAATAAAGGTCTGTGGGCAGACTCAAAATAGAAAAACTCAAGCCAATACTAAGGCAGAATAAAATCCCCGTGGCCTGCGTGCCAACTGGAAAATAGGCGCCCAGCCCCCGGGTGAGCCGATCCAGATAGGGGAGCGCTCCGCCAAAGAGGACATACAGGGCAACCAGAGCCCCATAGATTTCGGCCCAGCGCTGAAACCGCCCCTTGGCGACAGTGTACTCAACAGACTTGTCATAATCCGCCTGGTTTACTTTGCCCTGGAAAACATCAGGGATTTTCTGTTCGGCGAATCTTGCCTGGACATAGCTCATGTTCATCTCGTTGAGAATAAACTCAACGAGGAACTCCAAAACGAAAAAAAAGACAAATAAACTAACGATAAACTGTTCCATCCTCACTAAAACACCTTATCTTCACGATGAGTTACTCGCTGGGGAGAGTAAAGTTGAGACCTCAGCGGTATTGAGATCTGCTTGAGTGATCGTTATAGGCCGAGGGAGCGTCGGAGTTCCCGGTCAATCGCCTCCATGTCGGATTTCAGCATGGAGCCGAGCTTTCGCTCGATCATCATCTGCTTAACGGTTCGCATAACCCCTGTAACTACGGAAGGGAAGAGTAGCCCGGCTCTTTTCCAATCGGCAATTAGAAAATCACCGAAGAGACGCCGTCTGATATTACTTGTAATAGCCGCTATGACCACCTCCTGCCGGGAACGATTATAGACGGTAGAGCTGATGACAAGAGCCGGCCGAAGCTTCTTGCCTGACTCATCCGCGAACACGAATCCTACTAACACGACATCGCCCCGGTTATAGGCGGTCATAATTAGCGTCCCGCGGGTTGTCCCACAACTCTGCCAACACCGGGTCTGTCTTCGCTGTTAGGGCTGTGAACTCCTCATCCTCGCCGCCGAGATCTTCCCGAAGGCGCTCCGCAATTGCCTCCAGCACGTAGTGTCGGATTGTTACGTCTCGTCTTGCTGCGGCCAACCGCAGACGACGGCGCATTTCGGGCATCACGTCAATGCTGATCCGCGGTCGTTTTGTCGAAGTTTCCATAGGGCGAGCCATGTTTCTCTACCTCCACAAGAAAAATCGCATAATTACTCCATGGTGTCAATGACACCAAACGGTTACCTCACAACAGTAGATCGGCCAAGGAATCCGAAGGTTGTTAAACGCTTATTTCAAGAGCCTCTATCAGAGGACGATGCACGAAGCTTACCGAACGGCTACTGAAGGGATAGTCGCCTCCCTACATAGAGGCGGGACTGTTCTGGACTGTGGTGCCAACAAAGGCGGGATGTTCGATGTGCTGGCACGGGAAGTGCGGCTCATACCGTCTCAGTATTTTGGCATTGAGTGGGATCAAGAGACCGCCCAGGAAGGACAGAAGCAGGGTCTTCAGATCACCTGCGCCGACCTAAACAAGAAGATGCCCTACGATAGTGAAGCGTTCTCTTGTGTGTTTGGTCTTTCTCTACTTGAGCATCTGCTGAACGGATGCAGATTTCTAAGTGCTTGAGCGCGTTGACCCGTATCACTGCCACCAGATGGTTTTCGTTGCCCGGAAGTAGATGCCAACAAGGCGCTCCAGCGGAGGGCTGAGTGTCAAACATTGCATTATTTATTTCGCGGGGGACCCGGCGCTGCAGACCGATCGCTTACAACGACGCCGATCTTTCCCTAAGCAGCGACCTTCTTTTTAACCTGCTCTAGTTCTCGCTCTAGCCGATCAAGACGTGATTCGGTTTTTGTCCTACCCCCAAGCCCCTCGCGCAGAACCTGGTTAAACAGTCTCTGATAAGGAACACCTGATGCTGTCGAGAGCCTTCGCAGTTCTTCCAAACTGCCAGAGTCGATATTTATCGTAATCTTAACACCCTTGCGTTTAGCCAAGGCCGAGCGAACCCGTTTAGTCTCTTTGAGATCAAGTCTCAGATTTTTGATCCCTGGTTTTCTCATCGTCAAGCCTTAGCTTGTGGTCTGGGTCTGTTTGCGGACGGCTTCCTCGTAATGAAACGTGAGCTTGCCTTCGCTCTCATCGATCTCCACCTTGCCGCCGTTCTGGAGCCTGCTAAACAAAATCTCGTCAGCCAGCACCCGTTTGATCTCCGTCTGGATCAAGCGCGCCATCGGTCTGGCGCCAAAGACCGGGTCGTAGCCCCTCTCAGCCAGCCACTTGCGGGCCTTGGGGGTGAGGTGGAGAAAGACCTTCTTTTCGTTCAGTTGCAGATCCAGCTCCACGATGAACTTATCCACCACGCGCTCAATAATCTCAGGAGTCAAGGAATTAAAAACGACCATGGCGTCGAGGCGGTTGCGAAATTCCGGGCTGAACATCTTTTCGATCGCCTCCTTGCCCTTTCCCACATTGGAGCGCTCGCCAAATCCCAGCGGGGCGCCGCTCATTTCCCGGGCGCCGGCGTTGGTGGTCATGATCAGGATGATGTTGCGGAAGTCCGCCTTCTTCCCGTTGTTATCCGTCAGCGCGGCGTGGTCCATGACCTGAAGCAGGATGTTGAAGAGATCGGGATGGGCCTTTTCGACCTCATCCAGCAGCAACACAGCGTAGGGATTCTTGTTCACACCATCGGTCAAGAGGCCCCCTTGATCGAACCCCACGTATCCCGGCGGGGCGCCGATAAGACGGGAGACGGTGTGCTTTTCCATGTACTCGCTCATGTCGAAGCGGATGAATTCTACCCCAAGGATGCGCGCGAGCTGCTTTGCCACTTCGGTCTTGCCCACACCCGTAGGGCCGGAAAAGAGAAAACAGCCGATCGGCTTTTCCGGATGGGCGAGACCCGAACGGGAGAGTTTAATCGCACTGGCAAGGGTTTCGATAGCTACGTCCTGACCGAAAACCATCAACTTAAGATCCCGCTCCAGGTTCTGCAGCTGCTCTTTATCCGAAGCCGAAACGCTCCGAGGCGGGATCTTGGCGATCTTGGCAACAATATTTTCTATCTCTTTGGGACCAATGCTTTTCTTGCGCTTTTCCGGCGGCAGGATCTTCACCGCAGCCCCCACCTCATCAATCACGTCAATCGCCTTGTCAGGCAAACGGCGATCATTGATGTGTTTGGCGGAAAGCACCACCGCGGCGCGCAGGGCAGCCGAGGTATAGCGCACCCCATGATGCTTCTCATAGTGGGGACTCAAGCCCTGCAGGATCTGATAGCTCTCCTCCACGCTGGGCTCGGAGATCTCGATCTTCTGAAAACGGCGCGCCAGCGCCCGGTCCCTTTCGAAATAGCTTTTATAGTCGTGGTATGTCGTAGAGCCGATGCATCTCAGCTCTCCCGAGGCGAGTGCCGGCTTTAAGATGTTGGAGGCATCCATGGAGCCCCCGCTGGTAGCGCCGGCGCCGACTACCGTGTGAATCTCATCAATAAAGAGGATCGAATTGGGTTGTTTCTTGAGGCTGCCCAGAACCCCCTTTAACCGCGCCTCGAAGTCGCCGCGAAACTTGGTCCCGGCCAGCAGCGCGCCCATGTCCAGGGCATAGATGACAGCATCTTTGAGGACATCGGGAACCTGCCCCTGATAGATTCTAAGGGCCAACCCTTCGGCGATTGCGGTCTTTCCCACGCCCGGATCACCGACATAGATCGGGTTATTTTTCCGCCTGCGGCACAGGATATGGATGGTGCGCTGGACTTCATCGTCTCTGCCGATCAAGGGGTCGATATTCCCGTCGCGGGCCTTTTCTACCAGGTTCACCGTGAAGGCCTCGAGCGGACTCGCCACCGGCCTGGCCTTTTCTTCCTCATCCGTCTCTCCTCGCTCTTCCCGGCTTACCGACCAATCCTCGCCGGTGCTGATCTTGGAGATTCCATGGGAGATATAATTGATCACATCCAGCCGGGTAATCCCCTGCTCCTCCAAGAGGTAGGCAGCATAGGAATCCGGTTCGCGGAAGATGGCAGCCAAAAGATCCCCGCTGTTAATTTCTTTTTTTTCCGCGGACTGGGCATGGAGCACCGTCCTTTGCAGGACACGGTGAAAGCCAAGGGTCTGCTGCGGCTCCCGTTCCATCCCCGCAGGCAGGCGCTCCATGTGGGTGTCGAAAAACTCCTCTAGCGCCTTTTTCAACCGAGCGATATCGCCCCCGCAGTGAACAATAGCCGCACCGGCAGCCTTATCCTGGAGCAAGGCAAAAAGGAGGTGCTCTATGCAGACAAACTCGTGCCGCCGGCGCTGGGCCTCGGACAAAGCCAAATTTAAAGTCGCTTGCACCTCTTTGCCGATCATCTTCAGGCTTCTTCCATAGTGCACATTAGGGGATATTCATGCTGCCGGGCCAGGCCCCCGACAAGGGCCACCTTAGTTTCCGCGACCTCGTAGGTATAGACACCCGCCACTCCAATGCCTTTTTGATGGACATGGAGCATGATCTGGACGGCCTCGGTGTGCTCCTTATGAAAAACATACTGGAGAATCTGCACGACGAATTCCTTGGTGGTGTAATCGTCGTTGTGCAGCAGCACCTTGTAGAGCGGAGGTTTTTTGAGCTTTTTCCTGCTCTCTGTAACAACCTCACGGTCTAGCTCGGTTTCCCTCTTACTCATTGAACGCCCTTCTCTTAGAAAGCAAGAGGTAAATTTACCACGCTTACCCCTGCGCCGCAATCTTTTGCCCGGCACATACGGAAAGGCGCCCGCCTCTTTCACCTCCCCCCCTTGCGCCGTTAAGAAAAAAGAGGGATATTTTAGAGGGCTTTATTCCTCCGGATTCTCAGTTATCCGTTTCGATGTGGAGTCATTTTCTGGAAGGGGGCTTCTTATGCTGTCCAATAAAGTCAGCGAGATCATGACCGGGGATATAGTGACCGCCCCGGCGTCAAGCACGATTTCTGCTGTGATGGAAATGATGGCGGAGAAAAAAGTGGGACGCGTGGTGATCACGGAAAATCAATTGCCTGCGGGAATATTCACCGAACAGGATATTCTGAAACGGGTCATGAACAAGAAACTGGACCCCAAAAAAACCGCTATCAAGAAGGTCATGACCTCTCCCATCCGTGCCGTGGGCAGCGATACGCATATCGTCGAGGCGTTGGGGAAGATGTACCAAGGGAAGTTTCGGCACTTACTTGTCACGGGAGAAAAAGAAACGATGGTCGGCCTCGTCTCCATGCGCCGCATCCTCAAAATCGCCGTTGAGCTGGGTCGTGGCCTCCCGGAAACGCAGACCATTGGCAGCATCATGTCCACCAAGGTTACCACGGTCGACGCCTCTCAGTCGATTTACGAAACTATCGGGACCATGGTGAAAGAAAAGACCGGTTGCGTCATCGTACTGACCAATGGCGAACCGAGCGGGATCTTTACCGAGCGGGACGTTTTAAAGCGAGTGGCGATAAAAGACATCGATACGCAAAAAACCCCCATCCGAGAGGTGATGACAGCCCCGTTCGTGACCCTGGCGCATTCCGCTCTCGTCGGGGAAGCGCTTGCCGAGATGTACCGAAGGGGGTTCCGCCACCTGCTGATCCGGGGTGACGAAGAAAAACTCGTCGGCATCGTGTCCATGCGCGACGTCCTTAAGTACGCCAGGGTATTGGATATTGACGAAAGCGTCCGCAGGACATGGAAGGAGATCGAGGAATACTGGGATTCCGAACAGCACTACACCCCCGGATAAGTCGCGAGTTTATTGTCTTTTCCAGCGGTTATGTTAAGCTAAGAATAGGCAATAGTAAGGAGGACCACCACAAATCCGATCATGGAAACGCCTACAATCAATGACCTGAATATTTGCGTCGCAACAGAAAATGGTTCGGGAAGCGCATCCGCGAACAACATCCTTTTTAAGGCCATTTTCAAGATGGGCATACCTTGTTCTTCGAAGAACATGTTTCCGTCCAATATCCAAGGCTTGCCCACCTGGTATCAGATCCGGGCCTCTGCGGAAGGTTATCTCGGCCGAAAGGACGTTATCGATGTGATGGTGATGTTCAATGACGTCACCGCAGCTAAAGATATCCATCGGGTAAGGGATGGCGGTATCATTCTTTACGATGACTCCACCCCTCTCCCCCCGCAGCTAAAACGGGAGGGAGTGCAGTACCTCGGCGTCCCGGCGGACAAAATTGTCCAAAAAATTCTTCCCACCTCTCCCCTGCGAGGGAAGCAGAAAAATATGCTTTATGTGGGCGCGCTGGCCTATCTCTTCGGCATCGACATGGAGACCATCAAGGCGGTCCTTGAAGATACCTTTGGCAAGAAGCCCGCAGTCATCGAGTCTAACCTGGTCTGTATTGATGCGGGATACCGCCATATGCAGGAGAACGGTCTAACCCAGGATATCGCCCGGTTCCAGGCCATTCCCAACGGAAACAAGGGAAAAATCATCACCGAAGGGAATACGGCCTGCGCATTGGGAACGATCTACGGGGGTGTTTCGTTCGTCGCCTGGTATCCGATTACTCCCTCCAGCTCGCTCGCCGAATCCATCGAGTATTACCTCCCTCGGCTCCGCAAGGGTAACGGCAAGCCGACCTATGCGATCGTTCAGGCGGAAGACGAGATTGCAGCCGCAGGCATGGTCATAGGAGCCGGCTGGGCTGGGACGCGCTCCATGACCTGCACCTCCGGACCGGGACTCTCCCTTATGAATGAGAGCGTCGGTCTCGCCTACTTTACCGAGATCCCCAGCGTCTTTCTCATTGTCCAACGTGGCGGCCCTTC
>Ga0210377_10004325_pt1 | contig 11990 bp, 9 predicted proteins | sample PLM4_65_b1redo_FD_155480 | JGI IMG/M metagenome (GOLD analysis project Ga0210377, IMG submission 155480) | Groundwater sediment microbial communities from an aquifer in East River, Colorado, USA - PLM4_65_b1 redo | ecosystem: Environmental > Terrestrial > Soil > Riparian zone | place: USA: East... | reverse complement strand
CAAGCAGGCCGGATTCTTCCAGCGTCACCGCCATGAAAGTGACCGACCGCTGCGGTTTCGGACCTGCCGCTATCTTCTCGGCGATCTCGAGGATCGAGGAGACGCCGGTGGCGTTGTCGATCGCACCATTGTTGATGACGTCGGCTTTCGGGTCTTCGTTGACGCCTTTGCCGAGGTGGTCCCAGTGCGCCATCAGCAGTATGTGCTCGTCCGGACGCACGGCGCCTTTCGCCACGCCCACCACGTTGCGCGAGGTGCGCTTCTCGATCTTCTGGTTGATCGTGGCCGACGCCTTGAGACCGGTCATCGCGACGGGCTTGAAGCCCGGCTTGTTAGCGGCGGCGCGCATTGCGTCGATGTCGAGGCCGGCGGCGGCGAAGAGTTCCTTGGCTTTCTCGAGCGTGATCCAGCCTTCGAGCATGGCGCGGTCGGCGCCGGCGTCGGAGCGGACGAGATCGGCCTGTTCGCCGGTCCAGGAGCTTTCGACGACGTCCCAGCCGTAGGCGGCGGGCTTGGTCTCGTGGATGATCAGCGCGGCGGTGGCGTGCTGGCGCGCGGCTTCCTCGTACTTGTAGGTCCACCGGCCGTAATAGGTCATGGCCTGGCCGTTGAAGAGCTTGGGGTCGTTGGTGGCGAAGCCCGGGTCGTTGACGAACATCACGACCGTCTTCCCCTTGGCGTCGAGCCCGGCATAGTCGTTCCACTTGGCCTCGGGCGCCACGACGCCATAGCCGACGAAGACGAGATCCGAGTCGGCGAAGCTGACGGTCGGCTGGTCCTGCTTCTTGGTGATGTAGACGGCTTCAGGACCGAGCTTGAGGTCCCACGCCTTGTCCTTGCCGGCGATCTTCAGCGAGGAGGTCGCGGGGTCAACGGTCTGCGCGACCATCTCGACTTTCTGGAACCAGTCGCCATCCGGGCCGCCGGGCTCGAGGCCGGCGCGCTTCATCTCGTCGGCGATCCACTGGGCGGCTGCTTCGCCCGCGACCGTGCCGGGGCCGCGGCCTTCGTACTTGTCGTCGGCGAGTTCCTTGTCGCGGGCGGCCAGGTCAGCCGCCGTGATCTCGGGGGATGTCGTCAGCTGGGCGCCCACCGGGCCGGCAGGCGTAGCCGCCGCCGCCGCAGCGGGTTCTTCCTTCTTCCCGCAGGCCGCGAGCGCAAGAAACATCAAGCCTGACGCCGATAGCGTTAGCAATCTCATCCACATCTCCCTCGGATGGCGGGCACATTAGCCCCCGATGGGAAAGCGGCAAGGGCGTATGGAACTCCCGAAACGAAACGACCCGGCGCTTGCGCGTCGGGTCGCCTCGAACTGATTTCATCTTGCGATTCTGTCAGTTCAGGCGGGACTAACGGCGATAGCCGGGAGTGGTTCCGTGTCCTGGAAATTTTAATGATCGTCCGGCAGGTGGTCGGCCGGGTCGGGTTGCGGATCGCCGGGCAGGGGGATCCAGCTTGTCTCGCCCGGCGGCTGGGTGAACCATGAGCCCGAGAATCCGGCCGCAATGGATGCGCGCCAGTCGGCCGCCGCCTTGGCCAGGCGCTCCTTCGAGGACGCCACGAAGTTCCAGTCGAGATAGCGCGGGCCATCCAGCGGATCCCCGCCCGCCATCATGATCCGACTGCCGGCCGCGAGCTTAACCGGGCAAGGCCGCTCTGGGTTAAGCACCGCCATCTGGGCCTCGCCGATGGTCTTGCCGCCGATCTCCACCGACCCGCGCACCACATAGACGCAGAGTTCAGCGGCCTCGGGAGCCTCGATGGTGGTTTCACGTTCGGTTTCCAGCACCAGCTGGCAGATGCCATGCGGAAACTCGACAGGAGAGCGATGGCCATAGGCCAAGCCCGAGATCAGCACGCCTTTTGCGGCCCCGGCTTCGATCCGCGGCAGGGTGTCGGCTGGGTGATGGACGAAGGTAGGCGCCTGGTCCTCATGGGATTTCGGCAGGGCGACCCAGGTCTGGATCGCTTCGACCCGATGGCCCCGTTGGCGCTCTTCCGGCGGAGTGCGCTCGGAATGCACGATGCCGCGCCCGGCGGTCATCCAGTTGACCGCCCCGGGGCGAATGGTCTGGACAGTTCCCAGACTGTCGCGATGATCCAGGGCGCCCTCGAACAGCCATGTGACGGTGGCGAGCCCGACGTGAGGGTGGGAGCGCACATCCAGCCCCGTGCCGGGCGGCAGTACGGCAGGACCGAGATGGTCGAAGAACACGAACGGCCCGACATTGCGCCGCGAATGGAACGGCAGCACGCGGCGCACCGCGAACCCGCCGATGTTGCGCAAGCGCGGATCAATGATCAGGTCGACGGCTTCGCTCATGTGACCCTTTCTCGCGGGCGTGCGACTGCATGTGAGTATGGACGAGGCGGCGCACAATGGGAAAGTGGCGCGATGAGGCTCGACTCTGTCCCCGCGTCGATGCTGCGCATCGACCCCGACAAAAGTCCGGGGTTGACGCGAAGCGTCGACGGACAGGCTTGGAGGCTTGTCCTGACCTGGGGCTGCAGCCGCAAAGCGGAACAAGGCTCATCGTCAGCCCTGGGTCCCGACTTTCGTCGGGACGAGCGGAGCGGGGGTTGGGCAGCGCTACTGGGAGTTTTCCTGCTGCTCCTGTCCGCCTGCGCCCCTCTACAGCAGGGCGCGTTGAGACTGGATGGCGAACCGGCGGCCGGGTTCTCGGACAACTGGTTCACCAGTTTCGACGGGGCCAAGCTGGGGCTCAACACGTGGGAACCCGCGACAAAGCCGGAGCAAGGCTTCGGGCCCAGCGAGAGCGAACCCGACACCGTCATCATCGCCGTCCATGGCATGAACGACTATGCCGGCGCGTTCAACGCCGCCGGAGCGTACTGGTCCGCCCACGGCGCCACGGTCTACGCCTACGACCAGCGCGGCTTCGGCCGGTCGCCGCACTCCGGCATCTGGCCCGCGCACGAACTGATGCGGAAGGATCTTGCGACCGCAGTCGATGCGGCGCGCCACCGGCATCCAGGCGCCCGCATCGCCGTGGTGGGCGAGAGCATGGGCGCGTCTGTCGCGATCACCGCTTTCGCCGACGACGAGGCGCCCAAGGCGGATGTTCTGGTGCTTTCCGGTCCGGGCCTGCGCGGCTGGGGCGTGCTGCCCTGGTTCTACAGCGTCAGCCTGTGGACCAGCGCGCATGTGCGGCCGGCCTGGGTCGTCGTCCCGCCCAAGGGTCTCAACATCATTCCCACCGACAACAACGAAAAGCTGCGCGAGATGTGGTTCGACAAGAACGTGCAGAAACAGAACCGGATCGACAGCGTCTACGGCGTGGTCTCGATCATGGAGGAGGCGGACGCCAAGATCTCGCGCCTGCCGTCGGGTGTGCCGACGCTGCTGCTCTACGGGGCCAAGGACCAGATCATTCCACCGGACGGCCTCAAACGCGCGGCGAAGAAGCTGCCGGGCCATGTGAAGACCGCCTACTACACCAAGGGCTACCACATGCTGATGAACGACCTTCAGGCCGAAACCGTCTGGCGCGACGTTCTGGCCTTCATCGAACAGCCTTCGGCGGCCCTGCCTTCGGGCTCGCCGCCGCTGCCCTGGACGCCGAAACCCCCGTCAAACCGGTGAAATTTCACCTCTCTGGCTGTCCGTAATATTAACCAACAACAGGTAGTCTCCGGGGCTGGTAGGGAAGCCTTCAAGGACTATCGGCGCGTCAGATGCTTGCGCAGGTCAAAAAACTCGTGGGCGCGGGGGCAGGCGGCGATTTCGCAGGCCGGTTCGGCGCGTGGTGGGACGGCAAGGACTACGTTCCTCCAGTCCCCGGAGAAGAAGGCGCGAACGACGCCGAGAAGGCCGGCAAGGCCGACGACAAGACTGACGGCAAGTCCGGCAAGAAATCCAAGGCCGAGGTCAAGCCGGAACCCGAGCCCGAGGCGAAAGCCGAAGCTAAGCCCGAGCCGAAGCTCAAGCCCGAACCCCAACCGGAACCCGAAGCGCCTGCGCTCGCCGAAGTCGTGGAAGCCGCCGCGCCTGCTGCTGTGGAGTCTGCCGACGCGTGCGCCATGCGCATCCAGGCGCTGGAGACGCTGTGGGGCGAGGGCCGTTTTGCGCCGGGCTCGACCGATCTCGACACCAAGCTGCTCGACGCCGTACTCGAGCATGCCGACAAGCCGGGCGATATCGGCTTCATCGGCGCCGACGGCGCGCTGCTGGGCGCCTTCGCTGCGCGCTCGGACCGTCTTGGCGTCGCCGCCGAATGGCGCGGCGGCTGTGTCGCCCGCCTGCAGGATCTGGCCCCCAAAGCGACGGTCTCGGCCTGCGACATCGACCGTCCGAAATGCTTCCCTGACCATGCTCTCGAAGGCCTGGTCAGCATCGAAGCCTTCGCCTATTCCGATCACAAGGCCGGACTCGTGTCGCGCGCTCATCGCTCGCTGTCGGACACCGGCCGCTGGATATTCCTCGACACCACGCGCACCACCAACAAGACGCCGCCGGAAGCCTTCGCTTCGGCCTGGGCCGAACCGCAGCTTACCAGTGCGGACGAGATCGAGGAGCTTTTGACGCTCGCCGGCTTCAGATCATTGCGGAAGGTCGCGATGACGGAAATGGTGCTCGACGCCGCCCGGGCCGGCTACGCGCATCTTTCCAGCGTGCTCGAAGCGGCGGCGACCAACGGCCTTGCCGGCCGCGAGGGCGCTCTCTTCCTGCAGGAACTGGCCTGGGAAGCTCAGAGCTGGCGCGCGCGCATCCGGGCGCTCGAAGGCGGCGCGCTCGAGGTCAATCTCTGGATCGCGGACAAGACCGAGACGCTGGATCTGACCCAGAAGGCTCTGGCTGACGAAGTGCTCGAACTGGCGGTGCAGCCGGACGACGCTGGCGCTTCGGATGCGCTGTTCGACAAGGAATAGCCTCCAAAACCAGTTAGCGAAGCTGTTCGAGCCGTGCCACCCTCAAACCCGATCAAGGGGAGGGTCAGGATGCCGGTCGGACGCTTGCAGGCGCTTGCTGCCGTTGGAGCCTGTTTGATCTGCACGATTGGAATGGCTCCGGCGTTCGCGCAACAGGCCATTCCACGCACATCCGACGGCCATCCCGATTTTCAGGGTGTCTGGTCGACCGTCGGTCTCACCGCGATGGAGCGCATGCCCGGCGCGGCTGCGCTGGTGGTGAACGACGCCGATGCAGCTCGCATCGCCCTGGGCGCCTACAACGGAATTCGCGCGCCTACCCGCATGCCCGACCCCAATGGTCTGTTCGCGAACGTCGGCACGCTGCTCCGCGTCAACGGTGAATGGCGCACGTCGATGATCACTGATCCGCCGGACGGCAAGCTGCCGTTTACGGCCGACGGCCTGCGCTATTTCTCCGAGGAGATGGCGCGACAGGATGCTGTCGATTCCGCTGGCTACGAAGTGCGACCGGTCTTCGAGCGTTGCCTCGCCGGAACCGGCGCGCCGCCGCTGTGGCTGGTGCCCGCGGAAAACATCCGGCAGATCGTGCAGACGCCCGATAGTCTCGTTCTCTACACCGAGGAAGGCGGCGACCTTCGAGTCTTCGGCATCGGCGCCGCCCATCGGCCATCGGTGCTGACCTCCTACGTGGGAGATTCCGTCGCGCGCTGGGAGGGCGACGTACTGGTGGTGGAAACTCTCGGCGCCAGGAACCGGGCATTTCCGTTCTTCAACAACCGCTATGTCGTGCGCGATCAGTCCCGCATCGTCGAACGTTTCAGCTTCGTCTCGCCCGACGAGATCCTCTATCGCTTCACCGTCGAGGACCCGGCCGTCTACACCAGGCCATGGACCGCCGAATTCAGCCTGAACCGCGCCAAGGTTCGCGCCTATGAGTTCGGCTGCCATGAAGGCAATTACAGCCTCCCCGGCATCCTCGGCGCCGCTCGCATCAAGGACGCGCGAAAGAACTAGCTTCCAGCCACTTTCGGCGTTTCCGGTCGAACCGGGATGTTGCGATCGGCATGACCATCCGGGGCATGATCGTGCGCATATGGCGGGTTCACCCCTGCGGCAGTTGGCGCTATATGCGCGCCGGGCCGCATATCCAGGGCCCGGTTCGGAGCCTCCCCATGTTCGACAAGCCCGCCTTCGCCGGCCACGAAAGCGTTCACCATTTCTTCGATGCGAAGACGGGCCTCAAGGCGATCATCGCGATCCATTCGACGGTGCGGGGCCCTGGCGCTGGCGGCTGCCGGATGTGGAACTATGCAACGGCCGACGACGCGTTCGTCGATGCGCTGCGGCTTTCCGAAGGCATGAGCTACAAGAACGCCATGGCCGACCTGCCGCTGGGCGGCGGCAAGGCGGTGATCTGGGGCAATTCGAAGACCCAGAAAACGCCGGAGCTGTTCCGGGCTCTGGGGCGGGCGATCGAATCCCTGAATGGCAAGTACTGGTCGGCGGAAGATGTCGGCGTCTCGGTGTCCGACATGGCCTACGCAGCCGAGGAAACCCGTTATGTGGCGGGGCTCTCTACCGGCAAGGCGGCAAGCGGGGATCCCTCGCCCGTAACGGCCCGCGGCGTCTTTCTCGGCATCAAGGCCTGCGCTGAGCGCTCGTTCGGGACAGGCGATCTCAATCGCACGCACGTAGCCGTCCAGGGCGTAGGCCATGTCGGCGGACGGGTCTGCGAACTGCTGGCCGAGGCCGGCGCGAAGCTCACCATCACCGACGTGAACCCGGAGACGCTGGCGGATATCGCGGGCAAGACCGGCGCGAAAGTCGTCACGGCGGACGAAATCTATGACGCCGAAGCCGACATCTTCAGCCCCTGCGCCCTGGGAGCGATCGTCAATCCCGGGACGCTGGACCGCTACAAGGTCAAGGTGATCGCCGGCGGGGCCAACAACCAGCTCTCCACGCCCGACATGGGCGACAAGCTGCGCGAGCGCGGGATCCTCTATGCGCCCGACTACGTCATCAACGGCGGCGGCATCATCAACGTCGCGGCCGAGATCTCCGGCGCGTTCGATCCAGCCTGGGTCGAGGGCAAGGTGCAGCGCCTGGTGAAGACGCTGGGCGAGGTGCTCGACCAGGCGAAATCCGAGGGCCGCGCCACGAATCGGGTGGCGGACGAGATGGCGGTTCGCCGGATAGTTGAATCCAGATGACCGACTAGCAATGCGGGTGTGTGCTGCGTTGCAGCGAGGACGCACCGGCTAACCAAGTGGCGCGTTGCTTGCCAAGGGGGCTTTCGGCGCCGCTCTCAATTGCGGCAGGATCGTGGTTAACAAAACGGTCCTCAAGCCGAGTCGCAGTTGAGTAGTACGGGGCGTCGGGGTCGACATGTCGGAAGTTGTTGTCCAGATCAGCGCTGATGAAAGCAGGGATTCGTCCCGCCTCACCAAAGCGCTCGATGCGTTCGCCAAGTGGAGCGCAGAGGCTGGATTGTCCGCGGATTCCAGCGATGCGCCTGATATCATGATGATGACTGAGTATTCGCAAGGCGAGATGCGCCGGAAGCTGGTATTCCAGGACCGCGACCACGCCGCGCGGTTTCTCGTCTTCTGGCGCACTGAAAAGCATCGCTTCCGCATGCCGGACGAGCCGATGGCTTCCGGCGCCTGAGCGGCCTTTCACAGTCGAACCACCCTCCCGCATCAGCTAAAACTGATCCAGCTTGGGACGCCTGATCGTTGGTGATCCGGTTTCGCGTACCATTTGATTTACAACGTTTTTTGCTGCGTCGCACATCTCGCGCGAGCCTGGCGATTCAACCCGGGTATTCCTGAAACGACGAAGCCTGACAGGCGAATTCTCGCCGGCCGGTTTTTTTTGGCGACAGGCCGGCGCCACACCCGCAGGCGCTGGCTCGCTCGCGCCGCCGGGCTATAGAGGCGCGAATGTCCGGATCGTCCCAACCTAACTGCCAGCTGCGCGTCGCCGTGATCGGCGGCGGCGTCATTGGGCTGGCCTGCGCGCTGGAGCTGCGGGCGCGGGGCGCTGACGTGGCGGTCTATGAGCGCGGGACGGAGCTGGGCGGCGGGGCGACCACGCGCGCGGCGGGAATGCTGGCGGCGGCGTTCGAATGGGGGCTCGAACAGGACCAGCTCGCGCTGGCCGGTCTGGCGCGGCGGGCGGGGGAAATGTGGCCGGCGTACGCGGCGAGGGTGGAACGGCTGAGTGGCGGGACAGTGGAGTTCTCGGCGGAAGGGTCGATTGTGGTGGCGCGGACGGCGGCGGAGACCGCTTGGCTGGAGGACCTGGCGGCGGCCTGCCAGGCGCGTGACCTGCCGGTGCGGCGGCTGTCGGCGGCCGAACTGAAGCGCGAAGAGCGGGCGGTGACGGGGGATGTGCGGGGGGCGCTGCTGCTGCCTGAAGACCGGCAGGTGGACCCGCAACTGCTGCTCCTGCGCATGGCGGCGGCGCTGTCGCGCGTGGGCGTGGGGCTGAAGCTCGGACGGATGGTCGAGCGGGTGGGCGCGGGGGCGGAGTTCCTGATGCCGGACGGGGAGCGTGTCGACCGGGTGGTGCTGGCGACAGGGGTTGCGCCGGCGGAAGTGAAGTTCGCTGGTCGGAAGGGCGAGCTGCTCGAGACGGGGCTTGCCGCGGTGGTTCCGGTGAAGGGCCAGATGCTGGCGCTTGCGCCGGTCGATGGCGGGCCGAAGCATGTGGTGCACGCGCGGGATGTCTATGTGGCGCCGAAGGCGAGGTGGATACTGGTCGGCGCAACGAGTGAGCGCGGCAAGGCGGACACGGACGTCGACCGGCAGGCGATAGGCGCGCTGAAGGCGAAGGCGGCCGAGCTGATCGGGTCGCTGGCGGCCGCGCCGGAGGTGAGCGCGTGGGCGGGCGTGAGGCCGGGAACGCCGGACGATGCGCCGATGATCGGAGCGACGGCGATACCGGGCGTGTTCGCGGCGCTCGGCTGCTATCGCAACGGCATACTGCTCGCGCCGGTGGTGGCGGAGCTGGTGGCTGACATGGTGATTGACGGCAAAGTGAGCGCCCGAGCCGCGGCGTTTGCGCCGCTGAGGTTTGACAAGGCCGCCAAGGCGCCGCACTCGCGCTGACGAAACGGCTTGGCTATCAAGAATTTCTACGACTGCCGGGAGAGACGACATGCACCAGATCGCGCCGATGACCGAAGACCAGGAAGCGATCCGCGACGCAGTGGCCAAAGTTTGCGCCGAGTTCGACGCCGAGTACTGGCGCAAGACCGATGACACCGGGCAATGGCCGGAGAAATTCACCAAGGCGATGGCCGATGGCGGCTGGCTCGGCATCGCCATGCCGGAGGAAGTCGGTGGATCGGGCCTCGGTCTCACCGAAGCGGCGATCATGATGCAGACCGTGGCGCGCTCGGGCGCGGGATTTACCGGCTGCTCCTCGATCCACCTCAACATCTTCGGCGCGAAGCCGATCGAGAAGTTCGGGACGAAAGAGCAGAAGCAGGAATACCTGCCGAAGATCATCACTGGTCAGCAGAAGATGTGCTTCGGGGTGACTGAGCCCAACTCGGGCCTCGACACGTCGAGCCTCGAGACGCGCGCGGAGCGCACCAATTCTGGCTACACGATCAACGGACGGAAAATCTGGACCACTGGAGCTCAGCGGGCAGACAAGATCCTGCTGATCGCCAGGACGACGCCGAAGGACAAAGTGTCGAAGGCCTATATGGGTCTGTCGCTGTTCTACTGCGACATGAAGGGGATCGAGGCCAAGCCAATCCCGAAAATGGGCCGCAAGGCCGTCGAGTGCAACATGCTGTACTTCGACAACGTGCAGATCCCGAAAGAGGCGTTGATCGGCGAGGAAGGCCAGGGTTTCAAATACCTGCTGCAGGGCTTGAACCCCGAGCGCGTGCTGTTTGCGGTGGAGGCGATCGGGCTCGGTTTCTGCGCGCTGGAGCGCGCGACGAACTACGCCAAGGAGCGCGTGGTGTTCGGCCGGCCGATCGGGCAGAACCAGGGCGTGGCGCATCCGCTGGCGAAATGCTGGGCGGAACTCTCGGCGGCCGAGCTGCTGGCCTACAAGGCGGCGGTTCTCTACGACAACAACCAGGAGTGCGGGGCGGAAGCCAACGCCGCGAAGTATCTTGGCGCCGAGTACGGCTTCAACGCCTGCGAGGCCAGCGTGCTGGCGCATGGCGGCATGGGCTACGCCAAGGAATACGATGTCGAGCGCTACATGCGCGAAGCGATGATCGCGCGCATCGCGCCGGTCAGCCGCGAGATGATCCTGAACTTCATCTCCGAGCGCGTGCTGGGGCTGCCGAAGAGCTATTGAGGCTTGCCGTAACCCTTAGTCAGGCGCGGCGTTTGCCTCTGCGGTATAGCTGGAGGGGAATATGCCGAAGGGTGTTCGAGAGTTCAGAAGTTCCAAAAGTCTCGCGGACGAGAAGGTCGTACGCGGACGGATCGCTGGCCTGCTTGAGAGTCACGGCCTTGTCGTCCTGTCTGACAAGCGAAAAGGGCCAGCGCACGCTCAATCACAAATCGTCGAGTTTCGCAGTTCGGAAGGACTAGCTCTGAAGGCGCTTGTGCGGCTTTGCTGGACGCGCCGTGGAACAGAACATCAGGATATTTCTGCAGCGCAGCTTACATCTAAACTCAAGAACGGCGATGTGGAGGCAACCCTTGAGCAGATCGAGAGACGGAATGAGAGAGAGGCTCTCACTCATCATCTGATAGCTCTTTACGATCTTGATTACGGGGATTTCGTTCACGCTCTGTTGGTGCCCGCCGATCAGCTAACATTGATCTGGCGCGCGCAGCGTGAAGCTGCCGAACGGCTAATCGCGACGAGCAACAGCGGCAGCATGAAGAAGAATCCCGCCATGAATGGCAACAGCCCAACAATTTGGCTGGAAGATGTTCGAGACTCGCGGCGTGACGCTTATACCGGCGTGCCTTGGAATTGGCCCGAGGTAATCAACGTGATGGAGTTGCCACGTCCATCGGGCGACACATCTCAACGTGGCGATACGCTTGACGATCTCGACGCATGGAAGGGCGACTTGGGTCGCGATGCAGGTTTGAAAGCCGCGCAACAGCGCTCAGGATACCGTAGAAATGGACGGGTCCGCGACGAAGTCCGTCAACGTGCAAAGGGAATGTGCGAACGACCGGGATGTCGCGCGCATCGTGACTATCCTGGCTTTCTCGATGTGCACCATATTCTCGGTATCGCGACCAGCGACCGTGTGTGGACCTGCGTAGCGCTTTGCCCCAACTGCCACCGTGAAGCTCACTACGCTCAAGATCGTGACGCACTTAACATTGAGCTTCGCGATTACGCCGAAAGATTCCACAATGATGGAAATCTTCGTTCAAAACGAACTCGCCTCCCAAACGCGACCGCCAATCGCAGCTAACCGCATCTTGGCAGGTGGGCAGCTTTTGTTTGCGATTTACGATGGTATCGCGACAGCTTAGCCTGTTCCGCAAGGGAGCCGGCAATCATGAAATCCATCCTCATCACCGGAGCGGGCAGCGGCATCGGCTGCGCGACGGCGGCGGCATTCGGCAAGGCCGGATGGGATCTTGCTTTGGTGGGACGCCGGGGCGAGGCGCTAGAGGATACGGCGCGAATTGCCGGCCGCGGCCATGTGATCCCGGGCGATCTGACCAAGGCGGACGAGGTCGAACGCGTGTTCGCCGAAGCGGTTTCGCGGATGGGACGGCTGGATGTGCTGTTCAACAACGCCGGGCGCAGTTCGCGTCCGAAGACGATCGACGAGATGCCGCTGGAAGACTGGCAAGCCGTGCTCGACATAAATCTTTCGGGCGCGGTGATGTGTGCGCGGACAGCGTTCGCGCAGATGCGTCGCCAAGAGCCGCAGGGCGGGCGGATCATCAACAACGGGTCGATCTCGGCGCACGCGCCTCGCCCGGGCTCGACGCCCTACACGGTGACCAAACATGCGATCACGGGCCTGACGAAGTGTCTTTCGCTCGACGGTCGGCCGTTCAATATCGCCTGCGGGCAGATCGACATCGGCAATGCGCTGACCGAGATGGCGGCGCAGATTGCCAAGGGCGTGCCGCAGGCCG
>Ga0210377_10004324_pt1 | contig 11992 bp, 14 predicted proteins | sample PLM4_65_b1redo_FD_155480 | JGI IMG/M metagenome (GOLD analysis project Ga0210377, IMG submission 155480) | Groundwater sediment microbial communities from an aquifer in East River, Colorado, USA - PLM4_65_b1 redo | ecosystem: Environmental > Terrestrial > Soil > Riparian zone | place: USA: East... | reverse complement strand
CAAACAGGATTTTGTTTCGCAACCCCATAGATCTTAACATATGACTATTTTTTCTTTTCTTCCTTTGTTTTTTGTTTTTCGAGCCAGGACTTCATTTCTCTGACTGAATCATAGGAACTATCGTCAAGGACCACAAATCTGTCTATCATACAAAAGGAAAATCTGTTATTCTGTAATGACTGCGTTGGGCAATTCGTTCGTATCTCCGGGTTCGATCGGGAAGTACTGCGAGAGGGCTTTCCCTGCAGCATCAATCGCACTGCAAAGCGCGTCGCAGGCGCGCCTGTCTTTTACGCCCTGGGACACAGTCTTTGCAAACCGGTCCAGTGTCTCCTGGTCTATCTTCTCATATATGCCCTTATCGGCAAGCACCCACACCTTTTTTTCAAGCAGGGAAAGGAAGAAGAGAACCCCGGTGTTCGCCTTTGTCTTATAAAGCCCTTTTTCGAAGAACGCCCTGAGAGCGCGCTCACGGACTGCCTCTTCTTTTCTACGCGTGCCGATGAAGGCTTTCTTAAGTTCCGGCAGCAGGGAGAAAAACTTTCTGAAAGGAAAGAACAAAAGAACGCAAAGAGGGACAAAGAAGGTGAGCGAGGCCCCAAAGAATATCTCTGTTACTGAAAAGGCAGCCACCGCCGCAAGGAAGACGCCGCCGAGCACCGCGGCCTCCCTGTATTCGTCGCTGCTGTCAACGACCATGACCGCGACTTCGCCGATAGTGCAGCATTCAACAGCATGCACCGCCTCTTCAATCTTCTTATTTTCTTCTTCCGTAAAAAATCCGGACGCTTTTTTCATTGCCCTGTCCCCAAAAAATCATTATTTCTTTTCATTCTACCAGCCTCCTGAACTCCCGCCGCCGCCAAAGCCACCCCCGCCGCCCCCGCCAAAACCGCCCCCACCAAAACCACCGCTGCTGCTGCCTCCGCCAAAACCTCCACCTCCGTAAAATCCCCCTGGCAAGCCTCCGCCCCGGCCTCCGGCAGAAAATAGCGCAGGAAGAATGAGTCCAAGGACAGCACCAACAACAGCAAGTATTATGAAGCCCCACATACCGATGGATATGGACGCCAGCAAAATACTGAGGGGAAGTCCCACTGCTCCGCCGATAGCTCCGGCAGAGCGCGACACGCTCCCGAGGACGAGTACGGCAATACCGCCGAAGATAAGAAAGGTTAGCAGCCGGGACGGGCCGTTCCGCCTTTGGGTTTCCCGGTTGCTGTCGGCTTTGAACTCTCCCCTCGACGCATCGATCAAGGCATGGATGCCGGAGATTACTCCGCCGTCATAGTCACCCCTTTTGAACTTCGGCTTAATCACAAGGTCGATGATCCTGCCTGACATGAGATCAGTAATCTTGCCTTCGAGCCCCCTGCCGACCTCAATCCGTATCTTCCGGTCCTGCTTAGAGACAAGCACGATGATGCCGTTGTCCTTTCCCTTCTGACCAATCTTCCATTGTTCACCCACTTTTATGCTGAACTCCTCAAGCACCTCACCCTCAAGAGAGGGAATGGTAAGGACCACAATCTGCGTGGAATCGGACTGTTCAAATGCCCGGAGTTCCTGTTCAAGCGTGGCCTTTGCCTGCGGCGAGATCATGCCCGCATAATCATTCACATACCCCTGGAGTTTTGGGACCTCAAGGGCGTGGACCGGCACACAAAGAAGAAAAAAGAAGAAAACGAGATAACAGACGCCTGCCTTCAAGGCAGGCGATGCATACTTTGCACTCCGGGATTTTCCGGAACAGACATTCACTTGCTGAAGTCTACCTTTGGCGCCTTCTCGGCACCGGCCTCTGCCTTGAACGGCTCTCTCATCTTCAGGTGCAGAAGCAGCGAATTCGTAATGCTGTTGGGGAATACCCTGATCGACGTATTGAAGGTCTCCACGGCCTTGTTGAAACGGGTGCGGGCGACGTTGATCCGGTTTTCAGTCCCCTCCAGCTGGTGCTGAAGGTCCATGAAGTTCTGGTTTGCCTTCAGGTCAGGATACTTTTCGACCACGACCATAAGCCGGGAAAGGGCGCTGCTCATGGCGCCCTGCGCCTCCTGGAACTGGGTCAGCGCCTTGGGGTCATCGAGAATGTTTTTGGACATCTGGATGGAACCGACCTTGGCGCGCGCCTCGGTCACTGCCTGAAGGGTCTCCTTCTCATGCTTTGCGTAACCCTTGACGACCTCAACCAGGTTCGGGATGAGATCGTTCCTCCTCTGATAGGATGCCTCAACATCTCCCCATGCTGCCTTGACGGCCTCCTCGTTGGCCTGAATAGTGTTGTAACCGCAGCTGTTCAGCCCCAGAAGCAGGGCAGACAGTATGACAAATAAGAAAATTCTTTTCATGGTATCCTCCGGTTTCTGATAGTTCTACGCAAAAGAGCCTCTCATCAGGGCTTTTTTTTATGTGAGTACCAAGCTTTTTAGCATGAGAACAGACTAACACGTGAAAAATAAATTATCAAGGCGGAAGTGGCTATTTCACAAAAGAAAATGCGCCGGAGGGACGACTGTAACAGCAGTTTGTCTGCATTTCAGGAAGTCAAAGAAATTTCCTTGCAGTCCGGCTATAGTTGTCTGATAATTAGACATGATCAACGGGAAAAGATCGGACAAGCATTCTCCAAAACTTGGGGCGTTAGAAATCCTTAAATATATCGGCCCTGGCTTCATTGTTACGGTTGGATTCATTGACCCTGGCAACTGGGCTGCGAACATCGCTGCCGGGTCCGAGTACGGATATTCTCTCCTCTGGATGGTTTCCCTATCCACCTTAATGCTTATCATACTTCAGCATAATGCTGCCCATCTCGGGATAGTCACAGGGCTCTGCCTTTCCGAGGCTTCCTCCAGGTTTTTCCATAAAAGTGTCAGCGGTTTTTTCCTTTTTACAGCCATGCTTGCGGCTGTTTCTACAGCACTGGCAGAGATACTCGGGGCAGCGATCGGGCTGAACATGCTTTTTGGTCTGCCGCTGAATATCGGCGGGGGTCTTACAGCAGCGCTGACTCTGTATATGATCTTATCGAACAGTTACCGCAAAATAGAAAAATGGATTATCGGCTTTGTATCCTTGATAGGGCTGGGCTTTCTTTTCGAACTCAGTCTTGTCACGCTTCAGTGGAACAGCGCGCTCAAACATTGGGTCGTCCCCTCCATGCCCTCCGGAGCGCTGCCTGTTGTCATGAGTGTCCTGGGGGCCGTGGTAATGCCGCACAATATTTTTCTGCATTCAGAAATCATACAGAGCCGCCAGTGGAACCTCGAAGGGGAAACAATGATAAATAAGCAGCTCAGGTTTGAATTCATGGATACCCTGACCGCAATGCTTATCGGCTGGGCCATAAACAGCGCCATGATTCTCGTGGCTGCTTCGGTTTTTCATGCTAATGGGGTGATGGTAACCGAACTCCCCCAGGCCCAGGAAACCCTGAAGCCGCTTATGGGAAATGCAGCAGCTGTTGTCTTTGCCCTTGCCCTCCTCCTTGCAGGATTTGCCTCATCGATTACCTGCGGTATGGCAGGAGGGAGTATATTCGCAGGGATCTCCGGCGAACCATTTGATATCTCAGATAACCATTCCCGTACCGGGGTCCTTATCACCATCACAGGAGGTCTTGTCGTCATCTTCTTTCTCAAAGACCCTTATCAGGGGATTATCTGGAGCCAGATATTCCTGAGTATTCAACTCCCTCTGACTGTCTTTGGCCTGATTTCTCTGACATCTTCAGAGAAAGTTATGGGAAAGTTCGCAAACTCCTTCACAAACAAAATCGTTCTGTGGGCCATTGCAATAATCGTTTCTTTCCTGAATTTAATGCTGCTTGTTCAAATATTAAAGGGCTAATAATAGAATGCACACTATCCCATCACCCCTTTCAGGATCATAACTCCCCATTACCCCCTCTTATCTTAAGAGGGGGTAATGTTCCTCCCCTTAAGATAAGGGGAGGTTAGGAGGGGTTAATTATCTTTTCAGTGTTGAGGGCACCTGTTATTATATGCGTGATCAACTGCAGTTTTTAGGAGTATCAGTAAAACTCTTTCAGAGTCGCTTCTATTTTCGAGACATCGAAGGGCTGCTTTACAAGGGGGGTAGCCTCTATTACAGATATGCGTTCTTCATAGGCAGGCCGGTTATTTCTGAAGAGTATGCCCAGGGGTATTCTCTCACCCCATTCAAGGGACCTTCTAAAAGCCTCTGCCCTGTCTTCGGGATTATAATCAGGTTCGAGGTGATATACCCTTTGCCGGTACCATTCATAGGTATTGATCTTATTGAAGGTCACACAGGGCTGCAGGATATCGACGAGCGAAAAGCCCTTATGGCCCATCGCCTCTTTTATCAGTCCTTTCAGATGCTCCATGTCTGCTGCGAATCCTCTTGCCACAAAACTGCAGTCAAGGGCTATAGCTAAGGACATGGGGTTCAGCTGTTCGGAAAACACACCCAGAGGCTGGTTCTTCGTCTTGATGCCCTCCATGCTGGTCGGCGAGGCCTGCCCTTTTGTGAGGCCGTATATCTGGTTGTCATGGACAAAGAGCTTGACGCCGATATTTCTTCTGATTGCATGAAGCAGGTGATTGCCGCCTTCGCCGTAGCAGTCTCCGTCTCCAGCTACAGCGACCACCGTCATTTCGTGGTTCGCAAGTTTCAATCCGGTCGCAACCGGAAGGCTCCTTCCATGGAGACCGTTGAAGGTGTTGCATCTCAGGTAATGAGGTAATTTCGCCGCCTGCCCAATGCCTGATACGATAGTGAACTGGTGCGGTTCCATGCCGAGTTCAACAACAGCCATTTTAAAGGTATTGAGAATGCCGAAGTTGCCGCAGCCCGGGCACCATGCCGGAGTCCTGCCTTTATAATCTTCCAAGGTGGACATGTATCTCTCCTGTTAAAGATTCCAAAGTGAAGGGTCTTCCATCGTATCTGTTGATCCTTGCCGCAAACTCATAACCTGTCTCTGCCCTGATGAGACGCGCAAACTGTCCGGTAGCGTTGTTTTCTATGCAGATACTAAGTTTAGAGTTTTTCAGGATTTTCAGGTAATCGAAAACGTCCGTTGAAGGGAAAGGCCATAGTACGCTGAAATGGAGTACGGCTATTTTCTGCTCATTTGAAAGAAGGTCTGCAGCCTCTTTCATCACGCCAAAGGTTGAACCCCACCCAACAAAAACCACCTCAGGGTCAGGATTACCATAAAGCAGCGGCGGAGCTATCTCCCTGATAATATTCGGCAGTTTCTTAAATATCCTCTTTTGCACCATCTTCACCCTTGTTTCGGCGTCCTCTATGATGTGACCTTCCTCATCGTGTTCATCGCTGTCAGTAACCACAACATGTCTCGCATCACCCGGGACAGCAAGGGGAGATACACCGTTGTCAGTAAAGGCATGCCTTTTATAGTCAGAGAGTTTTTCAAATGCATCTCCACGCAGTCTGTAATCAGTGTACCTGAGCCTGTTGGCGTCAAACCCGTCAAATGTCCATTGGGAATCAGCAAGATACTGATCAGTCAGGACAATGACAGATATCTGGTATTTCTCCGCCAGATCAAAGGCCTTGTTAGTAAGATAGAAGGCCTGTTCAGGAGTGCCAGGGGCAAAGATGACCCTCGGGAATTCGCCGTGTGCTGTATAGAGGGCGAACTGGAGTTCCCCCTGCTCTGTCCGTGTCGGAAGGCCTGTTGCTGGTCCTGGTCTCTGCCCAAGCACTATCACCACCGGAGTCTCTGTCATGGCAGCAAGGGACAGTCCCTCCACCATCAGGGCAAAGCCGCCTCCTGAGGTCCCGGTCATCGCCCTTGCCCCTGCAAAAGAAGCTCCCAAGGCCATATTAATAGCAGCTATCTCATCCTCTGCCTGTTCAACTATAATCCCGTAGTCCGTCTCTTTACCGGCAATATAATTCATGATCCCTGTCGAGGGTGTCATGGGATAGGCCGAATAAAATTTACAGCCTGATGCTACCGCGCCAAGGCCTATAGCGTCATTGCCGGCTATCAGCATCTTTGGCTTTGACAAAGGAGCAGCAACGAATGAACACTTGATACATTCTTTTACCGCATAGTCATGGCCTGCCATCGCTGCAGCCGTATTTTGCTTTATTACCTCTTCGCCCTTTTTCTGAAAGGTGGCCTGAAGGATAGTGAGGAGCACATCCAGGTCCATGCCGAGCATGCCCATTACAGCGCCGACAGCAACGGTATTGGCCATGATTTTATTACCGCCGTGTTCTATGGCCAGTTGGTCGAAAGGGATATTAAGAAACCGAGACTTGTCATGCTGCTGCTTTAATGAAGCTGAATCATAGATTATCTGACCAAACTCCGAGAGGTCTTTCTCATAATTGATTATGCTTTCTTTATCAAGGGCAACAACTATATCCACCTTGTCTCTCGAGGCCATAACAGGATGATCAGCAAAACGCACCTGAAAAAAATTGTGGCCGCCTCTGATACGGGATTCGTAATCCTGATGAGTAAAAACATGATAGCCTGTGCGGGACAATACCAGGCCGAGGGTATCGCCGATAGTCTGGATCCCCTGGCCGGCCTCGCCGCCTATCCTGATTGTATAGTCCATAAACGTATTACGCCTGCTTTACGAAGGTATCCATGAATCTGCTCAGCCACATGATATGGCTCTTTTCCTCGTTGATGATCTCATCCACAATATCCTTTTCCTTTACAACATCACGTATCGTATGGAAATAGAGCAGCGTCTCTTTTTCAAATCCCATCGCGAAGTCCACCGCTGCCTTGACCGTATGCACATGTTTCAGGTCGGGAAGCGACTTATGTTTGCCGAGGAAAAATTCAGATTCAACTATCGCCCTGAGGTACTGTGAAGCCTCTTCCCATCCTTCCGGTTCCACTCCGCCGCTCATTTCCTTCAGTTCCGAGAACATCTTCTCGTGGACGAGTTCTTTTGCGCCAAGCGTCTCGAAAAGCTTTTTTAATCCATTATCGTGTTTAAACCTGTCTGCCATAGTAGTGTAAAACTGATAACCGAGTCTCTCTGTCTGCACAGCCTGTTCAATGACTTCACTGATAGAATATTTCTCCATTTTTCCTCCCTATATATAAGTATCGGTGGTAAACCCCGTTAGAAAGCATTATTTCTGACAGGGTAAATAAGCCTAGATTACCTGATTTATGTATTTAATATCTATGACCTTACTTTCAATGGACCTTCCTAAAAAAAGAAAACCACCGCAGGGCATTGCACTAACCTGCTGAGTATGAGATGCACCGCGCCTGTGAACATCGATAAAATCGCAGTCGTTCTCAGAAAAAGGACACACCGTACAAATCTGACTAATAAGTATCACGGTTGTTTCATACCCGGGCATCCAGATTTCGTCTGTCTCTGCAGAGGGTGCCGGGCAAGCCAGAGAAGGGGGCAGAAGACCCCGTTCAATGAGCCTTTCGACTATGATAAATCCCATACACGCAAGGTCCTCTTCCTTTGAAGTCTTATAATACTGACAATAGGCTTTGCACAATTCTGTGGATAACGCCTCTGATTTCATTACCTTAATGATATCAAAAAAACTGCTTATTGTATAATGGAATATGCGTTACTTCCTTTCGAAAAAGTCGGCCCTGAAATGGCTTGAGATTCCCTCAGTCTATCAGACAGAGACAGATGAACTGTATGAGCTTGATGACACCTCCTTTAAATTTCTGAAAGACTGCGCATCAGAAGATGGGGCACATAGCGGCGACAAAGCTTTTATTGACTACTGTCTGCAAGAGAGGCTTTTGACCACTCAGAAAATATCCGTAAAACGGCCTCCACTCATCAAGTCTCCTGTGCCTTCACTCCGCTATCTCGAACTTCAGATAACCTGCAGGTGCAATCTCAGGTGCAGACACTGTTATATCGGAGACAAGAAAGGCAGCGTCCCCCCTTTCTTCCCCCCTTACCAGGGGGGGACTGAGGGGGGTGAACTCTCAGTAGATCAAATTAAGCAAATTTTAACCGAGTTTGAGGAGATGCAGGGCTTGAGGCTGATGATAACAGGAGGAGAACCGTTGCTGCACAGCAAATTCGATGAAATCAATCAAGCCTTCTCTGATTTCTTTATGAGAAAGGTGCTTTTTACAAATGGCCTGCTGCTCAATAAGGATTTACTCAGGAGCCTTAATATCGATGAGATCCAGATAAGCATTGACGGCCTCGAAAAGGCGCATGATGCTCTCAGGGGGAAAGGGACGTTCAAAAAAGCTGTGCGCGCTGTCAGACTTGCAAAAGAAAAGGGGTTCGAGGTCTCTGTGGCAACTATGGTCCATGCAAAGAACCTAGATGATTTCGATGAGATGGAAAAACTGTTTTCTGATCTCGAAATTAAGGACTGGACAGTAGACGTGCCCTGCATCACAGGCAGATTGGAAAGCAGCAGTGAATTTCAGGTCTCGCCGGAAAAGGGAGGGAAATATTTGAGATATGGATACGGCGCAGGTCTCCATGCGGGAGAGACCGGCTTCGGCTGCGGTCTGCACCTGCTCTCCGTGATGGCGGATGGCAAGGTGACAAAATGCACCTTTTACTCAGACAGGCCTGTCGGCTCAATCAAGGATGGCCTTAAGGAATGCTGGGATAAAACAACTCCGGTCTCCCTGAAAGATCTGAGCTGCGATTGTGAATATCTGGAATCCTGCAGAGGCGGCTGCAGATACAGGGCTGAACTGCTCGGGGACCCTCTCGGAAAAGACCTTTACAAATGTTTTCTGCATGATATAATAAAAATAAATAGACTGAACAAGAAGTTCGATCAGTCCCTGAAAAGGAGGTGTCAAGAATGACAATCAGAAAGGTTACAAAGAAGGTCTCTACTACCTGCAAATGTAAAAGTTCCTGCTAAATTCATTTTTCAAATAAGACCGGAAAGGGGCGGAAAGTGTTCATGCCTTCCGCCCCATTTTTATCCATCGCATAAAAAACAACCACTCTTATCAGCAGGCTATTTTTTTATCACTTCCATTCTGGAATCAGCTGCGCTCCAGTCAATATTCTTAAAAAATGCCTCTATGTAATCGGCCCTCTTAAGTCCGTAATCCAGCATAAAGGCGTGTTCAAACACATCCATTATCAATATGGGATTGCATCCTGTGAGGTGAGAGACATCGTGTTCGTTGATCCAGACATTAAAAATCCTTCCGCTGAGATTGTCCTGATAAAGCACCACCCAGCCGATCCCCCGCATCGTCCCCACAGCCCTGAAGTCCTTTTCCCATACCTCATAAGTGCCGAAATCGCACTGCATCTGCTTGCCGAGGGGACCGTATTTATCCAGCGCAGTCTTTCCCCCTAGGTTTTCGAAATAGTATTCATGCAACCTCATGCCGTTAAACTCCCAGCCGAACCGCCTCTTCAGTTCTGCAAATTCAGGCGTTCCGGTTTTTCCGTCCTTGAGCATCTGTTCGAGCGTCTCATTCACCTTGTTTGTGTTTGTTACATAGCCCTGATACAACGTAAAGTGGTTCTTTAAGAGCGTCTCGCTGAATCCGCTGATCCCTACCAATTTGCTGTAATCCTTTGCTGTGTATGGCATACCTTCCTCCTTTCACACCTTTTCCTGTTAATGTTTATTTGAACGTTTACTAGCAACATCTGATTCCGGGAAAAATCTCATCCGGTGATCTTCTTTAATGCCTCAAGTGCCCTTTCATAGTCCGGCTCATTAGACAACTCCGGCACGATCTCGATGTATCTGATCACGTCAGCCTTATCTATAATAAAAATTGATCGGGCAAGGAGCCTCAGTTCCCTGATCAAAACTCCGTATCCGTTTCCGAATGAAGCGTCCCTGTGGTCTGACAAGGCCTTCACCTTATCTATGCCGGCGCTGGTACAGAACCGCGAAATAGCAAACGGAAGGTCCATACTGATATTGAGCACTGCAACATCAGCAGGCAGTTTTGCCGCTTCAGTGTTGAACATTCTTGCCTGGAGGTCGCATACCGGCGTATCGAGCGACGGGGTGACACTGATGACCTTCACCTTTTCTGCGAAGTCCTTTAATCCTGTTTCTTTCAATTCGCCATTCAAAACAGTAAAATCAGGGGCTTTATCACCCACCCTCGTTTCATTGCCTGTCAGGGTCAGAGGGTTACCCTTAAACGTAATAATGCCTTTTCTTTCCATGTCACACTCCTTTATGAATAATTCCCGAACCTCACAAAGTAACTGTTACCTTTTCTTAAAGCCCAAGGGAAATTCACACTTACAGGAATATCATAACAGCCAAGCCCTTACAAGCTCATTGTAATTAAAGCCTATCACATTGGAAAATCTTGTCAAGAGATGAATCCGGAAGGAATAACCTTAAAACGGCAGTTGCTCGCGCAAAGGCGCAAAGAAGTAAAGAAAGGAAGAATAGTCAGTCTGGAAATAAGATATCAGGAATCATTATGGGTTATGTTTTTTCTTTGTGCGCTCGCTTAGAAGCACCTACTTCTGGCTGCCACAGTTCCAAAATATCATCAAAAGACCAAGTCGAAGGCAGGAAACACATTCATGATATAATAAAGCATGAATATTGGAAAGGACCAGGATTTCTGATGAATCAACCCTGTATCGAAGAGAAAATGGGGCCTTGTTTAAAAGTCCTGTCAAGTATCCAGCCATGACAGAAACAATGGATACGCGCCTGCCCATGCAGATGCTCCGTCAGCCCAATGAGACAACCTGTGGCCCCTCATGTCTGCACGCTATCTACAGCTACTTCGGGGAAGATTTGTCCCTGGATAAGGTCATCAGCGAGGTCAGAAGCCTTAAAGAAGGCGGGACCCTCGAGGTCTTCCTCGGCTGCCACGCGCTCAGCAGGGGTTATTCCGCGCTCATCTATACCTATAACCTTAAGGTCTTCGACCCGACCTGGTTCGTCCTAGGCGGGCCCGATATCAGGGAACGGCTGAGGGCCCAGATGAAGGCCAAGAAAGACCCTAAACTCCATACAGCCACAAAGGCCTACCTGGAGTTTCTGGAACTCGGAGGGGAAGTGAGGTTTGAAGACCTGACCACTTCACTTATCAGGAAGTACCTCAACAAATCCGTGCCGCTCCTGGCAGGGCTCAGCGCAACATATCTTTACCAGAGCCCCCGGGAGTTCGGCAGGGACGGCAACTGGGACGATGTGAAGGGCGACTCTGCAGGTCATTTCGTCGTGCTCTGCGGATACAACAGGGAACAAAGAACTGTCCTGATAGCAGACCCTTTGTTCCCGAACCCGGTTTCTCAAAGACATACCTATATCGTGAATATCGATCGCGTCTTGTGTGCAATCCTGCTTGGGGTCCTCACCTACGATGCAAGCCTTCTCATAATCAGACCAGCGAGGAAAGCCGAGTGACATACTGATGTCTATCCTAATAATCGTTAATGACCCAAAGGACTGGCCGCTCCAGATCAAAGGGGCGGAAATCGTTGCAGCCAAGACCTATCTCACCGACAGCAGCTACAGCAATATGCGGGGTGTAAAGATATTCAACCTCTGCAGGTCATACAAATATCAGAGCATCGGGTATTACGTCTCCCTGCTGGCCGAGGCGCGACACCACAAGCCTGTCCCAACCATCACGACCATGCAGGACCTTAAATCACAAAGCATTGTAAGGGTATATACAGATGAACTGGACGAGCTTATACAGAAAAATTTCGCCTCATTGCAGTCAAGGGAGTTTGTCCTCAGCATATACTTCGGCAGAAACCTCGCCAGAAAATATGACAGCCTCAGCATGCATCTCTTCAGGCTTTTTCCTGCGCCCTTTCTCCGCGCTGTGTTCGGATATAACGAAAAAACCCGCAAATGGCACCTGAAGAATATCGGGCCTGTGGAGGCCAATGATATCCCTTCTGAACACAGGCAGTTCGTTGTCGGGGCTGCGCAGGAATTCATCGGTCGACGCAGGCCGATACGCCGCAGGATATCCATGCGCTATGATCTGGCCATCCTCCATAACCCTCAGGAAAAGGAACCGCCT
>Ga0210377_10004323_pt1 | contig 11994 bp, 7 predicted proteins | sample PLM4_65_b1redo_FD_155480 | JGI IMG/M metagenome (GOLD analysis project Ga0210377, IMG submission 155480) | Groundwater sediment microbial communities from an aquifer in East River, Colorado, USA - PLM4_65_b1 redo | ecosystem: Environmental > Terrestrial > Soil > Riparian zone | place: USA: East... | reverse complement strand
GCCCCAGTACTGGCGGATGCGCTGGTTGTCCGTCCAGTAGGCGTCGCTCAGGCCCGGGATGCCGAAGACCGACGGCGTGAAGCTGCAGGTCGTCCCGGTGCAGGCCCAGGCCGCGACCCAGACCGCATCCGGCACGTTCGCAAACAGCCCCGGCCGCCAGTCGGCCTGCGTGTTCGAAGCCGTGCCGTACATGCCGGCGACGTAGCCCCGCGCACGGGTCCGCTCGGTCCACGCGTTGATGAAGGCCCGCACGGCCGTCGAGCAGGCCGTAGTGGGGTTGTAGTGCTCCATGTCGTAGTAGACCGGCGTGCTCGGACCCAGGCCGAGCGCTGCGGCGGCGTTCACGGCCGCGTCGGCCTCGGCCAGACCCTGGCTGCGCGCGGTCGCCGGGTCGAGGCTGAACCGGCGGGAGAAGCTCGTGCAGGGCGCCTGCGGCCCCACCCAGGTGGGGATGAGGCGCCAGCCCTGCTGGAACACCGCGCTCACCCAGCTCGCCGTGAGGTTGGGCTGCGAGCAGCCCCGCGCGCTGCCGCCGTGGTAGATGTTCGCGTCGCGGTAGGGGCTGCTCGTCCGCCACGTCTGCATCTGCGTGGTGGAGGCCGCGGCGCACTTGTCGAAGCCCTTGTCCAGGCTGATCGTCAGGCCCGTGGTGGAGAGCGCGTCCGAAGGCGCCTCCGAGAGCGTCCGGGGCGACGCTTCGCTCGTGGTGCGGGTCAAGAGATCGGCGCCGCCCGCGGGGCCGGCCGCGGAGCCGTCGAGCGCCACGAGGCGGGTCGTCTGCTGGCAGACGCCCGCGTCACAGCGGCCTTCGGCCACGAGCGCCCAGCCACGTCCGTCGTCGTCGACCGAAACGGCGCGTACCGAGGGCACGGCCCGGCCCGGCGCCTGGCGCGCCGCAGGGCGCTCGACCGAGAGAGCGCGACGGCCTTCCGCGGTGTCGAGCTCGACCGAAGCTCCCAGGGAGAGGGCCGTCGCGTCGCCGCTCGCCGTGAGCGTCGCCGCCACCGGCTCCTCGTAGTCTCCGGCCGGCAGCACGCGCGAGCGAGCGCGCTGCCATGTGAGGCCGCCGTCACGCGTCACGAAGCTGACGAGCCGCGGCCGGGCGCCTCCCAGCGTGACCGCCAGCGTTCCGTCCTGCGGGGAGCTGAACACCGGCAGGCCGTAGAGCGCGCGGCCCGGGGCCGCGGCGATCGGTAAGCGCAGCTCCTGCCAGCTCCGGCCTCCGTCGAGCGTGCGGTACAGCCGCTCGCTGACCGGCGCGCCGGCCATGAAGCCGCGCTCGGCACTCACGAACATGAGACGGCCGGCGACCGGTGGCTGCGGCAGGCGCTGCCAGCTCTCGCCCCCGTCAGCCGTGGCCAAGAGCTCACCCACGCTCACCGCCGTGCCCGTCGCCACCCGGCCGAGCAGCCAACCGTGATCGGCGTCGGCGAAGTGCAGCTGTGCGTCGGCGTAGAACCGGCGTCCCGAGAGGTCGCTCGTTTCAACCTCTTGCTCACGCCAGGAGCGCCCGCCGTCGCCGGTGTCCAGCACGACCAGGCGGGACGGTGCGCCAGGCGTCACGCCGGCGAGCCAGCCGCGGTCGGCCTCGAGGAAGAAGGCCTCGCTCACGCCTGCCAGGCCCCGGCGCGGGCCCAGGTCGGCCCAGCTTGCGCCGCCGTCCTGCGTGAAGAGGAGCGCCGAGTCGGTGAGAACAAGACCCCGGTCGCGGTCGAAGCGCTGCATCTGCCGGATCGATCCGCGAGCCTCCCGGACGTCCGTCGGGCCCACCGCGGTCGCCGACTGGGAAACGAGAGCGGCGGGTGTGCCGAGCGCGGCCAGGCCTAGAAACAGGAGTCGCGGACGAGTGGAACCCATGGCCCTTCCCCCTCTCACTGCCGGACCCAGCGGATGGCGTCGACCGCGAGCAGGCGGCGGGTGGTGTAGGACTCGCCGGTCGCGTCGCTGAGCTCGACGTACTCGCCGCCGCTGCCCGTGAACGTGAAGCTCCCGAGCGAGACCCAGGCGTCGTAGTAGACGTTCTGGTTCACGCTGCGCACGTCCGTCACGCCGTTGTGGACGATGCGGTACTTCGCCTGCTGGCTGGTGCCGTTGCAGCGGGGCACGAAGACGGAGACCTGGTAGGTGCCGGGGCCGCCGAGCGTGGGGGTCCAGCGGGCGGAGTTGCTGACGACGGAGCCGTTGACGTAGGTCCAGTACATGTCGCCGCCGTAGCCGAGCGCCGAGCTACCGCAGGTGGTGGCGCGATGCCAATACGCTGCGGGGCCGGCGAGTGCGAAGCAGCCGTCGCCGTCGTCGCAGATGAACTGCGCGACGCCCTGGACCGTCTGCCACGACAGCTGCATCACGGCGCTGCCCGCCCTCTCGTAGTACTCCGCCTTCACGGTGTGGCTGCCGGCGGAGAGAGCGACGTCGAAGCTGTAGGTGGTGGGGCCCTGGTCGATCCACTTGTCGAGGAGCAGGCTGTCGTCCACGAAGACCCGCACGCCGTCGTCGCTCGTGACGGTGAAGCGGTGCATCCCGGCGACGAAGCTCGCCGTGCGGGTGAAGCGGGCGGAGAAGCCGTCGGCGGGAACCTCACAACCGGGTCCCCCGGCGCCCCAGTCGAAGTTCAGGCTGCCCGTCCCGTCGTCGCGCACCAAGAGGGCGCTGCCGGCGAGGTCGGTCCCCGCGAAGTACTCGCCCTTCCAGTTGGCTGCGGGAACCGCGCCGTTGAAGCAGCCCGTGGGACAGGCACTCGCCTCGGCGAGGCCCGAGGCGTAGCTGCGGTAGCAGGCGAGCGGGTTCGTCGCGTCGAAGAAGTCGATGCGCAGGGACCGGCCTGAGAGGGCGGAAGAGGACTGGCGCTGGAAGTGCAAGTGGTCGCCGCAGGTGCCGCCCGAGGTGCAGCCGGTGTGCCCCTGGCTGCCGATCCAAAGGCCGGCGCACACGCTCTCGCCGAGGCTGACGCGTGCCGTGCCCGGGCGCATGTGCGTGTACTTGGTCCAGGTGCCGTCGGCGTGCTCGAGGATCACGACGTTGCCCCAGCCGGAGTTGCTCGCGCAGCCCGAGCGGTAGTCGGAGCAGCCCGTGCCGGCGCAGCTGTTGCAGGTCACGTCGCTCTTCACGTACACGACCGTGCCGGCGGCGGAGGCCAGGATGTGGCCGGCGCCGTTCCACATGTCGTTCGCGTAGCCCATGCTGCTCGTGCTCGTGTGCGTGTAGTAGCTCGAGCAGTTCGGCGAGGGGAAGCTCTGCCCGCCCTGGGTGATGTAGGCGCTCGGGAACGGAATGCCGTAGGCGACCGCGGCGGCGGCGGCGACCGCGGCCTGCTGGCCGTCCCAGGCGACGAACTCGAGTGTGCCGCCTGTGGCGTTGGCGGTGCGCAGCAGGACCCCGCCCTCGGTCACCCTGACGAGGCGGCCCCGGCCCAGGAGCCGAGGCTTCCCGTCGGGCAGCTCCCGCACCGAGAGCTCGTCATCGGCGAGCAGGTTCTGTCCCAGGACCTCGCGGTCTCCCCTGGGGCTCAGGACGCGGAAGGCGTGGAGGTCCGCAGGCAACTCCGGGGCACGCAGCGCCCGTTCGCCGATCGGGGTCCCCGGGCCCACCTCCTCGACGACGGGCTCGGACAGCTCCTCCGCGGCCTTGTTCAGGGTCGGAAAACCCGCCGGCAGGGTGTGGGACGCGACCTCCTCGGAGGCGCGGCTCTTCGCGACCCCGGCCCGGAGCGGATGGAAGGAGGGCGTGAGCAGCGCGTAGCTGTGCTCGGCGACGACGAGGCCGGTGTCGCCCGCGACTCCCACGCGCTCCTTCTCGACCGCGCGGTAGTAGTAGACGCCGCTGCCGTCGGTCTCCCAGGCCAGGTAGTCCGCGAGGACCTCCTCGTTCCAGACGACCTGCAGCCGCCGGGTGCGGACGTTCAACAGCGCGAGGCCGTAGCCTTGCCCGCTCGCGAACGTGAAGGCCAGCAGGTCGCGGTCGCGGGGAGACCAGGCCGCCTCGAGGGCGTAGCGGGAGCCAAACCGGCGCGTGGCGCCGGTCGCGAGCTCCTCGACAACCAGCTCGCCCGAGGGAGCGTTGCCGGCGAGCGGACGGTAGAGCAGGCGCGCTCCGCTCGCGTTCAAGCCGAACGCCTTGTAGACGGGCACGGAGGTCTTGACGGCACGCGCGCTCGGCTGCCCCTCGACGCTCTCGAGAACGAAGGCCTTTCCCTGAGCGGCACTCACCAGCGCGGAGGTCTGGCCGACGAGCTGTCGGCCCTCGAGCGGCGGCCCGCCGAGGATCCTCGCGCTGAGATCGGTCTGGAGCGACGGGCGATCGCCGTCCGAAGGCTGCGCGGGAGCGACGGTTGTGCCGAGGAGGATCAGGCAAGCAGGAAGGAAACAGCGGCGACTGGCGCCCATGGGCCGCCCCCAGAAGAGAGTGATGGCGTCCTGCGTCGGACGCTTCTATGTGTCGCAGAGATCGCTGCTGCGGCCTCGACATCGAGCGGGGCGGCGCTCAGCTTTTTTGAGATTGCGCGCGACGCTAACAGCGCGCGGGGAAGCTGGTCAAGACTTCGTGTGGAGCGCCTGATGCGATTGTGATGGCGGTCACATCCGAGCGTTACTTGCTGTACGGAAAGTGCTTACGACGCCGGGGAGTAGTCGCTTTCCACGGGCGCCGGCAGATTCTCCGAAGGCGCGCTCGATCGCGATCCTGCCCTCTCGCCCGTGCTAGGCTTGGCGGGCTTCCGCAGCTCCGCGCGGACCGCGCGTCCATGGTCGACATTCAACTTCGAGAGCGGACGGTCAAGGTCAAGCTCGTCTACTACGGGCCTGCCGTCGGCGGGAAGACCACGAACCTCAAGGTCCTCCACGAACGCGCCCTGGGGACGCGCCGCGGCCAGTTCGTGTCCGTGAACTCCACGCAGGACCGCACGATCCTCTGCGACCTGCTGCCGCTGCGCTCGGGCGGCTTCCGCGGCTACGACCTGAAGCTCCAGCTCGTCGCGGTCCCCGGGCAGGCCATGTATTCGACCACCCGAAGGATCGTCGTCAAGGGGGCGGACGGAGTCGTCTTCGTCGCCAACTCCGCTTCGGATCGCTGGCACGAGAACCTGAAGAGCCTGCAGGAGATGGTCAGCAACCTGGTGATGCACCGCCTGGATCCGAAGAGCATCCCGCTCGTCTTCCAGTACAACAAGCGGGACCTGCCGGACGTCGTCCCGGTCGAAGCGCTCTCGAAGGTCCTGAACGGTCGGCGCGCTCCCGAGTTCGCGGCGGTGGCGGCGCGCGGCGAGGGTGTGCTCGAGACGTTCAGGACGATCCTCGCGCACGCCATGATGGAGACCTGCCGCCAGTTCCCGGCGCTGCAACTGCCCGCGGGCCAGACGGTCGAGAGCTGGACGGATGAATCGATCCGCGCCATGTTCGGCTGCGACAGCTTCGACGCGCCCGCGCCGGAGGCGATCCAAGCACCGGTCGACAGCGGGCTCGCCGAGGATCGGACGGCGCCCGTCGAGGCCGTACGGCCGTTGACGCTGCACATCCCGACCCCGGGTGAGATCGCGCTCCCGGGGACCGCCGTGGTCGAGGGAGGCTCGGCGGAGTCACTGGCGGAGTCCTACGCGCAGGCGTCGACCGAGCTGGGACTCGTCGTCGACGACCTCCGCGAAGAGCGCGACCGTGCCCGGCTCCGGCTCGACGAGATCCGTCGCGCGCTCGAGCTCGCCACGCAGGCGGCGGGCGGCACCGACATCCAGGAGCGCGTGCGCAGGATCCTCAGGGTCTTCGTGAAGGCGGCCGGCGCCGACGGCGCGACACTCTGGCTCTCGTCCAACGAATCCGGCCAGGTGCTGGCACTGCCGCCGCTCGACGCCGACCCGCTGTCGCGAACGGTGTGGGGCGCGACTCGCCTCGAGGCGCTGCGGGAGATCGCCGAGCCGACGCTGGACGAGGCCCAGGGCAGCCCTTCGCTCGCCGAGGCGCTGCGCCAGGGCCAGCCCTCGTTCGAGGCAGTCGCGGCCGTGCCGCTGCGATCGGCGGAGCGCCTGCTCGGCCTGGCGCTGCTCTACTTCGGTCCGCACGCGCCGCTGCCCGCAGCCGAGGCGCTGCTCCACCTCGGCTTCCTCGCGCGGGTGCTCACGGGACTGCTCGAAGCCTCGGCCGCGCACGAAGCCAACTCCACCGCCGATCGATTGCGCGTCCTGTCTCGACCCTCGGCGGCGGCAGTGGCCTCGCTACTCGCCCGGCTGCCTCCCGAGTCGGCGCGCCGACAGCGCCTCGCGCTCAGCGAGGTGATCGCCCCACTCGAGGCCCCCGGCGTCTCGCTCGTGGCCGAGGCCGGGGCGTCGATCTTCGGCGACGCACCGCTCCTCCGCTTCGCGCTCGCGACACTCGTGCGGCAGTGCGAGGCCGCGGCCCTCGAGCACGGCCGGATCCCCGAGGTGACCGTGCGCGTGGAAGAAGCCCCGAACCGCGTGCACATCCACGTCACCGGTGGCGGAAGGGCCTCGGTCATGGCCGTCCCCGAGGCGGGACCGGACCTGGCCGACGCGGAGCTGAGCGTCGTCCACGCAATCGTGGCCATGCACGGCGGGGTGCTGGTGGCGGGCCGCGCCGAGGATCAGTCCCCGCACTTCTCCGTGCGACTGGTCCCGGCCTGACGGAACGACTTCTCGACGAAGCTCGCGCCGCGGAAGCCCAGGAGCGCCACGAGCACGACGCCGAGCACGACGGCGGCGTAGGGGATCCCCAGCACCTCGGGCAGCGTCGTGGGGCCCAGCTCGCCCGCGGTGTAGAGCCCCTGCACGTGCGGGAACACGAGCGCGAAGCCGAGCGTCCCCGCCGCGAAGCCGACGAGGTAGACGAGGCCGTCTAGCCTGCCGGTGGCGGTCGAGACAATCGAGGTTCCGGGACAGTAGCCGCCGACCACGAAGCCGACGCCCAGCACCAGCCCGCCCACGAGCTGGGCGATCCAGTAGGTCGGGACCAGCGACACGAGCGAGAGGTCCAGGAAGCCGACCCCCGACAGCAGCCATAGCCCGAGCATCGCGGTGACGATCGCGGTGAACATCACCTTGAAGACCGCGAGGTCGTCCAGGTAGAACTGCGACACGAGCTTGCGCGCGCTGCCGAAGCCCGCGCGCTCGAGGAAGAAGCCGAAGCCGATCCCGATCACGAACGCGAGCGCGAGGCTCACCTCGTCGGAGAAGGCACCCTGCGGGTAGAAAGGAGCGCTCATCGCCACTGTCTCCTTAGCAGCGGGGCCACCGCGTACGCTCCGGCGAACAGGCAGAGCATGAACACCCAGCTGCCGAGGTTCAGGAGCGCGCCGCCGGTGAGCGCCTGACCGCTGGTGCAGCCGCGCGCGAGTGCCGCGCCGAAGGCCATGAGCGCGCCGCCGGCGAACGCGAAGGCGAGCCGGGTCCCGGGCGAGACCCGGGGACCCTTCTCGACCGTGCGGGCCACGCGGCCGGCGAGGAGCCCCGACAGCAGCGCGCCCGCGAAGACGCCCGCGACCTCGAACACCAGCCACGTCCGGAGCGGGTGCGTGTCCTCGGGCAGGTAGCGGGCGAGGAACTCGTTCGACTGGGCGTAGCCGGGGGCCGCGAGCGAGACGAGCCACGCGATCGTCGAGCTAAAGGCGCCGGAGGCTCCGAGCCCACGACCCATGAGCACGAAGGTCGCGAGCAGCACGAGACCGAGGCCGATCCCGGCCCAGTAGGGGTTCATGTGGGGGCGCGGCTCACGGCCGGCGAAAGCCATGCTTCCTCCGTTGACAGGACCTGGTCCGCCGGGACGGCACTGCAGGCCACGTACCAGGGGGCCGCAGCCACCCGCACCACCTGTCGTTCGCGCCAACTCGTGCGTTTCTGGAGGGGCGGAGTCTCTCTCCACCCTTCCCCAACGAGCGGCCGGCAACGGCTTCGTCCTGCTGCAACGAAACGTTTGCCGGGAGTGCTGCTGCCGTCCTGGGAACTAGCCGCGCCGGCCCCCTCGGCCACTGCCTTTCTGGCCGGTCCCGTTGCAGGTGCCGCGACCGCTCGCCTGACCGTAGCCGGAGCCGTCCCGTGGACCGACTCCCTGGTTGCCGGTTCCCTTGCCCGGGCCGAAGCCGCCCTTTCCCTGGCGCACCTTCTGGCCCTGACCCTGTGGGGTTCCCGTGCAGTTGTCGCAGACGCCGTCGCCGTTCGCGTCCACGAAGCCCGGCCGTGCGGTTGCGGGCGCCTGGGAGGGAGGATTCGGGGCCTGCGCGCGGACCGCACCGGCCAGCAGCAGCAGGGTCCCGAGAGCCCCTGCCACGATCGTGAGTCGCTTCATGTTGGTCTCCTTCGAAATGCCGCGGCGGCATCGCCGCTGGCCCTCTTCACCGCAAGAGCCATACCGCGGAGGCACGGGTGCGTCGGCAGTCCGCACAACGCCCTGGTCTCACTCGACTTGACCGGTCCCCGGCGGATGCTGGCTGAGCGATTTCGGGCGCTCACGTCGACGAGATGGTCGAGAGATTCGACGGCCGCGTCGAACCACGCCGGACCCTCGACAAGGGCTCGCACCGGATCTCACGGGGGCGGCTTGGTTTGCGCCCGCAGGGCTCGTGCCCCTCGCCCGGCCCACGGCTTGCTCCCTGGAGCCCACGGAGGGGTTGTCCATGACCACCTGCACGAAGACGTTGCCGACGGCGCTCGTCGCCGTAGCACTCGCGCTCGCTCTGGCGCCGGCTGCGGTCAGCCGCGCCCAATCCACAATCAAGCCCGAACCGCTGAGCGATCACTCGAAGGCGGCGATCGAGGAGGCTCTGCAGGACGAGCTTCGGGGCGAGAGGTTCTACGCCCGTGTCCTGAAGGACCACGGCGACGTGCGTCCGTTCTCGAACGTCGTCCGGGCGGAGCGGCGGCACGTCGCCTTCCTCGCGGATCTGCTGGAGGCCCGCGGACTCGCCGTCCCCGAGTTCACGGGCGAGGCTCCCGCGCACGCGAGCGTGAAGCAGGCCTGCGCCGCGGCCGTCGCGTTCGAAACGAAGAACGTGGCGCTCTATGACCGCCTGATCGCGGCGGGTCCTCTCCCAGACGACGTGAAGCGGGCCTTCGAGCACAACCGCATGGCCTCGCTCGACCACCACCAGCCGGCTTTCGAGCGCTGCGCCGGCCTTGCCACTGCTCACGGCACGGGCCGCTTTGCGGACCGGGGTCACGGATGCGGCAGTTGCAGGGACGGCTGTGAGCACGCTGGCGGGCACGGTCACCATGGCTGCGGCCACGGTTGTCAGCCGTAGACGCGCGAGCGCGCGCCACTACGCGCCGTACTTCTTCAGCTTGTAGCGCAGGTGCCGCTCGCTCATGCCGAGCGCGGCCGCGGCACGCGTCTGTACGCCGCCCGCCTTGTCGAGGGCTTCGAAGATCAAGGCCTTCTCGAAGGCCACGACGCGCTCGGCGAAGCTACCCGGCTCGCCCTTCGTCTCGGGCTTGAGGCCGCCGAGGTGCAGGGGCAGGTCGGCCGTCGTGATCGTGTCGCCGCGGGCGAGCACGACCGCCCGGTGCACGAGGTTCTCGAGCTCACGCACGTTGCCGGCGTAGTCGTGCTTCAGCAGCAGGTCCATCGCCTCGCGGGAGACGCCGCGCGGCTTCCCCTCGTCGGCGAAACGGCGCAGGAAGTGGTCCACCAGCAGCGGGACGTCCTCGCGCCGCTCGCGCAGCGGTGGCAACGTGATCGCGACGACGTTCAGGCGGAAGAAGAGGTCCTCGCGGAACTCGCCCGACCGGACCATCGCCTCGAGGTCGCGGTGGGTGGCGGCGACGAGGCGCACGTCCACCTTGAGCTGTCGCGTACCGCCGAGACGCTCGAAGGCCTGCTCCTGCAGGACCCGCAGCAGCTTCACCTGCGTGCCGCGCGGCAGGTCGCCGATCTCGTCGAGGAACAGCGTGCCGCCGTCGGCGAGCTCGAAGCGGCCGCGGTGCTCGCGGTCGGCTCCGGTGAAGGCGCCCCGCTCGTGACCGAACAGCTCCGACTCGAGGAGCGTCTCCGGCAGCGCGGCGACGTTCACCGCCACGAGCGGACCGCGCCGACGCGGGCTCGCGTAGTGGATCGCCCGGGCGAGCAGCTCCTTACCCGTGCCGCTTTCCCCGTGGATCAGGATCGTCGCCCGGCTCGCCGCCGCGCGGGCGGCCATGTTGATCGCCTCCTGCATCCGCGCGTTGCCGGTCTCGAGGCCGGCGAGGCGGTAGCGCGACTCCACCTGCTCGCGCAGGGCGCGGTTCTCGGACACGAGCGCCCGGCGCTCGAGGGTACGCGTGACCAGCACCTCCAGCTCGTCGAGGTCCACGGGCTTGCCGAGGTAGTCGGCGGCCCCGCGCTTCATGGCGTCGACGGCGCTCGCCACCGTGCCGTAAGCGGTCATCACCACCACGGGGATCTCGGGATTGAGGCCGCGCACCGCGTCCAGCAGCTCGACGCCGGTCTTGCCGGGCATGCGCAGGTCCGTGAGCACGAGGTCCACGGTGCGCTCGCCGACCAGCGCGAGCGCCTCGTCCGGGCTGCCGACCGCCTCCACCTCGTAGCCGGCCTTGCGGAGGAAGCCGGCGAGCACGCGGCGCTGCGGCTCTTCGTCGTCCACCACCAGGATCAGCCGGTCAGCCACGCCCTTCATCCTCTCCTACCGGCAGGTGCACCGTCATCGCCGTGCCCGCGTCGGGTCGTGAGTCCACCTCGATCGTCCCGCCGTGAGCGGTCACGATCTGCTGCGTGACGGCGAGGCCGACACCGGTGCCGTCCGGCTTCGTCGTGTAGTAGAGGTCGAAGATCCGCGGCAGCTCGTCGGGTGCGATGCCGCCGCCCGTGTCGCGCACCTCGATCGCGTGGCCTGTCCCCTCTCGGCGCGCCGCCAGTGACACGCGCCCACCCGCAGGCGTCGCGTCGACGGCGTTGCGGATCAGGTTGTCGAGGGCCTGGCGCAGCTGCGCCGGATCTACGAGGGCGGTGGCCGACCCGTGAGCGTCCACCTCGAGGCGGACGCCGCGAGCCTCGGCGAGGGAAGACGCCCGCTCGCCGACGTCCCGCAGCAGCGCACCCAGGTCGACAGCCTCCCGCGCGAGCCGTGGCGGCCGCGCGTACTCGAGGAACTGCTGCACGATCCGGTCGATGCGCTGGGTCTCGGAGGTCATCACCGAGAGCAGCTCCTCGAGCTCGGCCCGCTCGGCCCCGCCCTCGGGCATGCTACCCAGGAACTCGCGTTTCAGGCGCTGGGCCGTCATCGGGGCGGCATTCAGCGGGTTGCGGACCTCGTGGGCCACGGTCGAGGCGAGCTCGCCCATCGCGGCCAGCCGGTCGCGCCGGCGCAGCGCCTGCTCCGCGCGCGCGTGCTTCTCGCTGAGCGCCCCGTATCGGCGGCGGAGCCCCGCCAGCCCGAACGCGAACGCCACGAGCGCGGAGGCGGCGGCCACCGAGGCGAAGAGGCGCAGCGCCATGCGCTGCTCGACGCGCCGCACGTTGTCGAGGCGCATGCCCAGGCGCAGGCGCGCCGTCTCGGCTTCGGCCAGCGGCACGTCGCTCGCGAACTCGAGGACCGGGCGATCGCCCACGCTGAGCGCCCGCTCGCCGGCGGCGGCAGGCGCGTCGGCCGGGGCGTCGCCGAAGGCGATCCGCGCGCCCGCATGCTCGAAGACCGTGTACGCGATCTCGGGGCTGCCGGCCGTGATCTCCGCGAGAAGCGACTCGAGCGAGGCCGGCTTCTCGAGTGCGGCGATCTCGGTCGCGTCCACGGTCACGACGATGGCGCCGCCGCGCGGACGCTTCACACCCGCGGCGACGCGGTCGCCGCCCCAGCGCGAGGCGTGGGCGCCCGTCATGACTTCGGCCTTCCCCTCCTGGAGGATCTGCCGTAGCAGAGCAGCGCCGCCACCGGCGCCCCGGCCGCCGCCCCAGCCGCGACCGGCCCCTTCGCCTGCCCCGCGTGCCCATCCCCCGCGCGGGCCCCGCCCAGCGTGCGCGCCGACGGGCTCGACCGGCAGCGCCTGGTCCTCGCGTGTGCCGTCGGCGG
>Ga0210377_10004322_pt1 | contig 11999 bp, 10 predicted proteins | sample PLM4_65_b1redo_FD_155480 | JGI IMG/M metagenome (GOLD analysis project Ga0210377, IMG submission 155480) | Groundwater sediment microbial communities from an aquifer in East River, Colorado, USA - PLM4_65_b1 redo | ecosystem: Environmental > Terrestrial > Soil > Riparian zone | place: USA: East... | reverse complement strand
TGAAAAGGGACCAGAAGAAGAGCTTCCAGTACTGGAAACGCTCGCGGCCGATTATGCCCAGGCGAACGACGGACTTGACCGCGGCCTTGAGATGGATGATACGGAAGCGCCCCCCCCGCGCCTTCGGCGGACGGTACTCTTTCAAGAAATTTTTTACCCGCGCGTAGTAGTGTTTCGGCGAGTAGATCGTGTTGATGATCTTCCGGTAGCCGGAGAGCAGGTGCTCGGCATTCATCTTCGGAATGAAGTTGATCGAAAAATCAGTGTTGTCCCCGGTGGGGGCCTTCGTGAGCCGGCCTTCCGTTTTCAGGCGGTGGTAGAGCTTGGTGCCGTGCGGCGCGTTCAGAAGCCCCACCATGGCCGTCGCGATCCCGCTCTCCTGGATGAAGCCGATCAAACGCTCGAAGATCGTGGCCGGGTCCTTGTCGAACCCCACGATGAACCCCGCCTGGACCTCGAGGCCCGCCTGCTGGATCTTTTTGACGCTCGCGATCAGGTCGCGGTTCTTGTTCTGGAACTTGTTGCACTCCGCGAGGCTTTCCTCGTTCGGCGACTCGATGCCCACGAAGACCGTGTCGAAGCCCGCCCGGACCATGAGCCCCATGAGCTCTTCGTCGTCGGCGAGGTTGATGGAGCCCTCGGTATTGAGGCCGAAGGGGTGCTTGCGCTTCTCCATCCACTCGATCAGGGCCGGCAGCACCTCTTTCTTGAGCTTCCCCTTGTTCCCGATGAAGTTGTCGTCCACGACGAACACGCCGTTTCTCCAGCCCAGGCCGTACAGCGCCTCAAGTTCGGTAAGCACCTGCTCCTTGCTCTTCGTTCTCGGCACCCGGCCGTAGAGCACGGTGATGTTGCAGAACTCGCAGTCAAACGGGCAGCCGCGCGAATACTGGATGTTCATCGAGGCGTAGGCCTTGAGATTCAGAAGATCGAACCGGGGCGTGGGTGTTGTGGAGATATCCGCCCATTGCGAAGAGGTGTAGACGGGGCCCGGTGTTTTGTTTTTCAGGTCCTTGAGAAAGAGCGGCAGCGTGATCTCGGCCTCGTTCAGGACCAGATGGTCCACGTGGCCGAACTCCTCGGGGTTTGCGGTAAAGAGGGGGCCTCCGGCAATGACCTTCACGCCGAGCTTCTTGCACCGGGCAATGACGGACAGCGCGGATTCCTTCTGGATCGACATGGCGCTCAGGAACACGTAGTCGGCCCACTGAAGGTCGGCGTCCCTGAGCCGGTTGACGTTCTTGTCAACGAGGCGAACCTCCCATTCAGGAGGGAGCATGGCCGCGACGGTCAGTAGCCCGAGCGGGGGAAGGCTTGCCTTTTTTGAAATAAACTTGAGAGCGTAACTGAAGCTCCAGAACGTATTGGGGTACTTGGGATAGACAAGCAGGATTTTCATGAACTCTCCTTCGTAACATGATATGAATTAAATAGTAATAATTATACCATGTACGTGCCGTGCATGCTTACGATGAAAGTATCAGAATGCTCATTGAATCGAATTAATGTTCTAATTGACTTCATTCATTATCCGCTTTTACCAGTCAAATGCAATAACATTCAACAAGATGAAAACCAGCATGCGTGTGTTTCGATATTTATGAAGGGGGGGAACTACCAGTGCGTCGCCTTCGACCGAGGAATGCTTTCAGTACCTTTCCCGCAGTACCTTTGCAAGCAGGGCCGTGGCCACGACAAGATGCTCCTCGGGGCTGAGCGAGGGGCCGAGCAGGGCGGCCGAACCCGCCCTGTTCAGCAGCCGGTCGTCGTATCGCGCGGCCGGGCAGCGCCTGCGCAGTTCCGCGGTAAGCTGCGCGAAATTCGCAGACCGGGACAACCCTCGCGCGGACCCAAGGGCATCGTAGACAAGGCTGTTCTCACGGAACAGGAGCGTCGGCATGTTTGCAGCATAGAGGGAAAAAAACCCTCCCGCTCCTCCTTCGTCACTTCGCGCGTGGTTTTCGTCATCTTCGTCATCTTCAGGCCGCCGGAGAGCACCGCGGCGCCCGGATCGAATTTACGCTGCTTCGTCGTTTCGATCGACGTGCTGCTGGAAATCCCGGTGCCGCGAAGGATGAGGTCGATGTCTTGATAGGCGAGCGTCCGGCTCCGGCCGTCTGCGGATTCGACGTGCAGGTCATGCTCATTGAGGCCGAATCTTCTTATGCTCCACCGGCCCGCTTCCAGCTCGAGTTCGTCCGCGCTCAGGACCGCGGCGCTGAAGCCGCCGGACTCAAGCTGCCCGGCAAGCGCCGCTGCCTGCTCCTGTTCCGCGAACACTCCGACGACAAACGGTCCGCTTCCGGGAGCGCGCAGGCGCGAAAGCGCTTCGAAGGCTGTCCCCTTGAGGACGGCGGCAAGCGCGCCGGCCATGTTCTGTTTATCGTCCTTCAGGTTATGTATCGCGACGACATGCATCGTTGTTCATCTCCATTTTTCTGGACGGTCTTTTATTGCCGCGGGGATTATCGCTTCCGTGAAGCCGGTAGCGTGTGCTTGCTCTGCTCTCGTTCCCGTATACCACCCCTTACAAACGGATGCGGTGTGGAACTAAAAAAGCAGGCCCCGGAGTACAGGGGTCCGCTTGACAGTTACGTTTTAACAACTGATAACGGTGAATGCGATCGTGTCATGGGCCTCACCGTCTCTCCAGCTGCGCCAGGAACTCGGGGTCCTCCAGCATGGCCTTGACGGCCCCTGCCAACGCTCGGCCGGCCAACTGATCAGTTGCTTCTGTAATTGTCCAGACGCTGCTCACGCTCACTCCTGCGAGGCCTTCATACTCTTTCGACCACACGGTTGATGACGAAACCGCGACCTTTACCTTGATCTGGTAAAGCTCTCTGGTTTGAACAAAGGTTATCCCCGGCAGCGCGACACTCAATGTAAGGGGAGCGGTGCTGCTCACCCGGGCGCGCCGCCTGGCAAGCTCACGGGCCAGGGTCTCGACAAGTTTCCCTGACCAGGCCTGCCGGTCCCCCCGAAGGCCCGAAACCTCTCCCTTATCGGTCAGGATGTCATGCTCCACCGCGTCCTTTTCAGCGTTCGTGACGATTACGGAAACCCCGGACAGCGACACTTCTTCGGCTTCCTTTACCAGCGGAATATTTTTCGGCATGACCGGCACACTGCAGCTGGGAAGCAGTGCAGCGCTTAAGATCAGTGCAGCGACGGTCCAACATTTTATGCCGCGGCGTATCGTATTCATATGCAGCCTCCTAACCCGGACAAACCAGAATTGAAAAATGCAAAATGAAAATTTATAAAAACGACGAACAAAAAAGATCACTCGCCTCGTGTTTACGCGGCTCTCCTGATTTTAAAAAATATTCTACTCATTTTTTTGAGATGTTGATTCCTTAGTTATCAATGAGGACAATAATATAAATCGCAGAGATAAAGTCCCCGCGTCCATACTGTATCCCGTTAACGATCGTTCACTCCTGTACCATGCTTGCATGATTTGGGCGACTTCAGAAGAAACAGCTGGGGAGTGAGCCGGATCTTTTTCTCATCTACGGGCGGAGTGAACTGTCTCACACGGTCCGCTTTAGTCAACGACCGGGCTCATGTGGCGCGTCTGCTGCAATTGTCGGATCGCTATCTCCTTCGGGACCGCCCAGAAGAGCCGATATGTCGGCAGCGGATCTTTGCTGTCCGGGTTAACACCAATAATGGCAAGGGTAAAAAAGGGTGTTAGTATGGGATGGAGGTCCTCGAAGTTTTGTTCGAACCCGAGATAATATTCATTCCCTGCCTCGACATCGAGAGAAATTTTCTCGAGCGTGCTCTTCGCGATATGCCTGAAAAAGGTCGTCGCCTTTATTTCGAAAACATGTTTGCCGGCCTCCGCGTAAATCCACGTGTAACAGCCGACCTTCATGGGGGCGATCTTCTTGTTGTCGATAAAGAGATATGGCGAATGGTAATCAGAGGCGCGAAACCGGGAGGCTAAAGGCCGGTAGATATACACAACGGCTTTTTCAGGCGACCTGGATTCAAGCGGTTGGAAAAAAGGGCCCGCGGCAGCCCGGTGGCAGCCCGGCAGAAGAAGAATGGCGACAAGAGGAAACAGCAAGGAGTAAGATCGCTTATTTTTCATGTGTCCCATTTATGCGATAGGTAAACAGACACCGATGGCGCCGAGTCGACCGGGACAGCCCGGTCCCCCGACTCCCCCCTTCTTCAGGAAAGCATCACGGCTACGATGTCCAGGAGACGGTTCAACAGGGAAAATTAATAATACATAATTAACGGGGTAAAGTCAAACGGTATACAGCCTTTTGAAGAGCGCGGAACGCACCCTAAATCGGGGACAGCGTGCAGGGATTTTTTCCGCGAAGTGCGACAGGAGGCTTTGACTTTCTTTTTTGGAGAGACTGACCGGCGCGGCCGCCCACAAAGAAGGGCAACCACCGATAGGTTGCCCTGCGAAAAAAATTTTCTCAATGAATTACCGCCCTGTAATTAATATGATCGCCAAGGACCCTGAAATGTCTCCTACTTATGGCATCGTCCGCAGTTCGCTTTATCTTTGACGTCAAAGGACTTCTCCCCGTTGTGGCAATGCCCGCAGAAAAGGCCCTTGGTCATTTTGCTCATGTCCATCTTGTCCTCGCCCTTACCCATCTGGAATGTATGGTTGTGGCAGGCGCTGCACTTTAATTCCTTTGCGTTTACATGCTGATCATGGCTGAAGACCACCGGTTTTGCGTTCTGGGGCTTGAAGGTCATATCGCCGCCGCCCGGACCAGCGGCAACTGCTGCGCCTGCGGACAACACCAAACAAAACACTGCGATCTGTGCAATGGCTTTCGTCATCATCGTTATCCCCCTTTCACTGGATTTGATCATACGCGCCTGGACCGGAAAGATGCCCCGATCATAAGACGATGGAACTATGCAGCTAGTATAGCATAAATCAGGGACTGATAAAACAAATGAAGTCAATAAGTTATATCTGACGACCGTAGTTTGCTGCGGACAAAAAATCTATGCTCTGCTCTTCAGGTATTCTTCCATGATCGCAGGGCCCACGCTGGTCCCGATGCGCTCGGCCCCGGCCTCGACGAGCGCCGAGACCGCGGCAAGGTCCCTGATGCCGCCGGCGGCCTTTATCCGGCAGTGCGGGCCCACGGACTCGCGCATAAGGCGAAGGTCTTCAACGGACGCGCCGCGCGGTCCGTACCCGGTGGAGGTCTTTACGAACTCGGCCCCACTGCGCACGGCAATCTCGCAGGCGCGGGTGATCTCCTCCGGCGTGAGGCTGCCGGTCTCGATGATGACCTTATGGACCTTTTGCGGCGTCATGGCGATGACGTTCTTGAGGTCGATCTCGACGAAGTCATCGCGGCCCGACTTCATCATGCCGATGTTGATCACGATGTCGAGCTCCGAGGCCCCGTTCTTCATCGCCTCCATCGCTTCAACGATCTTGACCGTCGTTGTGCTCGCCCCGTGCGGGAACCCGACGACGGCGCAGACCTTGATGAGCGTTCCGGAAAGCAATTCCCGGGCCTGCGCGACATGGCTCCCGCTTACCACCACGCAGTGGAATCCGTATTTTTTCGCATCTTCGCAGGCCGCGGCCACGTCAGTAATCGTCGCGTCGGGCCTGACAAGCGTATGGTCGATCAGCTGCGCGAGCCGGGCGGCGTCCTCAAACATCCCTGGCAACCTCTCGCTGGTACGCCTCCCGGAGAGCTGTCGTCACGGGGCCGGGCCTGCCATTCCCGATCACCGTGCCGTCAACGCGGGTGACCGGCAGGACCTCGACGGTCGTGTTCGTAATGAAGCACTCATCCGCGCTGGTCAGGTCATGCGGCTTGAGCCTGGTCTCCTTGGCGGGGATGCGGTCCTTGCGCGCCAGGTGAAGGACCAGGTCACGGGTGACGCCTTCGAGTATTCCGGTGTCGAGGCTTGGTGTGTAGAGGACACCATGCTTGACCGTGAAAATATTGCTGATGGTCCCTTCAGCCACATATCCCTCCCAGTTCAGCATGATCCCTTCATAAGCTCCTGACTTGAGTGATTCGATCTTCGCCAGGATGTTATTCAGGAAATTAGTGCTCTTGATGATCGGGCTGATTGCCAGCGGATGGTTTCTCCGGGTCGTAACGAGGGCCACGGCAACGCCGTTCTCATAGAACTCGGCAGGATAGTCCTTGAAGGGCCGAGTGACGATGATCATGGTGGGAGCGTGGCAGAGCGCGGGATCGAGCCCGATCTCACCGGGCCCCCGCGACAGGTGGATCCGGACATAGGCTTCCGTGAGCTTATTGACGTTCAGGGTTTCGCACAGGGCCTCACCGATCTTATCGAGGGGAAGAGGGAGCTTGAGCGAGATGGCGTCTGCAGAATGCTTCAGCCTGCTGAGATGCTTGCTGAGCAGGAAAAGCTTGCCGTGGTATGCGCGTAGGGTTTCGTAGATCCCGTCGCCGTAGAGGAATCCGTGATCGAAGACCGAGACGGAGGCTTTCTCCTTGGGGACGAAATGTCCGTTCACGTAAACGAGCATGTCCGAAAAGTAGCATTATTACAGGAGCGTGTCAAGCGGGAAAGGGGCGTGGTTTTCGTCGCCTTCATTCATCCTCTTAAAAAAACCTCCTCAACCATTTCAGATGGTCCTTGTACGGAGGGTAACGCAGCGGGACATCGAACAAAAAACCGCTTTTTACGATACTTCGCACATGCGAGAACGTGTCGAAGCTTGCTTTGCCGTGGTATTTCCCGAGGCCGCTCTCTCCGACTCCGCCGAAGGGCAGGCGCGCGGTCTCGTGGATCGTGGTGTCATTGATGCATCCGCCGCCCGACGAGGTATTGGACAGCACGAGCTCCTGCTTTTTTTTGTCCCGTGAAAAGAAATAGAGCGCCAGAGGCTTGGGCCGTGAATTGACCATAGCGACCGCTTCCGTCAGATCGCCATATTCGATGACCGGAAGGAGCGGCCCGAAGATCTCGTCTTCCATGACGGGTTCCCGCCCCTTGATATTGTCGATGATCGTCGGCGCGATATAGCGCGTGGCACGGTCCGACTTTCCGCCCGCGATGATCGTTCCCTGTCCGAGCAGGCGCGAGAGGCGTTCGAAATGGGCGTCATTCACGATCCTGCCGTAGTCGGGGCTTTGTGCCGGATCGGCGCCATAGAATTCGTACACATACCTGACGATAATATCAAGAAGCTGACGTTTGATGCGCTTGTCGACCAGGAGATGGTCAACGGCCACACAGCTCTGGCCCGTATTAAAGAACTTCCCCCACACGATCCTCCGCGCCGTATAGTCGAGGTGCGTGTCGGCGTCAACGATGCAGGGGTTCTTGCCGCCGAGTTCGAGCGTGACCGGCGTCAGGTGCCTCGCCGCCGCCTGCATCACGAGCCTGCCCGTGGCGGGTCCCCCGGTGAAGAAGATGTAGTCGAATTTTTCCTCAAGCAGCATCTGGCCGGTTTCCGCGCCGCCTTCGACAAGAGATATATAAGCCGGGTCGAAGTTGTCGGTGACGATCTTCGCGATCAAGCGCGCTGAATGCGGCGCAGCGATCGGCGGCTTGAGCAGTGCACAGTTGCCCGCGGCCACGGCTCCCACGAGCGGTCCGAACAAAAGCTGGAACGGAAAATTCCAGGGCCCGATGATAAGCGCTACGCCGTACGGTTCGGCAACGACAGCGCTCCTGCTCGGGAAGTAAGCCAGCGGCATCCATGCCTGCCCCGGCTTCGCCCAGCGCCGGAGGTGCTTTAAGGCATGATCAATCTCGTTGATCACGATGGCCACGTCTCCGCCGTAGGATTCGAACGGCGCTTTGCCGAGGTCCTGCTTCAATGCCTCGAAGATGGCGGTTTCATGGTAAATGATGGCCTTACGCAGAACCCTGAGTTGCTCAAAACGGAAGGAAAGGTCCCTGGTCCTGCCCGAAGCGAAGAACGTTCGGTGAGTTTGAATGAGTTCAGCAATTTTTGATCTATCCATGGATTGTCCCTGATGTGGTCACTTCACGCTCTTTAAAAACTTTTTCGTATCGAATTCGAGGTCCATCAGCTGTCGTACCCGCTCCACCTTCCGTTTCTCTCGGATGCTCGTTTTGCCCATGCTGATCTCGATCTTATCGATGGTCGTGAAGGTGTCGTCGACCACGGAGATGATCGGTATGCCCTTCGCCTGGGCCTTGCCGATGACCACGTCGTTCGTCTGGAGGCCGCCGGTCAGGATGATGCACTTCGTGGACGTCTCCAGGGCGGCGAGCTGGATGTCGGAACGGTGCGCGCCGGTGATCACGGCCTTGTTCGGAATTCTCCTGAAATAATTGAGCGCGCTGTCAACGTCCATGGCGCCGATGGAATAGTTTTCCACATACTCGTCCAGGCGCTCGTCGCAGCAGACCACCTTGCCGTTTAATATCTCGTTCAATTGGCGCACGGTCACGGACTCAAGCGCCCGGTCCTTGGCGAAGACGCCCAGGATTTTGACGCCTTTCTTTTCCAGGAAGGGCCTTACGGTTTCTTTCACGTGGCCCGCGGTATTCACCGGTACCTTATTGATCACGCCGCCGATGAACCGTTCACCGATAAGCCTGGCAACGCCGAAGAGAGAGTCCGCCGAGACTTCGCCGCGCCAGGGCTCGACCATCAAAAGATAGGCTTTCATGTCGTTGAGGAGTGAAAGGGTGTTCATACCGAGGAGCGATCCTTCGAACAGGTCGCTCGCTCCGCCGATGATGACGAAGTCCCTGCTCTTGAGCGTTTTTAAGGCCGCCAGCACCTGTTTTTTCACGTCCTTGAGGCCGCCTTCAAAGAGCAGGGTCTGGTTCTCGTAGGTCTGCACAAAGGGCGAGATCACCTCCAGCGGATCTTCGAGCCCAAGCGTCTCCTTGATAAAGAGCGCATCGGCGTCGTAAACGCCCTTGTCTTTCTTCACCGGCACTTTGCCGATGGGCTTCAGGTAGCCCACTTTGTAGCCCTGCTCGACGAGCTTCATGGCAAGGCCAAGGGAGATGAATGTCCTTCCGGAGTACCCGGTGTTGGATGCGACGAATATGGGGATCATGAAAACCTCCTTGAGAAAATTCGGAATGCGGAATTCGGAATGCGGAATGAAATACTGACCACATCTGCATGATTAGGCCGCGAACAAAAAGCTCGCTTGTGCGGGTAAAAAAAAGAGGCAAAAAGGGGGTTCTCTATTGCTCTATTTCTGATGCACTTATAGTGCCTGTGTTCAACAGGTCGATACTCCCGCGACTTATTCCGCATTCCGCATTCCGCATTCCGCATTCTGTTCACCTCTTCTCCTCCGGCTGCTTAAAAATGATTCTGGCATCGAGCGCAACGGCGCCCTTCTCCATCACCACGAGCGGATTGATATCCAGCTCCTGTATCTCGGGGAAATCAGACACGAGGCAAGAAAGATTTACGATAGTGCTCGCGATAGCGTTGATGTCCGCCGGGCGCTCGCCGCGGACACCGTGCAGGAGGCCCGCTGTTTTGATCTCGTTCACCATGGCGAGGGCGTCGCGCCGGGCAACGGGAACGATCCTGAACGAAACGTCTTTCAGGACTTCGACATAGATGCCGCCGAGACCGAACATGATCATATGGCCGAAGGTCCGGTCATAGGTGACGCCGAGGATCACTTCCTTGCCGCCCTTCGCCATCTCGTAGACCATCACGCCCTTAACGAATGCGTCGCGCATGATGCGCCGGGCGTTCGAGGTGATCTCCGTAAAGGCTTCTTCCGCCTCTTTCTGCGTTTTAACGTTTACGCGCACGCCGCCCACGTCGGTCTTGTGCAGGATGTCCGGGGAGGATATCTTCATCACGACCGGGAAACCGATCCTCGACGCGATCCGGGCGGCTTCACGCGAAGTCCTGGCAAGGGCCCGTTCAGGGAACTGAAATCCATAATAGGTGAGGAGCTGCATGGCCTCTTCTTCGCCCACCTGGTAGATGCCCGATTTGAGGATCGACGTGACGGTTTCGGCGGCCGCGTCGAAATTGTACCAGCAGCTCGGCAGCTCTTCCGCCGTGTAATCTTTCCAGGCGCGGTATTGTGCGAGGCGCTTGAACGACTTGACCGCAAGCTCGGGATAGGAGAAGTTCGGGATGGAACTGTCCTTGAGCTTCCGGATGGCGGAACGCACCCGCGCCTCTCCCATGAACGAGGTGATGATCGGCTTGTTCGTTCTTTTCGACGTTTCGATCACAGCATCAGCGGTCGTCTCCATGTCCGTCATGGCCTGGGGCGTAAGAATGACCAGGATGCCGTCCACGTTCGGGTCCTTCACCGCCTGCTCGAGCACGGCCGCGTACCGGGCGGATGTGGCGTCGCCGATCACGTCCACGGGGTTAAAAACCGTGGCATTGGGCGGGAGTTTCCCGGCCATGGCCTCGATGCTCTCTTTGGTCATGTGCGGCAGCTCTACACCGAGCCGCTCCGCCGCGTCTGCTGCGATGATGCCCGGGCCGCCGGCATTCGTGATCACGAGCAGGCCGTTGCCGGCGGGGATTTTGCCCTCGGCAAAGGCAAGCGCCGTGTCGAAGAGGTCCTGGACGCCTTGCGCCCGCATGACGCCGGTCTGTTTGAAGGCGGCATCAAACGCCACGTCGGAGCCGGCGAGCGCGCCCGTGTGGGACGAGGCCGCGCGCGCGCCCGCCTCGGTGCCGCCTGATTTCAGGAGGATGACGGGCTTCACCCTGGTCGCTTTTTGAGCGACTTCCATGAAGCGCTTACCGTCGACCACATCCTCGATATAGCCCAGAATGAGGCTCGTATCGGGATCGTTCATGAAATATTCGATGAAGTCGAGCTCGCTTAAATCCGCCTTGTTTCCGAGGCTGATGAACTTGGAAAAGCCGATCTCGTTTCCGATGGCCCAATCCATGATCGCGATGCCCATGGCCCCGGACTGGGAGAAGAAAGCGATCTTTCCCTTCGGCAGCATGTCCGCGGCAAAGGTGGCGTTCATGCTGTTCGCCGTGTTGATGAGGCCGAGGCAATTCGGGCCGAGGATGCGGATGTGCCGTTCCTTGCAGATCGTTTTCAGCTGTTCTTCGAGAAGCGTGCCCTCCCTTCCCGCTTCTTTGAATCCTGCGCTCAGGACCACCGCGGACGTGATCCCCGCGGCCGCGCATTCCCTGAGCGCATCGGGCACGAAACGCGCCGGTATTGCAATGACCGCGAGATCGACGCCCGTGCCGATGTCAGCCAGCTTCGGATACGCCTTAAGCCCGAGGATCTCCCCGCCGGCAGGGTTGACCGGGTAGAGCCCGCCCCGGAAGTTATACTTTTTAAGGTTGTCCAAGACCGCGTAGCCGACTTTTTTAGGGTCTTGCGACGCGCCGATGACGGCGATGGACGCCGGGTTGAAGAGCGCTTCGAGCATGATGGTGTAAGTTTAGTTGAGAAATCAGAGGCGGTCAAGGGTAGATATCTTGTAAACGTGTTTTCCGCGCAGAAGAACTTCTCCCCCCGGGGAAGGGGGAAGAAAACAGGGAGAGGGTGAAAGTAAACACCCCCTCCCTAGGGGGGAGATTGGGGAACGCCGAAGGGAAAGGTCCTCGATCGCTTTGTAAAACTCCGGGAAAAATAGTGAAAACTAGTTATCAACCAGCCAGCGTTTTGCCTGTTCCACGTCGTCGAAGGACTCGATATTTCGCTTAGAAAAGGCCACGACTGCGCCGAAAATAATCTTCTTCAGGCCGGTGATCCCGACCACGGCAGCGGCCTTCACGTAGGGTTTGTTATGGGCGGAGAACTGCTTCATGCCGTCGCCTACTTCGTCGTTAAAACGGGCATTGGTCACATCCGTCAGGGTAAGAAGCGAGTTCATCGGCTTGGTGCTGATCACCCGTTTTGCGTCCTCGATAATTTTCAAAACTTCATCGGTCCTGGTGTTTGAAAAATCCAGAAATAAGATGTCCTTTTCCTCGTGCTTAATAAATTTTACCCGTTCCATTTCCATTCTCCTTTGGGCGGTGGAGGCTCCTCAATAGTAAAGAGGAGAACATA
>Ga0210377_10004321_pt1 | contig 12001 bp, 10 predicted proteins | sample PLM4_65_b1redo_FD_155480 | JGI IMG/M metagenome (GOLD analysis project Ga0210377, IMG submission 155480) | Groundwater sediment microbial communities from an aquifer in East River, Colorado, USA - PLM4_65_b1 redo | ecosystem: Environmental > Terrestrial > Soil > Riparian zone | place: USA: East... | reverse complement strand
CGACCTGACCTTGAAGCGAGGGTAGGGTGAAACAAGTAAGAAGTAGGAAGTGAGAAGGGTGAAGTAAGGAGTTTATTTTCTTAATTCTTACTTCATACTTCTTACTTCTGTAAGAGAACCGGTCCAGGGAGGTTATCCATGCACGCAGCCGGAAAGAGGGCCGTCGTTGTCATCGTTTTATCACTGACATGCCTGGGAGGCTGCGCAAGCCATGCTCCGGGTCCTTCTTCCCGGGAAGCGTCCGGCCCCGGCACTCTGCAGAAGGCAAACTCCGCCCAGGCGCGGACCGGGACCGCGACGGAAAACGCGGGAGCGGAATCCTTGGGCAGCAGTGCCCCCCAGGGGCCGAAAAAGGTCCAGCAGAAAAAAACTGTCGAGGACCTGATCAGGGCGGTCGAACTGGCCCCCAGCCATGCGCCTGCTTATAACGAGCTCGGGTTCGCGTATGCAAAAAAGGGCGACTACGACAAGGCGATCGCAAATTACAACAAGGCCCTTGAACTGGACCGCTGTTACGACTGGGCCTTCTATAACAGGGGCTGTGCCTGGTACGATCAGGGTAAATACGATCTTGCGATAGCCGATTACAACAAGGCGCTCGAGTGCAATCCGCAATATGCCGTGGCGTACAACAACCGGGGGAATGCATGGTACCAGAAGGAACAGTATGACGCGGCCTTTCAGGATTACGCGAAGGCCGTCGAACTCACGCCCCGGGACGCGATAGCGCGCTACAATCTGGGGAATGCCTGGTACAAAAAAGGGCAGTACCCCCAGGCAGTTGCCGAGTTCACGGCAGCCGTTCAGTTGAAACCCGATTACAGCGCGGGCTTCAGCAACCGGGGCGTTGCGTTCCTCATGCTCGAACAGTACGGCGAAGCGGAAAAGGACCTGATGGCCGCCCTTGAACTGAATCCGGACGACGGCGGCACCATGGTCCGCCTGGCGGAACTGTACTCCATGAAAAAAGACATTGCGGAAGCGTGCAGGTGGCTGGAGCGGGGAATGGAGCATGGGTATCGCGAGTTCAAATACCTCAAGACATCCGTTACCTTCAACAATATCAGGATGTGGCCGTGCTATGAAGCGGCGCTTTCACACAAGTAAGAAGTAACACGTCAAGTAAGAAGTAAGAAGTAAGAAGGAAGAAATTTACACATAAGTTAAGAAGTAAGAATGCAGAAGTAAGAAATGAGTGCAGTTTTATTTTCATGATTCATACTTCTTACTTCTGAAAGGGCTGCTATCATGACTCACAATGAGCCGAAAAAGCCGGAAGAACCGCAACAAGGCAGTCTCCTGCTGAACATCGGAAAGACCATCTTTCTCATCGTGGTGCTGGTCATCGCATGGTTTATTCTGGAAAAGCTGATAGGAAAATAGACCTGACCTGCATCATGCCTTCCCTGACCCCTGACTCTGAATCAAGTCCTCCGAACAACGAACAACGAACTCCGAACGCATTTGGTCTTTAAAAACCTCCGAACTGAATTCACCCATTCCGCATTCGAATCGCCTCTTCGCCTAGTTTCACCAATTCCGCATTCCGAATTCCACATTCCGCATTTGAAAGTTCCGCATTCCGAATTTGGATAATTTCACCCTTCACCCTTCAAACTTCAAACGACTCAGGAATTTCGAAGTGAAAATTCAGGGAATCCCCGATGCCTGATATTCATCCCGTTCTCTCCGGTCTTTGCTTGATTTTTCAGGATAAGTGTCGTATCCTCGTGTAGTAATTTGATGCGGCAGGGTTAGAGGACGTTCATGCCCCAAGGCCCCGAAGACATAGCCCGGGGCTCTGCGGTGTGATTGTGGCTGACACTATATAAAGGGTCTGACCTTAGCGGTACTTTATGAAGTAAGATAATTCGAGGAGACGATTCAAATGAAGGACGAGCCTTGGGCAATCATAGATACCGAGACAAGCGGACTGATGCCGCCGATTTGTGCCGTAGAAATCGCAAGCCAGCGGATGAAGGGTTGGGAGCCGGCTGGTGAACCGTTCAGGGTTTTGCTAAATCACGATGTAGAGATCGACCCGATGGCCGAGAGTCTGCACGGTTATAGCCAAGAATATCTTAGGCAGCACGGCCAAGACCCCAAGAAAGCACATCGTGCTTTCCATGATTATGCTGAAGACTTACCTATCGTAGCATATAACATCAGTTTTGACTGGAACAGGGTTCTCGAACCAGAATACAAACGCCTAAACGTACCACAAACAGGCAAGAGAGGTTTTTGTGCCATGACATTGGCAAGGCGTGTAATCAATGAAACCGACAATCATCGACTCGAAACTCTGAAAGATTATTTCAAGCTGAGCACTGAGCAGTCGCATAAAGGTTTGAATGATGTGGCTGTCGTAGGTTCATTATTCTCTAAAGTATTTAAAAACAGACTAACTCCGGCAGGAATCGTAGGTTTTAATAATATTGCGGCTTTCTCCAGAAAAGTACCGATAGCAAAGTGCATTGCAGAGTTGAACTGCAGGGAAATGAAACCGAAAGAGCAAAGAAAAAAGAAAATTGACCAGAAAGCGTATTGAACAGAACTGCGTGGCTTTTGCAAAGGCATTATGGCTGATGGTGTTTTATATGATAAAGAAATTACTGACCTTCACTGGATGATTGCATCCTGCCCGGTAGATAAAACGCCCGAGATGGATGAGGTCCTAAACCTTCTTGAGAAAGTCTATGAAGACGGCGTTGTTACTCCCGATGAGCATAATGAATTGATGGATATGTTAAAAAAGAATTTTCAGTTGTAATTACTATCGGGTGCGGTAATTATTCAGAAACCGCGGAGAGAAAAAACGAGAAAGGTAGTCTGAATTGATGCAATCGTCTAATAGCTCTAGCCAGTCTGATTTTCACAACAATTTTCCTGAAGATGATGAAATTCAGGATTATTTTGTGCCTGGTATTGACGTCGACGATGTCACTTCCCTCTGGAATCTGAAACAGCGATTCTCCCTCCTCGATGCGTTTACCACAATATTTCGTGGCGAACCGACTGGTGTTATGGTTCGTCTCCATGTCCTGTTAGATATGTCTGTTAGGCCCGCCGGAACAACTTCATGGGGTCTTTCGGAATTAAGGCACAACTTCTTATATCTTACTGATACAGCTTTTGATACTGTTATGAAACGACTAAGAGGCGGTGGACTTATAAGCTACGACAGAGAAAATAACAGTTATGCCGTCACACCATTGGGCTTGCAGGTTGCCAGCGCCATTTCATACTTCCTAAAAAGCTATGAAGATGAAGGGCTAGCTCTTCTTACCGGCGTCTTGTACGCCGGCGACGCGATGGGTAACATTTCGGGTGCGGATCTGTCCCATCTCCTGAGTAGGCTGGGACAACTGGAGCAAGAACTTCAATCGGCTATTGATTCCGCATCAGAGCCTGCGATTGTGAGCGCACGAGGCCGTTTTGATGCGGTGTGGAAAAGAATTGAGCAAGGAACCGACATCATCAAACGGATCGCACAGAATCAGGACATGGACAGGGAAACCCATAAGTTGGGACAAAGGGTCGCTCAGGCGCAGAGCCGCCTTGCAAGAGTAACGACCACGTTCCAGCGGGCCATGAATGACATAGATAGGCAAAGAGTTCACCTTGGCAATTCGGGAATTTCAACATCTGACTTGAATAGATATCTTATGGCAAAAACGCCGGAAGAATTGATAGGCGTATTTGAAGGTGCTATGGGTATTACAGTTCAACCTATACTTCTCCTGACGGATGTTTTGTCCGATGTAGCGGAATACGAGTTGGTTGAACGGCAAAGGGAAGAAAAGGAGGAATGGAAATTGCCTCAACCTGTCAATTCGTCTTCTGAAGAGTCAACATTAGAAGAAGACATCCCACACCTAAAAGAACTTGTCGGGGATCTCTCAAGCCTGCAGGAGGAGGCACCTTTAAAAGCCGTTGTCCCGAAGGAAAGCTTTGAGCTATCGAGCTACAGACTGTCTATGCTGTTCCTTGTTGATGATGCCTCTGCAGCACAGGCGGACGGACTACTCTCGGAGTTAGTGAATCTTCCTGTGGAAATTTATGTTCAGGATGAGGTCGATGAGGTTGGGGTACACGGAGTACATAGCATTTCAAAAGGACTTGTAAAACAGAGGACATTATGACGGTCTCGAATAAAGCCGGTTCAATATGTGCACGCCTGATAAGCAGAAGATTTCTGCACAAAAATGAAGTAAAAGAGCTTTTTCTGGACGAGAATGTGCGCAGTCAGGTGGACGATTTGCTTAAGTCCGTAGGTTTGGAGTTGGTTACGCATATTTATACCGACTATGTGGCGGTGAAGGTCCGCAAGGATTTAGAGCAATCCGTATTCGACAATGGAGCCGACGGGAATCAGGCAACGAATATTAATCTAAGCCGGGGTGCGATAGCACTCCTTGCTATCGTATGGGCAAAGTTGATTCTGCCAAAAAGACAAATGCAGATAGAGCGAAAGACGTTGGAAGGCGATAACCAGATGCCGCTTCTGAAAGAGCGAAAACCGATTCCTAAAGAAGACTTGAGCAGTTTGGAGGAAAGCGCCATCCGGGCTGACTTCGAGGAGAAACTAGGCGGCAAAAGTAAGTTTTCGCAATATATTTCCGAATTAAGTAGGCACGGTTTTATCCGCAGAAGAGAGGGAACTATTACAGAAGGTCCTATGCTGGACACTATCATCGACTATAGCTACCTGGCTCCCAGAATCATAAGCGGTTGTCTTGCAGACGTTGTTGCGATTGAACGAAGCGCGGGAGATAACGATGTTTCAGTTTGAGTCATTAGAACTGCTCTATTGGGACTGCTGGGAGAGGTTCAGAATACCTCTTGATGCAAGAATTATTACGATTACCGGCCCTAACGGGTCGGGTAAAACAACCCTACTTGATGCATTAAGAACCCTCCTTGCAACAAATACTTCTGAAAAAAGGAACTACAAAAAATATGCACGGCGCCCTAACAAGCCCCACTCCTGGATTATCAGTGTTGTTGCAAACAAAAGAGATGTAAAAAATCGTCCTCCGTTCTTTCCCATCATGTCGGAAAAAGTAACCTTAGCCTGTCATATCAATAGAAAAGGCGGCGACTGGCAAAGAGAATATTATATTCTTCCTGGCGCGGTATCACTTGAAGAAATTTCGAGCCATTCTTCAAATGATCAGCCCGATCCTTTTTACAAACCAAAAGGGGTAAATGAATACCGAATAGAGCTGGCCAAAGCAGGACTTTCTCATGCAATGATGACCGTTCTCGCACTCGAACAGGGATCTACTGATAAATTGTGTGAATACTCGCCCCAGGAGCTGCTGAAATTGGTTTATGCAGCATTCGGCGATAAACCTACCTTGGATAATTACGAAAAGGCTATCCAAGATCAAACAGAAGCAGAAAAAGAGCTGGAAGATCTAAGGAGTAAAGTTGCAAGGCTTTCCAGCCAATGCTCGGATTTAACAAATAGGGTGAATAATTACAGAAAATATCAAAGTCTGGCGTCAGAAGGTGCCAAGCTAAGAACGGAAATCACGACTCAGGCAGGATATGTAGATTTGTATGACAGAATTAAAGGAGCCTCTGCCAATATTCTCGGTGTCAAGAGAGAGGCCGCGCAGTTGATTGAGCGCATTCGCGGGTTGACAGAAGATGAGAAACAGGCTTCAAGTGAATATAATGACTTGAAGAGCATAATCTCCTCGTTAGAAAAGGAATTAGAAACTGTTCAGAAAGCACTGATCGAGGAAAATAGTAAGCGGTCAATTTCGGAAACCCAATTAGAGGAAATTAGAAAGTTGCGAGAAGCTTGTGTCGGCGTCGAGCCAGAGCCAGTCGACCCGTTGCATGCGAATCTAAATACACTCGGCAGCAAAAGATTTTCCATAGAACACGACATCCAAGAACTTGCTGTTGCCGTACAGGATTTAAACACTGAAAAGATGTCTCTGCTATCAAATCAGATGAGGCTCGACAAACCGATCGAATTATTTCATAGGAGGCTGACTGCAAATGGCATCGCTCATACGCTGTTATATGAAAATATTGAAGTGACTGATGAAAAATGGAGAGTTGCCGTAGAGTCCATCCTAAAGGGTTACAGATACGTAATCCTCTTAAAAGATCCCTCTGATCGCTGGAAAGCATGGGGAATGGGTGAGGAGGATGGATTTAGACATTTTATTGTAGCTGATAAAGGAAGAACTTCCATACAGCCACCTCAGAAATCTGCTCTTAGCGTGATAAGGTTATCTGAGGATGTCCCCGAATGGGTAAGGCGATTACTTGCTGATATTCAGCTAGTGGAGGGGGTTGCTGAAGGAAAGAGCCTGCCGGAGGGAGCAACGTTTGTTACGGCAAAAGGGTTTACGCGTGAAAGGCGCGGCGGAAGGAGCATCGCTGTTAGCGGTTCTGATTTTGCTTTCGGTGAAATGGGAAGAAAGAAGAGGCTTGAATCCGTCGAAAAGCAGATTGCAGAAGTAGAAGCAAGAAAGAATAACCTTAATCAACAGTTGAAGGAGCTTCTCGCATCTATAACAGAATTACAGGAAAGGATCGGCCTTCAAGAAGCACTTCAAAAATACTTGTTGAGAAAAACCGATGAAGAAACTTTTAAAGTGACTTATCGGAGCGCAATGGCGGAAATAGAAAAATCGGAAACCGATCAGGACAACTTGTCAAAAAAGAAACATGAGGTGCAGGATAAGCGAGAAGAGGTCTTAAAGAAATTAACTTCTATCACAGTAAATTTGAATAAAGAGAGAGAACAATTTAGACAGAAAAAAGATGATTTGAGCAATCAGCGTCAGGATAGATGTACTCGATATAATGAGTTGCGAAAAATTAGAAAGAGCATGCCAGAGCGCTGGAGGGCACCGGAGGCCCTTTCGAAATATCGGACGAAGTTCGATGGTATTAAAAGCGTTCAGCGGGCGATAGAGAACGTTGATGAAGAAATTGAGAAAGGTGAGTGGGAAAAAGACGAATCAATCGTAACTATCAAAGAGAAGGTGGAAAAGGACTATGACGGTGAGAAGAAAAATTTAGAGGTTAAGGAAGAGGAGCTGTCAGAAACAAAACGCGTGACCCAGGAAGCGAGAGGCGCGTACATAGAGTATTTAAGAGCGTCGCTTCGTTTTTATGAAAGGAACATTAAAGTACTGGCTGAAGTAGCGAAGGTTGACATAGAAGTGGAAAAACCGCATCTCGAAAATGATGATCGTATTCTCAGAGAGACCGGATTAGAAGTAAAATGGAATTTCGATAATAAGGGATTTACTGCAACGGATGACGGAGAAGGGTCGGGTGGACAGCAGGTGATCAAATCACTTATTCTTCTCATTGGTCTTCTTATGGCTGAGGGGGATAACGGCGGTTTTGTTTTTATCGACGAGCCTTTTGCTCATCTTGATGTCTTTAATATAGATAAAGTAGCTGAATTCCTCATGGCAACAAACACACAATATATAATCACATCACCAAATACGCATAATAAAAACGTTTATAGGCCTGCTTTTTTGACGCTCGTCACCAGAAAGAAAAGGCCAGATAGTCCTTTTGCGGAGCCACCGGGACACTTGAGAAGGATGGAAGAGCGGAATGCATGAGCATAAATGGAAGATTACTTCTAGAATAGAGCCGTGGAAGGAATCATCTGAACAAGGGCTCTTAATGGCCTATGAAGTCAAGGTAAACCGGTGTACGTGTGGAGAAGAGCGGAAGGTAAAGACTGCTCCCAAAGGCATTTGGTGGAGGGGCCTTACGAACCGTCCTGAGAAAGTTAAAACCTATCCTGAAAAATGGAGAGGAATAATAGCCGATTGCATCTTAAGCTTAGACACGAACAATAATGCAATTGTCACGACAACTGAAAGATTTGTTCGTAGCGGGCTAACATGGGCAGACGCAGATGAGTTGGCGCGGAACCTTGTTTTGGACGGCTGTGCGGAGAAGTTCGAGCGTTATCAACAAAAAGCTTCTAAAGACGTAAGGGTTATAATTCCCAAACCGATTGTTCAATCCCTTAGAATATTATTAGGACTTAATGTAAAGGAGAAGGAAGAAGAGGAGATTGAGTCTTTTTTTTATGAGTGGGAGAAGAACCAACTTCTCGATACTCCTACTGGAAATATCATATCTGAATTGGCAGAAACGTGGCGGATTAACAGGAAGCCTATTCTTTCGATTGGAGATTCTGCTGTTTTATTAAGGTCCCGACAAAGCTATAAACTCATATTGGAAACTCTAAAGGCTATCTCCTCACTAAATATAGCCGGAGAAACCATCGCATTTCGAGAACTATCTGTTAAAGTATGCGGCAATACAAAGGGACTTTTACCTGTCAAATCATATCTCAAGCGCATGCTCGGCAATCTAGAGGATTACGGCATTGCTGAGCATTCTGCCCTTATTTACTGCCGAGCCTCTATTATTGGCAAGGTTGATGAACATATTCTCGATTTATCAGCAGCTGTAGACTACATAGTTCTCACCGAGTCTACAGCTTCACGATTCACACCTTCTGAAGCTAAAATTGAATCATTTATGCTAATAGAAAACCAAACTTCCTTCGAAGCTGCTGTTTCAATTCTTCCGGCAAACATTTGTTGCGCTTTTTTGTCAGGTTATCCACCTTGCCATATTCAATCCTTTATAAAGAAGCTATTGAAATTTAAACCCGTAAGAGGAATAATCTGGTGTGACATAGATCCCGATGGCATAGAGATAGCTTTGACAGCGGGCGATTGGTTTGAGAGTGTTGGTGTCGAGTGGCAGCCTTTGGGCATGGATAAAGAAACATTTTTAAAAGCTGTAGTTACAAAGCCTCTCGATGAGAGAGATAAAAACAAGGTAAAAGCATTAAAAGGAAGAGCTGAAGCACAAGTTTTTTATGAGTTATTAGAAGAGATGGAGAAAACTGGGAAAAAAGTGGAGCAAGAGACAATATCGCCGCATATTTTACTTGCCAATGCTTAGAATGACTACTGTGTGCGTCATTTCTTGAATTCTGCTGTTGATGGTACACATGGCGACACTGCGTATGTTTTACTAAGAGAACTCTCCAATGGTAATGTTGTTATGACTGACACTCTTTTTACAATCGGCTATTCAGGCAGAACAATCGATGATTTAATCGGTCTTCTCGAACAGCACAAGATAACCGCGCTGTGCAAACGTGCGGTCCATGCCGTATAGCAGCCGCAATCCGCAGTATAATCGCGAGCCGCTCAAGAAGGCATTGAACTTGAGGGACGTTGTGTCCGAAATGGACTTTTGAAAATGGAATGCCTCGACATCTTCTGGCTCAAGGACGAATTCTGGAGTAAACGTAAGCGAGCGAATACGATAATGTTCTGACATTATGAATCGAGATTCCTGCATCTTGCTTCACAAGGGATGTCAATCCTCGAAGCCTCCGACAACCTCCCCGATCCCGATGTTATCGCCCAGGAGATTGTGGAAGACCTTGAAGCGGCATTGGAGCAGTTCAGGGAGATTGTGACTGATTTAAAATGGCCGAAACGGTAAAGCTTGATCTTGATAGAAATGGAGGAAGTGATGAAGTCAAAAAGTTCTCTCTTGATTCTAATAGTTGCTCTTAGCATCTTCTCCGGGTGTTTCACTGGACGAGAATTTCGCTATGAACGATTTACTGATCTTGATTTACATAAAGTAAAAAAATCCGAGTACGCCGGCATCTTTGGTCAACCATTCAAAATAACAGATATGTATGCCGGTGGAGACAAATATCAGATCGTCTGGTATAACGCCGGCTATCGTCCTTTTATAGGTAATCTGTCCGTAAGAAATCTATTTTTAGAATTCAAAAACGAGGAATTAAACGGGTACATGTATGTCAGTTCTTTCACCGAGGATAAAACAGTTGTGGATATTTCCAAGGTCGAAAATGTCAAGATCGGGGTTTCAACCAAAGAGGATGTGATCTCCGTATTAGGAAAACCGTACGGCAAGGTGTTTTGTCCCAGTCAACTTCCCGATTTTAAGGATAACTGTACAAAGCCAAAAGAGGTTTGGGAATGGTTTATGTTTCAACATGGATTTGCCAATAGGCTTGTTGAAAAAAAATACGTACTTGTAATGTTTGGAGAGGACGGCAAGGTCATCGATCTTAAGGCGGCAGATTTAAAAGATTAAGTTAAAGTTCTTACAAAGCTCTTAGATTTTTTTTTCACCGGGAAATGAACATCCTGTTAACAAGGAAATCTTTTTCAAGGAGGCTTATCATGGCAAAGAGACTCATAACGGCTTTCATGCTCTTCTCGTTCGTCTTTACCACGCTTTCAGCGTGCGCTGAGAAACGGCACGTTCCTCCCGGCCAGATCAAGAAACAGTTTGCGCCCGACCAGCAAAAAAAGAAGTAAGAAAGGATAATGATCATGCAATCCGCGCCGATCCGTTCATTCGAGTATAAAAACGCTTTCCGAACCTATAGGGTCAGGTCTTTTAATTTGACATTCTCCTTGTTATTTGCTAAATTCCCCTTGTGACCCGCCCCCTCCGCATAGAATACGCCGGTGCCGTCTATCACATCACCTCACGCGGCAATGAAAAGAAGGACGTTTTCAAAGACGACCAGGACCGCATCAACTTCCTGAACACGCTCCAGCACGTCAATAAACGGTATAATTGGCTCTGTCATGCCTACTGCATGATGGACAATCACTATCACCTCCTAATCGAGACACCTGACGGCAACCTCTCCCTGGGAATGCGGCAGTTGAACGGCGTATATACGCAGCTCTTTAATAAACGTCATCAAAGGACAGGTCATCTGTTCCAGGGCCGATACAAATCGATCCTCATTCAGAAAGATAGTCATCTCCTTGAAGTATGCCGGTACGTGGTGTTAAATCCAGTTCGGGCGAACATGGTTGAACGTCCGGAAGCCTGGAAATGGTCCAGCTATCGCGCTACGGCAGGACGGGAATCACCGGCACCATGCCTGACCACGGATTGGGTTCTGGGACAATTCAGCCGAAAGAGGGCCAAGGCCGAGCAGGAATACCGGCAATTCGTCAAATGGGGGATCGGCAAGGAGACTATCTGGAGAGAGGTAAAGGGACAGTCTATTCTGGGTGAAGACGATTTTGTGGAGGGGCTCATCTCCCATATCAAAAAACATCAGGACATTCCTGAAATACCCAAGAGTCATCGGTATGTGAACAGACCGGCCCTCGATAAAATATTTCAGAAAAATGTGATCCAGGACAAGAGAAAACGAGATAAGAAGATCATTGATGCCGTGCAGAAATATGGTTATACTCAGCAGCAGATAGCCGCTCATCTGAATATGCATTATTCAACGATCAGCAATCTGGTGCGAGGGAAGGCGTGACGCCAAAATAAAAGACCTGACACTCAGATGACCCGGAATGATTAAAATCAGTTCGGAGCTTTCCGATTGCGAAGGCTGTATCGTCTGGTGTCGGCCCTGAAGATGCATTAGCGATGCCGCTACCGAAATGGACTTTGATCGGGATGGATACGCAGCACTATGAATCCTCGCCTACCAGGAAAGGACCGCCGCCATGTCCCTTGAATTCTGGCTCCTCTACGCAGTCACCGTGTTCCTCGCTTCGATCAGTCCCGGTCCCAGCATGCTGCTTGCGCTGACGCACGGCATGAAGTACGGGGCGCGGCGGACGATGGCGACGGCGGCGGGCAACGTCGTCGCCTCGCTGCTCCAGGCGGCCGTGTCCATCGCGGGACTGGGAGCGGTCCTGACCGTGTCGGAAGGCGTGTTCGCGGTCGTCCGGTGGCTGGGGGCGGGGTACCTCGTCTACCTCGGCATCGTCACGTGGCGGTCTTCCTCGCTCATGCAGACCGGCGAGGATGGCGGCGCACCCGGTCCCGTACTGACGCTGAGCACCATGTTCATCCGGTCGTTCCTCGTTGCGGCGGGGAACCCGAAGGCGATCATCTTCTTTACCGCGCTCTTCCCCCAGATCGTCGGCAGCGGCGTGGGCGGTTTTCCGAG
>Ga0210377_10004320_pt1 | contig 12001 bp, 9 predicted proteins | sample PLM4_65_b1redo_FD_155480 | JGI IMG/M metagenome (GOLD analysis project Ga0210377, IMG submission 155480) | Groundwater sediment microbial communities from an aquifer in East River, Colorado, USA - PLM4_65_b1 redo | ecosystem: Environmental > Terrestrial > Soil > Riparian zone | place: USA: East... | reverse complement strand
CGGCTTTGTAGTCGGCGACATTATTGCTAATAAGATCGCGCCAGATTGGATTGACGACCCGGCAGACGGATCAGAACAAGATCGTATTGAGTCTGAAGACGGGGTCAATGACTATCCGCCACGAGATAAGGAGAGATTTATTGTGAAAAGTCCGCGCCGCAACAAAGATAGAGTAATTGCTCCCGTTCGAAATTACGGCATATATTCTGGCCTGCCTGTGCCGCCAGATCTTGCTGTGCTCGCGGCAAAATATAGGGGGGAGGAACTTCCTGTCGAAGAAAGTAAACTGATCGAGGAGATCGAGTATGAGGCTATTGAAGAAGAAGCCTTGCACGGGGTAAATGATCCGGCGATCATATCTTTCGAAGAGTATCTGAATAGTGAAATGGGTTTCTCCAAGACTACCGTTCATTATTATTCTGAAGACGATGTTCTCACAGACGATCAAGATAATCCTGTGGCCAATCCGGAAAAATTCCTTGGCCCGGATGCTCTTGTATCATTTGGGGAATTGTCCGAAGACGAGGATGTTGTGTATATTCGGAACACAGAAAAGAAATCCGAGTATGAGGTTGTTCGTCTGAACAAAGCTTATGGACCCACGGAAGACGCACCCGTGAGGAGAGGTCGGAGATCGGAGAGGGAGGGCGATGAAGACTCTTGAAAAAGAATATTTCAAATGGCTCTATGATCTGACAGCTGGTCGTGGTAAGCGTTACAAAAAACTCTGCGATCAGCTGCACGAAAAGCCTTTCCGATGGTTTGTCCCGAACGACGATAATCGAGCGGCCGATGGCGTGTTTCTAAGGGAGAGATTCATTGAGGAGATGGGCCTGGACGATAGTCATCTTGAGGTGGAATCTCTAATGAAAAGAAAGTGTACTGTCTTTGAAATGCTTGTCGCCTTGGCACGAAGACTCGACGATACCATGTACGATCCCGACCGGCCGGACCGCAACAACAATGCCCTTTCAAGGTGGTTTTTGGAACTTTTGAAGAACCTAAAATTGGACAGATTCTACGATAATTTGACTCCGGATTGGCGATTTGGACCGATGGATGAAGCCGAAGTTGACGAGATTTTAGAGATTTTGCTAGAGCGTTCGTACGACTTCTATGGCAACGGGAGCCTCTTCCCCCTCAAGGGAAGCACCCCAAAAGACCTCGCCAAGGTCGAAATCTGGTACCAAATGATGTACTATTTGGCCGAAAACTACACCTAGTGAGGGGGACTAGGCGTCAGTTTGGCGTCGAAACCGAAGAAAACAAACGGGGTTGATTTGGTGCCAAATCCGTTTTTCTTTTTAAGGAACAGTTTCGACCCCTAAATAATTTTAGGCTTGGGGGTGCTTTTGTAGAGTAAGTTAGCTAAACGGGGCGATTTTGGTGTCAAATGTCATAACTTCCCATACTTCTCTGTGTGAAAAAAAATATTAAATATATACTCCCCAGAGAGTTTATGGCACAAAAAATTAAAAATAGCGCCGCCCCACAAAAATAGGGTTGAAAGGAGAAAATATGGACTTTTTCACAATTAAGACAAAGTCGATCAAAAGTGGAACAATCGAGGTTTATCCCGATTTTGATGTTGGCCGCTCACGAGACTTAATGATCCGAGGGAAGAGCTTTTATGCGGTTTGGGATGAAAATAAGCATTTATGGTCTACAGACGAATATGACGTCCAAAGACTTGTGGATAAGGAACTGACAAGCTATGGAGAGAAAATTGCTTCGACCGGGAAAGACGTTGTTGTAAGAACACTTAAAAACTTTTCTTCCAATAGCTGGAATCAGTTTAAGCTATATTTGGCACGTCTCTCTGACAATGCTTATGAACTAGATACGAAACTAACCTTTGCTAATGAAGAAGTTACAAGAAGCGACCACATTAGTAAACGACTACCATATCCTTTGGAAAAAGGTCCTATAGTTTCTTGGGATAAACTCATAACAACTTTATATGAGGAGTCAGAAAGACAAAAAATAGAGTGGGCTATTGGAGCAATTATTGCTGGAGACGCTAAAGATATTCAGAAGTTTTTGGTTTTATATGGTTCTGCTGGGGAAGGTAAATCCACAATATTAAACATTATTCAAAAACTTTTCGTTGGATATTATACAACATTCGAATCCAAAGCCCTCGTGTCAAATAGCAATTCTTTTGCTACTGAGTCATTTAAAGGAAATCCTCTTGTTGCTATAGAACACGACGGAGATCTTTCAAGAATTGAAGACAATACAAAACTAAATTCTATTGTTGCTCATGAAGAGATGACTCGTAATGAGAAATACAAACCCGGATATTCAGCCAAGTCTAATTGCTTTATATTTATTGGAACAAACAAACCTGTTAAAATTACTGATGGGAAATCGGGAATCATTCGAAGGTTAATTACTGTTAAAACATCAGGTAGCAAACTTCCCATAAAAGAATACGATGCTGTAATGTCTCAGATTGATTTTGAACTTGGTGCTATTGCTCAGCACTGCTTAGAAGTTTACAGATATCTTGGTAAAAACTTCTATGATCAATATCGTCCATTAGACATGATGTATCAAACAGACATATTCTTTAATTTTGTTGAAGAGAATTTTTTTATATTTTCTCAACAAGATGCTGTAAGTCTTAAGCAAGCATACGAAATGTACAAAACATATTGTGAGGACTCATTAGTTGAGTTTAAATTACCCCGATATAAGTTTCGTGAAGAACTTAAGAATTATTTTAAAGAATTTGTCAATAGAATTAAAGTGGATGGCAAAAATCAAAGAAGTATCTATTATGGGTTTATTAAAGAGAAGTTTCTCTCAACACTAACACCTAAAGACGAAGAGATACCCTTTTCTTTAATTCTCGATTCAGAAGTATCTATGTTTGATAAAGTAGCTGAAGAATATCCAGCACAATATGCTTCGGCTTTCGAACTAACCCCGGTTAAGAGATGGATAAATGTTGACACAAAACTTTTTGATCTAGATACTAGTTTGCTACATTATGTCAAACTTCCTATTAATCATATTGTGATAGACTTTGATTTAAAGGATGAGAAAGGAGAGAAATCCGCCGAACGAAATCTTGAGGCAGCTAACAAATGGCCAGCAACTTATGCTGAATATAGCAAAAGTCACAAAGGTATTCATCTTCATTATATTTATGATGGAGATCCTGAACAACTTACTCGTGTATATTCTGAAGGAATAGAAGTAAAAGTATTTGTCGGGGATTCCTCCTTAAGAAGAATGCTATCCAAATGCAACAATGTTCCTATAGCTCATCTAAATAGCGGATTGCCTTTGAAAGGAAAAAAAATGATTGATACCAAAACTGTTGCTAGTGAAAGAGGTCTTCGTGATCTAGTTGTTAGAAACTTAAACAAAGAAATACATCCAGGAACAAAACCGAGCATTGATTTCATTCATAAGATTCTAGAAGATGCTTATGAGTCTGGAATGAAATATGATCTTACACAACTAAGATCGAGAGTATTGGCCTTCGCTAATAATAGTTCTCATCAAGCAGAATATTGTGTTAAGTTGGTAGGACAAATGAGGTTTCAATCTGAAGACGAAAAAGATCCAACTAATACTGAAGGTCAATATGCTAGCGATGAGTTAGTTTTCTTTGATACCGAAGTGTTTCCAAACTTGTTTGTTGTTTGTTGGAAATATGCAGGCCAAGATAATCCTTGCGTTAGAATGATTAACCCAACTGGAGAAGAATTAGAGGGACTAATGGCCACGAAGCTTGTTGGCTTTAATTGCCGCAAATATGACAATCATATTCTCTATGCAAGATACTCTGGGTACGACCTAACTCAATTATATGAACTTAGTAAAAAGTTACTTGCCAATAGCCCCAATGCCACGTTTGGGGAAGCATACAAGATATCCTATGCGGATATTTATGAGTTCTCGTCGAAGAAACAGAGCCTAAAAAAGTTTCAAATTGATTTGGGCATTCGGCATAAAGAGCTTGGTCTTCCCTGGGACGAACCCGTTCCTGAAGATAAATGGCACTTGGTGGCAGAATATTGCGATAATGACGTTATTTCCGAGGAGGCTGTGTTCGAGGATAGAAAGCAAGACTTCGTTGCTCGTCAAATTCTAGCTGAGTTAAGTGGCTTGTCCATCAACGACAAGGTTCAAAATCATACAGCTAAGATCTTATTTGGAAAGGATCGTAATCAGAAAGAAAAGTTTGTTTATACTGACCTTTCTATACTCTTTCCTGGATATACATTTTCTGAAGGTAAAAGTTTCTATCGAGACGAGGACCCCAAAGAAGGTGGATATGTGTATGCGGAGCCTGGCATTTATGAGAACGTTGCTCTATTAGATATTGCTTCTATGCACCCGGCATCTCTTTTGGCCCTAAATCTATTCGGTGATGAATATACTGAGAGATATAAAGAGCTTTTGAATGCAAGATTGTTCATAAAGCACAAAGATTATGCCTCGGCCAAGCAGCTGCTAGGTGGCAAGATTAGCAAATATCTAAACGATCCAGGACAAGCTGATTCGTTGTCGTACGCTTTAAAGCTTGCCCTCAATATTGTTTATGGGGAGACAGCAGCACATCACGATACTCTTTTCAGAGACAGTAGGAATGTAGATAATATCGTTGCTAAGCGTGGAGCTTTGTTTATGATTGATCTTAAGCATGCTGTTCAAGAAAAAGGATTTCAAGTTGCTCACATTAAAACCGATTCTATAAAGATACCAAATGCAACTATTGAAATTATTGACTTTGTGTTTGAGTTCGGAAAGAAGTATGGTTATACTTTCGAACACGAGGCAACGTTTTCTAAGTTTTGCTTGGTAAACAATGCTGTTTACATAGCCAAATATAGAGACGATGGTCCCGATAAAGATGGAGAATGGGTGGCTGTTGGTGCAGAGTTTGCGCAACCATTCATATTCAAGACTTTGTTCTCTAAAGAGAAGATTGTCTTCGAGGATCTTTGTGAAACCAAATCAGTTACTAATCCATCAGCAATATATCTTGACATGAATGAGGGGCTAAATGATGTCTCTGCTTATGAGAAAGAATTAACTGGGAGAATGAAAATCGAGGAAGGAGATACGAAAAAACGAAAAAGTAAGTTTGGCGATTTAAGCGATCAAGAGCTTATCAAACTTATTAGTAAAGGGCACAACTATCAATTTGTTGGCCGAGTTGGCTCTTTCTGTCCCGTTGAATCTAGAACTGGTGGCGGCTTAATGATGCGAGAAAAAGAAGGAAGCTATTATGCTGTTACCGGTACAAAGGGATATCGATGGTTAGAAGCAGAAGTTATAAAAGAATTAGGCATAAGTGATCAAATAGATATGTCCTATTATGATGCTCTTATTTCTGAAGCAGAAGACCATATATCGAAATTCGGAGACTTTGACAACTTCGTTTATTAAAACAACATTAAGGAGCGTAAATGATACCAGAATACAAAGTAACTCAAAAAGACTCTGTTCTACAAATCTTTTCTCGAAAAGGGTTTAGAGCATTGATAACATCTGATGTTCACTTTGATAGCGCCATGTGCAACAGAAAACAGTTTTTTGAAGACATGCGATATGCTATGGACACAAATGCAAAAATCTTAATCTTAGGGGATTTCTTTGATGCTATGAATGGTCGATTCGATCCTAGAAGGGATATGAGTAGACTAAGACCAGAATATCGAAGAGAAGACTATTATGATTACATAATGAAAGATGCCGCCAAACAGCTCAAACCCTTTGCCAGGAATATTGTTTTACTAACTCCCGGTAATCATGAATTATCTGTATTGAAGAATGCCAATACTGATCTAATAGGCAGATTGAAGGATAAACTCAGCACATCAAAGCATACTGTGCACACAGCTGGATATGGTGGAATTATATTAGTAAATGATGGAACAAGAACAATCCCTGTAAAATTCTTTCATGGATCTGGTGGTGAAGCCCCCGTTACAAGAGGGGCCATTCAATCGAATAGGCAAGCTGTGTTTCTTCCAGATTTTGAAATAATTCTAAATGGTCATAGCCATCATATGTATTGGATACCGATTGTTAGAGAAAGAGTAACTTTGAAAGGAGAACATTATTTTGATATTCAACATCATATCAGAACTCCAGGCTATTTAATGAGTTATGGAGATGGCTCATCGGGTTGGGAAGTAACGAGAGGAGGTGTTCCTAAACCTGTTGGGTCTTTTATCTTGGACATAAATGACGGAATTGTTTTACCAATGCCTCTCATTCATGCTCCAAAACCACTTAGTCCCATTATAGACATTTATGATGGGGTCGTATTTCCTCAAGAATAACAAACAAGGAGAACCACACAATGGCAAGTAAAAGCAAGAAAGCGCAAGTACAACTGGAATCAAAGATGCAAACTATTGCTATCGAAAATGCAAAAATTGGTTTTCGAAATTTCAGTGGAAAAGAAGGAAAGTTTAATGCGGCTGGTCGAAGAAACTTTTGTATATTCTTAGATCCGAATGTCGCTGTAAATCTTTCCGATCTTGGTTGGAATATTCGTTGGCTTGAGCCTCGAAATACTGATGACGAAAAGCAAGCATATATTCAGGTGGCTGTCAGCTATAAGAATATCCCGCCCAAGATTATGGTTATTACCTCCCAGAACAAATCAATTTTGGAAGAATCTACTGTCCATATTTTGGATTGGGCAGAAATAGATAACGTTGATCTTATTCTTCGTCCCTACAATTGGGAAGTTAACGGCAAGGTCGGCGTGAAGGCTTATCTGAAAACTATGTATATTACATTAGTTGAAGATGAGTTTGCGAAAAAATATGTAGCTGTTCCCGATGCCGCGATCTCTTCTGTTGAAGAAGAAGAAGTTGATTAATCTTTTCGATTATCAGAAGAAAGCAGTTACACAACTAAGAACCGGCTCTATCCTTTGGGGTGGGGTCGGTTCTGGTAAGACTTTAACGTCTTTAGTATACTACTATACTGTTGAATGCGGCGGATCGATATTCAAAGAGATAACCCCAATGGAAAGACCAAAAGATCTTTATGTGATAACCACAGCAAAGAAAAGAGATTCTCTGGATTGGAACGCAGAGGCAGCCTTTCTTGGCGTTTCAAAAGATAGAGAGTGTAGTGTTGGTGGTGTCAAACTAACTGTCGATTCTTGGAATAACATTAGCAAATACAAAGACGTTAGTGGTGCTTTCTTCATATTCGACGAACAAAAGGTTGTTGGATCTGGTGCTTGGGTTAAGTCTTTTCTCAAGATAATAAAGTCTAATAATTGGATTTTATTAACAGCTACACCTGGAGATACTTGGATGGATTATATTCCTGTATTCGTCGCTAATGGGTTTTACAAAAATAGAACTCAATTTATAAGGAGCCACGTAGTATACAACACTTTTACCAAATATCCAAAAGTAGATCGATATGTAGAAATAGGAAAACTAATTCGACTGAAAAACCAAATCCTTGTACCTATGGAATACAAAAAGAAAACAGTAATCAACAATATTGATTTGGTTGTTTCCTACAATCAGAAAAAGTTTGATAGAGTCTTTGTTGACAGGTGGAATCCTTATAAAAACAGACCAGTGAAAGAAATAGGAGAGGCTTGTCATGTGATGAGACAAGTGGTGAATAGCGAACCGAGTAGATTTGAAGCTATTGTAGAACTTGTTGAAAAGCATCGTAAACTAATCATATTCTACAACTTCGACTATGAATTGGATATTCTAAGAAGATTGAACGATGTTTTGGATATTCCAGTATCAGAGTATAACGGTCATGTTCATGAGGATATTCCGCAAGGAGAGAGTTGGATCTATTTGGTCCAATATATTGCAGGAGCAGAAGCATGGAATTGCATTGAAACCAATACGGTTGTTTTCTATTCTCTCAATTATTCTTACAAAATAACCACTCAAGCAGCTGGAAGGATTGACAGGATAAATACCCCATTTTTGAATCTTTATTACTATTACTTACTGTCTGATTCTTCTATCGATCGGGCGATTCAAAAAGCCCTAAAAAGTAAGCGAAATTTCAATGAAATGAAATTCCTCAAAAATCCACCAATATAGGCGTAAATTCAGTCTCGCGGCTGGAACATATGCTATAATGGAAGAAGAGTCGTCATTTGACTTAGTAGGTCTAGAGCGTATCCCGCCCTCGCCCGAATAGTTATGACGACTCTTCGTTTGTTTTTGCCCACAAGGAGGGGCGCCATGACTAGAGAAAGCGAATTTGAAACCACACTCATCAAGAGATTGATGCGATCATATCCAGGGGCGATTATCCTTAAAAATGATGCTAATCGTTTACAGGGTTTTCCTGACAGATTAATACTTTTTGAAAACACGTGGGCTGCCTTTGAGGTAAAGGCATCTGAATATGCTCATCGTCAACCAAATCAAGGTTATTATATTGATCTTCTAAACAAGATGTCTTATGCTAGCTTTGTCTATCCTGAAAACAAGGAGGACTTTCTAAATGAACTTCAACAGACATTCGGATTTAGTAGGTCAACACGCCTTTTTAAGCGCTAGTAAGTATCATTGGGTCAACTATGATGTAGACAAACTTGTATACTCGTTTTCAAGACATCTAGCCACACAAAAAGGAATCGAATTACACGATCTTGCTTGTCGTTGTATAGAACTTAAGGTAAAATTACCCAAATCAAAGCGGTCTCTTAATACCTATGTTAATGATGCAATAGGATTCAGAATGCATCCAGAGCAACCTCTTTTCTATTCTGTAAATGCCTTTGGCACAGCAGACACTATATGTTTTAGAGATGATGTTTTAAGAATCCACGATCTTAAGACAGGCGTCACCTCAGTGTCAATGCAACAACTTGAGATCTATTCTGCTTTGTTTTGTTTGGAATATGATGTAGATCCCAAAGACATTAAAATCGAATTAAGAATTTATCAACTAGACGAAATGGTTATTCAACATCCAGAACCAAAAGATATTCGTCAGATTATGGAGAAAATTGTTCTATTTGATAAACAGATAGAAAAACTCAAAACAGAAATGGAGGATTGAACCATGTCTTTCTTTAAACATTATGGTACTCCTCGTCGTTCCGGAAGATATCCTTGGGGGTCTGGAAACGATAGTGAACAAAGAAACAAAAGTTTTTTGGGTTATGTCGATGCTCTTAAGAGGGAAGGTCTTTCGGAAGTTGATATAGCTAGTGGATTAGGCATGACAACTTCTCAATTAAGAAATCAAAAAGCTATTCAAAAAGCTAAAGAAAGAACCGAACTTGCTGGAGAAGCTCTCAAACTTAAAGAAAAAGGTATGTCTAATGTCGCTATTGGAAAAAGGATGGCCATTAACGAATCCTCCGTAAGAGCATTGTTGGATCCTGTTCTTCAGAATCGATCAGATATAGCTACTTCAACAGCAAGTATGCTTAGATATGCCGTCGACAAAAAGGGAGTTATTGATATTGGTGTTGGTGTAGAAAGCCACATTGGGATAAGCAGAACAAAACTTAATGTGTCTGTCGCCTTGTTAGAAGAAGAAGGTTATAAGGTTCATTACGTTAAGACAGAACAGTTAGGTACAGGCAAATTTACAACAATCAAAGTTCTTGCCCCTCCAGGCAAAACGTATTCAGAAATATATAAGAACCGAGATCAAATTAAAATGATTACAGACTATTCAGAAGATAGCGGTAGATCATTTCTTGGTTTAGAGCCAATTAAAAGTGTTTCAAGAAATCGAGTATTGGTTCGATACGCTGAAGATGGTGGTGCAGATAAAGATGGCACCATTGAACTAAGAAGAAATGTAGATGACATAGCTTTAGGTAATTCTAAATATGCTCAAGTTCGTATTGGTGTTGGCGACCAACACTATATGAAGGGCATGGCTATGTATACTGATAATCTTCCAAATGGTGTGGATATTATCTATAACACTAATAAGTCAAAAGAAGTTGCTAATGATGATGTTGTTTTCAAAAAGACAAAAGACGATCAAGACAATCCTTTTGGAACGACAGTTAGGCAAAAGCATTATGTCGACTCATCAGGCAAGAAACAATTATCATCTTTGAATATCGTCAACGAAGAAGGTAATTGGGGAGAATGGTCTAAAAGTATATCTTCCCAGGTTTTATCAAAACAATCCCCCGCCTTAGCTAAGAAGCAATTAGACTTAGCAAGGAATCTTAAAGTTGAAGAGTTTGATGAACTAGCATCTTTAACAAATCCTGTTGTCAAGAAAAGATTATTAGAATCCTTCGCTGATGATGCTGATTCTTCTGCTGTTCACCTCAAAGCTGCCGCCCTACCAAGACAAGCATCCCATGTTATTCTTCCCATTCCATCAATGAAAGAAAATGAGATTTATGCTCCTAACTTTCTTAATGGTGAGGCCGTTGTTCTTATTCGGCATCCTCATGGTGGAACATTTGAGATTCCTCAACTAAGAGTAAATAACAAAAACCCAGACGCAAACAGTGTCATTAAGAATGCAAGAGACGCAGTAGGTATACATCCCAATGTTGCTAAGAAATTATCTGGTGCAGATTTCGATGGAGATACTGTTTTAGTAATTCCAAATAAAGATGGGTTAATTAAAACTTCTCCATCATTAAAAGCTTTAAAGGATTTCGATCCGAGAGAAGCTTACCCTGCATATGAGGGAATGCCAAAGATGAGTGGCAGAAGTAAACAAATGCAAATGGGCGATGTCTCGAATCTTATTACAGACATGACAATTAAAGGGGCAGACTCCAATGAGGTAGCTCGAGCAGTTAAGCATTCGATGGTTGTTATTGATGCTGAAAAGCATACTCTGAACTATAAGCAATCAGCTATAGATCATAACATAGCTGACTTGAAAAAGAAGTATCAAGGTGGAGAAAGAGCCGGAGCATCAACGTTGGTTTCTAAAGCAGCATCAGAGATTCGAGTTCCTAGAAGGAAAGAACAATTTAAAGTTGATCCTAAAACAGGAAAGAAAGTCTTTCAAGAAACAGGTGAGACTTTTGTTAACGCAAAAGGAAAACTTGTTAGAAAAACAACAACATCTACTAGGATGGCCGAAACAGATGACGCATTTAAACTTTCTTCAGGAACAAAGATGGAAGCAATCTATGCTGCGTATGCTAATCAAATGAAGACGATAGCAAACAAAGCCCGTAAGTTAGCCTCTGAAACTAAACCTCTTGTTTACTCCCCCACTGCTAAGGAGACATATAGGGATGAAGTTGCTTCTTTAAAATCGAAGCTCAATATCGCATACAAAAACAAACCCCATGAAAGACAAGCCCAGCTCTTAGCCAACAAGATAGTTTCAACTAAGAAGCAAGCTAATCCAGACATGGATGCTAGCGATCTAAAGAAGATTAAGGGGCAGGCCCTTGAAGAGGCCCGTATTCGAACCGGTGCTAAGAAGCAAAAGATTATTATTACTGATAAGGAATGGGAAGCTATTCAACTTGGTGCAGTAAGTAATAATAACTTAACTCAGATCTTACTGAACACAGATTTGGATGGTGTTAAAGTAAGAGCAACACCACGCACCTCTCGTAACATAACAACAAGTAAGTTAGCTAGAGCTAAATCAATGGTTGCTGCTGGCTATACGAGAGCAGAGATTGCTAGTGCATTAGGTGTATCAACTAACACCCTACAAGAAGCACTTGACTAATTAAAGAAAGGAGATGATTCTATGGGCAATCTATTTATGTTAACAACGTTAGACAACCCTTTCAATCCTTTCTTACAGTTTGATGAGTGGTATTCTTATGACGTATCTAAAGGATACAACACTTGTGCATACCTAGCAAGGATAGTTAAATCATCTGATGAATTAAGTGAATCAGACGAAGCCTTTGCTATCGATCAAGCAATGAATGAGATTGTTAATTTAAATCTTCTTGGTAACTATATCAAAGTCAGAGAAGACTATATACCAAGGATGGTTCTCATCAATGAATGAGAAAAGGGTAGTAGGGGGGGGTCTCGCAAAGATTACCCCCCCTATTGATCGC
>Ga0210377_10004319_pt1 | contig 12002 bp, 9 predicted proteins | sample PLM4_65_b1redo_FD_155480 | JGI IMG/M metagenome (GOLD analysis project Ga0210377, IMG submission 155480) | Groundwater sediment microbial communities from an aquifer in East River, Colorado, USA - PLM4_65_b1 redo | ecosystem: Environmental > Terrestrial > Soil > Riparian zone | place: USA: East... | reverse complement strand
GATTTTAAGCTATCCGCGGCGGCTTGGCAAATAGCGGCAAGGGTGTTGGCGTGAGTAAGGGCGGTTCGCGAACCGCCCCTACAATTGTCAAAAACCTACCGCCTATTTTTTATCCGATGCTTCCCAACTCCAACCTCCCGCCCCAGCGGTGTTTCAGCACTTCTTTGAGCGCGCGCGATTCCGGGCGGCTAAGACGCGGGTCGGTTTCGAGCCAAGCCAGCGCCTCCTCGCGCGCCTCCAATAAAAGACTCGAGTCGCGCAAAAGACTCGCCAGACGAAAGTCCGCCAGACCGGACTGGCGCGTGCCGAGCAGCTCGCCCGGCCCGCGGAGCCTGAGATCGGCCTCCGCGATTTTGAACCCGTCGTGCTCTTTTTCCATCACGCGCAGCCGCGCGAGAGCCTCCGAGCCGTTTGGACCGTAATAAACCAACAGGCATTGCGAGCGGTGCTTTCCCCTGCCGACTCTCCCGCGGAGCTGATGCAACTGCGACAGGCCGAAGCGCTCGGCGTGCTCCACCACCATCACGGTCGCGTTCGGCACGTCGATGCCGACCTCGATCACGGTCGTCGCGACGAGAATCTCTACCGCGCCGTCTTTGAACCGGCGCATGATCGCTTCTTTATCGGCGCCGGACATCCGCCCGTGCACCAGGCCCACGCGAAAATCTTTGAATACATTTTGCGCTAACTCCTCGGCCATTCCCGTGGCGTCGCGCACGTCCAGCTTGTCGGACGCTTCCACCAACGGATAAACGATGTACGCCTGGCGGCCCTGCCGTATCTCGGCGCGCAGCAGCTCGTAAATTTTGGCGCGCTGGGACTCCCGCACAAGCCGCGTCTCGACGGGCGTTCGCCCCGGAGGCATTTCATTGAGCGAGGAGATTTCCAGATCGCCGTAGAGCACCATCGCGAGGCTGCGTGGAATCGGCGTCGCGCTCATCAGAAGAATATCCGGCTGTGGTTCGACTGAGCTCACCACCCTGAGCTTGTCGATGGGTGGTTCGGTTGAGCCAGCCGCGCCGCGGCAGGCCGACAGCCGCTGCAGCGCCATGCGCTGCAGGACTCCGAAGCGGTGCTGCTCGTCGATGATGCCGAGGCCCATGCGCGGTACTTCGATTCCTTCCTGAATGAGCGCGTGGGTGCCGACGACGAAACCGATCTCGCCGTTTTTGATTCGCTCCGCGATCGCGGCCCTCGCTTTGGCCGCTAGCGAGCCGGTGAGCAGCGCGGCTTCCACGCCGAGTGTCGCGGCAAAGTCTTTTAAATTGCGGTAGTGCTGCTCGGCCAACAGCTCGGTCGGCGCCATCCAGAGCGCCTGGAAGCCGTTCTCGATCGCGCGCAGCGCCGCGAACCAGCCGACGATGGTCTTGCCCGAGCCGACGTCGCCTTGCAATAGACGCTGCATCGGCCGCGGCGCAGCCATGTCGAGCGAGATTTCCTGGAGCACTTTTTCCTGCGCTTTGGTCAATGCAAATGGAAGCAGCTCCCACATTTTTCGCGTCAGCGATTTTTTCTCCCGGCCGAAAGCGATCCCATCATGGGCGATGCGCTGTTTGCGCCTGAGCGCAAGTCCCAACTGAAGATAGAAGAACTCGTCGAAGATAATCGCGCGGTGGGCCGCGGAGGTGAACCGGTTGAGCGCGGCAAGATCACAGGTCTTCTCCGGCAAGTGCACTTCGTAGAGCGCGCGCGCAAGATCGAGCAAATTTCTTTTCTCGACCAGAGCGGCGGGTAAAAATCCGGGGAGATATCCGGCGTATTGCTCCAGCGCCTGCGCGATCCACTTGCGCATGCTCCGGAGCGTAATTCCGCCGGGGCGCAAATAGACCGGCAGAATCCGCTCGTTGTCTTCCTGCTCTTCCGGGTCGATCGCTTCGAATTCGGGATGGACGATCCGCTTTTGCCCTCCGATGCCCATTTCCACCTTGCCGTGAATGAGGAGCCGCAGGCCCTTTTGCAGGCTCTGCGCCATAAACGGCGGGACGCGGTACCACACCAGACCGAGCTGTCCGGTTTCGTCGGCGAGCGTTCCCGTGAGAATGCGCGTTCTCTTGTTCGGGACGTAGCGCTGATTCACCGCGACGAGCGTGCCGATAAAAGTTTGCTCTTTTCCGACGGTCGCCAGGCGAATTTTGCCGATCTGCCGGCGGTCTTCGTAGCGAAACGGGAGATGATAGAGAAGATCCTCGATGGTCTTGAGTCCCAGCCCTTCGAGCTGCGCCGCGCGCGTCGGGCCGATTCCTTTTAGAAATTGGAGGGGAGTTCGTAGAGCGCGAAAGCAGTCGTTGGGGGATGGAGTCGAAGATTTGCGATTCGAGGATGACGCGGGAATACGGAAGGACGAGGGCTCCTCCTTCATGATGTGCCGCCGTTGGGCGCGAGATATTCCTGCAACGGCCGGACGTCGAACTCCCGCTCCTTGAGCAAGTCGATTCCTTCTGCCGCTGCATCGGCGCCGGCGATGGTGGTGAAATAGGGAACTTGATAATCGACGGCGTTGCGCCGCAGATGAAACGAGTCCGCGTGCGAGTGTGCGTCCCTCGGCGTGTTGATCACCATCGCGATCTCGCCATTCTTGATCGCCTCGGCGATGTTCGGGCTGCCCTCCTGGACTTTTTTGACGATCTCCACGGCGATTCCATGCTGCTTGAAGTAGGCCGCGGTCCCGCGGGTGGCGACGATGTGGAACCCCAACCCCTGGAGTTTCTGAGCGATCGGCGCAACCGGCTCTTTGTCTTCATCGCGGACGCTGATAAAAACTTTGCCCTTGCGCGGCAGGCGCGTGCCGGCGCCGAGCTGCGCCTTGGCATAGGCTACGCCGAACGTAGTATCGATCCCCATCACTTCTCCGGTGGATTTCATCTCCGGTCCGAGGATCGTATCGACACCGGGAAATTTATTGAACGGAAAAACCGATTCCTTCACGGACACGTGGCGCGGCAGGACCTCCGTCGTCAGGCCGAGCTCGCCGAGCTTTTTTCCGACCATGATACGGGCGGCGAATTTCGCCAGCGGCACCCCCGTCGCTTTGCTGACGAATGGAACGGTCCGCGAAGCGCGTGGGTTGACCTCGAGGACGTAGATGTCTTTTCCCTTGACGGCGAACTGCACGTTCATCAAGCCGCGGACGTTGAGCGCCAGCGCGAGCGCGGAGGTCTGCCGGCGGATCTCCTGCTGGATATCGGTTGAAATGGACTTCGGTGGCAGGCTGCACGCGCTGTCGCCGGAGTGGACGCCGGCCCGCTCGATATGCTCCATGATGCCGCCGATTACGACGCGCTCGCCGTCCGCCAGCGCGTCCACATCGAGCTCGATCGCGTCGTCCAAAAACTTGTCGATCAAAACCGGGTGCTCGGGAGAAGCCGCGACCGCGTGCGTGATGTAGCGTTGGAGGGTGTCTTGGTCATAGACGATCTCCATCGCGCGCCCTCCGAGAACGTAGGAAGGACGGACCAGGATCGGATAACCGAGGAGCGCGGCGATCTGCAGCGCGTCCTCGTAGGACCTGGCCGCGCCGCTCTGCGGCTGCTTGAGTTCCAAGCGGTTGAGCAGCTCGCGGAAGCGCTCGCGATCCTCAGCCAGATCGATGTTGTCCGGCGAGGTACCGATGATTTTGACGCCCGCGCGTTCCAGAGCCAAGGCCAGCTTCAACGGAGTCTGGCCGCCGAACTGGACGATGACCCCGTCGGGATTTTCCCGCTCCACGATGTTGAGCACGTCTTCGAGAGTCAGCGGCTCGAAGTAGAGCTTGTCGGAGGTGTCGTAATCGGTGCTGACTGTCTCGGGATTGCAGTTGACCATGATGGTCTCGAAGCCGTCCTCCTTGAGAGCGAACGCCGCGTGGACGCAGCAGTAGTCGAACTCGATTCCCTGCCCGATGCGATTGGGCCCGCCGCCGAGGATCATGATCTTTTTTCTCGGCGTGCGGTTCGATTCGTCTTCTCCTTCATAGGTGGAGTAAAGGTACGGCGTATAAGCCGCAAACTCCGCGCCGCAGGTATCGACGGCGCGAAACACTGCGCGCACGCCTGCCCCGGTCCTCTGCGCGCGGATCTCTTCTTCGGTCTTCCATAGGAGTTTTCCGAGACGCCGGTCCGAGAAACCCATCGGTTTCACCTTGCGGAAGAAATCGGCCGTCAACGCGCCGGCGACGCCGCGCGCCGCTTTGATTTCTTCCTCGGCGGCGATGATCTGCCTGAGCTGGTCGAGAAACCAGGGATCGATTTTACTGAGGCCGTAAATTTCGTCGATCGACATTCCGAGCCTGAGCGCGTCGCCCACGTGCCACAGCCGCTCGGCATTGGGCACTCGAAGCTTTTCGTTGATGAGACGAAGTTTTTCCTCCCGGTCGTCATCTCCGGGCTGGACTTTCTCTTCGAAGCCGTAAGAGCCGGTCTCGAGGGAGCGCATCGCTTTTTGCAGCGACTCCTTGAAGGTGCGGCCGATGGCCATCGCCTCGCCGACCGATTTCATCTGTGGCGTGAGGATATCTTTCGCCTGGGGAAATTTCTCGAAGGTAAAGCGCGGGATCTTCACGACCACGTAATCGATCGTCGGCTCGAAGCACGCCGGCGTCTCGCGCGTAATGTCGTTCGGAATCTCGTCCAACGTGTAGCCGACCGCGAGCTTGGCGGCGATCTTGGCGATCGGAAATCCGGTCGCCTTGCTCGCCAAGGCCGAGCTGCGCGAGACCCGCGGGTTCATCTCGATCACGACCATGCGCCCGTCCACCGGATTTACCGCGAACTGAATGTTGGACCCGCCGGTGTCTACGCCGATCTCGCGGATCACCCGGAGCGCGGCGTCGCGCATGATCTGATACTCCTTGTCCGTGAGGGTTTGCGCGGGAGCGACCGTGATCGAGTCTCCGGTGTGCACGCCCATCGGATCGAAATTCTCGATCGAGCAGATGATCACGACGTTGTCCTTGTGATCGCGCATCACTTCCAGCTCGAACTCTTTCCAGCCGAGAACGGATTCCTCGATCAGGATCTCGTGCACGGGTGAAATATCCAGACCGCGCTGAACGACTTCTTTGAAGTCGTCCGCGCCGTAGGCAATCGCGCCGCCGCTGCCACCGAGGGTGCGCGAGGGCCGGATGATCACCGGAAAATTCAGCCGCTTCTGGATTCTGTTGGCGTCGCCCATATTGCGCGCGTAGCCGCTCCGAGGGAGATCGAGGCCCACGCGCGCCATCGCCTCTTTGAATAGATCGCGGTCCTCGGCCTTTTTGATCGCTTCGAGATTCGCGCCGATCATCTCCACGCCGTAGCGCTCCAGAATTCCCTGCTCCGCGAGGTCGATGGCGATGTTGAGAGCGGTCTGCCCGCCGATGGTCGGCAGCAGCGCGTCGGGCCGCTCCTTCTGAATTATTTTTTCGACGACTTCGACGGTGATCGGCTCAATGTAGGTGCGGTCGGCAAAGTCCGGGTCGGTCATGATCGTCGCCGGGTTGGAGTTGACGAGAATGACGCGGAAGCCCTCTTCCTTGAGCGCCTTGCATGCCTGCGTGCCGGAGTAGTCGAACTCGCACGCCTGGCCGATCACGATCGGCCCGGAGCCGATCAAGAGAATCGAGTGGATGTCGGTGCGCTTGGGCATAATTAAAGGATTGCTTTAACCGCTCTGCTTCTCCATCAGCTCCACGAATCTCCGAAACAGATAGCTTGCGTCGTGCGGGCCGGGAGAGGATTCGGGGTGATACTGAACGGAAAAGATCGGCAGCTCACGGTGCGCCAATCCTTCGACGGTGTGGTCGTTTAGGTTGAGATGCGTCACCACGGACGCGCCCTTGAGCGAGTCGGCATCGACTGCGAAGCCATGGTTCTGCGTCGTGATCTCGACTTTGCGCGTGGTGAGATCCATCACCGGTTGATTGCCGCCGTGATGGCCGAACTTGAGCTTGTAGGTTTTCCCGCCGAGCGCCAGCCCCAAAATTTGATGGCCGAGGCAGATGCCGAAGATCGGTTTTTTTCCGATGAGCTTCCGGACGTTTTCTTTCGCGTAGGGCACTGCGTCCGGATCTCCCGGGCCGTTCGAAAGAAATATGCCGTCGGGATTGAGCGCGAGGACGTGTTCGGCCGAAGTTTCCGCCGGGACGACTTTCACTTGGCAACCCGACTCGGCCAGACCGCGCAAGATATTGTGCTTGATGCCGTAGTCGTACGCGATGACGAAAAAGCGCGGCTGCTCGAAGCTCGGAGTTCCGGTCTTGCGGCGTTTCTTCGCGCTGTCGGCCTCTATTCTTTTTTTATAGCCGGTTCCGATCTCCCACGTACCGTCGTTCCACTCGTAGGACTCACGGCAGCTTACTTCTTTAACCAAATCTTTTCCGATCAAGCCGGGTGACGCCTTGGCTTTGGCGATCAACTCGTCGGGGTTTTCGCTGAGCGTGGATATAAGCGCTTCCTGCGAGCCGTGGTCTCTCAGGTGGCGCACCAGCGCGCGGGTATCGATGTCGTCGATGCCGACGATGCCGTGCTCGCGCATATACTCGTCGAGCGGCTCGGTCGCGCGCCAGTTGCTGGGGAGCGCGCAATATTCCTTGACGATGAAGCCTTTGACGAAGGGCTTGCGCGATTCGACGTCTTCCGGATTGACGCCGACGTTGCCGATCTCGGGATAAGTCATCGCCACCATCTGGCCTTCGTAGGACGGATCGGTGAGAATCTCCTGGTAGCCCGTCATGCTGGTGTTGAACACAACTTCGCCGGCCGCTTCGCCTTCGGCGCCGAAAGAGCGGCCGACGTAGAACTGTCCGTCTGCTAGCGTGAGTATGGCTTTCATAAAGGTGATTGCCGAGAGCTTGTCTTTTCCGGGCTGATGATCGGATAGATTACCACCTTGTCGCGCTCGTCATGCTCGACTTCGCGCAGCTTGACGCGCACCCTTTCTTTTTCGGAGCTCGGGATATGTTTCCCGACGTAGTTGGGCTTGACCGGCACTTCGCGATGGCCGCGATCGACCAGCACCGCCAGCCGCACCGATCTCGGCCGGCCGGCTTTGAAAATAATGCTGAGCGCGCTTTTCACCGTCCGTCCGGTATAGATGACGTCGTCCACGAGAATTACCGGACGGTCTTTAAGACTCAGCGGCTCCGCCTCCGCGGGCGTCTCTGAAATTCTGCGAATCCCCTCTTCGCTCCCGAAGATCTCGATCTCGCCGGCCTCCGGCCTGCGCCCGCTAATCTTTTCCATCTCGTCGGCGATGCGACGAGCGAGAATAGACCCTTTGGTTTTGATGCCGAGCAGCACGAGGCGCGCGGGATCTTCGCTCTCTTTGAGAATCGTCTCGGCCATTCGCCCAATCGCGCTCTGAATCTCCTCTTCGCCCATGATGCTGCGCTGCGTTCCGCTCTTGTAAGGCTCGTAGCCGAGCTCCTCCGCCTGCTTGATGGAATCGAAAATCGCCAGTTCGCCGCGCTTGAGCCATTCGGCGAAAGTCTCGTCGAGCGAAAGATCGTAGGCACAATACCGTCGCGAGCCCGTGTGGCCGACGTACTCGACCCGGAGCTGATGGTTGCAGTAAAAACATCTCAAGACGAGCGCGCCTCCGGCCCCGGAGAACAGAAGCTCGAACCTCGGGCGCGCCGAGAGCGGCTCGGTCCGCGTCACGCAGTTGGAGTTGGCGCATTGCGGCCCGAGCGCTTCGGGAGTCCGGTAGAGTGAGCGAGTTTTCTCCGGCGCGCGGCTTCGCGCGATGCCGGACGGACCCATCAGGAATTGGAGCAGCGCCATACGGATCGGCACGCCGTAGGCCGCCTGCTTGAAATAGATTCCCCTGCGGTCCTGGTCGATGGCGGGAGATAACTCGTCGACGCGCGGCAGCGGGTGCATCACGACTGTGTCCTTGAAACGCCGATCCTTGAGAAAGCCCTCGCCCAGGCTCGGATAGTCGCCGGCGTCGCCGCCGTTCGGCTGCTTCATGCGCTCTTTTTGCTTTCGCGTGACGTAGAACGCGTCGAACTTGAGACCGGCGGCCATGCTCTTGATCCGGCTCTGGATGTCCTCGTCCACTTGCGTGAAGAGCGCAACCTGGTGCGGTTGGTTGGGGGTGAGGTAGATCGCATCGGTCTGCGTCATCGCCGCCTGCAAATCGTCCGAGGCGACCGGCGTAAGATTGTAATGCTGCTCGCGTTCGAGTTTTTCGATCACGTACTGCGGCAGTTCCATGCCGTTCGCGGCGAGCGTGACCACGTTGACTCCGAAGCGCGCCAGCGCGTAAACCAGCGAATGAATCGTCCGGCCGTGCTTGAGATCTCCGCAGATCACCACGGTCAGTCCCTTGAGATCGCCTTTTTCTTTCTTGAGCGTGTAGAGATCGCAGAGCGTCTGGGTCGGATGCTCGTGGCTGCCGTCGCCGGCGTTGACGACCGGCACGCCCGCGTACTCCGCCATCGCCTGCGCCGCGCCGTCCCAGTAGTGGCGCACGACCAGGACGTCCGCGTAGCTGGAGACGACTCTCGCCGTATCGGAGATGGTCTCCCCCTTGGCCGCCGAAGAGCTCTTCATGTCCGGGCAACTGATAACCGAGCCGCCGAGCCGCTGCATGGCCGATTCGAAAGAAAGCCGAGTTCGCGTGCTGGGCTCGTAGAAGAGCGTCGCCATGATCTTCCCGCCAAGCAGACTCGCCTGCGCGGCGCCCCGGTTTTCGGGCAGCATCGTGTCCGCCAGCTCGAAGATCTCTTCGATCTCGCGATCGCTCAGGTCTTCGATCGATATCAGGTCTCGCTTTAAAGACGGCATCTTAAACTTAAAGATTCACCTTAGAATCTATTTTCTTTGCTGTTGTTTGGTCACGGTGACGAGGTCCGCCCCATTCGACTCTTGTAGCATGACGTTCACCCGCTCCGAGCCGGCAACCTCCACGTTCTTTCCTACGATATCGGCCCGTATCGGCAGTTCCCGGTCGCCGCGGTCGACCAGAGTCGCAACCAGGATTTTCTTCGGCTTTCCCAGGTGGCCCAACATCTCCATGGCAGCTCGTATCGTACGCCCGGTATTGATCACGTCGTCCACGAGCACGACCGTCCGGTCGTCCACGGCGACGGGCACGTCCATACGCGGCGGCTCGCTCGGTTTCTTCTCGGTATCGTCGCGATACGGCGTCACGTCCACGACGCCGACGGCGGGCGAATTTCCGGTCAGCGTTTCGATTTTTCGCCCGATCCGCCGGACGAGACGGGCGCCGCCGGAGCGAATTCCTATCAGCACAATCTTCTCTCCGCCGCTTTTCTCGACGATCTCATGGGCCATCCGGCTGATGGTCCTTTGAACCTCTTCGTTTTCGAGCAGGACCTTCTTCTCCGCTTCCATAAATAAAAAGACCTCCGTGGTCACCGCGGAGGTCTTCGAGCGCTCTGATCGATTGCGTCTTCGGTTTTCATAAGACCTTTGCCAATCTCGCAGGATTGGTTTAAAAGGCTGAAATTTTTATAAAGCCTCGCGCGCCTGAAGTCAAGTTTTTCTTAAAGAATTTTCAGGCGGATTCAAGTCCGCGTGGCGAGCGTTGACCGTCGATCCGTCAACGCGCAGCGTGGCGACGGCAATCGGCAGCTTGAACCTGCGTGGACCCGCGCTGCCGGGATTCAGAAAAAGGACCCCGTCCCGTTCGACCATTGAAGGACAATGCGAATGACCGCTGATCACCATGCGGAATCCGGCGGCGCGCGGATCGAAGTCGAGATCCTTCACGTCATGCAGCAGGAAAATTTTGTTCCGTCCGATTTTCACGACGGCGCGCGCGGGAAACTTTCGCGACCAGGCGCCGCGGTCGTTGTTGCCGCGGATGGCGATCACTCTGGCGATCGATTGCAAAGCGTCGATGACTTCCGGCTTACCGATATCGCCGGCATGAATGATCAGATCGGCGCCCGCGAGCGCGCGCAGCGCCTCGGGCCGGATCAGGCCGTGAGTATCGGAGATGACGCCAATGAGCCTCCGGCCCTTTTGTTTTTGGGTCATCGGCGAATTTTTCTTTGTGCGGTTTGGGAATTTTTTTTCATAAGGCAAATTCCACAGCGAGGTTCCGGTTTTCACCCGATTGTTCAGCGCGGCGTCTTTCGCTAAGTATGCAATGTTGGTCTCACACAAGCAGTCCACCGCTCTCGGCTATACGAGAAATAACGCTTGACACGGACGCGGTAGGCGGCGTTATGATTAAACTCGAACGCCACGCAATTTTCATCCGGCATCGATCGTCTTGACCGGGACGGTGGAGGCGCTAAGGGAGTGACCACCATGGAATTGCGCAAGCATCCGCTCATGACCTATCGGGGAGCCGGCAATTGGCCTCCGGTCTGGACTTGGGTATCCGGCAAAAAAAATACCCTGCGGCCTTCCGGCGAAGTCGGCACTCTGGTCGATGTGGCGCCGTCCAAAATTGATCCCGACGGGAAATGTTTTCTCACCATCGAGCACGAGGGCACGTCCTACGTAGGCTGCCTGCTTTTCGACGACGGGCCATTCTGCCAACAAATTTCCAAGCTCATGCAACGCCACCTGCGCTACCCCCTCGAATACATCGGGGGGATCGACCTTCGCTACGGCCTCGACCAACGACCGTCATCCGGCGCGCGGCCTGGACCGATAGCTAGCCCGCTAAAACGAGCGCCCAAACGGCGATAGCCAGCATAATCGCGCAAAACACGCTGGCAGATCCCAGATCCTTCGCTTTACCCGCAAGCTCGTGCCGTTCCAAACCGATCCGATCGACCACTGCTTCGATTGCGGAATTGCCCAGCTCCACCAATATGACCAGGACCCAACTGCCGATCAGCAGCGCCCGCTCCACGCCGCCTCTTCCGAGCCACAGGCCAGCGGGCACAACCAGGACAAGAACGAACACCTCTTCACGGAACGCCTGATCGTGACGCCAGGCCATCCGAAGGCCCGCGAGCGAATAGCGCGTGGCCCATAGCAAGCGGATAATAGCTCTCTTCATTACCGCGCAGGGATAAGGAGAAAATAGAACCACGGCCCGGTGTTGGCGGCGCTGAGAACCTGCTGGCCCTTGTCGTCGGTGATGACGACACTGACGTCGGTTAAGTAGCCGCGAGATTTCCCGGCGAACGAGAGGCCGAGGTTGTATGCTTTGGCCGCTTGCCGCATCTGGTTCCTCTCCTCCACCCCGATTCCACCGGACATAAAGGGAACGCCCGCTTGCGACTTCACGATTCCCGGACCTTGCGGCTGCTTGCTATCCGGCGCTTGCGCCGCCGACTTCGCGGGTGCCGGGGCTGGCTCCTTCGCCGGTGCTTGAGCCCGCTCCGGCGGGCGCTCCTGTTTGGGAGCTTCGCCCTGCGTCGCACAGGAAAAGAGTCCCACTGTGATCGCCAGAGACCAGATCCAAAACCTTGTCGAGTTCAATGTCATAGAAGTATCTCCTTTCGCACGGCCGAATTATACACAAATGTCGAGCTTTGGCTACTCCGAATAGCGGTAGCTACGGCTGCTTCGTCCAGAGTGTCAGGTCGGCGCCGGCAAAGCGCCAAGCTCGCATCTGTGTCAGACCCGCCTGTCGCAGAATCGCCGTAAATGACGGAATCGCCTTGCCGTCCGATCGCGCTACGAACCAGACGTTTTCCGGGCGCTGGCCCCGTGTAAAGAGCGCTCGAATGGCGTTCGAGTTTTCCCGGAGGCCGCGGGGGTACTGCTGGGTCAAACGGTAGTCGGAATGCGGTGCGAGAATCAACGTGGTGACCCCCGGATGGTCTATGGTCACTGTGAAGCCAGTCATGGAAAGGTCGCTATCGAAGAATCTGATGGGATAGCGGGAGTAAAGTCCGTAGATGTAACCATCTTGGGGATAGACTATAACCGCATCCTGCTTTCTCGCTTTCGCCTCGATGATGCCAACTATAGATCGAACGTCTTCGGCGGGATACGGCCGCGCATTATGCGTAGCAGTGAGTTGCACGGCGGCCACTACAAAGCCAACCACCGCAGCGCGTGCCGGCAAGAGTTGATTTATAACGACTACCGGCGCTCCGAGGAGCAGGGCCA
>Ga0210377_10004317_pt1 | contig 12004 bp, 6 predicted proteins | sample PLM4_65_b1redo_FD_155480 | JGI IMG/M metagenome (GOLD analysis project Ga0210377, IMG submission 155480) | Groundwater sediment microbial communities from an aquifer in East River, Colorado, USA - PLM4_65_b1 redo | ecosystem: Environmental > Terrestrial > Soil > Riparian zone | place: USA: East... | reverse complement strand
GGAGCTCCCGCTCGACCTCGGGCGGGATCGGCTCCCTCGGGACTGATCCCTCGCGATCCCCTCAACTCGACTCCCCTCGCACCGATACGCACGCGAGCCGCCGGATCGCGGCGTGCAGGGGGCGGGATGGAGTGGAGGAAGGGGCTGTCCACGCGGCAGGGGCGCCTCGGTGACTTCATGCGCGCAGCCCTTGGCGGCCTGGCGATCCTCCTGGTCTTGCTCGGGCTCGGCGTGGTGCTGCGGCGTAACCCCGATCCCGAATCACCACGACCGAAGACCCAGGTGAGTGACGCCGCGCAGCTCCTCGGTCCGTTCGCGGGCATCGTCGAGAAGCAGTGTGCGGCCACGCGCGTGGACCTCGGCGTCGACGTGCGCGTCGCGACCCTGCGGGGCGCCGGGGAAGACGTGGCGCCGCTCGCGGAGCGCCTGTTCCGCGAGATGAACGTCGGCGGTGACGCGCCGACGGGCGGGATCCTCATCCTGCTCGACGGAGGCACGGGCCACGCGCGCATCGAGGTGTCCTATTCCCTCGAGGGAACGCTCCCGGACCTGCTCGTCTCGCAGCTCGCGCGCGATCAGCTCGTGCCCTATGTCTCGCACCGCGCCGCGGGCATGGCCGTGATGGACGTCGTCCACTTCCTGCGCACTCGGCTTCTCGACGCGGTGGCGAGCGGCGAGCTCGAGCTGACGGACGCGCTCCGCAGCTCGGATCGCGCAGCTCAGCGTCTGGCGGGCCGCTCGGGCGGGGCCGGCGCGCAGGTCGCGCTGCCGGAGCTTCCGTCCCACACCGAGTTCAAGCGCCGCGTTCCCGACGCGAAGCGCGACCGCTACGCGCCCTCCGCCGATCCGCTCGAGAGCGCCGCCTCACTCCAACGCACACGGCTCGATCTGGCCGGCGATCCGACGCTCGAGCTGTTCACCGCGGGCAGCCGGGTGATGCGAGCGCGCTATCCCGTCGCTCCGTACGAGGAGCTGCTGCGCGCCGAGGCGGTCGAACGATCGGGTCCGCTCGAGCTCCGGGTGCGAGGCGACCGGGCCTTTCTCGGCTCGAAGGCGCCGGCGCGCGACTTCGTTCCGATCCTGATGGTGCGCGAGCAGGGCCTGTGGCGCATCGACCTCGTCGAGACCTTCAAGAACTTCTTCTTCGACGGGCAGGGCACATATCGCCTCGTGAACCGGGCGAACCCGTACGCGGTCTTCCTGCCTGAAGTGCAGGCTCGCAGCGACGAGAGCCTCGCGCCGCTCGATCTCGGCGGCGAGCCGCTCGAGGCCGTCATCGCGCGCCTGGAGGCGTCGTCGCTCGCCGTCGACCGCTTCCGCCTGGCCGAAATCCTGATGCGGAACTGCTTCGTGAGCGCCGAGGCGATCCCGCTCTACGCCGAAGCGGCGCGCGCGGCGCCGCGCGACGCGACCATCGCGGTCACGTTCTCGAGGCGCGCCGACTACCTCTACATGCCCGAGGTCGCGATCGAGGCCGTCGCCCGGCTCGGTCCGGCGTACGGGACCCGCGTGGCGTGGCTGTACGAGCGCGCCGGCGAGCCGGGGCTCGCGCGCGAGCACTACGAGACGGCGCTCGCGCGCAACCCGCGCGACGAGTACGCGAGGTCCGCGCTCGAGCGCCTGGCGCAGAGCCAGCGCTGACTCACGGCACCGGCTTCAGGTTCCAGATCGCCGTGGCGTACTCGCGGATCGCGCGGTCGCTGGAGAAGTAGCCCATGCGCGCGACGTTCAGCGCCGCACGCCGGGCCCAGTCGTCGGGCGCGAGCCAGTCCCGCGAGACGCGCTCCTGCGTGTCGCCGTACGAGAGGAAGTCGGCGAGCACAAACCAGCGATCGCCGCGATCGAGCAGGCTGTCGATGATCGGCGCGAACATGCCCGGGTCCCCGGGCGAGAAGCGCCCGGAGCCGAGCGCGTCGAGCACGCGCCGGATGCGCGGGTTCGACTCGTACAAGGCGCGCGGCTCGTACGCGCCGCGCGCGCGCAGGTCGGCGACCTCCTCCGCGCGCAGGCCGAAGATGTAGAGGTTCTCCGCGCCGACCGCCTCGCGAATCTCGATCGTCGCGCCGTCGAGCGTGCCGATCGTGAGCGCGCCGTTCAGCGCGAGCTTCATGTTGCCCGTGCCGGAGGCCTCCTGGCCCGCGGTCGAGATCTGCTCGGAGAGATCCGCGGCGGGGATGATCTTCTCCGCCAGCGACACGCGGTAGTCGGGCACGAACGCGACGCGCAAGAGGTCGCGCGTGCGCGGGTCCTCGTTCACGACCTCCGCGACGCTCGAGATCAGCTTGATCACGAGCTTCGCCATGAAGTACTCGGGCGCGGCCTTGCCGCCGAAGATGCAGGCGCGCGGCGCGACCGGCAGCTGCCCGTCGTCGGCGAGCTCGAGATACACCTCGACGATCCGCAGCGCCGCCAGGAGCTGGCGCTTGTACTCGTGGATGCGCTTCACCTGCACGTCGAACATCGCGTCGGGATCGACGCGGATCCCGGTCGTCTCCGCGATCACGCCCGAGAGGCGCGCCTTGTTCGTGCGCTTCACGTCGCGGAAGGCGCGCAGGAACTCCGGGTCCGCGGTGTGCGGCTCGAGCTCGCGCAGACCTTCGAGGTCGGTTCGCCAGCCGTCGCCGATGCGGGCGCTGATCAGCCGCGCGAGGCGCGGATTCGCCTTCATCAGCCAGCGCCGCGGGGAGATGCCGTTCGTCTTGTTCTGGAAGCGGCCCGGCCAGAGCTCCGCGAAGTCCGGCACGAGCTGAGACTTCACGAGCTCGGAGTGCAGCTTCGAGACGCCGTTCACCGCGTGCGACCCGATGATCGCCAGGTGCGCCATGCGCACGTGCTGCGGGTTGCCCTCCTCGATGATCGAGAGCGCGCGCAGGCGATCGATGTTGCCGGGCCAGCGCACTTCGACCTCGGCCAGGAACGTGGCGTTGATCTTCTCGATGATCTGCATGTGGCGCGGCGCGACCCTCGCGAGCAGCGGCTTTGGCCAGCGCTCGAGCGCCTCGGGCAGGAGCGTGTGGTTGGTGAAGGAGAAGCTCCGCTGCGCGATCTCGAAGGCCTTCTCGAACGGCAGCCCGTGGTCGTCCACGAAGATCCGCACCAGCTCCGCGACCGCGAGCGCCGGGTGCGTGTCGTTGAGCTGGATCGCGACCTTGTCCGAGAACGTGTCGAACGCGCGCCGCGTGGCCAGGTAGCGCGTGACGATGTCGCGCAGCGCGCAGGCGACGAAGAAGTACTCCTGCAGCAGCCGCAGCTCCTTCCCGGCGCTGGTCGACTCGGGCGGGTAGAGCACCTTCGAGACGCGCTCCGACTCGAGCTTCTGCTCGAACGCGCGGTGATAGTCGCCCTGGTGGAAGATGCCGATGTCGAAATCGTCCGACGCCTGAGCGGAGTAGAGCCGGAGCACGTTCACCGTGCGTCCGCCGAAGCTCACGATCGGCAGATCGTGCGGGACCCCGAGCAGCACGCGCTGATGGGTCCAGCGGCTGTGCTTCAAGCCGTCCCCGTCGGCGACCTTCTCGATCTGGCCGTACACGGGAATGCGCAGCGCTTCGTCGCGGCGCAGGATCAACCACGGCGACCCCGTCGCCCGCCAGCTGTCCGGGTGCTCGCGCTGGTGTCCGTTCTCGATCGCCTGGCGGAAGAGCCCGTGCTCGTAGTTGATGCCGTAGCCGAAGCCCGGCATGTCGAGACTCGCGAGGGAATCCAGGAAGCAGGCGGCGAGCCGGCCGAGGCCGCCGTTTCCGAGCGCGGCATCGGGCTCGAGCTCGCGCAGCGCCTCGAGCTCGACGCCGAGCGTCGCGAGCGTCTGCCCGACCTTCTCGAGCATGCCGAGATTCAGCAGGTTGTTGCCGAGCGAGCGCCCCATCAGGAACTCGACCGACAGGTAGTAGAGCCGCTTCGCATCGGCGGCGCGGTAGCGCTCCTCGGTCGCGAGCATGCGCTCGACCAGCTGCTCGCGCGTGGCCAGCGAGACGGCGACGAGGAGCTCGCGAGGCGACGCGTCCTGCCAGCGCCGGCCGAGCGTGTAGCGCAGGCTGCGCTGCACGGAGCTGGCGAAGTCGGGCAGGGTCACGAGCGGTTCGGTGGGTTTGCTCATCGGGCTCCGAGGGCGTCTTCGGGCCGCTGCGCGCGGCGCTTGATGCGCGGCGCAGCGTCGGCCAGCGCGCTGCGAGTGCCGGGATCGGCGGCGATGTCCTCGAGTGTTCGCTGCATGCGCCGCGACCAGCTCCGGTGCCGCGCGACGGGGACCCCGGGAAGGTTCAAGGGCTCGGTCTCGCCGGCGAGATCGTCGAGGCCGATCGCGACCAGCCGGGCGGGGGTGCGCGCGAGGTGGGCGTTCACCGCGCGCGCGAGCGTCGGATCGTCCGGTGCCTCCGCGGCGGGCAGGTCGCCCTCGGCGCGAAGCGTGGCGACGAGCGCGTCGCGTTCGTCGGCGCGCGCGCGCAGCGCCACGGCGAGCTCCTCGTCGCTCGCGATCCCGCCGAGCGCGCGGCGGATCTCGAGGTCGCGCCCGGCCAGGTAGCCGGAGAGCGGCGGCAGGTCGTGCGTCGACGCGAGCACCAGGGCGCGCGCCGGATAGTCGGAGCTCGCGCGGAAGCGGGGGCCGTTTCGTTCGAAGCACAGCACGCGGGTGGAGAGGATGCCCCAAGACGCGAGCTCGGGCCCGAGCCCCTCGGGAACCGTGCCGAGATCCTCGCCGATCACGAGCGCCTGCGCGCGCTGGCTCTCGAGCGCGAGGATCCCGAGCAGCTCCTCCTGGGGCTGGCGCACGTAGGCGCCCTCGCTGCCCGGACGCCCGTCGGGAATCCAGAACAGCCTCGACAGCCCCATCACGTGGTCGATGCGCAGCGCGCCCGCGCAGCGGAACGCGGCGCGCAGCACGTGACGCAGATAGGCGTAGCCCGAGCTCCGCAGGCGCGCGGGCACGAGCGGCGGCAGACCCCAGTTCTGTCCGTCCGCTGCGTAGGCATCGGGCGGAGCACCGAGCGCCGCTCCCTGCGCGAACAGTCCGGGATTCGCCCAGGCATCCGCCGAGTCGGCGGCGCTGCCGATCGCGAGGTCCTTCACCAGGCCGAGCCGAAGACCCGCGTCGCGTGCCGCGCCCGCGGCGCGCGCCAGCTGTACGTCGAGCTCGAACTGCAGCCAGGCGTGGAAGTCGAGCTCGTTCGCATGCGCGGCCGCGAAGTCGCGGACGGCCTGGGCGCGCGGGTCCCGGAAGCGCTCCGGCCAGCGCCGCCAGTCCGGGTCGCGGAGCTCCGCGTGCAGCGCCTGGAACGAGGTGAAGGCGCGCAGCGCCTCGCCCCCGTCGGCGCGGAAGCGCACGAACGCGGCGCCGCGTTCGCTCGGGCGCTCGCGCTCGCGGCGCGCGAAGCAGGCGTGGAGATCGCGCAGCACGGCGAGCTTCGCGTCGAGCACCGCCTCGTGCTCGAGGCTCGGTGCGGCGCGAAGACGCGCCAGCGGAAGCGACGCGAGCCGCGCGCGGGCGGGCGCGCACTCCGCGAGCTCCGGCACGGACTCGACGTCGATGTACGGGACGTTCTGCCAGATCCGGCTCTGCGGGCTGTACGGCGCGATCGCATCGCCGCGATTCGAGAGCGCGTGCAGGGGATTCAGCGCCAGGAAGTCGCCGCCGAGCTCCGCCGCGAACGTGGCCAGCCGCGCGAGATCGGTGAGGTCGCCGAAGCCCTGGCCGCGCTGACTCCGGACGGTGTAGAGGTTCGCCCAGAGCCCCAGCACGCGCGCGTCGCCCAGCGCCTCGCGCGCGAGGCGGCAGCTCCGCGGCGCGACCACGAGGAGCTGCTCGGCGCTGCGCGCTCCACCCGGAGCGTCGACCGAGAGACGCAGCGCGTGGTAGCCCTGCGCCGGACGGCCCGGGAGAGGCAGCTCGAACGGCGCGCAGCCGTCGCCGGCCGGAAGTCGCAAGGAGCGGCGCTCCGTGCTTCCGTCCTCGGCGCGGAGCTCGACCTCCGCATCGAGCGGGCGGAACGACGCGGGCGGGACCACGCGCAATCCGGGTGCGCTGCGCGCGTGCTCGCGCCAGACGCGAACGGGCTCGATCATGCGCGTGCGCGCGTCGACGTCGAGAGCGTCGAGGCTCGCGAGCGCCTCGGCCTCGCTCGCGCACGCGACCCCCATGGCGGCGCAGAGCGCCGCACGGGTCGCATCGGAGGTGCGCCGCTCGCGACCCTCGATCTCGAAGTAGACGGGCTCGATGCCGAGCCGCGCGGCGAGCCGCGCGAGCGCCGGTCGCGACGCGCTCATCCCTCGGGCACCAGCACGAGCGCAGCCAGCGGCGGCAAGCGCAGTCGCAGCGAGACCGCGAACCCGTGCCACGGCACCGCCTCGGGAACGAAGCTCTGCGCTTCGGCGTAGCCGCTTCCGCCGAACGCGCGCGAGTCGCTCGAGAGCCGCATGCGGTAGCGCGCCCGCGTCGGCACGCCGATGCGATAGTCGTCGCGCGGGACCGGCGTCATGTTGAGCACGACCACCGCGTGCGCGTCGCCGTCCTCGCGCAGATAGGAGACGACTGATTGCGCGCGGTCCGCGCAGTCGATCCAACGGAATCCCGCCGGGTCGTGATCCCAGCGCCAGAGGCACGCCTCTTCGCGGTACGTGCGCCCGAGCTCGGCCACGAAGTGCATGAGGCCCGCGCGCAGCGGCTCGTCCGCGAGGTGCCAGTCGAGGCTCCGGTCGTGGTTCCACTCCGCACTCGGACCGAGCTCCGTACCCATGAAGTCGAGAATCTTTCCGGGCCGCGTCCACTGGTACGCGAGCAGGAGCCGCAGGGTGGCGAACTTCTGCCATTCGTCGCCGGGAAGCTTCGCCAGAAGCGAGCGCTTCTCGTGCACGACCTCGTCGTGCGAGAGCGGGTTGACGAAGCTCTCGTCGTACTCGTAGAGCATCGCGAAGGTGAGCTCGTCGTGGTGCCAGCGCCTGTGCGCGGGGTCGCGCGCGAAGAAGCGCAGGCTGTCGTGCATCCAGCCCATGTTCCACTTGAACGTGAAGCCGAGGCCCCCCTCGTCCACCGCGCGCGTGACACCCGGGAAGTCCGTCGACTCCTCGGCGATCGTGACGCAGCCCGGGTGCTTCTGCGCGACCAGCGCGTTCAGCCGGCGCAGGAACTCGATCGCCTCGAGATTCTCGCGGCCGCCATAGGCGTTCGGCAGCCAGCCGGTCTTTTCGCGCGAGTAGTCGAGGTAGAGCATGGACGCGACGGCGTCGACGCGCAGTCCGTCGACGTGGAACTCCTCGAGCCAGTAGAGCGCGTTCGCGATCAGGAAGTTGCGCACCTCCACGCGGCCGAAGTCGAAGACCAGGGTTCCCCAGTCCGGGTGCTCGCCGCGGCGCGGGTCCTCGTGCTCGTAGAGCGCGGTGCCGTCGAAGCGGCGCAGCGCCCAGTCGTCCTTTGGAAAGTGCGCGGGCACCCAGTCGAGGATCACGCCGATGCCGCGCTGGTGCAGGTGATCGACCAGGAAGCGCAGCTCGTCGGGCGTGCCCCAGCGCGCGGTCGGCGCGAAGTAGCCCGCGACCTGGTAGCCCCACGAGCCGACGAACGGATGCTCCATGACGGGGAGCAGCTCGACGCAGTTGTAGCCGAGCTTCGTCACGTGGTCGGCGAGGCGCGGCGCGATCTCGCGGTACGAGAGCCAGCGGTGGCCTTCCTCGGGCATCCGCTGCCACGAGCCGAGGTGCACCTCGTAGATCGCGAGTGGAGCGCGCAGCGGGTCGCGCGCGCTGCGTGCCGAACACCATTCGGCGTCGCCCCAGACGTACTCCGAGCGCGCGACCCGCGACGCCGTCCCGGGCGCGCTCTCCATCGCGCGCGCCATCGGGTCGGTCTTCAGCCGCAGCTCCCCGGCCTTCGTGCGCAGCTCGAACTTGTAGAGCGAACCGGGCGCCACGTCAGGCAGGAAGATCTCCCAGACGCCGGAGCCGCCGAGCGAGCGCATCGGGAAGAGGCGGCCGTCCCAGCCGCAGAAGTCGCCCACCACCGAGACGCGCGTCGCGTTCGGCGCCCAGACCGTGAACGACGTCCCCGTCGCGCCCTCATGAAGGAACGGCCGCGCGCCGAGCGCGTCCCAGAGGCGCTCGTGATTGCCTTCGCCGATCAGGTGCAGATCGAGCGGTCCGAGCGTGGGCGAGAAGCGATAGGGGTCGTCACGCTCGAAATGATTGCCGTTGGCGAAGCGGAAACGCAGGAGATAGCGCAGGGGCGGCAGCGCTCCCGCGCAGAACCCCTCGAACAAGCCGCCTCCGAGCGGCGCGATCGAAACCGGTCTTTCGCCGTCGAGCCGCAGCTCGCAGGCGACGGCATCCGGATGGAACGCGCGCACCCACGCACCGTCGACACCCTCGCGTGCGCCGCCGTGCGCGCCGAGGATGCGGTGAGGATCGTGGTGCGCGCCGGCCAGCAGGAGCGCGCGATCGGCGTCGGCGACCCGTCCGGCGCTCACGGCCGCGACTCCATCCCGAGCCACATGAAGGAGTGCGCCGCCAGACGCACGCGTCCGCGCCTCGGCTTCCCCGGGGTGATGCAGGCCGACGAGAGCAGCGCGCGCCAGGGTCTGCCGCCGGGCGCCGCGGGCAGTGCGAACAGACGGCCGTGCACGCCCGCGTTCATGAGCAGCAGCGCGTCTTCGCCGCCGTCCGCGGCGCCGTCCAGGAGCCACATGCCGAAGGCATGGAGGCGCGGGTCCTGCCAGTCGGAGGGCTCCATCGCGGTGCCGTCCGTTCGCAGCCACACGACGTCGCCGTCGCCGGTCAGGAAGCTCCGCCGCGCGAAGACCGGGTTCGCCCGCCGCAGCTCGAACGCGCGGCGCACGAACTCGAGGAACGCGCGGCGCTCGTCGTCGAGCGCCCAGTCGAGCCACGTGAGCTCGTTGTCCTGGCAGTAGGCGTTGTTGTTCCCCGCCTGCGTGCGCGAGAGCTCGTCGCCGTGCGAGAGCATGGGCACACCCTGCGTGAACGCGAGCGTGGCGATCAGGTTGCGCTTGCTGCGCTCGCGCGCGCGAATCACGTGCGGGAGCTCGCTCGGGCCTTCGGCCCCCCAGCCGCGGCTCCAGTTCTCCTCGGCGCCGTCGCGGTCGTTCTCGCGATTCGCGGCGTTGTGCTTGCGCGCGTAGCTCACGAGATCCTGCAGGGTCATGCCGTCGTGACAGGTCGCGAAGACGACGCTCGCCTGCGGCGTGCGGCCCGAGGGAGCGAAGATGTCCGCCGAGCCCGCGAGCCGGGTCGCGAGCCCCGGCGCAATCCCGGGATCGCCGCGCCAGAAACGGCGCGTCACGTCGCGGTAGCGGTCGTTCCACTCGGCGAAGCTCGCGGGGAAGCGGCCGAGCGCGTAGCCGTCCGCGCGCGCGTCCCAGGGCTCGGCGACGAGCTTCACCTCGCGCAACAGGGGGTCGGCGGCCAGCCGCGCGAAGAACGGCGCGTTCGCGTCGAACGCATCGGCATTGCGCCCGAGCGCGCTCGCGAGGTCGAAGCGGAAGCCATCGACGTGAAGCTCGCGCACCCAGTGGCGCAGCGCGTCGATCACGAGGTCCTGCACGCGCGGCTGGCGCAGGTCGAGCGTGTTGCCGCAGCCGCTGCGGTCGTCGTACTCCGCGGGATCGCGCGGGTCGAGTCGGTAGTAGGTGGCGTTGTCGATCCCGCGCAGGGAGTACGTGGCGCCCCGCGGGTCGCCCTCCGCGGTGTGGTTGAAGACGACGTCGACCAGCACCTCGAGGCCCGCGCGGTGCAGTCCGCGCACCATCGCGCGGAACTCGTCGATCTGCTCGCCGAGGCAGCCGCTCGCAAAGCGCGCATCGGGCGCGAGATAGGCGAGCGGCGAATACCCCCAGTAGTTCGGAAGCCCGAGCTCCGCCGTGTGCGCGTCGGGCGCGCTCTGGTGAACCGGGAGCAGCGAGAGCGTGGTCACGCCGAGCGCGCGCAGGTGCGCGATCAGCGCCGGATGCGCGAGACCGAGATAGCGCCCGCGCTGCTTCTCCGGCACGGCCGGGTGGCGCACGGTCATGCCTTTCACGTGGCACTCGTAGAGGACCGTGCGATTCCACGGCACGCGCGGGGGCGCGTCGTCGCCCCAGTCGTACGCGGGATCGACGACGAGGCTGCGCGGGACGAACGGCGCGCTGTCGAGCGTGCTCGGGCGATGCGCGTCGCTCGGGTCGTGGCCGAGCAGCGCGTCGTGCCAGCGGACGTCTCCCGCGATCGCGCGCGCGTACGGGTCGACGAGGAGCTTGCGCGCGTTGAAGCGCTGGCCCGTGCCGGGCGACCACGGCCCGTTCACACGATAGCCGTAGAGCTGGCCCGGGCGAACCCCGAGGAGACGGCCGTGGAAGACGCCGTCCGTGTGCCCGGGCAGGGCGATGCGCGCCGACTCGACGGGCTCCCGCAGTCCGTCGAAGAGGCACAGCTCCACCGACTCCGCGTGCGCCGAGGCGAGCGCGAAGTTCGTGCCGGCCCCGTCCCAGGTGGCACCGAGCGGTGTCGGCGAGCCCGCGAGTGCGCGCATCGCGCTCAAATCCGCGCGCGCGCCTCGCGCGCGACCTCTTCGAGCACCGCCTCCCAGAGCGCGGCGGGCCGCGCCCAGGAGACGTCGAGCCGCAGGAGCTCCTTCACCAGGCGTTCGTGGCCGCGGCCGCGGACGAGCTTCGCCGCGCGCTCTGTGGCGGCAATCAGGTTCTCGGCGTTGAGCGGCTCGAACAGGATGCCGGTCTCTCCGTCGCGAATCGTGTCGGCGAGCCCGCCCACCTTGTGCGCGATCGGCAGCGCGCCGTAGCGCTGCGCGGTGAGCTGCACCAGACCGCACGGCTCGAAGCGCGACGGCACGAGCACGCAGTCCGCGCCCGCGTACATCCGGCGCGCGACGCTCTCGTCCCAGCCGATGATGAGCTTGACCCGGCTCGGGAAGCGCGAGGCCGCTGCGCGCAGCGCGTCCGCGATCTCGGGGTCACCGTCGCCGAGCAGCCCGATCGACGCGCCCGATTCGACGAGGCCGGGCAGGGCGGCGGCCAGCACGTCCCAGCCCTTCTGCTCGGCGAACCGACCGATCCCGACGAGGAGCTGTCCGGCCTCGGGAGCGTCGAGCCCGAGCTCCGCGAGCATCGCCTGTCGGCAGATGCGCTTGTTGCCCGCCCGGCCGACGTCGAAGCGCTCGGGCAGCGCGGGATCGCTGCCCGGATCGAAGCGGTCCGTCTCCAGACCGTTCGCGATCCCGCACAGCCGCGCCTGCCGCATCTGGTAGACGCCCTCGAGCCCGGCGCCGAACTCCGGCGTCTGGATCTCGCGCGCATAGCCGGGCGAGACCGCGACGATGCGGTCCGCCCAGACGAGCCCGCCCTTCAGGAGCGACAGGTCGCCGTAGAACTCGAGTCCGTCCGGCGCGAACAGGTCCGAGGGCAGGCCCGTCCAGGCCATCGCGCTCGCAGGCACTCGCCCCTGGTACGCGTTGTTGTGTACGACCTGCAGAGTGCCGACGCCGCGCGAGAGCCCGCGGTCGAAGAGCACGCGCAGCTCACAGATGGCGAGGGCCGCGTGCCAGTCGTGCGCGACCAGGACGTCCGGCCGCTGCTCGTGCGCGAGCTGTGCGACCGCGCGTGAGAAGCCGATGAAGCGCGCGGCGTCGTCGGGAAAGCCGTAGAGCCCCGCGCGGTCGTAGAACGGCGGCAGGTCGAGCAGGCGAAGACTTCGCCGCGGCGCGAGCTCGCCCGCGAGCCAGCGCCCGCGCAGCTCCCCGAACGGCCCGGAAATACGCACGGCGCCCACGGGGGTGAGCGGCGGGGTCGCGGCTTCCGCCAACGTCGTGCGGTAGGCGGGCAGGAGCGAGACGACCTCGTGGCCGCGCGCGGCGAGCGCGTTCGCGAGACCGGCGACGGCGTCGCCCAGACCCCCGCTCTGCGCCAGCGGCGCCAACTCGCTCGACGCGAAGAAGACGCGCACGCCGCCGCCTAGACGTCGTACTCGTCGCGCTGACCGAAGTCCGCGCGCGAGACCACGACCACGCCGCCCT
>Ga0210377_10004316_pt1 | contig 12004 bp, 13 predicted proteins | sample PLM4_65_b1redo_FD_155480 | JGI IMG/M metagenome (GOLD analysis project Ga0210377, IMG submission 155480) | Groundwater sediment microbial communities from an aquifer in East River, Colorado, USA - PLM4_65_b1 redo | ecosystem: Environmental > Terrestrial > Soil > Riparian zone | place: USA: East... | reverse complement strand
TTCACGACGGCGCCTTCCCGTACCGCGACCGCGGTCACTTGCTCCCCGATCTCCGCCTTCACCAAGGCGGTGTCCTCGGTTTCGACCGTTCCGGTCTCGGTGGGGGTGACGGTGAGGACCATCTCCCCCCGCGCGACGGGCACGGTCGTGACCTCGATCACGCGGGTGGCGCGGTAGGTAGCGACCGCGGCGACCGCGGCCAGCGCGGCGACCGTGATGATGGCACTCTTCCTGAATCTGGCGCTCATCGGACTCCCTGTCCCTTGCGGTTTAGAATAGCGGTATCGTCCTGCATACCACGATCGCCGACTCGATCGCCACTCGCGGGCGATCGTTGACAGCCCGGACGGGGCTGCCGTATGATCGCGGCGTCGCCCGACTCATCGGTGTCCGGGTGCACGAGTCGTCTGCCGGGGGAGTTCCCATGCGTGGTATCCGCCTCATCGCATTAATCGTGCTTGCCGTGGTCGTGCTTGCCACGCCAGCAGTTCCGGCGCCGGCCGCCGAAGCGCCGGCCAAGATGTCGGAATTGGAACGGTATATCCGGATCCAGATCGACATCGGGGCGGCCATGAAGGACTTTTTCGCCGGTATGGGGCCGAACGCGGGCAGCCCGCCGGTCGAAGAGCGGGAGGCGATGGTCGAACGGATCGATCAGACCGTCTCCGGCATTTTGAAGAAGTACGACCTCACCACCGAGGAATACAATCGCCGCAAGAAAGAGGTCTTTCAAGACGAGGCCGCCGTCACGGCGTTCATCGAGGCCCACCCCGAGTTGAAAGCGAAGTGGGAAGCCCTTCCCTTCCGCGGCGGCTCGGGACACGGCCGCCGACCCCCGTCGGCCGAGTAGCCCCGGGGCGCTCACGGCCCCGGTCGCGCGATCAATCGGCCTTGCCCGCGAGGCGGTACAGACCGAGCCCGACCCACTCGTTGATCGCGAGCGTACTCTGCTCCAAGTACCTCACGTCGGGGAGATACTCCATGATACCGGAAGCCGGCGGGCCCACCAGGAATTCGCACGGGAACGCCGTTGCATCGAGCCCTTGTCGGCGAAAGAAGGCCATCGACCGGGGCATGTGCATGGCGGATGTGACCAGCGCGATGCGGGTCACCCCCCCGAGGGCCTTTTTTGTCTCGACGGCGTTTTCGTAGGTGGTTCGGGAGACGGTTTCCGTCCTAATCGTCCACGTCGTCGGGCCGAGCGATTTCAAGATTTGCTCCATAATCACCGACTCGGGGGTGTGCTTCTCGAACGGATCGGCGTTTCCGCCACTCAGGACGAGGATCGGAGCCATCCCCCGAGCCATGAGTTCGCGTCCACACAGCAACCGCTGCAGGGACTCTGGCCTGAGACGATCCTGAACCCGAAGACCTCCCTTCCAGGAGGCGCCCCCGGCGAGGACGACGACCGCGTCGTAGGGTCGTCCCCCATCCCTCGGCTCGGCGGGCGCTGCATATTGCCGCTCGAGCGTCCAGGCGAGGGTGCGGCTCACCGATGGGATGGAGAGGCCGTACGTCACCCCCAGTGCGAGGAGCAGGGAGACGCGTAACCAGCGGGAGCGACGGCCGCTGGACCAGAGGAGAGCCAGACCCAAGAGGACGAGGATCCAGGTGAGGGGATAGACGAAGACCTTGGCGAGCTTGTACGCAACGTAGAGCGTGGACGACACGACGCGCAGGTCCCCAAATGATCGACGCTCTTTGTATCAGAATTTCGACGACCAGGGAAGCCGCAAATTTCCCTTGACAAGAGATGGCTAGTTTTGGTCAAATAAAACCTTTGCAGCGTGGGATTTCTTGCGGATCGAGGGCTATGAAAACGGTTTCAGCGAAAAAGGAAGAGATTGAGCGGGCGTGGCACCTCGTCGACGCCGAAGGCCAGATTCTTGGGCGGCTCGCTGTCCAGGTGGCGGTGCTGCTGCGGGGGAAGAATAAACCGATCTTCACGCCGCATGTCGATACCGGAGACCACGTCGTTATCATCAACGCCGACAAAGTGCTCATGACCGGCGATAAGCTCCGCCAAAAGCTTTATCGACACCACAGCGGCTATCCCGGGGGTCTCAAAGAAGTCTCGGCCGGCACGCTGATGCGCGAGAAGCCCGAGCGCGTGCTGACGATGGCCATCAAAGGGATGCTCCCCAAGAACAAGTTGGGGAAACACATCGCCACCAAGTTACGGGTGTATCGCGGAGCGACGCACCCGCACGAGGCGCAGGGTCCGAAGCCGTTCGCACTGAAATCGTCCCGACGGGGAGGTAGCTAATGGTCAGCCAGTTTGCGGGGACGGGACGGCGGAAAAACGCGGTCGCCCGCGTGATTTTACGGCCCGGCGCGGGGAAGATCCTGATCAACGACCGGCCGTACGAGGAGTACTTTCCTCGCGACGCCTGGAAGCTCCAGGTTCGGCAGCCGCTCGAAGCGACGAACATGTCGGGGCAGTATGATGTGTTCGTCAATGTCGGTGGCGGCGGGCTCACCGGCCAGGCCGGAGCCATTCGCCATGGCATCGCCCGGGCGCTGCTGTTGGTCAGCCAGAGCTTGCGCCCGCGCTTAAAGACCGACGGCTTCTTGAGCCGCGACCCGCGGGTCAAGGAACGGAAGAAGTATGGCCAGAAGGGCGCCAGGGCTCGCTTCCAGTTTTCCAAGCGCTAACGGCGTCACGAGGTTGATCACACGCATCGCAGGGCCGATGTTGGGGGCCGAGGCTGCGAGATGATGGTTTCGGAAGACGCGTTCAAGGAAGGTCGAAGACGGCCTTCCTTTTTTTTGTGGGCGACACGGTGTGGGTGACATGGTGAAGATGGACCGATCCAAGACGGGCGCGGCCGCGACCAAGACGCCCACACTCCGAGTCGCCGTCGTCGGCGCGACCGGCTACACCGGGGGGGAGTTGCTCCGCCTCCTGGTCGCGCATCCCGGCGTGACGATTGCCGCGGTCACGTCCGAGCAGTCGGCCGGCAAGCCGCTGGCCGAGGTCTTCCCATTCCTGGCCCGGCTCATCGATCTCCCGCTGGTCGCGTTCGACGCGGAAAAGATCGCGGCGCTCGCCGATCTGGCCTTCGTGGCGCTGCCCAGCGGGTCGGCGATGCAGGCGGTCGCGTCGCTGGTGGGCTTGCGCCGCCGCGTGGTGGATTTGAGTCCCGACTATCGCTTCTCGGATCCGGCGGTGTATCAGCGATGGTACACCAATCCCCACCGGTATCCGACGCTCTTGGCCAAGGCGGTGTATGGGCTGCCGGAGCTCCATCGGCGGCGCATCGCCCGAGCGAGCGTGGTGGGCAATCCGGGATGTTATCCCACCGCGGCGCTGCTCGCGCTCGCCCCGCTCGTCAAGAAGGGGCTGCTCCGTCCGGACGCCGCGGTGATCATCGACGCCAAGTCCGGAATTTCCGGCGCCGGCCGCGGCGCGTCGCTGCCGTATCACTTTCCAGAAGCCAACGAGGGGATGATGGCGTACAAGGTCGGCCACCACCGGCACCAGCCGGAGATCAGCCAGGAGTTGGCGCGGCTCGCGAAGGCGGCGCCGCCGGTCGTGTTCACGCCCCACCTCGTCCCCATGACCCGCGGGATCTTCTGCACGATCTACGCGGAGACGACCGCGGCGCTCGCCCCCGAGCGGGTGCTCGCGATCTACCGAAGCTTTTACCGGGACGAACCCTTCGTCCGGGTGCTGGAGGAAGGCGAATCTCCGCAGACCAAGGCGGTGTGGGGGTCGAACTACTGCGACCTTGGCATCGCGGTCGATCCAAAGGCGAAGCGCGTGGTCTTGATGTCGGCGATCGACAACCTGGTCAAGGGCGCCGCGGGCCAGGCCATTCAAAACATGAATTTGATGTGCGGGTACCCCGAATCCTTGGGGCTTACCGCGCCCCCGGTCTTCCCATGACGCGACAAGCCGACGCCCCCCTGCACGTGCCCGGCGGCGTGACCGCGCCCAAGGGCTTTCGCGCGAGCGGGGTCGCGTGTGGGATCAAGAAGAACGAGCAGCCCGACCTCGCGCTGCTCGTCTCCGAGGTCGAGGCCTCGGCGGCCGGGGTCGTCACGACCAACCGGATCAAGGCCGCGCCGATCGTGGTCGATCAGCCCCGGCTCAAGCGGGGCCGCGCGCGCGCCGTGGTGATCAACAGCGGGTGCGCCAACGCGTGCACGGGAGCGCCGGGACTGGATGATGCGAGGGCGATGGCCGCAGAAACCGCCAGCCTGCTCCGTGTGGACGAGGCGGCGGTGCTGGTGGCTTCGACCGGCGTGATCGGGGTGCGCCTTCCGATGGATCGCGTCCGCGCGGGCATCGCGCGCGCCGCGACGCAGTTATCCGCCACGGGGGGCGCGGCGGCGGCCTCGGCGATTCTCACGACCGACACCCTGGCGAAGGAAATCGCCGTCCGCGAAACCGCGGGCCGCATCTCCATCACCGTCGGCGGGATGGCCAAGGGCTCCGGCATGATCCATCCCCAGATGGCGACCATGCTGGCGTTCGTCACCACCGACGCGGCCATTGCGCCGCGAACGCTGCAGGGCGTGCTCAAGCGGGTGGTCGACGCGACGTTCAACGCGATCGACGTCGACGGCGACACGAGCCCCAACGATCTCGTCGTGTGCCTGGCCAACGGCCTGGCCAAGAACACGCCGCTCACGTCGGGTCTCGCGCTCACGCGCTTCGAGGCGGTAATGCACCTCGTGTGCGAGCGCTTGGCGCTGATGATCGTGCGGGACGGCGAAGGCGCCACCAAGTTGGTCACGCTCCGCGTGACCGGTGCGGCCAGCGGGGCGGCGGCCAAGCGCGTGCTGCTGGCGGTGGCGCGCTCGCCCCTGGTGAAGACGGCCTGGCACGGCGAAGATGCGAATTGGGGACGGACGATTTCGGCGATCGGCAACGCGGGCGTGCCCATTCGGCCGGACCGCATCGCGCTCCGCATCGGCCCGGTGGCGGTGGTGCGGCAGGGGGTGGGGGCAGGGTCTTCGGCGGAAGCCGAGGCGGCGATCATCCTCAAGCAGCGCGAATTCACCGTGACGGTGGATCTCGGGCAGGGACGGGGCGAGGCGATGGTGCGGACGTGTGATTTGTCGGAAGACTACGTCCGAATTAACGCTTCGTATCGTTCCTGACCGCCGAGAAGCGGCCATCTGCCGCGTTGTCGCTTCAGCTTGGTGTCCTCACGTACGACACAGTACGCTCCGGTACGAGGCAATGCCAATGGCGATTTCCCAACCGGAGCGCCTTGCATCTGACCACTTCTCGGCGGTCAGAATTAGCGTCTCTTTTGCTGATTTACAACCTAAGTCTTCACTAGATTCTGGTACGCCCGGTCGGTTTTGGCGGCGAGGTAGAAGTCGCTTTCGGTGAGGCCGTTGATTTTGTGGGTCCAGATCTCCACGCCGCAGCGACCCCACCCGACGTGCAGGTCTGGGTGGTGGCCCTCCCGCTCGGCGATCTCGCCGACCCGGTTGGCGAACGCCAGCGCCTCGGCGAAATCCTTGAACTGAAACGTCCGCTCGATCCGGGTTCCGTCGTGGGTGGCGGTCCAACCCGGCTCCAGTTCGGTCAGCAATTTCTCCACTCGCTCGCGGGGGAGCGGGGGCACGCCGCCGCGGCAGGGGATGCATGCATGATCGGCTAAGCCCATCGGTTCTCCTTTCGAGACGCGAACCTGATCGCCATCAGTATTCCGCGGGTGGTTCTGCCGAGGCAAGGCCACATCGCTCGCGACGCGGGCTACGCCGGGCGGCGAGTCGCGCGGCGCGCGCCCATCCAGCATTTCACCGCGATGGCCGCCTTCGTCGCGGCGGGTAGCGCGAAGGTCCGCTCGAAGAGGCGATAGCCCGAGGCCTCGATCCGGTCCAGCAGCGCTTCGTAGGTGCGGCCCATAATTTCCGGGGCCAGCAACCGTTGGGGATCGGGGAGCAGGGTCTTGGCCTTGGCGTGGGACTCGCGGGCGCGCCGACATTGAAACGCCATCAGTCGCTCGAACGCCGGAGTGTGCGCGTTGACGAGCAAGTCCTGCTCGGTGTAGCCAAACGCGTCGAGATCTTCTTTCGGAAGGTAGATCCGATCCCGCGCGGCGTCCGCTTTCACATCGCGGATGATGTTGGTCAACTGGAGCGAGAGGCCCCGCTCGATCGCGTAGGCTTCCGCCGCCTTCCCCTCGCACCCGAAGATCGGAAGACAGAGCAGCCCCACGGTGGACGCGACGCGGTAGGCGTAGCGCGACAGCTCGGCGAAGGATTCGTACCGGGGGCGCCCGATGTCCATGGCCACGCCGAGGAGCAGTTCGTCGAAGTGGACGCGCGGCAGGCGATACGCGGACACGACCGGCGCGAGCCGCAGGCCGACCGGGTGGGTGGGTCGCCCTCCGTAGATGCGGTCCAACTCCCGGTGCCATTCGAGCAGCGCCCGGCGGGCCTCGTCGAAATCGGTCGTGAGGTCCACCGCATCGTCCACCACCCGGCAGAACGCGTACACGGCGTTCAGCGCCGTGCGTTGGTCGCGCGGGAGCATCAGAAAAGCGTAGTGGAAATTGCTGGTGCGCGAGGCCGTGGGCCGATTCGGGGTGGAGGAGGTCATCCCCTGCCGGCGGAACGGACCGAGCCCGGCCACGCGGCGCGGACCAGCAGCCTGGTTTTTGCGGCCCACCCCAGGCTCGGGCGCGATCGGAACACGTCGTAACCCCCGGCCTCGATCCGGTCGAGGATGGCCATCCCCCCCAGCCACGTGAGCCGCAGCTCAAAGGTCAGGTCGCGACCGACCTCGCTGAGCAAGGGCCGACCCGCTTCAAACAGCGCTCGGGTCCTCGCCACCTGATCCGCCATCAGCCGCCGGAAGGCCTCGTCCACCACGCCGGCCGCCAATTGCTCACTGGGATAGCCATGTTTGGTCATCTCGTCCAGCGGGAGGTACACGCGGCCCTTGGCGGCATCGATCGCGACATCCTGCCAATGGTTGGTGAGCTGGAGCGCGGTGCAGATCGCGTCTGAGAGCGCGTGCAGCCTGGGATCCCGGTACCCGAAGACCGACAGCACGAGCTGACCGATCGGATTGGCCGAGCACCGGCAATAGCCCAGCAGGTCGTCGAACGTCTGGTACCGATCGATGACCACGTCCATCTTGAACGCGGTGAGGAGGTCTTGAAATGGCTCGACCGGCAGGCGGAATCGTTCGATCGTGTCCTTGAGCGCGATGAAGACCGGGTGATGGGGCTTGCGCCACATGCACTGCAGGAGTTGGCCTTCCCAGTTCTCCAGCAGCGGCAAGCGCAGGTTATCGAGGTAGGTCGTTTCGTCGGCGAAATCGTCGGCCGTGCGCGCGAACGCGTAGATCGCCCAGAGGTACTTGCGCTGGGCCGCGGGGAGCAGCCGCGACCCCACCGGGAAGTTCTCGTAATGCGCGCGCGCAATCGCCTCGCAGTGGGCAAACGAGTCCTCCACCGTCCAGACCTTCTCCTCCGTCGCGCCGAACTCACGCGGACCAAGCGAAGCTGCCGACATGGGGGTGTGATACCACAGGCCGGAAAACCAAGTCAACGAACGGCCCACGCGCCGTCGCCACTGTTCGGTCGCAGCCTCCTCGTGGTATGATGCACCCCTTTCGAGGATGGCCGCCATGAAGATCGGCACCCCCTTGAGCCCGACCGCCACGCGCGTCATGCTGCTCGGCGCGGGCGAGCTCGGCAAGGAAGTGATCATCGCCTTGCAGCGCCTGGGCGTGGAGGTGATCGCGGTCGACCGCTACCCCAACGCCCCTGGCCACCAGGTCGCCCACCGCTCCCACGTCATCAACATGGCCGACGCCCGCGAGCTGCGCGCCGTGATCGAGAAGGAGCGGCCGCACCTGGTCGTCCCCGAGATCGAGGCCATCGCCACCGACACGCTGGTGGAGATCGAGCGCGAGGGCTGGACGGAAATCATCCCCACGGCGCGTGCGACCCGGCTCACGATGAACCGCGAGGGCATCCGCCGCCTGGCCGCCGAGGAACTCAAGCTCCCCACGTCTCGGTATGCCTTTGCGGAAAGCCAAGACGAACTGCTCAACGCGATCGAGGGCGGCATCGGCTACCCGTGCGTCATCAAGCCGGTCATGTCCTCCTCGGGCAAGGGGCAGTCGGTGATCAAGGATCGCAACGAGGTCGATGCGGCCTGGCAGTACGCCATGACCGGCACGCGGGTCAACCGCGGCAAGGTGATCGTCGAGGAGGTCATCCGCTTCGACTTCGAGATCACGCAACTGACCGTGCGCGCGGTCGGTGAGTCCGGGAAGGTCGAGACCTTTTTCTGCGAGCCGGTGGGCCACATTCAGATGAAGGGCGATTACGTCGAAAGCTGGCAGCCGCAACCGATGACCCCCACCGCGCTGGCCAAGGCCAGAGAGATCGCCAAGCTCGTCACGGACAACTTGGGCGGTCGAGGCATCTTCGGCGTCGAACTCTTTGTGAAGGGTGACCAGGTCTGGTTCTCCGAGGTCAGCCCCCGCCCGCACGACACCGGCATGGTCACGATGGCGAGTCAAACTCAGAGCGAGTTCGACCTGCACGCGCGGGCTATTCTCGGTTTGCCCGTCTCTACCGCGCTGCGTGCCCCGGGTGCGAGCGCCGTGATCTACGGCGGCCTGGAGGCTAGGGCGATCGCGTTCGAGGACGTGGACAAGGCGTTGCGCGTGCCGCAGACCGAGATCCGCCTCTTCGGCAAACCCGAGTCGTTCACGCGGCGGCGCATGGGCGTGGCGCTGGCGACCGGAAAAGATACGGACGAGGCCCGGCAGCGCGCGAAACGGGCCGCGAGCCTCGTGCGACCGGTGGCCATTTAATCAAAGGTGATGAATGGAGGTATCGTCATGAACCGCCTATTCCTTCTTGCAGTCACACTGACGTTTCTAACCGCCTGCACCTCGAAGGGCGCGCAGACCATGTCGATCGCCAAGACCAGCGCCACCCCAGGCGATGGTCAAACCGTCGCGTTCAAAGGCGACCCATTGGCGCTCGAAGGCTCGGCGATCAAGGTCGGCGATACGCTTCCCTCGGCGATGGTCACGGGCAACGACCTCAAGCCGGTGAACCTCGCCGACCTCAAGGGCAAGGTTCGGATCATCAGCGTGGTTCCGTCGATCGACACGCCCGTGTGCGAAGAGCAGACCCACGAGCTGAGCGAAAAGAACGGCGGCCTCGACAAGCAGGTCGATCTGATCACCGTGAGCATGGACCTGCCCTTCGCCCAGCAACGGTTTGCCAAGGAAGCCAAGATCCACAACGTCCTCTTCGTCTCCGACTACAAGACCGCCGAGTTCGGAAAAAGCGCGGGCCTCCTTATCCAACCACTGCACCTCCTTGCGCGCACGGTGCTGGTGGTGGACAAGGACAACGTGATTCGGTACATACAGGTCGTGCCGGAGATCACGAACTTACCGGACATGCAGGCAGCGATGAAAGCTGCGAAGGGGTTGCTGTGAAGATGATGGCGGCAGAACCAGGAGTTTCTTAAGTTCTTAGGAATGCCCCCAGATACCCCCGCGAGTCTCAATAGTAGATCATAGATCTATGACACATTATCAGCTCAATTAGGGGAACCCGCGAAGGTCAACGTCGCGCTGTAGTAAAGAGGAAAAATTCTCCCTCATCGGAGTCTGCTCAATCCGCCAATGGCCGTCATCAAATCAACCGGTGTAACCCCCACTGAGCAAAGGCTGGCCGCCCTATGCGATCAGTCATTTCTGAAGTTGTGGAGTTATCCAAATCCATTCAAAGAAGATGGAAAAGAGCTATGCGATCTGCTCGCGGTTTTCGAAGATCGTGTATTTATTTTCTTTGACCGCGCGAGTCGACAACTCGATGATCCTGATAAGGATCCGCTTGTGAGTTGGAACCGCTGGAAGAGGGAAGCGATTGATGCCCAGGTTCGCACAGCGCATGGCGCTGAGCGATACGTCAATAGCGGGCGTCCGATCTTCCTCGACAAGGCGCTAAAAATCCCGTTTCCAGTAGTTATCGACCGCGAAAAGATGATCGTTCACAAGATTATCGTCGCGCACGGCGCTAAAGAGGCCTGTGAAAGGTTTTCAAATCAAAACGTGTACGGAAGCCTCGCCATTGCGTATAGAGACGAAGATGTGCCGAGTCCATTCCCATTCATGATCCATATAGACAAGAGCAATCCCGTTCATATTCTTGACAGCCACAACCTAGCGATCATTTTCGGTGAGCTCGATACCGTTGTCGATTTTTCGATGTATCTTGACGCGAAAGTGGACGCAATCAATTCGCTCGATTGCTTGATTTATTGCGGTGAAGAGGACTTGCTCGCTCACTACTATTTGAACTTCGACGAATCTGCCAAAAGACATTTCATCGGGACTAAGCAACAAGGCATCAATGGTGTGGCAATTGGCGAAGGAGAATGGAAAGACTTTATCGAACGTGATCTGTACAAGAACAAAAAGCTGGCCGATCGAGTCTCATATTTTTGGGATGACCTAATCCAGAGAACATGCCAGAACACTTTGGAAGGCACATTACTTGGTAACTCTAATCCATTACGAGGACGAAGTGCGATTCACGAAATGGCGAAAGAGCCACGTTTCATGCGTCGCGCTCTGTCGGAGAAGATGATTCAAGCGATGCGGAACTTTCCCGAATCTTCACAGCCGGTGATGCGGAATCTAACGTTCATGCCGTCGTTCTACAAAGAAAAGGGATGGGTCTTCCTTCAGCTCAAAGTTGATAGGATTACGGACTATGAGAATGAATACCGCCCAAAGCGACAGGCAATGCTTGAGATTGCATGTGGCGCGGCAAAGAATAAGTTCGATCATCTTAAGACGATCGTAGGTATTGCGGTCGATGCCCCGAAATTTTCAACGAAGAACTCTGAAGATTTTATTTTAATGGATTGCGAAAAGTGGACTAACGATCAGCGGGCTCACTATGAGCGAGCGAACGAGGGATTCAAATTCTTCGCTTCAAACACTCTTACTGCCTATGAGGAGAAGGTAAGGGAGTTCCCACTTAAAGAAAGTGCCCCTAAGAGCTCCAGCCGCGCGAAGGCTGGTCGAAATGCTCAGTGTCCATGTGGCTCTGGCCGTAAATATAAGAAGTGCTGCATCGATAAGCAGCCGCATGGACCCATTCAGTGACGTTCTTCGCTGATCAACTAACTCGGTGCTGTCCGCCTCCTCGGTGGCAATGGACCTGGTACCTGCCAGTGCGGTTTAGGTTTTCCTCAGCAGCCGCAGGTCAAACTCAAACGGCTGGGGCGAGCAGATGGTGATGGTGGGGAAGTCGGGGTGTTCTGGGGAACAACCGAGGGCGTGAGCATGACCAAGAGCGGAGATCATCAGCGTAGTTGCTCGATCTGTGGCAAGACCTTTTCTGTGCGCGATGTCGTCGCCGGGACATTCGTTCGTGACGCGGTCGCCGACGAGATCCGTCGGGATCATCCCGAGTGGTCGGCCGAGAGCTTTATCTGTCGGCCCGATCTGACGAGATTCAGAACGCAGTACGTGCATTCCATCCTCGCGTCCGAGAAGGGAGAGGTCACCTCGATCGAGCAGGAGGTGTTACGCAGCCTTCGGGAACACGAGCTCCTCTCCACGAATATCGACGTAGAGTTCGAGCGGGAGTGGTCCTTCGGCGAACGGTTGGCGGACCGCATCGCGTCGTTCGGTGGGAGTTGGACGTTCCTGATCTGGTTCGGTGTGTTCATCGCGCTCTGGATCGTGATGAACTCGATCGTCTTCCTCTGGCGTCCCGCGGATCCGTATCCGTTTATCCTCCTGAACCTCGTGCTCTCGTGCCTGGCGGCGATCCAGGCGCCCGTCATCATGATGAGTCAGAATCGCCAAGAGGCGAAAGACCGGCTTCGCTCTCAACACGACTACCAAGTGAACCTCAAGGCGGAGCTGGAGATTCGCCATCTCCACGAGAAGATCGATCACCTTCTGTCGCACCAATGGGAGCGCCTCGTTCAGATCCAAGAGCTTCAACTCGAACTGCTCTCAGAGCTTGGCCGGAGGGGATGA
>Ga0210377_10004315_pt1 | contig 12004 bp, 9 predicted proteins | sample PLM4_65_b1redo_FD_155480 | JGI IMG/M metagenome (GOLD analysis project Ga0210377, IMG submission 155480) | Groundwater sediment microbial communities from an aquifer in East River, Colorado, USA - PLM4_65_b1 redo | ecosystem: Environmental > Terrestrial > Soil > Riparian zone | place: USA: East... | reverse complement strand
AGACCGTGGACACCTGCGCCGCCGAATTTGAGGCGCATACGCCGTATCTGTATTCAACATATGAGAAACCGTTCTATAAAATTCAAGATTCAAAATTCAAGGTTCAAAATTCATCGAATGTTGAATCTGGAATGTTGAATTCCGCTGCAGGCGGCGCCGAGTGCGAGGCCAATCCGACGGACAGAAAAAAAATCGTAATACTGGGCGGGGGGCCGAACAGGATCGGACAGGGCATCGAGTTCGACTACTGCTGTGTGCACGCTGCCTTCGCGCTCAAGGAAGACGAGTACGAGACCATTATGGTGAACTGCAATCCCGAGACCGTGAGCACTGACTACGATACCGCGGACCGGCTCTATTTTGAGCCCTTGACACTCGAAGATGTTTTACATATTATACATCGCGAGAAGCCTGTTGGGGTGATCGTGCAGTTTGGGGGCCAGACGCCGCTCAAGCTCGCGGTGCCGCTCGAGAAGGAGGGCGTGCGCATCCTCGGCACCTCACCCGACAGCATTGACCGGGCTGAGGACCGCAAACGGTTCAAGGAGCTTATCGATAAGCTCGGTCTTCTGCAGGCCGAGAGCGGCACGGCCATCTCCTGCGATGAGGCGGTGGATGCCGCTAACCGTATCGGCTACCCCGTCATGGTGCGGCCGTCCTACGTGCTCGGCGGCAGGGCCATGGAGATCGTCTACGATGAGGAGAGCGTAAGAAATTACATGTCCCGCGCCGTGAAGGCGTCCCCGGACCGCCCGGTGCTCGTTGACAAATATCTGGAAGACGCTATCGAGATGGATGTTGATGCGATCTCCGACGGGAACACGGTGGTCGTAGCGGGCATCATGGAACACATCGAGGAGGCGGGCGTACACTCCGGAGATTCCGCGTGCTCGCTTCCGCCGTTTTCGCTTCCGCCGGACATCATCCGTGAGATCGACCGTCAGGCCCGGGTGCTTGCGCTTGAGCTAGGCGTGGTCGGCCTCATGAACATACAGTTCGCGGTGAAAGAAGGCAGGATCTACGTGCTCGAGGTGAACCCCCGGGCGTCGCGGACCATCCCGTTCGTGAGCAAGGCCATCGGTGTGCCGCTTGCCAAACTTGCCGCCAGGGTCATGGCGGGCAAGACCCTCGGTGAACTCGGATTCACCAAAGAGGTACAGATCAAACACATCGCGGTCAAGGAAGCGGTGTTCCCCTTTGCCAAGTTCCCCGGCGTGGACACACTACTCGGCCCTGAGATGAAGTCCACCGGCGAGGTCATGGGTATTGACGCGGACTTTGGCATGTCCTTTGCCAAATCCCAGATGGCGGCGGGCAACCCCTTGCCGGTAACCGGCCGTGTGTTCCTGAGCGTAAAGGACCAGGACAAGTCCGGTGGCCTGCTCGAGGCGGCGCAGGGACTGCAGAATGCCGGGTTCTCCATCGTGGCGACAAGAGGAACGGCGGAGTATCTGAGGAAGCAGGGCATCACGGTCGAAACAGTGAACAAAGTGGCAGAAGGCAGACCACATATTGTTGACCGCATCACGGACATGCAGATCGATCTGGTGATCAACACGGTATCAGGCGCGGAGTCGCAAAAAGATTCTTACTCCATCCGGCGCACGACGCTCGTGAAGGGGGTCCCCTATTTCACCACGATATCTGCAGCAAAGGCCGCGGTCAGGGGGATTTCAGCGATCAAAACAAGACCTTTGCAGGTAAAGACCATTCAGGAGTATCATACGAAATGACACAGAAGATCCCCATGACCAAAGAGGGCTACGAGAAGCTCAAAAAGGAGCTTGACCGCATTCTCAAGGTCGAGCGTCCCAAGAACATCAAGGATATCGAGGAAGCACGGGGACACGGAGACCTGTCGGAGAATGCCGAGTACCACGCAGCCAAGGAACGGCAGGGTATGCTAGACGCTAAGAAGCGTGAACTGCAGCACAAGCTTGCACATGCCCAGATCATCGATGTCTCGAAGCTTTCGAACGAGAAGGTGGTTTTCGGCGCGACGGTCACGCTCGCGGACACTGATTCCGGCGACACTAAAAAGTACATGCTGGTGGGGCAGGAAGAGGCTGATTTTAAAAAGGGGAAGATATCGATACAATCCCCTGTCGGCAAGGCCCTGATCGGACATAAAGCGGGTGACGTGGTCTCGATCAAAACGCCGACAAAGACCGTTGAATACGAGATACAGGAGATAGAGATCACCCTTGATTAAGCTGCACAAGGCAACGATACGTTCACACCAGCCTGCGGGCAGGGGATACTACCGCCTTGTGCTCAATACACCTGAAGTGGCCGCTGCCGCACTCCCCGGCCAATTCGTGATGCTCAGGGTGTCCGAGAACATGGACCCTCTTCTCGCTCGCCCCTTCGGCATATCTTCCATTCCTTCAAAAGCATCCATCGAGATTCTGTACCGCGTCGTGGGTAGTGGAACAGCGCTGCTCACTCGCAGGTCGGTCGGCCAGACGCTTTCCCTGCTCGGGCCGCTTGGGAATGGGTTCCCAATGCCGGATAAAGCCTTCACGCCGGTCCTGGTTGCCGGAGGGAGCGGTTTTCCTCCGCTCCATTTTTTGTCTCTCCGCACTGGTGCGCGGGCGCATTTTTTCGTCGGGGCACAGAACAAAGATTGTCTGCCGCCGGTCAGCATTCTGAAAAACATCAGGGACCACTCGGCAAAGGTACATGTAGCGACAGAGGATGGGAGCTCGGGACAACACGGGATGTCCACGGACATCCTGAATTCCTTCCTGACGCAGATAGAGCAGAAGACCCATCTCGTGCTCTACGCCTGTGGTCCCCATGGCATGCTGGCCGCGGTGAGCAAGCTAGCTGCGGAGCATTCGATCACCTGTTTTGTCTCGACAGAGGAACGCATGGCCTGCGGACTTGGAGCGTGCATGGGCTGCTCGGTCCCGATGAAGGCCGGCGGTTACAAACGTGCCTGCAAAGAGGGTCCGGTGTTTGATTCGCGGGAGATCGAGTGGGGGGAGCAGGTGATGGTGAAAGTGCGGAGTTCGGAGTTCAGAGTTCGGAGTTAAAAAGAGACATCAAAATGCCAGTCAAAATAAATACAAAACCCGACCTTTCCATCGACTTCGCCGGGATCAAGCTCAAGAACCCGGTGCTGACCGCATCAGGCACGTTCGGATACGGTGAAGAGTACGCGGATTTCGTGGACCTGAACAAACTCGGTGGCGTGATCGTGAAAGGCGTATCCCTTAAGCCGATCAGAGGCAACCCGCCGCCTCGGATCTGGGAGACGCCGGCGGGCATGCTGAACGCCATCGGGCTTGAGAACCCCGGCATTGACGTGTTCATCAACCAGAAACTCCCCTACCTCGGCCAGTTCGACACTGCGGTGATCGTGAACGTCTTCGGATACAGCCTTGAAGAGTATGTCGGCGTTGTCGAGCGACTTGACGATGTTTCCGGCGTATCTGGCATTGAAGTGAACATTTCGTGCCCAAATGTAAAAGCCGGCGGGATCATATTCGGCACGAACGTCAAGGCGGCCTTCGAACTCCTTTCCGCAGTCCGGAAGGCAACGAAACTGCCGGTTATCGCAAAGCTTTCACCGAACGTGACCGATATCACTGAATTTGCCCGGATTGCACGCGAGGCGGGATGTGACGGCCTTTCGCTCATCAATACGCTGCTCGGCATGGCCATCGACGTGCGCTGCCGGAAGCCGCGGCTAGCAAACTTTACCGGCGGCCTGTCCGGTCCGGCCATCCGGCCCGTGGCTGTGCGCATGGTATGGCAGGTGGCGAAGGCGGTTCCGCTCCCTATCATCGGTATGGGCGGCATTGTTACGGGCGAGGATGCGCTTGAATTCATTCTGGCAGGAGCGTCAGCGGTGGCGGTCGGGACAGCGAATTTCATCAATCCACGGGCCACGCTTGACGTGATCGAAGGGATCGAGGTTCTCATGCGCGAGCAGGGCGTCGGCGATATAAAGAGCCTTATCGGAAAGGTGAATGTCGGGTGAGGATCGTAACCAGCCTCAAGAGCAAGATCATCATCGCGGTCGCCACCATCCTGGCGTTGACCATCGGCCTGGGTACGTGGATCAACATAGGCTATCAGCGGTCGCAGATGGAAGATGCACTCGAAGACAATGTGCTCATCATCTCGAACACCATTCAGCGCAGCCTTGAGAACGCCATGCTCGATGGAAAGAGCAAAGAGGTGCAGCACATCCTTAGTGCTGTCGGCAGCTATCAGAACATCCATGAAGTAAAGATCTTCAGCCCGAACGGAGTTGTCCTGAAATCGTCAAAACTCGGTATGATCGGCAGGCAGGTCGATCCTATCACGCAAAAATGGTTTTTTGCTGACAAGTTCAAGACGCCGATCAAGCGCCGTGAAGAAGGCATATTTTCGGTGCTGTTCCCCATAGAGAACGAGGCACGTTGTTTTCACTGCCACGGTTCTCAGGTAAAACTGAACGGGGTGCTTGCCGTGGACATTTCCATGGCGCAGACGCAGGAAAAGGTGCGGGAACTCAGCAAAACCATGCTCCTCTGGGCCTTCGGGGTGACCGCGATCCTTGCCGTGTCCTTGTCACTTGTTTTAACGCACCTTGTTTCCAACCCTATCCAGACACTGATCGCCACCATGGAGCGTGCTGAGCGCGGTCTTGAGGTCCGGGTGGAGGTGAAAAGCTTTGATGATATCGGACGACTTGGTGAGGCGTTCAACTCGCTCTTAACGAAGCTTGAGAGCGCCCAACGGCGGGTGGAGCAGTATCATTATGAGCAAATGACGCGGGCCGACCGTCTTGCATCTATCGGCGAGATGGCAGCAGGGATCGCCCATGAGATCAAGAACCCCCTGGCCGGCATCGCGGGCGTGATCCAGGTGCTCAGGAAAGAGCATGCCGTCGGCGACCAGAAACGGGTCATTCTTGATGAAGTGCTTGTGCAGGTCGAGCGCATGGATAAAGCGGTGCGCAACCTGCTCTCCTTTGCACGGCCGCCGGAGCCGAAGATGACTCTGGCAGATATCAACGAACTGATCAGCAGGCTGCTCAACTTCCTCGCGCCGCAGTTTGCCAGGAATTTAATCACCGTTGATCGGAAACTGACGACAGGCCTTCCCTGGCTTACGCTCGATCCGGACCTGTTGCAACAAGCGCTGATCAATATCGCACTGAACGCGATCCAGGCCATGCCGGAGGGCGGAAAATTTATTGTGGAAACCCGGTCAGTCAAGCCGGACGGGAACAATTCCGGATCAATAGAGATCCTGTGCTCGGACACGGGGAAGGGTATTCCCCTGGAAAATCTGAGCACGATTTTCAATCCATTTTATACGACGCGTCAGCAGGGCACCGGCCTGGGTTTGTCTATCACCCAGAGAATCATCGAACAGCATGGCGGCGAAATCAATGTCATGAGCTCTCCTGAAAAAGGAACGACCTTTACCCTATCGTTCCCGTATCCACAGATCGCCAAAGAATAAAAGGAGCGTTGATCAATGCCATATAAGATCCTGATCATTGATGATGAAAAACTGATCAGGTGGGCACTCGAACAACATCTGGTGAAGCAGGGATACCAGGTGGCGACAGCGGAATCCGCTGAGAAAGGCCTGGTACTGCTCACCGAAGACGCACCCGATCTGCTCCTTCTCGATAATTGTTTGCCGGATATGACAGGTATTCAATTGCTTGAGAAACTCCATGCTCGGGAGCAAAGGTTTAAGGTCATTATGATCACGGCATACGATATGGAGGAGACCGCGGTCAAGACCATGGATTTAGGAGCTTACGAATATATCAGCAAACCATTCAACCTTGAAGAGCTCACCGCGCTGATAAAAAAAACGCTGGATACGGAACATCCCGGACCCGAATAGAAGGGATTGCGGATTTATAAAGTATGAGATCAGAACACACGCCCCATACTCTTGTACCACCCTGATGTCCTTGCTTTTTCCGCGGTAATATCATAGAATCAAATTATCGAGGTTTTTGCAAAAGTCCTTGTCTTAACAGGTTGTCGCAAACTTCAGTTTGCGTGTTTTATCGTTTTTACTTCGATATGGACGAAGGCTGAAGCCTGTGGCTATCAAAACGGGGCAGTTATAAGTGCCTCTCGAGAATCATTTTTATGCAGGCGCCTGTTATGAAAAAAGAACTTCTCGAGAACTTCCTCAATTATCTTGCCGTGGAAAAGGGGCTTGCAAGGAATACCATCGAATCCTATGAGCGGGACCTGCACAAGTATTTTTTCTTTATGAAGGCAAAGGAACCCGGCGGGATCACCCGGTCCGATGTGGTCTCGTTCATGGCACATCTGTCATCAGAGGGGATCTCCACCCCCTCAGCCGCCCGATGCCTTGCCGCAGTCAGAGGATTCCACAAATATCTCATGACCGACGAACACGCACGCGCGGATCCTACCGTGAATATCGATTCGCCCCGAGGATGGAAACGCCTGCCCAAGACCCTTTCTCTTGCCGATGTGGACGCGCTTCTCAGACAACCGGACACTACCACTCTTATCGGGCTTCGCGACAAGGCCATGCTTGAACTGCTCTATGCCACCGGCCTTCGCGTGAGCGAACTGGTCGGTCTCAAACTGAACGATGTCAACCTCGAACGGGGATATCTGATTGTGATAGGGAAGGGATCGAAGGAGCGGGCCGTGCCCATGGGTGAGATTGCCATGACTGCGATCTCCCGGTATCTCAGCGCCGGGCGTGCCGACCTTTTGAAAGGCAGTGACGCCGACACCCTGTTTATCAGTTCGAGGCGCAGGGGTATAACCCGTCAGATGTACTGGAAACGGATCAAGCACTATGCGGTAAAATCCGGAATCAGCAGAAACATCTCACCGCATACACTGCGCCATTCCTTTGCAACGCATTTGCTTGATAACGGCGCCGACTTGAGGGCGGTACAGGCCATGCTTGGCCATTCGGATATTTCCACGACGCAGATTTACACACAGGTTTCACGCGAACGGCTCAAGAAGGTTCATGAGAAATATCATCCGAGAGGGTGAAGCGAATGCGGAATGGCGAGTGCGGAATTCGGAGTGAAGAAAAGCAATAGACGATCTTTTTTCAGTCCACATTCCCAACTCTGCACTCCGAACTCCGAACTGGAATCATGGAAATCATTACCAGTCATACAAACGCTGATTTCGATGCCCTGGCCTCCATGGTCGCGGCAAAGAAGCTCCATCCCGACGCCCGGCTTGTGTTTCCCGGGTCGCAGGAGAAGAGCATGCGGGATTTCTTTCTCGAATCAGCGTTCTACGCGCTCGAGGTCGATCGTCTTAAAAATATCGATGTGGACAGCATAACCAAACTTATCATTGTCGATAACCGGAACCCCGCGCGGCTGGGAAAACTGGCGGGCGCGCTGAAGCGACCCGGCGTCACGGTGACTATTTACGATCACCACCCGGCAGCGGACGGCGATATACACGGTGAACTTGAAATTGTCGAAGAGGTCGGCGCAACGATCACGATCATGGTGGAACTGCTCAAGCAGAAGGGCATCCCGATCACTCCTATCGAGGCGACCATTTTCGCCCTCGGCATTTATGAAGAGACAGGCTCCCTCACCTTCGTGTCCACCACTGAGAGGGACGTGCAGATTGTCGCATACCTCCTCTCCCAGGGGGCACAGCTCAATATCGTTTCGGATTTCATCTCTCGCGAGCTGACAGTCGATCAGATCTCCATTTTGAACAACCTGATCGAGTCCGCCAAGAGCTACGACATTAGTGGAGTGCCGGTGGTAATTGCAACGCTGGCGATACCACACTTTGTCCCTGATCTCGCGGTCCTCGCCCACAAGATGAGAGATATGGAGAGCCTCGATGTGCTCTTCCTCGTGGTGCAGATGGGGGACAAGACGCATGTGATTGCCCGCTGCAGGATCCCCCAGGTGAACGTCGGCATGGTTCTTGAGGAATTAGGCGGTGGCGGCCACGCAACCGCGGCATCCGCGGTGGTCAAGGACATGACACACGTACAGACCACGGAGCGCCTGATCGATATCCTTAAGCAGCATATCAAACCCGGACAGGTGGCGAGCGAGGTCATGACCTCGCCGGTAAAAACCATACCGTCAGGCAGTACGATCGCTGAAGCGGGCGAGGCCATGACCAGGTTCAGCGTGAACGTTCTGCCGGTCCTGCGCGACGAAAAGTATCTTGGCACTATCACCCGTGAGGTCGTGCAGAAGGCACTTTTCCACACCCTGGGCAAACAGAAGGTCAATGAGTTCATGACCACGGGCGGCCCGGTCGCGTCACCCGACATGCCCATGGGACTGGTGGAAAAGATCATGATCGAGGAGCATCAGCGTTTTATCCCGGTCATCGACAGGAACGGCAGGCTCGTGGGCGCGATCACCCGTACCGACCTTCTGCGATCACTCCATGAAGAACGTTTGGCCGAGGTGGCCGGGTCTGAAGCGGCCATGCTCCGGTCCGCCAGGAATGTGCAGAGAATGATCGAAGAGCGCGTCCCTCCGAATGTACGCGAAGCGCTCAGATTGGTCGGTGAGGTTGCCGACGAGGCCGGGTTCCCGGTCTACCTCGTGGGCGGAATTGTGCGCGATCTGTTCCTGCGGGTCATGAACCTTGATGTAGATATCGTGGTTGAGGGCGACGGTATCGTCTTCGCGGATATTCTTGTGAAGCGTGCCGGCGGACGCATGAAAGCCCATCAAAAGTTCGGGACCGCAGTCGTCGTGCTGCAGAACGGGATCAAGCTCGATATTGCCACGGCCCGGCTCGAATATTATGAATCACCGGCCGCCCTGCCCACCGTGGAGCTTTCCTCAATAAAAAAAGACCTCTATCGTCGTGACTTCACGATCAATACGCTCGCGGTGCGGCTGAACAGGCAGCGCTACGGTGAGCTCATCGATTTCTTCGGCGGCCTGCGTGATATCAAGGAGAAGGCCCTCCGCGTTCTGCATAGTCTCTCATTCGTGGAAGACCCTACGCGTGTTCTGCGGGCCATACGATTTGAGCAGCGCTTCGATTTTAAACTCAGTAAGCATACCCAGAACCTTATCAAGAGCGCCGTGAACATGAAGCTTTTCAACCGGTTGACCGGCAAGCGGATCTATGCGGAACTCATCCTGCTGTTCTCGGAGGCCGAACCGCTGAAGGTCCTTAAGCGCATGAAAGACCTTGATCTTCTGAAGTTCATCCATCCCACTCTGAAGGCCACGGTGGAAGCGGAGCGTCTCTTTACCGGGATAGGAGAGACCCTCACATGGTTCAGGCTTCTCTATCTGGATCTTACGGTAGAAAAATGGTTTGTGTTCTTTCTCGGACTGCTCGATCGGCTGAAGGACCCCGCAGTGGACGAGACGCTCGAGCGGCTCTCGGTCCCGGTCAGGAACAGGGAGCGGGTTCGGCATTCACGGGCGGGGTACCGCGAGGTGCTCGCCGCGTTCTATAAGGAGCAGAATCTCACACCGAGCCGTATCTATGAACTGCTCGTACCGCTTGATACTGAATCGCTCCTGTTGATGATGGCCAAGGCAAAACAGGACAAGGCCAAGAAGTACATTTCTCTGTATCTTACTCAGCTCCGCACGATCAAGGTGGAGCTGAGCGGAAACGATCTCAAAAAAATGGGACTACCGCCCGGACCGCGATATAGGAAGCTGCTTGCCGAACTTCTGGACGCGAAGTTGGACGGAAGGGTGAGAAGCCGTGAGGAAGAGGTGGCTTTTGTAAGGGAACAAGCGGGAGGAACGAAAATTCCCGTTGACGAATAGGGAAAATGCAGGCATAGTACCTTCATGATATTTATCGGCCTCTTCGGCGGGATGCTTCTCCTGCTCTACGGTATCAAGCTCCTGAATGACGGCCTCCAGAATGCCGCGGGCTCGAAGATCCGCTCGCTCCTCCGTTCGCTCACGAGCAACCGGCTCGCCGCCGTTGGTGGAGGCGCGTTCATCACCGGCCTTATCCAATCGAGCAGCGCAACGTCGGTCATGCTTGTGGGTTTCGTGAGCGCCGGGCTCATGAGTTTCCGTCAGACCCTCGCGGTCATCCTCGGCGCCGACATAGGCGCCACGCTCACGGTGCAGCTCATCGCCTTTCACATCTACGATTATGCTGTGCTTCTTGTCGGTATAGGTCTGTCCTTCACGCTCTTTGCCAAAAGGATGCTCTTCAAAAATATCGGCCAGGGCGTGCTTGGTTTTGGCTTTGTGTTCCTCTCGATCAAGATCATGATCGAGGCAATGACGTCGCTCCAGGGGAACGAGTTGTTCCGTCAGGTGTTCATCGCACTCACCGATACACCGCTTATCGCCATCGTGCTTTCGGCCGGCATAACGGCCCTCATCCATAGCAGTGCGGCGACCATGGGCATCGCACTCGTTCTTGCCACGAGCGGTCTCATGCCGCTTCCCGCCGCGATCTATATCATCCTCGGCGCCAACATCGGCACCTGCGCCACTGCGTTTTTCGCGAGCCTGCACTCGCCTGTTGAGGCCCGGCGCGTTGCCTGGGCGCATCTGCTCTTTAAAGTATTCGGCGTCCTGCTTTTCCTGCCGCTCCTCATCCCCTTCGCGCATCTGGTCACTGCCACTACCCCGGACCTTACCCGTCAGATCGCAAATGCCAATACGCTGTTCAACGTCATCATGGCCGTGGTCTTCCTCCCTTTTATCGGGCCATTCTCGAGACTGGTCGTGAAACTGGTGCCTGAAGAGGAGGAGGAGAAAAAGGTCGGGCCCAGGTACCTTGACGAACACGTGCTCGGCACGCCCGCGCTTGCGCTGGGACAGGCAAGCCGGGAGGCGCTCAGGGTTTCTGACATTGTGCGAGAGATGCTGGTCGATGCGATACCTGTTTTTCAGAGCGATGATCCTGCTTCCATAGCTGCCATAAAGAACAAGGACAACCTGATAGACCTCCTGGACCGGCATATCCGGCTTTACATCACGCGGCTGTCGTCCTCTCCCATAACCGAGACCCAGTCCCGGCGCTCGATGGCCGTGCTCGAGATATCGCGCAACCTGGAGAACATCGGCGACATCATCGACCGTAACATTATGCCGCTTGCGATGAAACGGATCAGCAAGGGCATCACGTTCTCCCAGGAGGGATTGGACGAAATCATCCTATTTCACAAGAAAGTCATTGAGAACTTCGATACCGCGATCTCGGCATTCGCGGGCAACGACCGGGTCCTTGCGGACCAGGTGCTCCGGAACAAGGAAGAACTCGGCATGATGGAGCGAGAGCTGGTCCAGGCTCATCTCGATCGTCTCCGCAAGGGTTTCCGGGAATCAATAGAGACGAGCCACATCCATCTTGACCTCATTGGCAACCTCGCGCGCATCAATTCGCTCATTACGCACATCATCTATCCGATCATAGATGAAAAGCGCAACAGAGTGCGTGATGAAGTGGGGATCGAGGAGCATTAGGGATGGGGGACAAGGGAGCTAGGATGTGGGGTGTAGGACGCAGGTCTTAATGCATCCAACATCCCAACGAGCGCAGCGAGTGGTCGTCCATCATCTTAGTGAGCGAAGCGAACGATCGTCCATCGTCCGTCGTATATAAGGGGGTACCATGATCAGGCAGCTGAGAGTGATAACGAATTCCAGGACAGAGCTTGTGGACATTACACAGGGGGTGCAGCGTCTGGTGGCGGAGAGCGGTGTCCGTTCGGGCATGTGCTATATCTCCGTTCCTCACACGACCTCGGGGATCACGATCAATGAGAACTCTGATCCGAACGTGGGGAGAGACATCCTGAAGGAGTTGAATAAGGTCATCCCCTTTGACGACCAGTATGGTCATAGTGAAGGAAATTCCGCGGCGCATATCAAATCAAGCATCATCGGCGTATCGAAGGCCGTTATCGTGGAGGAAGGACGGCTGGCGCTCGGTACCTGGCAAGCGGTATTTTTCTGCGAATTCGACGGCCCTCGCGACCGCAGGGTGATGGTGAAAGTGATGAAGGATTGAGAACAGCATTCAGTAGTCAGGAGATAATGCCGGCG
>Ga0210377_10004314_pt1 | contig 12005 bp, 14 predicted proteins | sample PLM4_65_b1redo_FD_155480 | JGI IMG/M metagenome (GOLD analysis project Ga0210377, IMG submission 155480) | Groundwater sediment microbial communities from an aquifer in East River, Colorado, USA - PLM4_65_b1 redo | ecosystem: Environmental > Terrestrial > Soil > Riparian zone | place: USA: East... | reverse complement strand
ATCGACCTGGTAATCGGCCCTGAAAGGGGTATCAACGGGAATGATCTCCGCTGTGTCATGGATCTGCAAAAGAAGCCGGAGCTGATCCTCCTGGTCCCTGAGGGCGCGCTCCGCGTCGATGAGACCCTTCTTCTGCGTGGCCGCGCCGAACTCGGCGTTCAGGATCTCCATGCCCGGCAGCACACCGGCCTTTACCTGGGCGCGGGTGTTGGTCAGAATGGTTTCCGCAAGATTGAGCGAGGCCCTTTTCACCTCCAGGTTTTCGCGTGCGCTGTAGAGCTGGTGGTACTGGGTCTGTACCTGCGAAATGATCTCCATGAGCCTTGACTTGAATTGCTCCAGCGCCCCTTCCTTGCCGAACCTGGCCACATCGATATTCAGCTCAGTGGTTTCCCTCCCGAAGTTCTTCAGGAGGGGCTGGACAAAGCTCAGGGTGACATCGGAATTGAAATATTTCCCCAGGCCAAAATTGTTGTCGTTCCAGCTGTTGTTGAAATCTGCTTCGAGCGTCCCGCCGGTGGGAACCAGCTGGCTTACCCCGGCGTCATATGCAATGCTTTTCTGCCTGGAGACCGCCGCTCCCCCGACAATGTTTCTGTTGGGGGACAGGGTAGTGGAGTTACGGTATTCGGTCTGGAGGAAAAGAAGTGGGTTGTATATCCCCCTGGTGCTGTTTATGTCGGCCTCAGCCGACGCCGGGTTAAAGAGCTCCGCCCGCACATCCAGGTTATTCTCCACGGCCAGTTTGATGGCCTCTTTCAGGGAAAGCCGGCGCCCCTCTTCCTGCGCCACGGCATGGGTAGCAAAAAGCGCCGGAAGAATCGCCACGATTAAAAACCTTTTCACCAGTTGTTCCTCCTTATCAAACCGTTAAGCACCAGCTCCACATAAGCCTCCGCGGAGAAGATCGCCTCCTCGTCCACGACCATGGAGACAATGAATCCCCGTAGCATATTGAAGATGACTTTCGCCACCTCATCGGCGTCGCAGTCGCGGAAAGCCCCCTTTCCAATTCCCTTCCTGACGATATTCGCTAAAACCCTGCGCCGCTCCCTGAAGAACTCCCTCTTGCGGTCAATGCCGAAAGTGAACCCCAGTTCGCGCCCCTGAAGAATGATGATCTCCCTGTTCCAGCGGGCAAAATCGATGCTGATCATAATAAATGCCCTGATGGCATCGATTGGGTCGTCAATCTTGAGCAGAGCCTCCTGGGTCCTGTCGTTCAGCTTTTTCATCCAGTCCTGCATGAAGGTAAGGTAGAGATCTTCCTTGTTCCTGAAATGCAGGTAAAGTCCGCCCACACTGATGCCGGAGGCACGCGCGATGAGCCGCATGCTCGCCTGGGAGTATCCCTGCTCCGCAAAAACGGCCCTTGCCGCTTCAAGGATATGCTTTTTTGTTTCCTCTGCTGAACGCTTGTTCATGTGAACAATTGTTCACAAAAATAGACTTTTGTCAATGGGAAATATGTCGGGGTTGTCTCCGTTGCGGAGAGTGATATTATGCGTTTGCGCTGCAAAGCTGGAAGCAGTCAACTCCCTGCAGAGTGAAAAATCCGCTTTGCCGGTAATGGATCAGATAACGATGATGGAAAGGTGGGCTTGCCGGGGGGCTTGTTTCCCTTAGATACCAAGTCCCCCGGCACTCTGGCTGCGAGAATCAGGGTGCTGCGGCAGGTCATGGGGTTGCCTGATTGATGGCGTTCTTCAGGAGCGTGCTCGGTTTGTAGGTCAGGACCTTTCGGGCTGTGATCGTTATAGGCTCGCCGGTCTGCGGATTACGCCCCTTGCGGCTTTTCTTTTTTCTTACTGCAAAGCTCCCGAAGCCGGCAATCTTCACGGGCTCACAATCCTCAAAAGTCTTCTTGATTGTTTCCAGAACCGTTTCCAGGCACGCAAAGGCTTCATCTTTTGTTAGCCCGGTGTTGGCGTGTATCTTCTCTACGAGATCCGCCTTTGTCATAATAAACTCACCTCATGTTCATGAAATATGAGCGCAGGGTATGGATCGATGACCAATTTTGCAGCTCATGGGCAACAATGGATAATCATTGGGAAATAAACGAAGGCCCGCGCGAGGCTGACCCGGGAATCATTTCTTTCCATCTTTTGCCGCGTCCCGCATTTTTTCACCGGCCTTTTCCATCTTCTCCCCGGCTTTGTCAACTGCCTTATTAATCTGCTCACCGGTCTTATCAGCCGCCTTGTCGATTTCCTTGCCTGCGCGCTCCGCCGGGCCATCATTTTTCTTGCAGCCGGGCAGAACGGCAACAAATGCGCCCAACACCAGAACTGCGATTACACTCCTTCTGATTTTAGTCATGTGGCATCTCCTTTCAATCCAGTTAGTAATTAACCACCCCATCCACTCTTTCTCTTCACTTGTAAATCACCTTCACGCAGGCCATGATCCTCTCCACCAGATAAGGAGTGATCGCCTGTTCGTTCAGAAGATCCTCCTTTGATGCCGGGAGTTTCCGAAAGAATTAACGTTGTGCTTGTCTTTGGAATTCTCGAAGAGCGTCCTGTATCTCTTTCGCTTCTGCTTTCCAAATACCATTAACCACGATGGGTTGGCTGCCTCCGGAGGTCTCTATCGATATGGTTGAAAATAGTATGCCGTTCGTTATACGAAAGGAAGCGACTGCTTTATAGTTTATGTGCTCTTCTCTTGAACCAAATAAATTTCCTTTTCGGAATGTAATACCATCGCTTGCCAGAACTAAAGCATCCGGGAAGAATATATTCCCGGATGTCCAACGGCTTGATTCATATGTCTTCTCTTCTATCCGGATGAAGCCGTTACCCGGATCTTCGCTCTGGCTTTGCGGAAACGTTACCGGCTTTGCATTAACTTGCGAGAGTAATTGTCGCTTTGCATCGGAAAATTCCTGCTCGGTAATGTGACCTTTCTGGCGTAATTCAGTAAGCCTGCAGAGTTCATCCGTTATATTCATATTATTGCCTGCCGCTTTCTTCAGAGGGACGTGTAAATACATCTCTCTATATCACGTAAGTCCTGTTCTATAAAGACTAAATTTATCTCACTCCGGCGTTTCCCCGAGCGGCGTACCATCGAAGCCGATGAGACAGACTTCCGGGACCAGGGTGACACCAAATCGTTCGTACACGCACTTCCGCACCTCGGTCGCAAAGCCGATGATCTCCCGGGCCAAGGCCTCGCCCAAATTTACCATGATCAGGGAGTGATGCGGGGAGATCCCCACTGCACCCTTTCGATAGCCGCGGTGGAAACCGGCGCACTGAATGAGGCAGGCAGCCGAGAGCTTGACCGTTCCTGATTCCATCGGCCAGGACCAGTTGGTAAAACCGCCCGTCCCCTCGACAACCCGGGCAATTCCCTCGTACTCCTCTGCCGTGACCACGGGATTCTTGAAAAAAGAACCTGCGCTTTTCAAATACTCGATCCTCTCACGGATGAGCAGACCCTTCCCCTCCCTGATTGCCAGGATGGCATCGCGCACGTCACCGATAGTCGGCGCGGCATTTGCGGTGAGCCGCTCCTCCAGCTCTCGATAGGCTACGTGAGGCGCGCCCCCCGAAACGAGCCTGAAGGTGACCCCGGTGATAAGGTGCCGGCCGGCCTCCGTCGAATTGAATATGCTTCCGCGATATCCGAAGCCGCATTGCTCTTTTTTAAAGTGAACTGCATCGCCGCTTGCTGTTTCCAGGGCTTCGACCTTCACGATAGTCTGCGAAACCTCCTGGCCGTAGGCACCTATGTTCTGGACAGGTGATCCGCCCACTGTGCCGGGGATGCCCACGAGGCACTCGATGCCCTGCCAGCCCTCGGCCACGCACCGATCGGCGAAGTACTGCCAATCCTCACCGCCTCCCGCCGTCACAAGCAGCGAGTCGCCATCACGTGCCACCGAGAAGCCTTTTATGCGGTTCAGGATCACCAGGCCGGGAAAGCCGTTGTCGCTGATAAGGAGATTACTTCCCCCACCGATGATGAAGAGCGGCAGTCCCTGTTCAGAAGCGAGTGCGAGTGCCTGAGCGGCCTCCTCCAGAGTCGTAACCTCCACGAAACGGTGCGCCGGTCCACCGATGCCGAAGGTGGTAAATCCGGCGAGAGGCACATTTTCCCGGATGATAAGCGCATTATTAGCCATCGTAAGACCTTTCGAAGCAGTGCAGGAGGGAAAATAGGGGGCAGATCAACAATCAGGAAAAGGGGTAATGTATACTCGACCCCCTTTGGTTTCCCTTACGCCGAAACCACCGGCACTTTGGCGGAGAGTTTCCGGATGCAGTTGAAGATCATGGGGTTATCTGATTGATAGCGCTCTTCAGAACCGTGCTCATTTTGAAGATCAGGATCTTTCGGGCGGCAATAGTTATCGGCTCACCTGTCTGAGGGTTCCGCCCCCTGCGGCTGTTCTTCTTCTTGATGATTAAGCTGCCGAAGCCGGTTATCTTCACGGTTTCAGCCGTCTCAAGGGTCTTCTTGATTGTTTCCAGGATTGTTTCCAGATACACGAAGGCTTCATCTCTTGTGAGCCCGGTATTGGCATGGATTTTATCTACGAGGTCTGCTTTTGTCATGGTAAACTCACCTTGTGTTTATGAAATTGAGCAGCGGGATACTTACTTGAAATGCAATACAATTTGGCACGCTGTTCTCTTTACAGCATTCCCGACTCGTTTATAATTTCCACCCCCAGAAAGTGGATATCCTCGGCGCTCCAACCGTTCTCCTTCAGGGTATCAGTGAGAAGCACCGCGAGGTACGTCGACTTTCTGCTTTCTATGCTGGTGTTGATCTTAGCCAGAGTCTGGCTGTCCAGACCCATTACCTTTTCCAATTTTCCCCTCCTGGATTACAATTGCTGATTTCGGTTCCCGGCAATCAGACCTGGATTACTAGCTCGGAGTACGCAGACAGAACCCCATCCATCGTGACCAGACGAAGGGGTTCGGAAATGGCTTGCGCGATCAGCATCCGGTCAAAGGGATCTATGTGATGATTGGCAAGCCCGGTTAGGGCAAGGGCGTGTTCGGAGGTTATCGGCAGGGGCTCGAAGCCGCTCTCGCGTATCCCGGTCACGAGTTCGGCGGGGTCGGCTTCAAGTTTCCCGAACCCGATTTTGATGACGGCCTCCCAGAGCGTTGCCGAGCTGATGTAGACGGATTCAGCCTCCCGGATCATGTGCGGGCAGCCAGGGAGAGCTGGGGGGAGTCATCGAGCCACCAGAGATAGATATGGGTATCGAGCAGGATTCTCATGCGCCGGCCTCGAAAGCATCAAGAACTTCATCGGGGAGCGGCGCGTCGAAATCATCGGCAACCCTGAATTTCCCTTTCAGATAGCCGGGCCTGCGGACGGATCTCTTCGTATTGTAGGGAATGAGCCGCGCCATAGGTTTATTCCCCCTGGCAATGACGACCTCTTCTCCCTCCTGGACCTCGTCTATGAGACGGGAGAGGTTGGTTTTCGCCTCGTGCGTGTTGACAACCGCCATTGAGGCACCTCCTTCAACTTAGTCCAGTTTAGTCTACCTTGCTCCGCTCACCTTGTCCAGTATTTTGAACTGGATTACAACTTGTGCAAAGATGGGGACAATCATGAATTATTGAACACAATATCGGGAAATGTCGGTTGGTTAACTTATCAAGAATGCCACCCTCAGGCTTCCCCATTAATTTATTATATCCTTGGCACAATCATAAATTGCAGCACGCGGGATAGAATCAAACAGCTTCACACCGCGTACAAGGGCATTTTTGGTGAGCCCGCCGGCAAGCATGAAATAGTAGGTAAAGATCAATTTGTTGTTATCAGAACAGTGCGCCTTTACTATCGTGTAATCGCTATTGATTTTATTTACTGCTTCAAGCCTGGCATCCAGATTACACTCATCTCTAAGCCGGAAAATAGTCATCAGCCTGATTGAAGACTTGTCCGGGATAATGGTTACATATACCTGGCAATCCCCCTTAACTATCAAATCACCATCTTCGTCAAAAGAAGTGTCCATATATGCGGCTAAAACGTCATTCAACAATTCTACTGAAACCTTTTCAGATGTAATCATATCAAGGGATTCCTTTCTTTAATCGGGTTGATATCGCTATTTCGTACCTGGCTCAGCCATATGGCATAAATTTGCAAGGGCTTTTACAAATTCTTTGTTTTGCTTTTATACAGAGCATGCAGGCCGGTGTCCACAATAAATTTCAATCGGCCTTCATGAAACATATGTTGGGGAATTGATTCATCTCTGAAGAGATCAACCGGTATTTGCCGGCACGGGTCATTCCTCACCCGGAAATCCTCTTTTCCGACTTCAATTGCAAAGTTGGCAGGGAAAATGTATTTAAGCATAAGTTGTCGATTTTTGCCAACTCCTAAAACTGTCTGCTCCATGCTCATAATAAAGGGAAGCAGTATGTTATTTCGCTACCAGAGCTTATCTTTGCCCTTTGAGGTCAGTGGGAAAACAGGATTCATTCCGGTTCCGAGGTATTCAAAATAATGACACAAACGGTCCAGGAATTGAAAAACAGCATAAAGGTTTACTCAGGGATGAGAACATTTCTGCAATCGATGATCATATTTCTGGTCTTTCTGGAATCAATACCGGCATTCGCTCTGTCGAATGGCTGGCCGGTACCCTATGGGAGCATAACCAGCGGAATAGGGTGGCGCATAGATCCGTTTGGAAGCGGCAAAATGAAATGGCACAACGGGATAGATATTGCGGTACCGCCAAATACCCCGGTGACCCCTGCGGGCCCGGGCTTGATCCGCTATGCCGGCTGGCACAGGGACTATGGATGGCTTGTAGTGGTCGACCATCACAACGGCTGGTTCTCAATGTATGGCCATAACAGCAGCCTGGCAGTAAAAGTCGGCGATGAGGTAACAACGGAAACCGTAATTTCTTATGCAGGGTCAACGGGTAAGTCGACCGGGGTTCATGTTCATTTTGAGCGACGCTGGTATCCGGAAGGAGCAACGCCGGCACCGGTGGCTACGGAGATAATCAACATCCCGGAATACTCGGACAGGGAAATTCCAGAGCGGCAGGAAACCCCGGAACTATCGGCAGGAGAGATACGTCAAGCAACACCAACCTCCGGACAACCCACCGAAGAAACCGGGTTACCGGGATTCGATAGTTACCATTCCACCGACCCTGGCGGGATAGGCGGAGAGTAGCTTTCCCTTTATTTGATTTTCTCGATATCCTTTTTGTCGTCGACTTGATTTTTGTCATCATTTGTATGAGGCCTATTCAGTGGCGATGATTTTAATACCGCTCTGGCTTCTGATGATAATTTCTTTTCCGCATATTGATTCAAGGTTTTAATGGCCCATTCCCTCAAGGGCAGAGTTTCAGGTGTCGGTTTGTCAACCTGGTAGCTATTATCATAATATATTGCAAAAGTTGCTCATAAAGCCATCATACAATATTTCGCCTTCAGTTGTATCTAGAAACATAGTTTTTCTAGTTGTATATATTATTTTGATAAAGTTATTTCTATAACCACATAACATCAGCAGGGTTGTCATCTCTTCTGATTTGCTTAAATTATTTGCAATAGCACACCTGAATGATAACTTATTTTTGCCAACATCATAGGTTATATCTTTCGGCTGACATACACTTACCTTGTCTTTCTGCCCTGATTTATCCATTTGATATACATCTTCTATACAACAATCCATCTCGTTTATGATAATATCCGATACTATTCCATTCTCTATTGATTTAATAGTTTTATTGTATACATATATCGTTAAATTCGATTCGCAATAAGTATATCCAAGCGAAACACCTGATCCAGTGGATTGTTTTTCGTTATCAATTATATTTATCAGCTCAAACTTCCCTAACTTATTTGGGAATAAGACATTTATATTCTTCTCATAAAATGGTTTGGAAGAAGTGTAGTCGTGAATATAATCCATGTTAATTCCTAATAGCTAACATTGAAAATCAATATGGTTCCGTTCTCTGATTCATATAATTCTATACTGAAGTCCATTATCACACAACATTACATTTGAAGTACCAATCTCAGTTTGTCCACTTTCAATGCCAGTCCCTTTTATTTTCTTTCACTATCAGCAACGACTTTGTCATAGGTGGAGACCAGGCACCATTGCTTGCCAGGCACCATTGCTTGCCAATATGTAGACCGTGGATCAGGCAGATGAATTATGGTTTCCTGAGCGCATCTGGACGAACAGTTTAAGCAGGGCAGGAAATATTACAAGGATGGACAGCAGTATGAATACGAAACATACGGTCAGGAGTATACCCATGCTTGCGATACCCCTGTGGGATGAGAAGGCCAGTGTCGCGCTGCTGATGATCATGGTCAGGTTGCTGTAAAAAACCGCGCGTGCGGTGCTTGTTGTAAGCATATTGCCGTCCGGGGGAGGTTCGGTCAGATAACGGAGCATGAACATGATCCCGCTGTGGACCCCGACTCCCAAAAGCAGTGGCAGAACGATCACATTTGCATAATTCAGGGGGAGGTCGAAGATGACGGAAGTCGCCGCGGTCAACATTATTGTCAGAACGAGCGGGATCAATACCAGGGCCGTTACAAACAGGCTCCTGAGCGAGACGAGGAGGACTATGATCACGGCCACGAGCGCCAGCAGAGTGGCAAGGCGGAAGGATGAGGTTACGGCTTTCCCCGTCTCGTAGACGGTTACGGGCGTGTCGGTCACATTCGGTGTAACGGACTTTACAGCATTTACGAATCGGGCAAGGGCGTCGATATTCATGATGTCTTCACGGGGAAGGACCTGTACGCGGTAATGACCGTCGGGTGATACATACTCTCTGACGAGGTCGCGGGGCAGGTCCGACTCTGTGACAGGGGTGGGATGAAGCATTTTATCGAGTCTCCGCAGAAGAGGCGGCAGACCGGAAAGGAGGCTGTTCTGAAGCTCGGAGAAAGCCGCATCACCCTTTCCCGAGGCCCGGACATATCTTTTGAATTCCCTCAAGGAGTCGAGCACTCTCTCGATTTGCCTGGTTGACGGGCCGGGATGTTCCTCCAGGAATCTTGCAAGCCTGGCTTCCAGTCTGTTCAGGGCAGCCATCTTCTCGCCATATGTCAGGCGTTTCACATTTATCTGGCCCGGGTCGGGCATAAAAAGGGCGATATCCGAGATGATCTTGAGTTTTTCCGGCTGTTCCCCGGGCACGAAATCGGAAATAGAGATCGCCGCTTTTACCTCCTTCATTTTCCCAAGCTTTTCGGTGAGTTTCCCGGCGTCCTGTTTTCCTCCGGCCAGTATGGATATCGTCCAGGGAGGAGCCTGATTGTTATTGAAAAGTTCCTTAAGTGTTGTGATAGATTCGGATGCCGGGTTGTAAAGATTGAGGGGGTTGTAATCGAAATAGACCATCGGCAGTGTTATCGCTGAACAGAGGCCGAGCACCACGGCTCCCACTATTATGGACCTGGAATATCTGTAAGGAAATTCCGTAAATTTTGTTATGGTCCTTTTCTTCAGAAACGAGCGAGTCATCCCATTCCTGGACCTGATGAGGGTCAGGAGAGCGGGGAGCACTGTCAGATTGCAAAAGAAACTTATGAACATTCCGGTACCGGAAATGAGTCCGAGCTGCGCGATTCCCGAATAGGCCGTCGGAAGGAAAGCAAAGAACCCGAGGGCCGTTGTTATACAGCTCAGGAAAAGACCCTTGCCGACCCCGTTTGCAGTCGTGATGACACTCTCTCTATTGTCATGACCTGCTTCCACGAGTTCCCTGTAACGGAGACAGAACTGAATGCCGTAATCGATTCCAAGTCCCACAAAAAGCACGGCAAAGGTGATCGAAATAAGGTTAAGGCTGCCGATAGCTGCGATGGCAAAGCCCGTAGTCCATATGAGTCCGGTCATGAGGGTGACGAAACAGGCAATAACGAGCCGTTTGGATCCGAGGCAGAAGAAGATCACCAAACCCACCAGCAGAAGGGAAGCAAATGTAGCCAGCCCCACGCTCTGCTTGACAGTTGTCATGTTCTCGTATGCAAGGAGCACGTCTCCGGTCATCCTTATTTTTATGGAATTGTCGAATTTGAGTCCGGATATGATCCTATGTATCGCAAACGGAGGGGGAGCGCCCATCAGCAGGCCGTTTTTGTCGAGTCTGGGGTGGATGATGATGAACTGTCTGCGCTGGTCGGATGTCTCCTTCTCGCCGTACATCATCCCTTGCCAGGAAAGATGGTAAGGGCGGTTCCGGGCCGCGCCCGTGAATGCCTTCCCCACATGGTCGAGCAGGATATCCATCTTGCCCGCCGAATCGCTTCCATAATTATCCAATGCGGTCCCGATGAGCGAGAAGAAGCCGCGAAGACTGAAATCCTGTAATAGAAGCCCCATGAGGGGCTCTCCTTCCGCCAGATTGTCGGAAAGGTCTTCGAGTTCATGGACATTCAGGTATAGAAGACCATTCCTTTCAAAATACTCACCGCCACCGGGCTCATATACGGACCTGAAAAGTTTCCCCTCTTTTCTAAAGCGGCCGGCGAGGCGTTTCCGTGCATCCATGGCCTCACCGACGGACTCGCCATCGACAACTACGACTATTACATCGGACAACTGGGGAAACTCCCGGAAAAACTCCTTCTCCAGATGACGGAAGGGAAGTTTTTCCGAAATCATGTTTGTGAGGTCGTCATTTATCTTGAAATTTGCGACCGAATAGGCAAGTATCCCAAGAGTAGCAAATATGAACAATACGATCACTGCAAGATGGTGCCGCACAACATGGCCGACCCACCATGCAAGAAACCGCTTCGAATACTGTCTTTTCGGCATAACATGTCCCGGATAGTTTATTTGCAAAAAAGTAAATTTTAAATATATACTATTAGTTTGAATATTCATACCCTTTCGACGGGAATAATTGGAGGCAATCAAAATGACGTATGGAAAAAGTTCGCGGATTCTTTTTAAGGTTATTGGCTCCATACTGCTGGCAAGTTTTATATTTCTCCCTGTTGCGGGAGGGGCAGAGCAAAAAGGGGCGGAAGAGTCCGTAAAAAGGATGAATTCGGCGCTGCTGGAGAGCATGAAAAGGGGCGATGAGATAGGTTTCCGCGGACGCCAAAAATTGCTTGCACCTGTAATCCGTGATGTCTTCGCGCTCCCTTTCATGGGCGAGGTATCCCTGGGAAGCTACTGGAAGAACCTTTCCCCGGAACAGAGGAAGTTGTTTCTGGATACTTATACTGATTGGACAATCTCCTCATATGCAAGCAACTTTGACAGCTATTCAGGAGAAAAGTTCGAGATTCGGGACGGACAGGAGATCCGGGGGGATAAGGTAGCCGTGGTCAGCAATCTTGTCAGACCCCATGAAGATAGTATCGATTTTTATTACACACTGCGGCGTTTCCAAGGCAAATGGCGCATAGTTGATATCAGGATTGAGGGTGTGAGCCAGCTTGCCTTGACCAGGGGTCAATTCGTTAGTGTGATGAAGAAAAAGGGCTTTGACGGATTGATTTCGTCATTGAAGGAAAAGATTTCGCTCCTTCAAAACAAGAATAAAGCCGAGAAATGAAGACACAGGTAAGGTAAACAGCGACAAACATTGCCACCCATAAAAAAACCCCGGTAGCTTTTAGCCACCGGGGTTTTAATTCTCTGGAGCGGGAAGCGGGGTTCAGAAACCTCAAGATAAAATGCAGGCAAAACAGTAATTTTATAATATCTCACAATAACAATAAGTTATGCCTTTATTCAGTGTGTAGAAAGTCCAACAAATTCCCGCGTTTCAGGAGCCGGTTTAGCCCTCCATTTCGCGGGCGGGGTAGGAGAAGTACTCATGGTTCTGCATCTCCGCCCAAAACTCCTCCAGGTCCTTCGTCAGAACGAGCAGGTCGTGACGGACACCCATCTGATCGCACACCTGCCCTCGAAGCACGGCCTCCTGCATGAACCCCAGCTTCTCGAAGACTTTCTTCGTCCCCTGCTGGGTCTCCATCATCTCCGCCACGATC
>Ga0210377_10004313_pt1 | contig 12007 bp, 10 predicted proteins | sample PLM4_65_b1redo_FD_155480 | JGI IMG/M metagenome (GOLD analysis project Ga0210377, IMG submission 155480) | Groundwater sediment microbial communities from an aquifer in East River, Colorado, USA - PLM4_65_b1 redo | ecosystem: Environmental > Terrestrial > Soil > Riparian zone | place: USA: East... | reverse complement strand
CGCGATGCCTGCCAGGAACGGGACCAGGGTCCACCAGGTGGAGACCATGGAGTCGTAGCGCAGCCCGTTCAGGGCGGTCATGAGCACGTCAGCGAGGCCGGTGGCTGGTTCTATCTTGCTCCGGAAAAAGAGGATGAAAGAGATGCGAAAGAAGGACAGGTAAAGCATGAAGAAAAGCCACTGCTTTACGTCTTGCCTAAAATTGAGGAGAAAGCGGTTGAAGCCTTTCATTACGGCATCACCATCACGTTACTCGATCTTCGACAGGATCACAGGATTAACAGGATTGAGGCACTCATTAAAAGAAGAAATCTTGTATGTGTCGTCATTCCCGTGCAAACGGGAATCCAGATTTTCTGACATATGCCTGATCCCCGATACCCGCTTTCGCGGGTATGACGAATGGTTACGCGATCATCCTTTGCGGTAGAAAATGGTATATCCTGATCTTACGATATCTGCGCCAGCTCGTTCAGCTGCTGGTCGAACTCTTTCGCTTTTTCGTCGTGTTCGGTGGTGACGGCCTGGAGCTCTACGAAGCGCGCATCGATCCGAGCCTTGTTGTCGCGGAGCGATTGGGACAGCCGCTTGATGGACAGCGCCTCGCCCTTGACCGATACTTCAAGGAGTCTTTGCGTGTCCTGCTCCACGTCGAATTCGAGCTTCGTAATCTCTTCTTCGAGGTCGGCGATCCTCTTTTTGAGCGCGCTCAGGCTCCGTGATTTATCAGTGAGTATGGCGGTGCGGATCTTTTTTGAGTCTTTTCTGTTGATGTTCTTATCAACGTCCTGCTTCTTGCCCTTCTTTATGCGCACCCCGCCCTCGTCGCTCCACCCCACACGCTCGAGGAAGTCGAAGTACGTTCCTTCGAAGACCGAGACGGCATCGTTATCGTAGACGATCAGTTTGGTGGCCACTGCCTCCAGGATCAGCTCGCTGTGGGTCACGATCATGACCGCCCCGTCAAAGGCATCGATGGCCTCGATCAGCGAATCGATGGATTCCATGTCCAGGTGGTTCGTGGGCTCGTCGAGAAGCAGCAGGTTGGCTGGCGAGACGAGCAGTTTGCCGAGCAGCACCCGGCTCTTCTCCCCGCCGGAAAGAACGCTCACCTTCTTGAGCGCGTTGTCGCCCTCGAACATCATGAGCCCGCAGATCGCGCGGGATTCGCCCTGGCTGTAGTCCGGGTGCGCGTCCATGATCTCCTGGAGCGCGGTCTTTTCGGTGCGCAGACGGTCGATATTGGTCTGTCCGAAGTAGGCGATCTTTGTATTGGGGTGCAGCTTGATCTCTCCACCCGTGGGAGACATTTCCCGCGCCAGCAGGTTCAGCAATGTGGTCTTGCCCTTGCCGTTCTTTCCGATCACGGCAATGCGGTCCTTCTTGCCCACGGCGAATGAGAGTCCGTCGATCAACATCGGACCGTCCTTATCAAATCCAAAGGACAGGTCATCTACGGTCATCAGCCATTTCGCTTCAAAAGGCGCGGACCGGAACTTGAAATCCAGTGTTTTTATTTCTTCGAGTTTGCCGAGCGTCTCGTGCCGTGCAAGCGCCTTGATGCGCGACTGGACTGCGCTGGCCTTGGTTGCCTGCGCGCGGAACCGGTTAATGAACTGCTCAACCTCTTTGCGTTTCTTTTCGTCGTTCTGGCGCGTCTTCTCGTAAATCTCCTCCTCCAGCAGGATCTGGTCATAGAGCTTCTGCGTGCCTCCGGAGACCTTCCGCATCTTGCAGCGGTGGATGATCATGGTGTGGGTGGTGACGCTGTCCATGAAATCGCGGTCATGGGTGATGATAATGAGCTCATTTCTCCATGCGCGAAGAAACTGCGTGATCCAGCGGACCGAGACGATGTCGAGATAATTCGTGGGCTCATCGAGGAGCAGGAGGTTGGGCTCCGAAACGAGCACCTTGGAGAGGTTCAAACGCACCTGGTAACCGCCCGACAGGGAGGAGGGCGGACGCTCGAAGTCATCGTTGGAGAAGCCGAGTCCATGGAGGATGGCCTCGGCCTTGTACGATTCATCGATGTGGTCTTCATTCTTCGGAAGGGCCAGGCAGGCTTCCTTGAGCACCGTGTCTTCAGTGAAATGGATGTGCTGGGACAAATGGCCGATGGTATATCCCGACGGCGTGGTGATCGTGCCGGAGTCCTGGTGCTCTTCGCCGAGGATCATGCGGAAAAGTGTGGACTTTCCGTAGCCGTTCCTTCCCACGAGCCCGACGCGCTCGCGCGGGTTGACCGTGAAGCTGACACCGTCGAAGAGCAGTTGTTTGCCGTAGGATTTCTCTATGTTCGTGACTTGTAGCATTCGTTTTCCTTACTGATTGATAAATAGTGAGGCGCTAAAAGAACTTAGCATAATAACGCGGGAGGGAAGATATGGCAAATGATTTTTTTGGGTTGATGAACGTTGTGGAAGGCTCGGGGCTCACGACAGATCATTGATCATGTCATGGTATAAGCACATTCGCATGTATGGCCAAGAGTACTTCCTTGAGCAAGTGGCAGAGCACTGAACAAGGATCGGATGAGGATGTTCAAGACGAATAGGTCTGCATATGCAGAGCTCAAAGCAAATTGGTCACTATCAGTGTTGCTGGATTAGAGGTGATACCTGAAAAAGTTGCAGTAATATCAGCTGTGCCTATAGCAAAAGTAATGGTAGCAAGACCTTTAGAACCCGGCGTATTGCTTATGTTCGCAACATTCGTCGAAGAGCTCCATATTACAGATGTTGTCAAGTCCTGCGTGCTATTGTCCGAGAAGTGTCCGATTGCTGTGAACTGCTCATTGACAATGCCTGAAGAAGTGAAAATAGTAAATGTGGCTGGCCTTACTTCGATCGATTCAAGCACAACCGGCGTTACGGTGAGAGTCGTTGACCCTGAAAAGCCCCCTGAACTCGCTGTGATAGTGGTTGAGCCAGTATTTACAGACGTGGCTAGACCCTTAGAGCCCAATATGTTGCTGATCGTTGCGATATTTATATCCGATGAATTCCATGTCGCCGATGAAGAGATATCTTGCGTCGAGACGTCCGAAAAAGTTCCTATGGCTATGAACTGCTGGGTCTTTCCGAGGACAATACTCGGATTCACCGGCGTCACGGTAATTGCGGTGATAACTTCCGGAGTTACCCCAAGTGTTGCTGGCAGGCTCGTAATGCTTGTAAATGACGCCAAGATGGTTGTTGTTCCTTCACTAACGGCTGTGGCCAAGCCTGCGTTACTGATCGTGGCTATTCCGATAGTCGATGAGGACCACGTTGCTACACTTGTCAAGGATTGTAGTGTCAAGTCAGCTAAGTGACCCGTGGCAGTGAACTGCTGGGTTGTCCCCTTTGCGATACTGGGCGCGATCGGTGTGACGGCAAGGGATGATAGGGTAGATGACTTGAATGCAGCAGAGCCTGAGACTCCGTCATAGGTCGCGGTAATCGTAGTTGTAGCCGCACTGACTGCACTGGTAAGTCCCTTTGAACCCGCGGCGTCGCTCACGAGAGCAACCCCTGAATTTTCCGAAGTCCACGTCGCAAAGGTTGTCAAATTTTGCTGAGCGCTGTTTAATAATGTTCCGATTGCCACGTATTGCACCATCGTTCCGGGCGCGATGCTCGGAGGTGGAGAGGGGGTCACGCTCATGGAAGCAACATGAGACATGGTAAGTGTTGTTGATCCGCTTATACCTCCGGAAGTCGCGGTAATGATGGTAGAACCGGTGGTCGTTGTCGCTGTTACAAGGCCGTGCGTGCCCGCAGTGTTGCCGATATCTGCTATCCCTGGATCTGATGAGGTCCAGGTCACCGATGATGTAATATTCACCCTGTTGTTATTTGAATAAATCCCGGTTGCCGTGAGCTGTGTCGTCGTTCCCGGTGCGATGCTCGGATCGGTCGGAGTTACGACTATCGACGTCAACGTGGCAGGCGGGGTTGATATATCTTTTACCTTGCAGGCTGCAAGAAGAGTTATGAATAAGAAGATAAGTATTACAAAACTGGATCCCTTCTTCATGATATTCTCCTCATCCGTGCGACGTGATTTGAAAGGATTATTCCAAGAGTCCATACTGGTTCACCTGCCAATAACTAACGTATTCGCCGGAAGTATAGGTAAAGTATACCACGAGTTCTGTTGTGCGGTCCCACAGTCCTGTCTTAAGACGTTGTTTTGGGATGATAGGTCATGTTCATGTATCGATGACCCCCGGCAAGCTCCCGGAGCATTTGAGCAAGCCGTTTTTGGCGCGTCTGTTCGAGCTTTGCACGGGTGATCCAGCCAAGATAATCATTTCGCTGGTACGGTGGACGATTGCGATAGGCTTCCATGACGTTGTTCTCGAGAAGCGCGGTCCTGATGAATCGGGGCATTCTGTGGCGAGGCCTCTTCAGGCGGGAGTTCTTTTTTTCAAGCATGTTATTCTCTGTATGAGTTCCGGTTGCATGGGTTACGGTTTCGGATATTGGGCAAATTCCAGAAGTATTCCGTCGGGACCATAAAAATACACCAACTTCTTGCCGGTTTTTTCCCACACCTGGATATCGCTCCTGAATTCGACCCCTTTTGACTTGAGGCGATCAACCTCCGCTTCAATGTCATCGACTGCAAAGGCGATATGACGGAAGCCGAGCTGATTGGCCTTGCTCAATTCCGGGTCCCTTCCTCCTATTGGAGAAAAATACTGGATCAGTTCGATATTGGTAGTGGACCCGGGCAGGGAAAGACCAACGAATTCCGCGTTGATATTGGGAAGACCGGTAACAAGCGTGAATTGCTCTCCTGAGAGACGCGAGGAGATCACATCCGTGAAACCAAGTTTTACAAAAAAGGTTTTCGCTTTCTGAAGATCGCTGACAACGATGTTGATGTGGTCTAATGTCGTGATCATGTACTTTTCTCCATACACAGAACAGGGTAGCGATGATTTTGTCGATTGTAACGGAATGAAGATGTTTCTTCAAGAATATTTATGAGATTGCGGGATTAATAAAAACGAACCTGTCAGACCATCCGGGGCAGGGCTTACGACGGTTATCCTCTCCAGCGCCGTCAACAAAAGGCAGCCACAGGAGACGCGGGTAAGGTTTTGGGAGGCGTGCTTCGAAGGTTTCTTTTTAAAGCTATCGAATTCAGGGTATGCCCGCGCTGCACACTCCGGACATAATCCATGGGTGAATACCGCCTCGGAGTGGGTGCTGATGTAAGCTTCGATCTGGTTCAGTATCCCGTGTCATCGCGTATCTTCTTGCAATAAGAGCAAATGGGCAGCATCCCGCTCAGTGTTTTGATCTTGGAAAGCGCGTCCAAATGATCAAAAATAAGCCGGTCCCATTCCTCCTCGGCGCGCTTGCGCTCGGTGACATCGAGCAGTGTTATCCAATATGCTGAGGTACTCTCACAGCTTTTGACGCAGTTCGGTCTCGGGTATTTTCTCTACATTATACATTGCCATCTCCCGGTACCGGCGCATCGACCGGCGCATGGTCGCCGAAGGGGCGATCATCAGGTTTCGGTTTTTTTATCTTCCGTGTCCCCTCGTACAGCTCGTACTCCAGCAACCGGCACTCGATCCCGCTGTTAAAAAATTGAAAGGTCCTCTTCGGCTTCAGGCTCACCTTCCTGGCGAGATGTGGGCTTCCCGTGAACACGTAACCGGAAAATCCTCTGCATTTCTGTTTGAGATAGTCGCCGATGTCCTTGTACGTGGCTTCGAGCTTTTGGATCTCGCCCATCCGTTCGCCGTACTCGGGATTCATTATTATGATACCGCTGTTCCCGGGCAGGGGGGTGTCGGAGAAATTGCAGACGCTGAAGTCGATATGGCGCTCGACGCCCGCGGTGGTCGCATTCTTCCGCGCTGCTTCAACGGCATGGGGGCTGATGTCCGTGGCGATGATCTTCCCGGACAGGTCTTTTTTTGCACACTGCCGCGCCTTCTCCCGCAATTCGCTCCAGAGCTCTTCGTTGAAGCCCTTAAGGTGCATGAACCCGAAGTTGTTCCTGAGGAGCCCCGGCGCGCGGTCCAGACCGATGAGCGCCGCCTCAATGGCGAGCGTGCCGCTGCCGCACATGGGGTTGATAAAGTTGCCCGCATTGTTCCAACCAGTGGCAAGCACGACAGCGGCGGCAAGCGTTTCCTGCATGGGCGCGCCCAACGGGATCTTGCGGTAGCCGCGACGCGAGAGCGGCTCTCCCGAGGTGTCGAGATACACCGCGCCGTGGTCGTCCTTCCAGTAGAGATGCACCACGGAATGGTCGCGTTCAGGGCCGGAGTCGGGCCGTTTCCCGCGTTTTTCTTTTATGCGGTCGACAATGGCATCCTTGCATTTCAAGCTCGCGAAGCGGGAGTCCTTGATCGTAGGGTTCTCAACACTCGAGGTGATACAGAGATATCCGTCCTCGGGGACGTGCTGCTCCCAGGCGATGTCATGCACGGCATGATAGAGCCCGTCGGCGTCTCTGGCCGCGAATTCCTTGAGGGTGAACAGCACGCGGTGACCCGTGCGAAGATGAAGATTCAAAAGCATGGCATCATCGAGGCTGCCCTCGGTCTCAACACCTGCTATGTTCTCGGACAACACCGGGAAGTTCTTATTGATCAGTTCCTGCTTCAGAAAGGGGGGTATGCCTTTGGGGCAGGTGATGAGGATCTTGGATTTGAGCATTTCGAGGAAATCATCGTCGCGAAGGCGAGAAAAAATGTTGAATCGAAGGATGAGGGCTGAGAATGCGCTTAAAGCAAATATCCTCCCTCATCCTTCTTTTTACCATCTCCGCGTTTCAGCACTTCCGTGCTGAATGGGGAATATTTATTACTGGTTTGTCGATGCCATCAGGCGCTCTTTGTCCTTAAAGAGCATATCGCACTTGTTCAGATAGAGTTTCCGCACGATGCCCTTGCCAAAGGTACTATGGAGTACGATATCACCTACCCGATATTTCCCGGACATGTCGTATGCGCGTTCCTTGCCCTTTGTCTCGGACAGGCTGGTCTCCCACAAGGTTTCGGCTGTTTTTACTGCATCTACCTTCTTTTTTGCAATACGGGGCTTTTTGACGTCCGCAGGGTCTCTGAACTTGTGCACACTGCTGCAGGTCTTGCATTTTACCTTGACGATGGTCTCATCGGTCACGGCCACGATCGCATGGTCAAGGTTCAACTTGCACTTGGTGCAGTACGAAGCAATATTCTCACCCGCCTTAAATTTTTCGAGCATAGTGTTCTCCTTTTCATTGATTGGAATGATGTACCTGCAGCAAACTGCGGATTGTTTGTCGAGAGGGTTGATCCGGAGGACACGTCTGAACCAGACGTCTTCTCAACAGATCACTAGTATACACCTTTTCGTCATAAAAAGCGCTATCTCATTTTGAGATAGAGGAGCTTCGTCGGTCTTCCGAACCCGGACAAGACTGAAACCCTCATTCGTTGCACTAGCTTAGCATGTTCATTGGATGGATGGACGCAGGGACGTTTTTGTTCTCGCGCCGGCGTCCAGAATTTTTTAGTCTTGAAATACGTTTTTTATTCTGATAGTATGAACACGTTCAGGAGGTTCTTTGCAAAGGGCAGACCTTACAACCAGAGCAGTCGCAGGACTTGTCGATCTTCTGCTTGTCATTGGATTGGCAAGACTGCCGGATGTCATTGGTTTTTTATCCGCGGCAGGATATATCCTCATTCGCGATGGGCTGTTTGATCGCCGCAGCATAGGGAAAAAGCTCATCGGGCTTCGGGTGATCTCATTGGAAGAGACCGGGCCGACGGCGAAATACCGGGACTCGATAATCAGGAATGTCCCGATCGTCCTGGCTTATTTTCTCTTTTTGATACCCTACGCGGGCTGGATACTTTGCCCGCTCGTCCTCGGTATGGAAGGCCTTACCGGCCTCGGTGACAGGGCGGGGATGCGGACCGGAGACCTTCTGGCGAGGACGCAGGTCGTTCTGGATGCACCGGTCAAGGAAGAGAAAAAGCCCTCGCAGGATCAGCAGCCTGATGTCGCACCAACAGGAACGGACGGTTCTCTCAACACGCAGCAATAAGTATTCACGTTCGGGTAAGGGATAAGGCACGAAATCTTTAGGGTCTGTCCACGGCGTGACCCGTGACTGTTTTTCGGTTGATGTCGTTTGTCCAGTCGGGTTTTCTCTCATCGAAAGGAGTTTCTGAAAACAATGTTTATCAACACTATCATGGGCTGGTTCTCGAACGACATGGCGATCGATCTGGGCACGGCCAACACCCTGGTCTACGTGAAGGGGAAGGGGATCATCTGCAACGAGCCGTCTGTCGTTGCCATTTCCGTAAAATCCGGCAAGGTACTCGCCGTGGGTGCGGAGGCAAAGCGGATGCTCGGCCGCACACCGGGCGATATCAAGACGATCCGGCCGATCAAGGACGGCGTTATTTCCGATTTCGACATCACCGGCGAAATGCTGAAGTACTTCATCCGCAAGGTGCACAACCGCAAATCGTTCATGCGGCCCCGCATCGTCATCGGCGTTCCCTCGGGGATCACGCAGGTGGAACAGCGAGCGGTCAAGGACGCCGCCATCACGTCAGGCGGACGGGATGTCTTCCTCATCGAAGAGCCCGTGGCCGCGGCCATCGGGACGGGGCTGCCCATCTCGGAGCCCTCGGGCAACATGATCGTCGACATTGGCGGCGGAACCACCGACATCGCCGTCATCTCCATGGATGGCGTGGTCTACAGCAAGGCCATCCGCGTGGGTGGCGACAAGATGGACGAGGCGATCATCAACTATATCAAGCGCAAGTACAACCTGCTGATAGGCGAGATGATGGCCGAGATGATCAAGCTCGAACTCGGTTCGGCGTACAAGACGGACAACGAACGGCATACGATGGAGATCAAGGGCCGCGACCTGGTCTCCGGCATCCCCAAGACGCTCGTCCTCGACGACGATGAAGTGCGCGAGTCGCTTGCGGAAACGGTCAGCCAAATCCTGAACGGCATCAAGCTGGCGCTCGAGAACACGCCGCCGGAGCTCTCGGCAGATATCGTGGACAAGGGCATCGTGCTGGCAGGCGGAGGGGCGCTGCTGAAAGGGCTTGACGTGTTCCTGCGCGAGGAGACCTCGCTTCCCATTATCATCGCCGAAAACCCGCTTACCTGCGTTGCGCTTGGGGCCGGCATGGTCCTCGATGATGAGGAAATCCTGAAAAAGGTTATTATGTAATCCCCGGTGAGAGACCGAAGTGGAAACGACGTGGCGGCGAGCAGCCCCGTCATTTCTACACGAGCATGCCGGACGAACATGGGGTAAACCCTTAGAGCCCGACGATACGGTTGATTCACCCTCATTAATGTTACGGAAATTATTGCCATGGTGCCCATGGGAACGCTCGGGACGAGCACTCACGGGGTAAACGGAAAGCGGCTGAAGCGGATGCCCGGGTTTATTGCGAAACACAAAAAATTTCTATCCATTTTTTCCCTCTTTATCCTTCTCTTCTGGCTGGTCACTATCCAGGTAAAGAACGGGCGGTTCACGTTTATGGAAAAGCCGGTACTGGCCATCTCGGGCTTTTTCGAACGTGTTATAAGCTGGCCCTTTAACACCGTGATGTCCATCGGAAAGGGGTACATTCTTCTCGTCAACACCCAGACGGAGAACCAGCGGCTCCGGACCGAGAATGAAAAGCTGCTGCTCGAGAACGCGGTCATGAACGAGCTGCAGCTCGAAAATGAACGGCTGCGGGATGCGCTGGATTTTAAACGGTTCTATCCACCTGAGGAAGTCATGGCCCAGGTGATCGGCAAGGAATCTTCTCCGGCTTCCAGCACCATTACACTTAACAAGGGCGCGGACCACGGCATCCGGAAAGACATGGCCGTGATCACCTCGCAGGGGGTGGTTGGGAAGGTAAATGCCGTGCTTCCCGGCACGTCGAAGACCCTTCTCCTCACCGACCCCGGTTGCACGCTTGCGGTTCGCGTCATGCGAAACCGCGAGGAAGGGCTGCTCGAGGGTAAGCTCGTTAATTGCGCCCTCAAATACGTCTCCTACTACGCCGATATCCAGGTAGGCGATCTGCTTGTCACATCGGGACTCGACGGCATCTATCCGAAAGGTCTCGCTGTGGCACGGGTTGTCAACGTATCGAAACATGAGGCTCGGGCATTTCAGACCGTGCTGGCGGAGCCCGTGGTCCGCTTCTCCCGCCTGGAAGAGGCACTGGTTCTCGTAAAATGAAATCCTTCGTGTATTTCACCATCCTTCTTCTGATCATTCCTGTTCAGGCAAGCCTGCTCGCCCCCCTGTCGCTCGGCGGGATAAAGCCTGACCTTGCCCTGGCGCTGCTCTATGTCATCGGGCTGCTGACCGGCCCCGTGGAGGCCGCCCTTGCGGGCATGGCTATCGGGCTGGTACAGGATATCGGTTCAGCAAGCTTCATCGGTTTTTCCGGCTTGACCCGGGGACTGATCGGTTTTTCCGCGGGATTGCTCGGCAGAAGAGTGCTCGATCTTACCAGCAGGTCGAACAGCATCTTCCTGGCGGCTTTCAGCTTGCTGGAAGGGATCGTCATTGCGTTCTTTCTGCAGATGTTCTACGGATCGGTCCCGTTTCTCAGCCTGACAGCAGGTCGCATCCTGCCCCAGGCGCTCTACACGGGCGTGCTGGGCGCGGTTTTGCTGAAGCTCATCGTCAGAAAGGACGTCATGTCCGTTCTGGTGAGATGGGACGTTCAAAAGGAGTTATAGATGGATCAACAGCAGGAAAGCATATCCGGCATCCTGCGGAGACTTCCGCTCCTGGCGGCCTTCATCATTCTTCTTGCCGTGCTCCTCTTTATCCGCCTCTGGTATCTTCAGGCGATCAAGGGAGAGTATTACCATGAACAGGCGGAGAACAACCGCATACGACCCGTGAAGCTCAGGCCGCCGCGGGGCATCATCTACGACCGGAGCGGCAGGCCGCTCGTCGAAAATGAGCTCGTGTTCGATGTCTCGTTGATCCCGGAGGACACCCAGAATCTTGACGCCACGATCGAAAAGTTGTCCGCAATCGTCAAGATCGCTCCTGATTCCATACGCAAAACGCTTGATGACGCGAACGATGTAAGGACAACGTATGATCCCGTGAAGATCCAGGAAGAGGCACCCTGGGACGAGGTTGCCAGGGTCGAGGCCCATTTGGATGACCTGCCTGGGGCGATCATCGAACCCGAGCATCGCAGGCATTATCCTTATGCAGGGCTGGCTGCTCACCAGCTTGGCTATATTGGCAAGGTAACGCAGTCACAGCACAAAAAAGATCAGACCGACCTCGGTATTTTGACAGGCCAGGGGGGGCTGGAAAAGGTCTACGATAAGCTGCTGCGCGGGGTCGCGGGCAAGCGCATGATCCAGGTGAACGCCGCGGGCCGGAAGGTGAAGGATCTCGGTATCGAGGAGCCAAGACCCGGCACGGACATTTACCTCACCATCGACCTCGATGCGCAGAAGGCGGCCGAAGAAGGTCTCGGCAGCCGGGCAGGGGCCGTCGTGGCGATGGACCCGGACACCGGAGAGATCCTCGCACTCGCAAGTCACCCTGCGTACGATCCGAACATCTTTCCCCGCGGGATTTCGCCAAAGGACTGGGTGCAGCTCATGAACGATCCGAAGCACCCGATGTACAACCGCGCGATCCAGAGCGTGTATCCGCCCGGCTCCACGTTCAAGATCATCGTGGCGCTGGCCGGTCTGGAATCCGGCGTGATCAAGCTTGATGATACCGTATATTGCAAGGGGTTCCTGACGAGCGGCAGACACTCCTACCGGTGCTGGAAAAAAGGCGGGCATGGTCCGATTTCGTTCCACCGGGCCCTCGTCGAGTCATGCGATGTCTACTTCTATACCATGGGAGATCGCATCGGCTGGGACCGCGTAGCCGAGTACGCGCGGAAACTCGGATATGGGAGTCTGACCGGCATCCTCCTGCCTGACGAGAAACCGGGGCTTATTCCAACGACAGCGTGGAAGAAGAAACG
>Ga0210377_10004312_pt1 | contig 12010 bp, 6 predicted proteins | sample PLM4_65_b1redo_FD_155480 | JGI IMG/M metagenome (GOLD analysis project Ga0210377, IMG submission 155480) | Groundwater sediment microbial communities from an aquifer in East River, Colorado, USA - PLM4_65_b1 redo | ecosystem: Environmental > Terrestrial > Soil > Riparian zone | place: USA: East... | reverse complement strand
GGATGAGGACGAATGCCGGGGGCTCGGCCCCCGGTGGGACGCCGAACGACCGGGCGATCTCGGCTTCATACTCACGGGCCACGAGATCGAGGTCGTCCCGTTCGGCCTGCATCCGGTGCACTTGGTCGGCCGGGATCGGCACACGATCGAGCAGCGTGGCCTTGGCCATGCCGAAGTTGGAGTCGTGATCTCCTGGCGGCACCGCTCGCTCATCGCCCCAGAAGACGTGGGTCTTGCGCCACGGAAGGCTGGTGGAGTAGGGCTCGGCGGCCAGGAGAGAGCAGAGGAGCTTCGGGGTCGAGCCGCCGGAGAGGGCGATGGTGAAGCGCCCGGCTCTGGCGACTGCCTCCTGTGCGATGCGGGCGCATCGCTCCGCGGCCTCTTTCGCGAGTGCAGTCTGATCGGCCACCACGAAGAGGCGACAGGCAGGGTTTTCCGGGCTCCCACATTGCGTCACGCGACCAGCGGTCCGCCCGTTACCCATATGGCCTTCACGGGTTGACCCACTCCCGAGCGTCGGTCTGGATGAAGCCGTCGGCCTCTTTCGGTCCCCAGCTCCCGGCCGGGTAGGAGGCGAGGCCGTTGCGTCCGGCGGCCGCCCATGCCTCCAGCACCGGCGTCACCAAGGCCCATGCGGTTTCCACCTCGTCGCGGCGGATGAACAGTGTCGAGTCGCCCAGCATGCAATCGAGGAGGAGCCGCTCGTATGCCTCAGCCGGCTCAACGCTGAAGGTGTCCCGGTAGGCGAAGCCTAGCATGGCCGGGACCAGGCTGATTCGCGGCCCTGGTGGCTTCAGACCGACGCGCAGCGAGATCCCCTCGTCCGGCTGGATCCGCAAGGTGAGTCGGTTTGGCTCGATGACGTCCCGTTCTTCATGACGAGGATGCTCGGCGTGCGCGAACAGCAGGAGCGGCGGCTGCCGGTACTGGATCGTCACCTCGGTGACCCGCTTCGGGAGCGCTTTTCCGGTCCTCAGGTAGAATGGCACCCCGGCCCAACGCCAGTTGTCGATCTCCAGGCGCAGGGCCGCATAAGTCTCCGTCGCCGTCCCTTCCGCGACCCCCGGCTCGTCGGCATAGGTCGGGATCTTTTTCCCGCCCTGGGTGCCGCTGACGTACTGCGCGCGGATCGTCACGTCGCCGGAGCGGGCCAGGTTGACCGGTCGGATCGCCCGGAGGACCTTGACCTTCTCGTCCCGCACGGCATCCGGCTCGAACGTGGCCGGCGGCTCCATGGCCACGAGCGACAGGAGCTGAAGCATGTGGTTTTGCACCATGTCCCGCATGGCGCCTGCCGTGTCGTAGTACTCGCCCCGGCCCTCCACCCCCAGGTCCTCCGCAACCAAGAGCTGCACGTGATCGACATATCGTCGGTTCCACAGGGGCTCGAAGATGCTGTTGCCGAACCGGAAGGTCAGGATGTTCTGTACGGTTTCCTTCCCGAGGTAGTGATCGATGCGGTACACCTGCCGCTCACGGAAGACCTTGTGGATGTCGGCATTCAGGGCACGGGCCGTTGACAGATCCCGCCCGAATGGCTTCTCGATGATGATCCGGCTCCACCCTTGACCCTTGCTTGTGGCGCCAGCGTCCCGTGGCCCGTCCCATGCGTCGCTCACCAATCCGGCGGCCCCCAACCGATCGACGATGGAGGCGTAGGCTGCGGGGGGTGTGGCTAGGTAGAAGATCCGATTCCCCGCAGTCCCGTGTTGTTGATCCGCGTCGGCCAGGAAGGCCCCCAGCCGCTCATAGCCGGCCGGGTCGTCGAATGAGGCCGGGATATAGTAGAGGCCCTGCGCCAGACGGTCCCACACCTCCGGCTTGAGCGGGTGGAGGCGGGAGAACTGGTCCACCGCCGCCCGTATCTCGTCGCGGAACGCCTGATGGCTCTTCTCTCGTCGTGCAAGCCCGACCGCGACAAACCGATCCGGCAGCAGACCGTCATGGGCCAAGGCGTACAGGGCCGGCACGAGCTTTCGCTTGGTCAAGTCGCCGGACGCGCCGAAGATCACCAGGGCACACCCATCCGGCGCCTGGTCGTGGAGGGGCTGACTCGTCGTGTCGGTCGGGATCTGCGTGCCGGCCATTTATCCTCCAGAGGGACGCTCCACGTGTCCACCGAACTTTTGCCGCATCGCCGACAACAGCTTCTCGGCAAAGGTGTGTTCCTGCCGAGACCGGAAGCGCGCGTAGAGCGACGCGGAGAGCACCTCCGCCGGGACGGCCTCCTCGATTGCCGCCATGATCGTCCAGCGCCCTTCGCCGGAATCCTGGACGAAGCCGGTGTAGTTCGACAGCGTGGGATTCTCCAGAAGTGCCATGGCTGTCAGGTCGAGCAGCCAGGAGCCGACGACGCTGCCGCGCCGCCACACCTCCGCGATATCGGCGAGATTCAGGTTGTAGCGGCAGTTCTCGGGCAGTTCCTTCGATCCCGCGTTACGCAGGATGTCGAAGCCCTCCGCGTATGCTTGCATCAAGCCGTACTCGATGCCGTTGTGGATCATCTTGACGAAATGTCCGGCGCCCGGCGGGCCACAGTGAAGGTAGCCGTCCTCAGCCGTCCCGTTGAGCGTGCCGCGTCCGGGGGTTCTTGCAATGTCGCCGCGGCCCGGCGCAAGCGTCTTGAAAATCGGCTCGAGACGTGCGACCGCTTGCGCCTCCCCGCCGATCATCATGCAGTAGCCTCGCTCGACTCCCCAGATGCCCCCGCTGGTGCCCACATCCACGTACAGGATGTCACGCTCCTTCAATGTCTTTGCACGGCGCACATCGTCTTTGAAGTAAGAGTTGCCGCCGTCGATGATGATGTCGCCTGCCTGCATCCGGTCTGCCAGCGTCATAACCGTCTGCTCCGTCGGGTTCCCTGCCGGGACCATGACCCACGCTGCCCGCGGCTTGGTCAGTGTGCGGGCAAACTCGTCCAGCGATGTCGCTCCTGTTGCCCCTTCGCTTGCCAACCGATGTACATTGTCGGCGCTCAGGTCGAACACGACGCACGAATGTCCACCGCGTAGTAAGCGGCGCACCATGTTGGCGCCCATTCTTCCCAGACCGATCATACCGAGTTGCATGGCGCGTGCTCCTTTTGGGAGAGTCAGCGGTCAGCCTTCGGCTCTCAGCTATCAGCATGTGAAAGACGGCGATCAAGCCTCGGCTGATTGCTGACTGCTGATGGCTGTCCTACTTGAGTGCTTCACCGATTGCCGCCTGAAGTGCCGCCAGGCCGGCCCGCACGTCTGAGCCCAGATGAACGCGCAGCGCCCGCCGCTTCCGCTCCGCCAGCACCTGGAAATCGCCGCGCGCCTGCGCCGCCTTGACCACGCCAAAGGTATATTTCTGTCCCGGGACGGGTAGGTCTGTCGCGTCGTCGCAGGTGATCTGGAGGAAGACGCCGGTATTCGGTCCGCCCTTGTAGGCCTGTCCCGTGGAATGGAGGAACCGCGGCCCGAAGCCAAGGCAGGTCGCCACCCGCTTTGCATCCCGGACGGCGTGCCGTATCGCTTGAAGCTGCGTCTCGTGCGCCTCATTCATCTCGAGATACGCCAGGATCGCGAAGTAATCGCCCGGCGAGAGTCGGTTCAGGTGCGCCCTGAGGTAGCCCGAGAGCGACCGGTCGCGGCCCGCTGCCTTTGCCAGCGACACGGCATTGTTCTCGTCAGCGAATACGCTGATCCCGCCGTCATGCAGGATCGGAGTCTCCGGCGGCAGCGAGCCGGTCTTCTCATATTGCTCCGTCAGCCTCCGCGTCGCCACCTTGCTGGCTTCCACGTCGGGTTGATTGAAGGCATTGATGCCGATAATCGACCCTGCCACTGCGGTCGCGATCTCCCATCGGAAGAACTCCTGGGCCAGGTCGTACCGGTCGGCGACCAAGATCCGCACCACAGGGTGCCCGGCGCGTTCAAGGGCATCGATCGCGGCATCCTGCGACGGATCAGGCCTGGACTCCAATCTGAGGTAGACGAACAGGCGATCCCTCCCGTATGCCTCAGGCGGACCCAACGACTCCCGGTCGATCGGGATCAATCCTTTCCCCTCTTTCCCGGTCGATTCCGCCAGCAGTTGCTCCAACCAGGCGCCGAGGTCCAGAATGTCCGGCGAGGTGGTGATGGTCACCTTGTCGCGTCCGTGTACGGCGAGCACGCCCAGGATCGTGCCCAACACCACGCCGGGGTTGTCCTCGGCCGGGACGCAGGATGCGCACGCTTGTACCATCTCCTCGGCACGGTCCAGCAATCTCCGCACGTCCACTCCCATGATGGCCGACGGTACCATGCCGAAATTCGACAGCGCCGAGTACCGGCCGCCGATACTTGGTAGCCCGAAGAAGATGTGACGGAAACCGTCGCTCTCGGCGACCTGCTGCATCTTCGAGCCGGGGTCCGTGATCGTAATGAACCGGCTGCCCGCGTTGTCGGCGCCGATGACCCGCTTCACGCGCTCAAAGAAATACTGCTTGAAGATGTTCGGCTCCAGCGTGCTGCCCGATTTGCTCGACACGATGAAGATGGTGTTGGCAAGGTCCACTTTGCCCTCGAACGCCTTGACTTGGGCAGGGTCAGTCGAGTCGAGGACATGAAGCTCGGGGTACCCAGCCAGCTTGCCGAACGTTATCTTGATCACCTCGGGGCACAGGCTTGATCCCCCCATGCCTAACAGCAGCGCGTGCGAGAACCCGGCGGCCTTGACCTCTTCGGCGATGCTCCTGAGGTGATCGTTATGCGCCAACTGGTCCTCGGTGATCCCCAACCAGCCGAGCCAATCTGCCTCATCCATGCCCGTCCAGAGCGTTGCGTCGCGCGCCCACATTCTCCGGACCTTGCCGCTCAGGCGCCAGTCCTCAAGCGATGCCCTGACAGCGGAGGCGAGGTCGTCCGGAAGCGTGTAGGTTTGCCGGTTGACCCGTGCCTGAACTGCCCCTCTGCATGTTCTGTCCACCGCGCTGAGCAACTTTTCAAATGGCTCGGCGAACAGTCGCACCCCGTCATCGACCAGTCTGTCGGTCACCTCCTTCATCGAGATGCCGGCCTGATCGAGCGCCTCCATCGTGTGGTGGGCGGCCTCGATATCTTCTTCGAGACTTGCCCGGAGACGGCCGTGATCGCGGAAGGCCTCAAAGGTCGACGGCGGGATCGTATTCACCGTGTCGGGGCCGATCAGTTCCTCGACGTAGATCACATCGCGGTAATTCGGGTTCTTGGTGCTCGTGCTTGCCCACAGGACTCGCTGCGTGTGCGCGCCCTTGCCTGCAAGCGCCTCCCACCGCGTGCCGCGAAACAGCTCCTTGTACCGCTGGTAGGTCAGCTTCGCGTTGGCGATGGCGACCTTGCCGATGATGCTTTGCAGCAACGACCGCTCGGTCGCGCTGGTGGCGGTCTCCAGCCGAGCAGCGGCAATCGCGTCAATGGCCGAATCAATGCGGCTGACGAAGAAGCTGGCCACGCTGGCGACTCTGCTCAGGTCGCCGCCTCGCACCGCACGCGTTTCGAGCCCGGCGATGTAGGCCTCGACGACACGCTCGTAGGTCTGCTGCGAGAAGAGCAGCGTCACATTGATATTGATGCCTTCTCCGATGAGCTGCTTGATGGCGGGGATGCCTTCCGGGGTGCCCGGGACCTTAATCATGACATTGTCGCGCCCGACCGCACTCCAGAGCCGCCTGGCCTCGCCAATCGTGGCCTGTGTGTCGCGGGCGAGGTAGGGCGAGACCTCCAGGCTGACGAAGCCGTCTCGCCTGTTGGTCTTCTCATAGACCGGCCACAACACGTCGGCGGCGGCTTGAATGTCGGGGATCGCCAATGACTCGTACAGCGCCTTGGGATCCATATCTTTTCGGCCCTCTAGGGCCTTGAGATCGTCCGCATAATCGGTGCTGCCTGTGATCGCCTTCTCGAAAATGGCGGGGTTGGAGGTGATGCCACGCAACCCGTCGCCGTCCACCAGACGCTGCAGCTCTCCGCTGGTGATGAGGCTGCGCCTGATATAGTCGAGCCAGACCGACTGTCCGTATTCCTGTAAGGCTTTCAAGGGGTTCATCGAGCTCTCTCCGTCAGTGACAATCCCGCATGATCGCGACAGATAACGAGACTTGCTCTCTGGCTGCTGCGACGACACTCTCGGACGCGAACCCAAACCGCTTCTGCAGTTCCTTCAGCGGCGCCGAAGCGCCGAAGGTCTTCATACCGATGCTGTGGCCGGCCGGGCCGACATACCGCTCCCACCCATGGATTGTAGCACGAGAATAATCGCTGAAGATCAAAAACCCCGATCCGTACAGTCGGACTTGTAGAACTCACCCATGAAGTTGAGAAGAGTCTTGAGATCCGAGCGCTGGACTATTGTGAGGGTTGTTTCTAGCGAGTCCCCTGACGACTATTCCCCGCTCTGTTGAATCAGCTTGGCCACGAGCCCGGTCCAGCCGGTGTGATGGCTGGCGCCAATGCCGGCGCCGTTGTCGCCGTGGAAATACTCGTGGAACAGGATCAGATCACGCCAGTGCGGATCGTCCTGAAATTTCTCGATGCCTCCATAGACCGGGCGCCGGCCATCGGGGCCGCGCAGGAAGATGCGCGTCAGGCGGCGAGAGATTTCTCCTGCCACCTCCCACAAGGTCATCATCTGGCCGGAGCCGGTGGGACACTCCACCTTGTAGTCGTCACCCAGATAGTAGTGAAACTTTTGCAGCGACTCGATGATCAGGTAGTTCACCGGGAACCAGATTGGCCCGCGCCAATTCGAGTTGCTGCCGAAGAGCCCGGTGCTCGACTCGCCCGGCTCGTAGTCCACCCGATGCTCCATGCCGTGGACCGAGAGGGTGTAGGGATGTTCGCGATGGATGCGTGACATCGCGCGCACCCCGTACGGGGAGAGAAACTCGTTCTCATCCAACATGTAGCGCAACACGTGACGCAAACGGTCGCGATTGACCAGCGAAAGGATTCGACGCACCCGGAGGTCTGGTGTCATCTGTGTTTCGACGTACTCGCCGAGTTCCGGCCGATTTTCGATAAACCACTGCATCCGGCGCTTGAACCCGGGAAGGTTGTCCACAACATCTGACACCAGCGCCTCGATGGCAAACAGGGGGATCAGGCCGACCATCGACCGTATCTTGAAAGGGAAGGGGCGGCCATCGGGCAGGTGCAGCACATCATAGTAGAAGCCGTCCTCCGCGTTCCAGAGCTCGATCCCCTCGCCGGCGATATTGTTCAGTGCTCGACTGATATAGACGAAGTGTTCCAAGAACTTGCTTGCCACGTCTTCGTACGCAGCGTCCTCCCGGGCCAGCTCCAGGGCGATCGCCAGCATGTTGAGGCAGTACATCCCCATCCAGCTCGTCCCGTCCGACTGTTCGATGTGTCCTCCCGTGGGTAGCGGCGCGCTCCGGTCGAAGACCCCGATGTTATCCAGGCCCAGGAAGCCTCCCTGGAACACGTTCTTGCCTTCCGCATCCTTCCGATTGACCCACCACGTGAAGTTGAGCAACAGCTTGTGGAAGACCCGCTCCAGAAACTTGCGATCTCCCGTGCCCCGGCGCTTCCTCTCGACCTTGTAGACGCGCCAGGCCGCCCAGGCGTGCACCGGCGGGTTGACGTCCCCGAACGCCCATTCATAGGCGGGCAGTTGGCCGTTCGGATGCATGTACCACTCGCGCAGCATCAACAGCAGTTGTTCCTTTGCAAATTCGGAATCGACCAGCGCGAGCGGGATGCAATGGAACGCGAGGTCCCAGGCGGCGTACCAGGGATACTCCCACTTGTCCGGCATGGAGATCACGTCGGCGTTGTAGAGATGCGTCCACTCGTGGTTTCGGCCGCGCAGTCGCTCGGCGGGCGGCTCAGGCCCGCCCGGATCGCCTCTAAGCCATCGAGCCACATCGTAGTGATAGAACTGCTTGCTCCAGAGGAGCCCGGCGAATGACTGGCGCATGACGTTTCGAGCGTCAGGCGAGAGACTCCCGGGAATGACCGTGGCGTAGAACTCACTGGCTTCGCGCTGGCGTTCAGAGATGATTTGGTCGAAGTCGGCCCCGAAAGGCCCTTTCCCGGTGGGTGACAGTTCCGCATCGGTGAACCGCAGCCGTACGGTGACACTTTCACCCGGTCCGATTGTCAGGGGATAGTGAGCGGCCGCCTTCGTGCCCACTTGCTCCGGGTTCACGGCGTGCTTCGCGCCATGCACGATATACTCGTTAATGCCGTCCTTCACGTAGGGTGAGTCGTTCTCGCTCCCGTAAAGTCGCCGGCTGTTTGTTTCATTCTCCGTGAAGAGCAATTCGGGGAGGCTTTCGCAGTAGAGCCGGCGGTGGCCGTAGTACTGATGGTTCAGCTCAACCACGCTGGCCTCCCTGACGGCTGGACCCTTGCGAAGTCGCGGTCGGCGCGCATCGAGGCCCCACGACCAGGTGTTGCGGAACCAGATCGTCGGCAACAGGTTCACCTGCGCCGCCTCCGGGCCGCGATTGATGACCTGAAGGCGTATGAGGATCTCTTCGGGCGTGGCCTTGGCATATTCAGCCAAGACATCGAAATAGCGATCCTCGGCGAACACGCCGGTGTCGAGCAGCTCAAACTCGGGAGCGCCGCGCCCGCGGCGACGATTCTCTTCCACCAGCCAGGCATACGGGAACGCGGCCTGAGGGTACTTGTAGAGATACTTCATGTAGGAGTGAGTGGGCGTTGAGTCTAGATAGAAGTAATACTCTTTGACGTCCTCTCCGTGATTGCCTTCGTTTCCTGTCAGGCCAAAGAGGCGCTCCTTCAGAATCGGGTCGCGGCCATTCCAGAGGCTCAGCGCAAAGCAGACATACTGGTGCCGATCGCAGATGCCGCCAAGACCATCCTCCCCCCAGCGATAGACTTTCGAGCGGGCGTGGTCGTGAGGGAAGTAGTCCCAGGCGGTTCCGTAGGGACTGTAGTCCTCGCGCACCGTCCCCCAGGCGCGCTCGCTCAGATAGGGGCCCCAGCGCTTCCAGTGCCGCGTGCGTTGGCGCGATTCCTGAAGCCTCTTCTCCTCTTCTGTCACGGTCTCTTCTCCTTGTGAATCTTTGATCGTCTTGGTAACTGCGTGAGCACTTGTCCGCGTCCGTGCTCGTGCATCTTACTTCACGAGTTTTTCGATCCGCTTTCCAAAGTACACCCGCCAGCTCTCGGGCAAGGCTGTGACCTGCACAGCGCGTCGGAGCGTGCCCACATCATCCTTTTCCCGCACGTACAGCCGCGTAATGTCAGCAACCGTGACGCTGTGTTCGTCTCGACTGACTAGCTCTATCCCATCCCCTGTTCCGACCTCCCCCTCTTGCATCACGGCGAAGTAGAATCCGGTGCGACCGCTATGGAGAAACCGCTTGATGATGTCGTCCCGCCCGAACTTGGCCGCGAGCTTGTAACAGGGAAGCCGGGGCTCGGTCACCATCACCTCGGCCGATCCTATTCGGAACCGATCTCCGATGTTCACGCTGTCTTCCCGCAACCCCTCCGTCGTGAAGTTCTCTCCGAACATGCCCCAGGGCAGATCGACACCGGGTAATTGCTCGCGCCAATACTCATAATGCTCGATCGGATATGCATAGGCCGCCTTGCTGAGCCCGCCATGTACCGACAGGTCAGCCTGCCTGTCACCGTCGAGATTGAGCGTTCGCAGCCTGATGCGGCCCTCGACCGGCTCTTTGAAAATTCCGGTCGTGACCGTCTTGCCCTTATAGATCACCTCCCGGGGATGCCCGATATTGACAGAGACTAGTCTCATTTCATCTCTCGATCAACGCCAAGGCGTGACCGTCCCGATCTCTCACCAAGAAGCCTCTCTTGTATCCCAGGCTTCCACCTGGCAAATCGACAACCCCGTCTGTCCGGGGGCCTTCGGTCTGCCGGATTAATCCACTGGCTTGACCTCCTCCATCAATGTGAAGAAGCCTTCGGCGAGTGTCGGGTGGATGTAGACAGCCCCTTTCAGCAGGGTGTATGGAATACCGGCGACCATGAGCACGCCGAGCGTCTGAACCAACTCTCCCCCCTCCGTTGCCAGAATGGCCGCGCCGAGGATCCGGTCACTATCGGCGTCCACGACGAGCTTCATGAAGCCTGCCGTCTCATCGCGCTCGATGGCGCGGGCGACCCAGGTCATGGGGATCTTCCCGATCTTCAGTCTCCGGCCTGTCGCCCTCGCCTCCTTCTCCGTCATGCCGACGCGGCCCAGTTGCGGATCCGTGAAGACGGAGTAGGGGACGAACCGATCGTCGATCGTCAGATTTCTGCCCTCTACGAGATTGGCGTAGAGGATCTGGTAATCGTTGTAGGAAATGTGCGTGAACGCCGGTCCCCCTTTCACGTCACCCAGGGCCCAGATGCCCGGGACATTGGTTTCAAGCCGGCCGTTCACTTTGACAAAGCCCCTGTTATCGGTTTCCACTCCGGCCTTCTCAAGCCCCAGGTCGTCGGTGCTGGGCCTCCGGCCGGTGGCCACCAGAAGGTGGGAACCGGTCAGCGTGGAGGGGCTGCCGCCCGCCCCATCAAGGGTCAGCGCGATCCGGCCGTTGATCCGCTGAACGCGGGTCGTTCGCGCGTTCAGCGCGAATTGAACGCCTTCGCCTTCCAGGGCCTTCTGCAGCTCCCTGGCGACGTCCGCGTCCTCGCGGCTGAGGATCTCGTCACCTCTGTGAACGATCGTCACTTGGCTGCCGAACCTGCGAAACATCTGTCCGAATTCCAGCCCGATGTAGCCACCGCCGAGGACAAGCAAGCGCTCGGGAAGCTCCCTCAACTCCATCACGGTTGCGTTGGTCAGGTAGCCGACCGCGTCGAGCCCTTGGACGGACGGAATCTCCGACCGGGTGCCGGTGTTGATGAAAATCCGCTCGCTCTCCAGCAGATCTGGTCCGACCTGGACCCGATGCGGACCGATGAAGCGAGCGTGTCCCCGGTAGAGATGCAAGTTCTTCCGGGTCTCCACCTGTCGCTCCTTCCCGGAGCGGAACCGCTGCACGATCTGGTCTTTCAGGGCGACGATCCGGGGCAGATCGACGCTCACTTCCCCGGCCCGAACCCCCCAACGGGCGGCGTTGCGCGCGTAGTGGGCCACCTGGGCGCACATGACCATCGTCTTCGTCGGAGTGCAGCCCGTGTTGATGCAGGTGCCGCCAAGATGTTCCTTCTCGATCAGGGCGACGGTCCACCCGTGGTCGGCCAACCCTTGCGAAAGGGGATTCCCGCCCTGCCCGGAACCGATGACGATCGCGTCGTATTTCATGAAGTGGCCTCCGTCTCACCAGAGCCGCTTGAGCAAATGGTTCCCCACGCGCAGTGCGTTGGCCATGATCGTGGGTGCAGGTGTTGCCGTTATCCCACCCAATGGTGCAGACCGCCGGACACGCTGTCCAGATGATCCGTATACCTTGGCGGAAGCTTCCAAAGTGTCTGCTGCCACCAGGGTCCTCTGATGCCGAGACCCGCGATCCCGTTCCACGGACGAGCGGCACATGGATTCATCGTGACCTCCCCGCTCCTCGCTGGCGCGAGGGCTTGGATTCTGGAGCAGGCGCCGTAACCTCCCGCCTCGCCGGCTTGATCCCCAAGACGTCCTGAACCGCCACCCGCAGCAGTTCTGCCACACTCCACGCTTGGGCGATGCAGCCGCGCGGCTTGTGCGGCGGATCGCCGTCGAAGATCTCCGAGACCTGACCGAGACCGGCGTCGCTCATGTGCTCGCGGAAAGCCGCCAGCCATTGCGAGGCCCTCTGACGACTTTTCTTGCTTCGACCGTTCACCTTCACATAGGCCGTGATGAACGCCCCCATCAGCCATGGCCACACGGTCCCCTGGTGGTAGGCTCCGTCGCGGCTTCGCTGATCCCCTTCGTAGCGTCCCCGGTAGCGCGGGTCGCTCGGCGCGAGGCTCCTCAATCCGTACGGCGTGAGGAGATCGCGCTCGACCACCTCGACCACGCGCCTCGCCTTCTCGCGCGGGAGCATCGTATGCGTCAGGCTGACGGCGAAGATTTGATTGGGCCGGAT
>Ga0210377_10004311_pt1 | contig 12011 bp, 9 predicted proteins | sample PLM4_65_b1redo_FD_155480 | JGI IMG/M metagenome (GOLD analysis project Ga0210377, IMG submission 155480) | Groundwater sediment microbial communities from an aquifer in East River, Colorado, USA - PLM4_65_b1 redo | ecosystem: Environmental > Terrestrial > Soil > Riparian zone | place: USA: East... | reverse complement strand
GGCACAGTACAGCGCGTTCTTCACCACCTCGAACGTCGCGGGATCGATCTCACGCATGCGCTCGCTCCAGCGCGATCAGTCCACCGGCCTCGACGCTCAGGCGCCACTCCGGCGGGACGACGACGGTCGTGTCGGCGGCCTCGACGATCAGCGGTCCGGGGCGGCTCGCGCCGGGGTCCAGCGCCTCGCGCGGGACGACCTCGCAGCGCACGACACCAGTCTCCTTGAAGTACGCCTCGCGAGCGTGTGCCTCGCGCGAGGCAGACGATGCCGGACCACCCGCCCGGGGCGCTGCGCGCGAGACGTCGAACGGCGCCAGGCGGCCGACGGCCGAGAGCCGCAGGTTCACGCACTGCACCGCCTCGTCCGCGCTCGCGTGGCCGTACGTCGCGCGGTGGCGCTCGTGGAAGTCGCGCGCCAGGCGCTCCAGCGTCCCGCCGTTCACGGATCCGGCCGCCACCGGCACCGTCAGCTCGTAGGCCTGGCGCGGGTAGCGACAGTCGGCGGCGCGCGCCAGCTCCCAGCGCGCCTCGGGGACGCCGGCCCGGCGCAGCATCGCGCGGGCCTCGCCTTCCATCGTGGCGTAGGCGGCGGCCACGTCGCCGGGCGCCGCCGCCGCGAGCGATGCGTAGAACGTCCGCACGTAGTCACGGCGCACGTCGGTCGCGACCAGCCCCAGCGCCGAGAAGCCGCCCGGGATCGGGGGCACGAGCACGCGGGGGATCTCCAGCTCCTCGGCCAGCCGGGCGGCGTGCACGGGGCCGGCGCCGCCGAACGCCACCAGCGTGAACTCGCGCGGGTCGTGGCCGCGCTCGACGGACACGATGCGCAGGGCGCCGGCCATGCCGGCGTTGACGACGTCCACGATGCCGGCGGCCGCCTCGAGCACGCCGAGGCCGAGCGGCTTGGCGATCTCTCGCTCGATGGCGGCGCGCGCCCGCTCGAGGTCCACGGGCAGCGCGCCGCCGAGCAGCGCCACCGGGTTGAGATAGCCGAGCACGAGGTCGGCGTCGGTCACCGTGGGCCGGCCGCCGCCCTGGCCGTAGCACACCGGTCCCGGCGCAGCACCGGCGCTCTCGGGTCCGACCCGCAGCACGCCGCCGGGATCGATCCAGGCGATCGAGCCGCCGCCCGCACTGACCTCGGCGAGATCGGTCACCGGCACCCGGATCGGATGCCCGGTGCCGTGCAGCCAGCGGCGCCCGTTGCCGCCGCCGCCGACCTCGTACTCCGAGGTGGTCGTGATCTCGCCGCGCTCGATCAGGCTCGCCTTGGCCGTGGTGCCGCCCATGTCGAACGAGATGAGGTTGGCCAGGCCGCGCTGCCGGCCGACGAGCGCGGCGGCGATCACGCCGGCCGCCGGCCCCGACTCGACCGCCATCGCCGGCATCCGCAACCCCTCGGCCACGGAGAACACGCCGCCGCTCGAGCCCATCACCCACGGCGCCGGCAGCCCCATCGCCGTCACCGCGCCCTCGAGCCGGGCCAGGTACGATTTCAAGATCGGGCCCACGTAGGCGCACACGGCCGTGGTGCTGGTGCGCTCGAACTCGCGGATCTCCGGCAACACCTCGCTCGACAGGAACACCGGCCGGTCCGGGAACGCGGCCCGCAGCCGCTCGCCGATGACGCGCTCGTGCGCGTCGTTGAGGAACGAGAAGAGCAGACAGACGGCGATGGCGTCGACCTCGTGGCGCGCGATGAAGTCGATCGCCGCGTCGACGTCGCCGTCCTCGAGCGGTGCTACCACCCGTCCCTGGGCGTCGACGCGCTCGCCCACCTCGAGGCGGAAGTGGCGGGGCACCAGGGTGGCCGGCGCGTCCTGGAAGAGGTCGTAGAGACTGGCGCGGGCCGAGCGCCGGAGCTCCAGCACGTCGCGACAGCCGCGCGTGGTGATGAGCGCGACGCGCGCGCCCTTGCCCTCCAGCAGCGCGTTGGTGACGACAGTGGTGGCGTGGGCCAGCCAGCCGACGTCGGCGACGGCGACGCCGTGGCCACTGAGCGCGACGCGGAGCCCTTCCATCACGCCCTGGGCGAAGTCGCGCGGCGTGGTCGGCACCTTGACCACCGCCGCCGCCCCGCTCGCCTCGTCGGCGAGCACGACGTCGGTGAACGTCCCGCCGATGTCCACGCCGATGCGCCAGCTCATCGCGCCAGTTCTACCACGGCCGGCCGGGCAGCGAGGCCGCGAGGCCGGTGATGCCGCTGACGTGGACGAGGAGCCGGTCGGCGTAGTCCGATCTATCCAGCGCGGTCGGCGGCGGCCCCCCGGCCGCCCGGCCTCGACTCTCTCCTGCCCGCACGAGCGCGCGCATGGTGGCCGCGACCTCGTAGTAGGCGAGCCGCCTGGTGTCGATGGGGCGCCGGCGCCGGTACCCGCGCAGGTAGCGCGCCGCCAGGATCGGCTGGCCCACGCGGGCCAGCCACCGCAGCGCGCGCGGCATCGACGCCAGCCCGACCGGCACGAAACGCAGGATGCTGTGCGTGGTCGCCACGTCGAAGGCGGCGTCGGCGATCACCGCGTTGGGCCAGTCGAGGACACCGCTCACCCGGCCGCCGTCCACGAGGATGTTCCGTGGGTGCAGGTCACCGTGACAGATCACCGGCGGCGCCTCCGGCGGTGGCCGACGCTCGTGCAGCCAGCCCAGCAGCTCCGACAGACCGGTCAGCCCGGCCCGGGAGACACGGCGCTCGAGCGATACCAGGTAGCCCTCGAAGGTGAAGGCGGCGCCCAGGGCGCGCGCGAGCGGGGCGGGGTCGAGGGCGTGCAGGCGGAGCTGCGCCTCGAGCAGCGGACGGTCCATGCCGACGGGCCGCGTGGAGATCAGCGGCGTGCCGGGCAAGCGCTCCATCAGCAGGAACGCCGCGCCCACCGGCGCCGGATCGAGCGTGGCGTGCACCACCCGCGGTGCGGGATAGCCCTGCTCCGCGAGCGCGTTCTGGATCGTCTGCTCGCGCATCACCATCGCGGGATCGTGGTACGCGCGCAGCACGCGGAGCACGAGCGGCCCCGTGAAGCCGGCCGGCGCGCCGCGCAGGCGAACGGCGTGGATCTCGGTGTCGAAGCCGCCGGTGAGCGATACCGGTGGCTCGGCGAGCTCCAGGCCCGGCTCACCGAGCACCCCGCGCAGGTGCGTGACGAGGCCGCGCGCGATCTCGTCGGCGCGCGACATCGTCGCGCGGCGTGCGCCTACCTGCCGGCGGCGGCCGGCACGCCGTCGACCAGCCGCACGTCGGCCGGGCCCAGCCCCAGGCGAAGGCCCCGCCCGTGGAACTGCTCGGCGAGCGCGCGGTACAGCTCGGCCTCGGTGGCGCCGACGTCGACGACGCGCACCCACGGGTCGACGCTGATCTTGATGCCGGTGTCACCGACCTGCGTGATGCCGACCAGCGGCGCCGGGTCCTTCAGGACGCGCGTGTTGCGCGTGACCACCTCGGTGGCGGCCGTCAGCGCGGCGCCGACGTCGGCCACCAGCGGCACCGTCACCGTGAGGTGGATCTGCCGCGTCGTGCCGAAGTTGTGCAGGATCTCGCCGACGAGCTTGCGGTTGGGGATGATCACGCGCGAGCGGTCGGCGTGGAGCAGGATCGTGGAGAACAGCTCGATCGACGCGACGTCGCCGCGGACGCCGGCGATCTCGATGTACTCGCCCACCCGGAACGGCTTGGTGAAGATGATGCTGAGCCCCGCGATCACGTTGCCCAGCACGCCCTGCAGGGCGATGCCGATGCCGATGCCGGCGACGCCGATGCCGGCGACCAGCGGCGCGATCTGGAACCCGAACTTGTCGAGCGCCACCACCACCGCGAACAGCATGATGGTGATGCGCAGGACGCGGACGATGAGCAGCCGCAGCGGCGGCTCCATGGCGCGCGCCTGCAGTCGCCGGTCGGCCAGGCCCCCGAGCCAGCGCCCGAGGATCGCGCCCACCGCGAGGATGACGAGCGCGCCGAGGACCTGGAAGCCGTAACGGATCACGAGGTCGAGAACGATCTCTTTGGCCATGGCCGCCTCCCGGAGGCCAGACGATAGCACGACGCGCTACAATCCTGGACCGTGAGCCGGTTCCGCCGCCGGGCCCTCGTGATCGCCGCCGCCGTCCTGGGCGCGCTGGTCGTCGTCCTGCTGATCGTCCTGCCGCTGATCGTGCGCCGGGTGGCCATGGACCGCCTCACCCGGATGACCGGGCGGGCCGTCGCGCTGGCCGACGTCGACCTGAACCTCTTCACCGGCCGCGCGGCCCTGCACCGCTTCCGCCTCGCCCAGCGCGGCTCGGACGGGCCCGCGGTGGAGATCGAGCGGCTCGAGGTGCGGGTCGCGCTCACCTCGCTCGTCACCGGCAACATCCGCGTGAGCGAGCTGGTGCTGACGGGCCCCCGCATCTACGTGGCCCGCCTGGGTCCGGGCCGGTTCGACTTCGACGACTTGCTGGCGCTGATCCCACCGCCCGACCCCGCCAAGCCTCCGGCCAAGTCCACGACGACCGTGACGCTCGAGCGCTTGAGCCTGGTCCGTGGCCTGGTGGTGGCGCGCGACGAGGCGGTGGCGCCGGTCTCGACCTGGAAGGTCGAGGACCTCACGGTCGACGGCATCGGCATCAGCACGCGCGCTGGCGCCCGGCCCGGCCGGCTCGCGGTGCGCGCCCGCGTCAACGGCTCGACGCTCTCGTTCGAGGCGGACCCGGTGGAGCTGACGCGGACGGCGGTCGAGGCGCGCGTGGCGCTCAGCGCGTTCGACGTGGCTCTGGCCGTGCCGTACGTCCCAGCCACGGTCGCGGTGATTCCGACCGCGGGGCGCCTCACCCTCGACCTGCGAGTGAAGACCGCGCGCCAGACCGAGGGGCCGCTGCGCGTCGTCGTCAGTGGCACCGTCGGGCTGGCCGAGGTCGCGGTGCTCCGCCGCGGCGCCCCCGCTCCGCTGCTTCGCGTGCCCAAGCTCAACGTCGTCATCAAGGAAGCGCTCCCGCTGGAGAGCGTGATCACGCTGGCCGCGCTGGAGGCGGACGGCCTCGACCTGAGCGCGGTGCGAGACCGTCAGGGCCAGATCGATCTGCTGGCGCTCGCCAAGGCGCCCGACGCTGCGACGGTGCTGGCCTCGCCGCCGCCTCCGGCGACGCCCACCCCCACCCCGGCGCCGCCCGCCGCGAGCGCGCCGGCGACCCAGCTACGATTCGCCGTCGAGCGCGTGACGCTCACGAAGGCACGCGTGGCGCTGCGCGACGAGGCGGTCACGCCGGTGACGACGCTCATCGTCGGTGACATCGCCGCCACCGTGACGAATGTCACCTGGCCCGGCACCACGCCACTGGCGCTCGAGGCGAGCCTGGGGCTGCCGACCGCGGGGCGCGTCACCCTCAAGGGCACGGCCACGCTCTCGCCGTTCTCGGCCGACATCACCTCGTCGCTGCGCGGCGGCTCGATCGAGCCCTACCATCCGTACATCCCGTTCAAGGGCAGACTCGGCGGACGCTTCAACGGCGACAGCCGCTCGCGGGTCGCCATCGACGGCCAGGGGCGGCTGACGGCGACGTCGAAGGGGACGAGCTGGATCGAGGGGCTCGAGGTCCGCAACCCCGCCGACAGCTCGGTGCCGATGAAGCTGGAGCGTCTCGAGTTCGCCGGCATCGACTTCGGCTGGCCCACGCACGCGCGGGTCGCCACCATCACGGTCAAGAAACCCAACCTTCGCGTCGAGCGCGACGCCACCGGTGCCATCCGCCTGCGCGAGCTGCTGGAGGTGCAGCAGCCCGAATCGTCCCCGGCCCCCGCCAAGCCCGAGCCGGCCAAGCCCGAGCCGGCCAAGCCCGTGGTGGCCAAGGCCGCACCGAAGCCGAAGTCCGCCGCCCCCGTGCCGCCCGAGGTCCAGGCCAAAGGCGGCGCCGTCGGCTTCCCGATCGACATCGACGCCTTCGTGCTCGAGGACGGCTACATCCAGTTCCTCGACCGCACCGTGCAGCCGGCGTTCTCGGAGACCCTCTCGCAACTGGCCGTGCGGATCGAAGGGCTCTCGAGCACGCCCGGCAAGCGGGCGAAGCTGACCACCCAGGCCATCGTCGGTGGCAACGCCGCGCTCGACATCAAGGGCGAGATGGCGCCGCTGGGCGAGCTGTACGTCGACATCACCGGCGAGCTGCGCGACTTCTCGCTGGCCAGCGTCAATCCGTACGCCGACAGCTTCGTCTCCTGGATCGTCGATCGCGGCAAGCTCGGCGTGCGCTTCCACTACCGCATCGAGCGCGGGCAGCTCGAAGCTACCAACGAATTCCTCGTGGACAACATCCACGTGGCGCCCTCGCGCCAGGACGACGAGGTCAAGAAGAAGGTCGGCCTGCCGCTGGGGCTGATCGTCGCGCTCATCACCGACGCGAACAACGATCTGAAGATCAACCTGCCGATGTCGGGACCGCTGGCGAGCTGGCAGGCCGACCTCGGCGACGCGATCTGGACCGTCGTTCGCAACGTGGTCGTCAATGTCGTGACGGCGCCGTTCAAGGCGATCGGGCGGCTCTTCACCAGCGGCGACAACAAGATCGAGTCGCTCAGCGTCGAGCCGGTCACCTTCCCCGCCGGCGCCGACACCATCGCGCCCGCCATGGAGCAGCACCTGACCAAGGTCGCCGACTTCTTGCGCCGCGCGCCGGCGATCCGCCTGGCCCTGACGCCGGCCGCCAGCCCCGCCGACCTCGAGGCCCTCAAGGGCCAGGAGCTGACGGCGCGCCTGCAGGCGCGCCAGCGCGAGGCCAAGCTGCCCGACTTCCCCGCCGCGGTCGCCGCCGAGTTCAAGGCGCGCTTCCCCAGCGTGCCGGGTTCGCCGGTGCCGCCGCCCAACGAGCAGCTCGCGCGCCTGCGCGAGGTCGAGATCGTCCCGGACGAGAAGGTGGCGGAGCTGCTCGCGCGCCGGGTAACCGTCGTGCGCGACGGCCTGGTGAAGGACCAGGGCATTCCGGAGGGACGGCTGGCCTCCGCCGAGCCCGCCGCGGCGGCCCCGCCCGCGGGCGACGGCCGCGTGGAGTTTCGGATCGTTCAGTAGGCGGTCAGCGACAGGGCACCAGCGCGAGGGGCCACCTCACGCCCGCTTGAGCTCGATCTCGACGAAGACGAACTCGAAGGTGTTGGCGTTGCGCACGTCGTGCTCGACGCCCGCCGCCCGGAAGTACGGCGCGCCGGTGACGAGCTCGGCCACGCTATCCCCCGCGGGCCCGCTGCTGGCCAGCCGCCCGGTCGTCAGCGGCACCACGACGTAGTCGTACTCGTGCCGGTGAAACCCCGTCGCCGCTCCCGGCGCGAACCGCCACTCCGTCACCCGCACCCGCTCGTTGTCGACCCTCACCGTAGGCACCGCTCGCGGCTCGCCGCTCACGGTGGGATGATAGCGGCACCGATCCTAGAGGGGAAGGTGCCGCATGACCGAGCACGACGAGGCGACGCAGGGCGAGATCCACGGCGACGCCGGCGACGTGGTCGCCGGAACGGTCACGATCCGGCAGGGCGGCGCGCGATCGGTACGCGCCCGCGAGATCTCGATCCACCAGGGCGGCGCCGTCCGCGCGCAGGCCGACCAGGTGGCCATCACCCAGGGCGGCATCGTGCTGGCTCGCACGGGCGCAGCACAGGTGACCGCCGGCGCCGTGGGGGTGATCGCCGCCACCGGCAAGGTCGAGCTCCAAGCCTCCGCCGCCAAGCTCGTCCTGTCCCGCGACGCCGTCGCCCTCGACCACTCCGCCGCCGTCATCGCCGCCGCGCCCAAGATCCAGATCACCGACAGCGCCGTCGGCATCCTCTTCGCCCGCCACGTCGACGCCAAAAACACCCGCGTGATGTTCGGTCTCAAAGAAGCCCTGGCCTTCGGCGCTACCGCCGGCGCCACCCTCTGGCTCCTCAAAACTCTCTGGCGCCGCCGCAGCTGAACTCCGCCCAGACTGTCGAACAGAGTCGTCCGAACTCGAGCCCACGCCCACCCCGGCGCCGTGGGGCGGGTGGGTGTGGGGCCGGTGGGTGGGGTCTGGAGGACCCGTTTCCCTCCAAGCGTTACCGCGTCGAGCCCAGTCGGATGGAGCCCAGCCACAACCGGTCCGGCACGTGCTCAACCTCGTGGTCTCCCAGACCCCACCCACCGGCCCCGCTCCCACCCGCCCCACGGCGCCGCGTGAGCATGCGCGCGAAGCTCAGGCGTCGAGGATCGCAGCGAGGTCGGTGTGAATGCCCGCGCGCGCGCGTCGCGAGTGCGCCGGCCCGTAGCGCTCGAGCAGCCCCTGGCAGAGCAGCGGCAGCGCGATCGTCACGTCGGCGAACAGCATGACGTTGGCGCCGTCCACCGCCTCCTTGCCCCACGAGATGCACTCGCTGGCGACCGACGCCCCGCCCAGCCCGCCGAAGACGGGGTTGTCCGTCGTGATCTGGATCGCCGCCAGGTGCGGGCTCGGCCCGGCCTCGCCGCGGATCGCCTTGACGCTGGTCGCGGTGATCTGGATGAAGTCCTTGGGCACGCCGCCGCCGAGGAAGACCGCCGAGGTCCCGGGACCGGGCGGCATGTAGCGCGCCATGATCCGGAGCGCGATCTCGTAGTCGGCGAAGAAGTCCACCACCGGACCCTTGGCGCGCGCGGTGCGATAGCCCTCGGCCAGCGGCCCGTCGGGCGCGGCCGGCACGAACAGCGGTACCCGGTGACGGAAGCAGGTGGCGGCGATGGTGCCGCCGAGGCCTTGCCCGTCGAGCCAGCGACCGAACTCGTGCATGAACCGCGCGCCGGGCAGCGTGGGCCCCGGCCAGCGCGCCGCCAGGTCCTCGAAGAAGGCGCGGGTGAAGTCCTCCATCGCGTCGTAGTCGCCGCTGCCCACGACGTGATCGTAGAAGCGGTAGAAGCCGCGCCGCCACAGCTCCTCGTCGTCCACGTGCTCGGGCTCCACCTGGAAGAAGCGCGCGCCGCGCGACTCGAGCAGGTCCTCGGTGACGTTGGCCGACGTGGACGCGATCACGTCGACGTAGCCGCGCTCGATCAGCCAGGCGATCAGGGGCGCGAGACCGGCGCTGGCCAGGGAGCCGGCCAGGCCCAGGCAGATGAGCCCGTCGCCATCGATCATGCGCTGCCAGACCTCGAACGCCTCGCCGAGCTTGCGGCCCTGAAACGCCGAGCGGCGCATGCGGCCGAGCAACCGGCTCACCGTTTGCCCGCGGCCGCCATCCTGGTCGTCGACCACCAGGCCCATCGGCGCCCGCGGCGCCCACGTCCCCGCCTCCCTCACCGCTTTATCGTTCACTGAATCCTCCTCGCCCGTTAGACTCTGCCCCATGACCTCGGCGGTCGCCCAGCTGTTCGACGCGATGGCCCCGACGTACGACGACCTCGAACCCTGGTATGAGCACCTCTACGCCGTCCTGCACGCGATTCTCCGCGAGAGGATCGGCCACGCGCCCTCGCCCGGCGCGCGCGCGCTCGACGCGGGCTGCGGCACCGGCTTCCAGACCGCCCTGCTGGCCGAGCTGGGCTGGCAGACGTACGGCGTCGACGTCTCGGCCGGACTCCTCTCGATCGCCCGGCGCCGGCGCCCGGGCGCTGCCCTGGCCCTGGGCAGCATCGAGGCGCTGCCCTACCCTGACGCGCGCTTCGACGCCATCGTCTGCTGCGGCAGCACGCTGTCGTTCGTCGACGATCCGGCGCGCGCCGTGGCCGAATTCGGCCGCGTGCTGCGCCCGGGCGGCCGGCTGCTGCTGGACTGCGAGCACCGCCCGAGCCTCGACATGGCCTGGATGCTGGCCAGCGCCCTGACGGGTGACGCGCTCGGGTACGGCGTGCCGGCGCGCGAGGCGTGGCGCGCGCTGGCCGCCCGCCGACGCTTGCGCCTCTCCTATCCGGGCTACGGGCCGCTGTGGCTCTTCACCCGGCGCGAGCTGAGCGCGATGCTGCGGGGCGCCGGCCTGGTACCGGTGCGGGCGTGGGGTCTGCACGGCATCACCAACCTCATCCCCTCCACCGTGCTCCACGGCCAGCGCGTCCCTCGCACGCTCGCCCCGGCCTACCGCGCGCTGCGCCGCCTCGACACCGCGCTGGTCGACACCGCACCGGCGCGGGCGCTCGCCAACAGCCTCGTCGTCCTCGCCGAGCGTGCTCAGCCGAGCGCGTAGACCTCGACCTCGGCCGTCCGTCCCTTCACCTTCACGGCTGGCAGCGGGGTCAGCGGCAGCTCGCCGTCGATCTGCGATCGTGTCGTGCCGCTCACCAGGACGTCGGCGTTCAGCTCCTTCGTCAAGCTCTGCAGGCGGGAGGCCAGGTTCACCGCGTCGCCGACCAGCGCGTAGGAGAGGCGGTCGGCGCTGCCGATATTGCCGGCCAGCACGGTCCCCGTGTGGATGCCGATGCCGTTGCGCAGCGGCGGCTGGCCCACCCGGGCCCGCGCGGCGTTCCAGGCCGCCAGTCGCCGGCGCATCTCCTGGGCGGCGCGGACCGCGTGCTCGGCGTGGCCCGGCTTTGCCACCGGCGCCCCGAACACCGCCTCGATCTCGTCGCCGATGTACTGCAGGACGAGGCCCCCGTGGGCGCGGATGGCGGTCTCCATCTCCGTGAAGTACGAATTGAGGTCGCGGACCACCTCGCGGGGATCGCTGGCCTCGACCCACGGCGTGAAGTCGCGGATGTCGGCGAAGAGGATCGTGACCTCGCGCGGCTCCCCCTGCAGCGCGACGCCGCCGGCCAGGATCTCGTCGCGGATCTCCTCGCTCACGTACTTGCCGAACGTCTCGCGCATGAACTCGCGCTCCTGCAGCCCGCGCACCATCCGGTTGAAGCCCTCGGTGAGCCGGCCGATCTCGTCGTTGGACACGACCGGACTGCGCGTGTCGAGCCGCCCGCGCTCGACCTCGACCATCGCCGATTCCAGCGTGGCCAGCGGCTCGGCCACGCTGCGGGAGACGTGCAACGCGAGCACGATCGACACCACGATGGCGACCACCGCCACGAAGACGACGCTGACGAGCAAGTTGCGCACGATGGCGTCGGCGATCCACGGCGGCGCCGCCAGCGCCTCGCGCGCCCGGTTCCAGGCCAGCATGCCGAGCACCGAGACGGGGATCACGCTGCTCAGCACGAACATCACCAGCAGCCGCGCGCGCACCGGCAGCCGCAGGACGCCGTCGACCTCGGTCAGGCCGCCGTCGGGAAAGAAGTCCGGCAGCCGGCGGCGCCACTGGTGCTCGGTGGCGAAGAAGACGTACGCGGTCGCGGCCGAGCCGGCGACGAACGTGATGCCGAAGATCATGCGCGCCGAGTGCTGGGGCTCGAACGTTCCGATCATCAGGTTCCAGAGCACGCCCCAGATGAGACCGGCCATCACCCAGCCCAGCAGCGTGATGCCGGCCATCACCCAGGGTAGCTGCACGGCGAGACGGCGGGCCTTGTCGCCGCCGGGGCCGGGCGCCGGCAGCCCCTTGGACAGGGGTCGGGCCAACCAGTGGCCGAGCCAATTGCCGGCGGCAATCAGCACCGTGGTGCCCACGACGAAGAAGATGAGCTGGCCGGCCGAGGGCCGTCGAGCCACGGCCACGGCCCTGGGGTCGATGAACTGGAAGTAGCCGAAGGCGAGGAACGCGCCGAGAAGGTTGGCGGGAAGCGACGTCCGCATGAGAGCCCGTCGCTGCTGCCTGCTTTGATCCATCCCTACCCCCGGGCCGGACCGCCTGGTGACCGGCCTGACAGGATTCTACGCGCCGGGTTTAGAATGTCGGGCATGCCGCTTCGAACCCGCGATCTCCGCGTCGAGAGCATCCGCCCGCTGCTGCCCCCCGCCATCCTCCTGGAGGAGCTGCCGCTGAGCGACGCCGCGGCGATCACGGTGAGTCGGGGCCGCGAGGAGGTCGCGCGCATCCTCCGCGGCGAGGACGATCGGCTGGTCGTGATCGTCGGGCCGTGCTCGATCCACGATCCGGGCGCCGCCGTCGACTACGCGCAGCGGCTGCGCCGTCTGGCCGAGGAGCTGGCCGGCGACCTGCGCATCGTCATGCGCGTGTACTTCGAGAAG
>Ga0210377_10004310_pt1 | contig 12012 bp, 8 predicted proteins | sample PLM4_65_b1redo_FD_155480 | JGI IMG/M metagenome (GOLD analysis project Ga0210377, IMG submission 155480) | Groundwater sediment microbial communities from an aquifer in East River, Colorado, USA - PLM4_65_b1 redo | ecosystem: Environmental > Terrestrial > Soil > Riparian zone | place: USA: East... | reverse complement strand
CACAATTGAAGAGGGTGCATCGTTGCAGATGACACATCCATAGGCGAAGATGCGTACATCAAGCGAGAGACGAAGATCTGGCCGCGAAAGATCATCGAGGGAGGCTCAACGGTCTCGGGCAATGTGATCTGGGGTGAGAAGTGGAAAAAGTCGCTGTTCGAGGGGGCAATCGTAAGGGGCCTTACCAATGTGGAGTTGACTCCCGAGTTCGTGGCGAAGCTGGGATGTGCCTACGGCACCTCGCTCCCCAAAGGGAGTTTCGTCCTGGCGGGACGCGACGCGTCCCATTCCTCGCGAATGCTCAAGCGGAGTTTTCTGGGGGGGATCCTCTCCGCCGGGGTGAATGTCCGGGACCTGAAAATGATCCCTCTGCCGATGATGCGGTATAAACTGCAAACCTTCGGCGAGGTGGGAGGTTTCCATTTCCGCCAGGCCATTGAAGACCCCGCCTCAACAGAAATAGTTTTCCTGGACAATGACGGGCTTGATTTTTCCAGCTCCATGGGAAAAAACGTGGAGCGGATCTTTTTCAAGGAAAATTTCCGCAGGGCGCATCACAGGGAGCCGGGGGGGATTACAGAACTGCCTCAGGTGATGGATTTCTACCGGGAAGGGTTCACCCGGGCTATTGCACAGGACGCCCTGAAGAAGGGAAATTTCAAGGTGGTCATCGATTTCAGCCATTCTCCGGCAGGACAGATACTCCCCGGCATTCTGAACGAAATGGGATGCGAGGTGATCAGCCTGAATGCATATATCGATGCAGAAAGGGCCAGCAGGCAAGCCGAGGAAAAGCCCAAAAGCCTGCAGCAGCTGTCCAAGATCGTTGCTTCCCTGGAGGCCCATGCCGGCTTCTGGCTCGATCCGTCAGCCGAGGGGATGATCCTGGTGGATGGCAGCGGAAGGATCTACGATGAAGCGGAATCGCTCATCCTCATGGTGGCGCTCTTTTTGAAGGCCGGAAACAGGGGCGTCTTTGTTGTGCCGGTTTCCGCTCCATCTGTAATTGATATTCTGAGCCATGAAAAGCGCTGCACGGTTCGCCGCAGCAAAAATTCGGAGAGGGCCATTATCGAGACGGCACTTTCGTCAGAGGTAGTGATGGCCGGCTCCATGGATGGACGGTTTGCTTTCCCCGCATTCCAAGCGGCGTTTGACGGCATGTTCGCAGTTGCCAAGACCATTGAACTTCTGGCTGCCTGTAATACTCCCCTCGCAGGAATCCTGGCGGAGACACCGCACAGGGTTTTTCTGCAGGCAAGGGTGTCATGCGCCCTGGAGATGAAGGGGGGTATCATGCGCAGGATGAGCGAGGACAGCCTTGACAAGGAGGCCAGCTTTATTGACGGCATCAAGGTCAATTTCGGTGAAGAGTGGGTGCTGGTGCTTCCCGATCAGTACCAGCCGAACATCCAGATAGTTGCCGAGGCAAAGGAGGCGAAGGTTGCCCAGAGGCTGCTGGAAGAATACCGCAGGAAGGTGGAGCAGTGGAAAAAGGAACTGGGATAATGAACCAGTAGACAGCGGGCAGGGAACAGGGGACAGGTGAAGGAGTGATCATACTGTACTCTGATCGCTGTACCCTGTACTCTGTACGCTAAACCCTGAACCCTGTACGCTAAAGGAGCACAATGGCAGAACCCCTCTACATAACCCTCCTCTGGCACATGCACCAGCCCTATTACAAGGAGCCGGACAGGGGAGAGTATATACTCCCATGGACATACCTCCATGCCGTAAAGGATTATTACGACATGGCTGCCATCGTGGATGAAACGCCGGGGGCAAGAGTGGTATTCAACCTCGTTCCCTCTCTCCTGGAACAGCTGCTCGATTACGCCTCCGGCGAGGCGGTCGATCCATTTCTGGTTCGAGGGGAAATGGCTCCGGCGGATATGGGCGAAGAAGACAGGCTTTTTATCCTTGAAAATTTCTTTTCCGCCAACCGGCAACGGATGATTGAACCATATGGCCGCTATCTGGAACTGCTACATCTGGCCAACGGCGGCGCAGGGGGAACCCATGGCGAACGCATGCGGAGCTTTCGCGACCAGGACATCCTCGATCTCCAGGTCTGGTTCTTTCTCTCCTGGACCGGTGAAGCCGCAAGACGCCGTTATCCCGAACTGCAGGAGCTTGTGAGAAAGGGGAAGAACTTTTCCGCAGCAGATAAGGCGCTTCTCTTTAGTAAACAACGGGAGATACTGGGGGAGATCATCCCACTTTACAAAAGGCTCCATGATGAAGGAAAGGCGGAACTGGCGGTTTCCCCCTATTTCCACCCTATTCTGCCGCTGCTTTGCGATACGAACAGCGCCAGAACCGCCATGCCGCAGGTAAGCCTCCCCGCCAACCGTTTCCGGCATCCGGAAGACGCTCGGAACCAGGTGGCCATGGGCATAGCCTTTTTTGAGAAGATTTTCGGATTTGCCCCGGCAGGGATGTGGCCTTCGGAAGGTTCGATCAGCGATGAAGCCCTGGCAATAATTGCCGATAGCGGGCTCAAGTGGGTCGCAAGCGATGAGGAGGTACTGCGCCGCAGCATACCGGGCGGGCTGGGACCCTGGCGGGAGGCGCTTTACCAACCATACTCATTTCCGGCCAACGGAAAAGATCTGCGCCTCTTCTTCCGGGATCATGCCCTCTCCGACCTGATCGGCTTCACCTATTCACAATGGGAGCCGGTCCGAGCGGTTCATGATTTCCTCGCAAGGATCCAGGATATCCGTGCCCATGCCCCAAAGAGCCGAGTGGTGCCAGTCATCCTCGACGGAGAAAACGCCTGGGAATATTATCCCGACAACGGCTATGAGTTCTTGAAGCGACTCTATACGGGAATTGCCGACAGCCCGGGTCTGGAGCCGGCCACTTTTTCGGATATCATCACCCGGGTCCCTGCCGGGCAGGCGCTGCATCATGTGCATCCGGGGTCGTGGATCAATGCGGACTATGGCATATGGGTGGGGCATCCCGAAGAAAACCTCGCCTGGGACATGATCGGGAGGACCAGGGAGGCTGCTTTCAGGCACAACCCTCAGGTGGCCAGTCACTTATCCGGTGATGGAGATGCCAAAGATGTGGATGAAACGACGCGGAGGATCTGCAAATCGATTTACGCAGCAGAGGGAAGCGACTGGTTCTGGTGGTATGGCGACGATCATTTCTCGCCATACAGCGACCGCTTCGACCTGCTCTTCCGCAGGCACCTGATGAATGTCTTCCGTCAGCTCAAACTGGATATCCCCCTCGAGCTGTTTGAACCGATCAAGAAAGAAAGCCCGGCAGGCTTTGTGAGAGACCCGGCCGACATGATCTCGCCAGTGATTAACGGCTTCGTGACCAGCTATTTCGAATGGCTGGCCGCAGGTCTTTATGATCTTACCAGGCAATCATCGGCGATGCATGCCGCGGAGAGTCTGCTCCAGTCCTTTTTTTATGGTTTCGACCGGAAGGCGCTCTTTTTCCGGATTGACGGCTCGATTGCGCTGGATAAAACGCTTTTGCCGGAAGATCAGCTCAACCTGCATCTTATTCTCGACAGGGAATACCGCCTCACCATGGAACCGGGGTCGGATGAAGGGGCGCTCCAGGTGAAGGAAGAAAGCTCCTGGAAGAGCACCGGTCATACCTGTTCATGGAAGATCGCGCGGATATGCGAAGCGCGGGTGCCGCTCGCGGCGGTGAATCCCGAGGCCGGGGGGAGGCTGTTCGTCTATGTCAACCTTATGCGGGGCATTGACGAGATCGGGCGCTGGCCCACCGATGGGGCCATGGTGCTCAAGTACGCGGGGCCGGAGCTGGAGCTGGAAACATGGCTCATATAAAATCGGTGACTGGCCGCTGGTAGCTGGTGGCTAGTTTTATTTTAGGAGAGACGATGTCTGAATTACGATGGGACCCCTTGAAGCTGCACTGGGTAATAATTGCCACCGACCGGGGGAGAAGGCCGCGGGACTTTCATCTGGAGCCGGAATCCCATGAAATGACCAGCTGCCCTTTCTGTTACGGCAATGAGGACAAGACACCAGGAGAGATTTTTGCAATCCGTCCGAACGGGCCCCCCAACTCCCCAAACTGGCAGGTGAGGGTGATCCCCAACAAGTATCCGGTTCTGCGCATCGAGGGAAGCCTGGGAAGTCGCGGCTATGGTCCCTATGATGTAATGAACGGCATCGGCGCCCATGAAGTTATTGTCGAAACGCCGGACCATGGCAGGGGGTTGGCTGACCTCACACCCGCGGAAATAACCGGTGTGCTGATGGCCTATCGCAGCAGATATCTTGATCTGCGCCGGGATATGCGCTTCCGCTACATGGTGCTGTTCAAGAATCACGGCCAGCGGGCCGGCGCGACCTTAAGCCACGCTCACAGCCAGCTAATCGCCGTGCCGCTGATCCCGCCGGTGGCTGCAACCGAGCTGAAAACCTGCCGTGAATTTTTTTCCGCCAAAGAGCGCTGCTTCTTCTGCGACATGACACTATTCGAACTGGCCAGCGGCGAGCGTGTGGTAAAGGAGTTTGCAAACTTTGTGATACTTACCCCCTATGCATCCTGTTTCCCGTTCGAAGTGAGGCTTTACCCAAAACGGCACTCCCATGATTTTGCCCTTATGAACGACAGTGAGCTGGGTGAACTGGCAGTGGCCCTGAAAGATATGCTCTGCCGTTTGAAGGGGGTACTGAATGACCCTCCCTTCAACTTCATTCTCCATACCGCTCCACCATGCCATAAGCGTTTGGGCAAACCGGAATACTGGGGGTCCATCGAGTACGACTACCACTGGCATATCGAACTGGTTCCGAGACTTACCCAGATTGCCGGTTTCGAATGGGGAACCGGGTTTTACATCAATCCCACTTCGCCTGAGGATGCAGCGGCTTTTCTCAGGGATGCGGAAATATGAAAGGCTTGTGAGGTTTGTTCATGAAAATTCTTTTCATTGCTTCCGAAGTAACCCCCTTTGCAAAAACCGGCGGGCTGGCCGATGTGACCGGTTCCTTGCCCCAGGAGTTGAGCCGCATGGGGCATGATGTCCGGATTATAATGCCCTTTTACAAAACCGTGGCAAAGGGGGAGTTCCTGATCAGAAAAATCCGCAAAAGCGTAGAAGTCACTCTTGGCAACTCGCCGCAAAAGGGTTTGCTGCGCCGCACCCTTCTTTCCCAGGTCCCTGTCTACCTGCTGGAGAACAAGGAATATTTTAACCGGGATTACCTTTACGGCGCCGCGGGTAAGGATTACCCCGACAATCCACGGAGGTTTGCGTTTTTTTGCAGGGGAGTCCTGGATATGTTGAAAAGGATGGACTATCGTCCCGACGTGCTTCATTGTCACGACTGGCAGAGTACGCTCATTCCCCTTCTTCTACGCTATGAATACGCAGACGATCCTTTCTTCGCCAATATGTCGGTTGTCCTTACCATTCACAACCTGGCGTATCAGGGGCTTTTTCCCAAGTCCTCCCTGGAACAGATGGGACTGGACAGCACGTACTTCACAATCGACAGGGTGGAATTCTACGACAACGTCAACCTCATGAAAGGGGGGATATTGACGGCCGACCTGATAAATACCGTCTCCGAAACCTATTGCACGGAGATTCTGACCCCTGAGCAGGGTTGTGGACTGGACGGAGTCCTTCTTTCCCGCAGTGACGACCTGTGCGGAATTACCAACGGCATTGACTATTCCGAATGGGACCCGGCAAACGACCGGGAAATATTCAGGCAATATTCCGCCTCCTCTCTGACCGGGAAAGCGGCCAACAAGAAGGGTCTGCAGAAATTGCTGGGGCTTTCGCAGGACCCCGATGTCCCGCTTGTGGGAATGGTATCCAGGATGATAGACCAGAAGGGGTTTGATCTGGTCGGGCAGCTCCTCCCCGATTTCGCTGCGGGAGATTTGCAGCTGGCAGTCATCGGCTCAGGAGAAGAGAAATATGCCAGGATGTTCAACGACATTTGTGCCCGGGGAGCTGGGAATATCGCATTCCATGAGGGGTTCGAGCCATCACTGGCGAGAAAGGTTTATGCCGGAAGCGATATTTTTCTCATGCCGTCCCACTTCGAACCGTGTGGACTGGGGCAGCTGATTGCCCTTCGTTACGGCTCCGTGCCGGTGGTTAGGAAAACCGGCGGCCTGTCGGATACGGTTGTTGATGAAAGGCTCAATGGAAAAGAACAGACCGGCTTCTCTTTTGCCGAATATTCGGCTGCCGCCCTCCTTGAAACCCTCTTGCGTGCCTTAAAGGCATACGGAGACAGGGAGGGCTGGAAAAAAATCATGCGCTGCGGAATGACCCGGGATTTTTCGTGGAAACAGTCGGCGCTCAAGTATGAAGAGCTTTATCGCCGGGCAGTGCAGAAAAAGGGGATGAGAAATGGATGAAGGGGTAAACGGTGTTGATGAGCTGAGCAAGGAGATCAGAAAAGTCATTTCCGAGAACAAGAAGTTCCTGGACAGGATAATGGATGAGGAGTTCGAGCCGGATGAAGAGGACGGGAAAGACCCGGATGAGGAGGAAGCGGGGACGCTCGTGGAGTTGTGATGAATCCTAGTCGCAGATTGCACACCTTGGTATGAGAAAACCCCCGTGGGGATGTCCCACGGGGGTTTCTATTTGTGCGGAGAGTGGCGGTTCAAGGATCAATGTTTCAGTTCTTCCTGGCTCCCCCCTCCCGGGATATCATGTCCCCCCGCCATATGGCACTCGCTGCAGTTGGTCTTGAACAACTCTTCGCCTATGTCCACCGGATGCACGAAATTCTTGACCACTGTGTCCGGAGGGATGTTTTCCTGTTTCTGATTGATCATGGTGTGGCAGAGGTTGCAATCCTTGGAAATTATCCTGCCTTCCCGGCTCTTGTGCTTTCCGTCGTGGCAGCGGAAGCAGCCGGGGAAATAGAAATGGCCGATGTGATTGGGATATGTGTTCCAGGACACCTTCATTTTGGGGAAGAAGTTTCGTGTATATATCCCCTGAACCTCCTTAACGGCTTTTTTGATGGCCGCGGACTTTTCTTTTGCCAGTTGCGGATAATTCTTTATGTAATATGCAGGGATAGCGGAGGCTATGGCAGCCATTGCCTCTTCGGCGGATTTGTATGGACTCTCCAGTATCTCCACCGCAACCTTCTTCACATAGGGGAGGGTCTGGTCGATGCGGCCGGAGACGAAGTTTTCATCCATCTCCTGGCCGGGTGAGTGATAGATGTGTGTCGGCCGGTTGTGACAATCGATGCAGTCCACCAGCCGTTTTTCCCCTTTGGCTATCTCTTCCCTAGTCAGTGGGGTTTCCGTGCTCAAGTATTCCGTTATACTGCCATCTTTTTCCTTTACGGCAATGTAGGGGATATCGAAACGTTTGGGGTCCCTGGCAATGTACTGGACCTCGGTGCCTATATGCCAGTGGATACCCTTTGCATGGGGGGTCTTGGGTGTGCCGCCGATATTTATCAGCATGTTGATCTCCCGTGAAGTGTTGGCCTCATTGGGAGCGTAGTGGTAGAAGACCTTCTGCCTGCCGGAGTAGAACTTCTCGGGCCAGTGACACTGTTCGCAGGTGTCGCGGGCCGGGCGCAGATTTTCAATGGGAGTAGCGATGGGCGTGGGAAAGGTGTGGGAGAGGACCACGTATACCTGCCTGAGACCCGAGATCTTTGCCTTCACATACCAGGCGGCTCCCGGCCCCACATGGCATTCGACGCACCTCACCTTTGCATGGGGTGAATTGCCCCAGGCTACATGCTCGGGCTCCATGACCGTATGGCAAAGTTCTCCGCAGAAGGTTGTCGATTCCGTGAACTCGAATCCCTTTATGGAGGCGATGGAGACGATAAGCACAAACAGAATAGAGGCCAGGATGAAAAAGATGAAGACATTCCGTTTATGCGGGTCATTGAGGTCTATGCGCGGGAACTGGGGTATGTCGACGTCCGGCTGGAGGCGACGCTGTTTCCTGACCTTGAGCGCCCCGACCGGAATCAGCACAAGTCCGGCAATGAGCATTCCGGGGAAGAGGAAGTAGGTCATCAGGCCGAGGTAGGGTTTTTCCACCCCGGTAATAAATTCGAAGGAGAGGAATACAATGATCATGCAGGTGGCAACCACCGCCAGGACCATGCCGATAAGGCTCAGGATATTGAAAAAGTACCCCAGGAAGTTGCTTCTCTGTTTAACCATCTCTTCTCTCCGTAAAAGATTATTCAAGCATTAGAATTGCCTATAAATTCAATGGTTGCAAACTTCGTTAATCTACAATGGCATCCGTTGTTTTGTCAAACCCAAAATTAATTAAAAAAACAGGACCTGCATTTCAATCAGGTCGCACTTTAAATTTGCAGGTTAATTCCAGATGTATGGGATGTTGAATAAAGACGGGATTATTGGCTGAGACTGTTCGCATATCTAAAGCCATGTTAATGCATCTTTTGAGAAAGGGGGTGCCGGACCCGGGCAGAGGGGTGATGGTGTTTGGCTTCAGGATTTAGGTGTCAGCGGTATAGGTCACCTGCCTCCACAACTTCATGGAGACAGGCGTCTTTTTCCCGATTACGGAATGACTGCAGGATCTGGATCAGACCTGCTCGAACATATCCTTGCCCGCCCCGCAAAGGGGGCAGTACCAGTCATCCGGGATATCTTCGAACAGGGTGCCGGGGGCGATGCCGCTGTCAGGGTCCCCCACAGCGGGATCGTAAATATATTGGCAGATCGTACATCTCCATTTTTGCATTGTTACCCTCCTTTTGATTGTATGCCATGCCTGCGCACGGCAGGTTTGCAGAAATTTTACTGCTCCCTTAATTCACCGTATTTCATATTAGCAAATGATCCATATATGTCAATACGCCGCACTTTGCATTGCCCATGGAATTTTTTTCTTGATTGTATTAAATGAAGTGCTATTTTACCATAAATTGATCTTTTATCCGGAAGGGGGTCCCGCCTTGAAACTGAACGACATTACCAGGGGAACTGGACTTGAAGAACATGGCATAACCAATGCGAATCTGATCTTCTGGACTTCGCCCACTCCCGTGCTCTACGAGCTCATCGTCAGGCGCGGGGAAGGCCTTATCACCCACATGGGGGCCGTGGAGGTGAAGACCGGACATTATACCGGCCGTGCGGCCAACGAAAAATTCATCGTCGATGAGCCCTCCTGCCACGAACATATCAACTGGGGAAAAGTCAACCGTCCCTTTGACCCGGCCAGGTTCGACGCTTTATATAAAAGAATGACGTCCTATCTTCATGGCAAGGACCTGTTTGTCCAGGATTGCTTTGCCGGGGCCAGCCCCGAGCATCGTCTGCCGGTCCGGGTAATTGCGGAGAAGGCCTGGCATGCGCTTTTCGCCAGGAACATGTTCATCAAGGCGACCCAGGCGGAGCTGCTCAATTTCAAACCGGCCTTTACGGTCATCGATATGCCCAGTTTCCATGCAGTTCCCTCTTCGGACGGGACCAACACGGAGACCTTCATCATCGTCAACTTCGCCAAGAGGCTGATCCTCATAGGCGGCACGAGCTACGCCGGCGAGATCAAGAAGTCGATCTTCACCATCCTAAACTACCTCCTTCCATTGGACAAACGTGTCCTTTCCATGCACTGCTCGGCCAATACCGGCAAAAAAGGGGACTCGGCGATTTTCTTCGGCCTTTCCGGAACCGGCAAAACCACCCTTTCCGCCGACCCGAAAAGGGCGCTGATCGGCGATGACGAGCATGGCTGGGATGACAACGGTGTCTTCAATTTCGAAGGGGGATGTTACGCAAAGATCATCAAGCTCTCCAGGGATTCGGAGCCGGAGATATACCAGACCACCAGGATGTTCGGCACCATCCTTGAGAACGTCGCCATCGATACGGTAAGCCGCAGGATCGATCTGAACGACGACTCCTTCACGGAAAACACCCGGGCCTCTTACCCGATCAACCATATTCCCCATGTAGTCCGCTCCGGAATGGGGGGGCATCCGGCGAACATCGTAATGCTCACCTGCGATGCCTTCGGCGTGCTGCCGCCCATTGCAAAACTGACCAGGGATCAGGCCGCCTATCATTTCCTCTCCGGCTATACCGCCAAGGTGGCCGGCACCGAGGCGGGGGTTACGGAGCCCCAGGCGGTCTTCTCCACCTGCTTCGGCGCCCCCTTCATGGCGCTCCACCCTTCCGTCTATGCCGAACTCCTCAAAGACAAGATCGCCAAGCAAAAAGTTGACTGCTGGCTGGTGAACACCGGCTGGAGCGGCGGCGGCTACGGCGTTGGAAGCAGAATGAAGATTGCCCATTCGCGTGCGCTCATCAATGCCGCCATCGATGGCACACTGAATGAGGGGGAGTTCGAAAAGGAACCGTTCTTCGGCCTCATGATTCCGAAGAGCTGTCCCGGGGTCCCCGAAGAGGTGCTGAACCCGCGCAATGTCTGGGCGGACAAGAAGGCTTACGATGCAACCGCCGGGAACCTGGTGGCTCGCTTCCGCGCAAATTTCGAGCAGTACAAGGGCTATGTCTCAAAAAAGGTGGTCGGCGTGCTTTGACAGCGGCCGTTTGCGGCCTCTTAATCTGCCTGCATTAACCCGAAATCAATAATATAAACTAATCTTTACAACTCGGGGGCGCAGCAGTTGCGCCCCCTCTAATCCCGCCCACTGCACCGCTACATCTTCATGCCATGCTCCCCTTTACTATTCATGAAGGCATGGCTCTTATATCATTTTCATTTCCCCGCTCAAGTTTTTCACCATTCAGCCGATAAACTCCATTAAGTGTAATCAATTCGTAAGCAAAGCCAAAGGATCAGCCTGGGAACAGGAAATAAATAATTGCATGGCCGGGAGGATAATCCAATGAAATCTATCGCCAATATGAAGTTCAGAACAAAATTCGTGCTGTTGAACCTGTCGATCGTCACCATTGCAACGGCATGCGTTGCAATGGTCGCTCTCAATGCATTCCAGAAGGAGACGCTGCGGCAAATGAGCAACGATCAGGAAAGCCGGGTAAAAACCCTACGGGAGATGCTTGCCCAGAAAGGAAACGAATTCAGGGTTGCGGACGGCAAACTGATGGCGGGAACCTACATAATCAACGACAATTTCGAGCTTCCAGACAAGCTGAAGGAGATTTGCGGAGGGACTGCCACGATCTTCATGGGGGACACGCGCGTCTCCACCAATGTGCTCAAGGAGGACGGCAGCAGGGCTGTGGGGACAAAACTTCAGGGCACTGCCTACGATGCCATTTTCAAGGAAGGGAAATCCTACCGCGGAGAGGCGGTTATTCTCGGGGTCCCCTTCTTTACCGCTTATGACCCGATCCGGGACGCCGGTGGTGAGATAATCGGGGCGATATATACAGGTGTAAAGAAAAGCGAATTCTTTGCCGTGATAGATAAGATAAAGCTCGTCGTAATTGGCTTGACAGCCTTGATCCTGTTTCTTTCCGGCATTTTCAGCAGATGGTTCATCTACCATCTGTTCAAGCCCCTCAACCAGGTGCTGGAGTCGGTTAAGTTGGTTGCCAAGGGGGACCTGACGGCCCGCTGCCATATCACCACCCATGATGAACTGGGGATGCTGGCCAGCGAGGTCAATGTCATGGCGGAAAACCTGCAAATAACCATGGAACAGGTGGTGCAGTGCAGTGCGCAGGTGGCTGCTGCTGCCGGGCAGCTGCATTCTACATCAGAGCAGATGGCGACCGGGGCTGAGGAGGTGGCGGCCCAGACCGGGACCGTGGCCACGGCCGGAGAAGAGATGGCCATGACCTCCACGGAGATATCCAATAACTGTTCCACTGCGGCCCAGGGAGCGAGGCAGGCCAGTGACAGGGCGTTGGCTGGGGCATCGGTGGTGGAAGGGACGGTAACTGTGATGAACAGGATCGCCGAGCAGGTCCGCTCGACCGCGCAGAGTGTGGCGGGATTGGGGGAGAGGGGAGACCAGATCGGCGAAATTATCGGGACCATCGAGGATATCGCCGACCAGACCAACCTGCTCGCCCTGAATG
>Ga0210377_10004309_pt1 | contig 12013 bp, 12 predicted proteins | sample PLM4_65_b1redo_FD_155480 | JGI IMG/M metagenome (GOLD analysis project Ga0210377, IMG submission 155480) | Groundwater sediment microbial communities from an aquifer in East River, Colorado, USA - PLM4_65_b1 redo | ecosystem: Environmental > Terrestrial > Soil > Riparian zone | place: USA: East... | reverse complement strand
AAAGATATCCCTCATAAGCCCGTGCCCTCGGTCCTTCGCCGCTTCTCGGCGCCGGTCAAGGTAAAGCTCGAGCTTACCGACAAGGAGCGCCTGTTCCTCATGGCGCACGACAGCGACGAATTCAATCGCTGGGACGCGGGCCAGCAGCTCGAGGTCAAGCTCCTCCTGGACCTGATCAGGAATTTTCAACAGGGGAGGACGCTCAAGCTCGACCGCTCATTTATGAGCGCGTTCAGCGCGACGCTCGAAAGCAAAATGCAGGACCAGGCATTTCAGGCTTTTGCTCTCTCGCTTCCCGCCGAGCAGTATCTTTCGGATTTCATGGACGTGATCGACCCCACGGCCGTTCACGAGGCGCGGAGGTACATGCACAAGACGCTGGCCGCGGAACTGAAGGAAACCTTCCTCGCCGTGTATTACACCAACCAGGACACGGGCCCCTACCGCGTCGACCAGGCATCCGTCGGGCGGCGGAGCCTTAAGAACATCTGTCTTGCCTATCTCATGGAGCTGGATGACCCCGGCGTTCGCAGGCTTTGCGTGGAGCAGTATCGGACCGCCGGAAACATGACCGATGCCATCACAGCCCTTGCAAATATTGCGAATACCGACTGTCCGGAGAGACAGGACGCGCTTGCCGCGTTCTATGAGAAATGGAAGGATGATCCCCTGGTGCTTGATAAATGGCTTTCCATCCAGGCGCTGTCGCGCTTGCCGAACGCGCTGGAGGGAGTGAAGGCGCTCACGCATCATCCTGCCTTCAATATCAAGAACCCCAACAAGGTGCGCGCCCTCATCGGGGCCTTTTCGGCCAACAGCGTGCGGTTCCATGACCCGGGCGGCGAAGGGTATGCGTTCCTTGCGGACCACGTCCTCACCCTCGATCCCATGAATCCCCAGATCGCGGCTCGGCTCGTATCGGCCTTCACCTTATGGAGGCGGTATGATGAGAAACGGAAAGCCCTGATGAAAGCACAGCTCGAAAGGATACTGGATACGCCGAAGCTCTCGAAGGACGTTCACGAGATCGTGTCAAAGAGCCTGGCGTAGAGCCTTCGGAGACCTTGTTCTCACTATGGTAGCCGATGCAGTGCCGGTTCCAACTCCAGGTTAGGCCTGCTGCTATCTCCAGCATAAATTTCCCCCGCCAAAAAACCTTGCCAAGCATTAAATTTTATAGTACCTTTGTCGTATGAAAAGCAGCCCCGAGGTGAAAGAAACACTGCTCATCGTCGATGACGAGCTCTCCGTCCGGGAACTGGCGGCGGACATGCTCCGGTCCGAGGGCTATATTGTACTCGAGGCTTCGTCCGGACCCGAGGCGCTGGAGGTGTGCGCTGAACACCAGTGCAGGATCGATCTGCTCCTGACCGATCTCATCATGCCGGGCATGACCGGCCGCACGCTGGCCGATGTTCTTACTGCCCGCTGTGCCGGTCTCGCCGTGCTCTTCATGTCAGGATACATCGACGGCACGCGGCGCGAGACCATGGTGCAGGGCCTTCAGTTCATACAGAAACCGTTGGACTGGGACAAGCTCAAGAGTATGATACGGGATTTGCTGAAACAAAAGAACCGGAGAACCTGAAACCGTCTTCAGTTTTACGCCGACAATCCAAAGCAGTAAGATATCCCCCCTTTTTCCGCACACACTGCACTCTGAGCTTTGAACTCTGAACATTGAACCGCCGTCATCATTTCCCGCCTTCAATCTCCTTGACAAAAACAGGCCGTGTACTATAATCGGCTCATAATTACATCGGGAGGCAGTTCATGAAGATCGATATTACTGCGCTGAGCGAAGACGAACTCATTGATCTCCACCGCCGAATCACCGAACGCTTGCGCTTCCTGAGTCAGACGCGGGCGCACCATAAGATGCTGGAATTCAAGGTTGGAGATCGGGTGAGCTTCAAGCCGGATGACCGGCCTGCGCTCTCCGGGGTGCTGACCAAGTACAACAAGAAGACGGTCACGGTCATTACCGACAACGGAGAACACTGGAACGTCGCACCGGGGCTCCTGACGCTTGCGAAGGACGCCAAGGCTTCGGAAGGTAAACCGTCAAACGTCATTCAAATGCCGAAACGATAAGTCAGGTAAGACGATGCTGCGATTTCAAAGACCGCCTGACGTTGTTTTTCAGGCAATATTGCGCGATAGCATGGATTTCTCAATCGACTTTATCCGTGTTCTGATTGAGAATAATGAGTACGATGAGTCGCGCGCGAGAGAAGACATGAAGGCGGATTGCCCCGCGATGGCAAAAGTATTCACTCCGTCGCTTGCCAGGACCACGCTGCTGAAATTAAGAAAGTGTCTGGACAGGCCTGAAATATATTCTCTGAATAACTACCATTATCTCCTCCTCTTTGATGCAATTGCTTATTATGCCGACATTCACAACGGTATGGTTGAAATGTCGGAAAACGAGGAAGAGAGAAAAGAAGCGTCCTTTGTGGACCCTTTTTACATCGAATCAATAGACATTGAAGGCCTTCTCGAGTTGTATTTTTTTGACACGGATTTTTTAACCGACGCGGAAACGATGCTGAATATTCCGGACTGGTTTAGAGCGTCATACAGCCCGGAAACGTTTGGTTTGTCTCTGGGAATGTTGCCGCATGACGAGGAATTGGAACTGAAAATTGATGCCGGTGAAGATACGGGCTTGTATAAGGTGACGCAGTCCGATTGCCTCGGTCCAAAATCAAAAGTATATCCTGATTTTGATTATTACCATGGCAAACATGCCTGCCAATAAGGTATGCGTGTTTCTCTGAACCTTGAACTGTGAACTTTGAACTACAGTTAGCTTTTCCGCGTCTTCAAACTCCTTGACAAAAGCAGGCCCTGTACTATAATCATCAGGTATAATCAGAGAGGAGGGGACTACCTGCTATGGAAGAAAAAGATTTTCAACGCATTGAGCAACTGATTGGCAAGGTAGTAAAGGCCGAAGTTAGCGGGGCTGTGAAGGCTGAACTCGCAAGCGTCAAAGAAGAGATGCAGGCAGTGCGCTCTGATGTCGGAAGTCTCAAAGAAGAGATGCAGGCAGTGCGCTCTGATGTCGGAAGTCTCAAAGAAGAGATGCAGACAGTGCGCTCTGATGTCGGAAGCGTCAAAGAAGAGATGCGGGAAGTGCGGTCTGATGTTGGAAACGTCAAAGACACGGTAAAAGCCGTACGAGAAGAGCTTGTGAGTTTTAAAGAAGAGATAAAGGAAGATTTCCGCCTTCAAGCTGGCATTCTCTCCGAAGATTTTCAGCACAAGCTGCAACTGGTCGCGGAAGGGCACCAAATGCTCGCCGAAAAAATGGATCGTATGAATGAGGATCTGGGTGGGAAGATCGATGCCGTTGCCACAGATCTTGCCGCGCATCGAGCGGACACCGAAGGGCATAAACGGGGATATATGGTAAAAGAACCATAAAAGAGACAGGCCTCCGGACACAACGTCGTTGCTCCCCCGTTACCCGTCAAGCTGCAAAGCCTCTCCATCCCTCCTGCACTTTGAACTCTGAACCCTGAACTTTGAACTGCCGTTATCCCTTCCGCATCTTCAATCTCCTTGACAAAAACAGGCCCTGTACTATAATCGGTCAGAAACACCCACGAAAGAAGAATCATCTTTCCCAAGATTTGCAAGCATTGATACTGGACATAAAAAGGCATAGTTAGAAACAACGTCACAAACGTTCCAGTTGTCGTTGATACTTTGGAGCAGGACTACCGAAGTCACGGCATAACTATTACCGTTCTGGTGACCAGCTTAACGATAGACCGTATAACGAAAAAAGAAACAGATCAGGACAGCGTATATTTTGCCCAAGGCCGGGTCTCCTATATCATAAAAGGCAAGCGAACGTGGCGGGACAAAGAAGGGAACCTTATACAACTCGGCCCTGAGCAGGAGATCACCCACTGGTTCACCTGCGGCATTCTTGAGGACAGATATCTTGGCGTTCTAAGGAAGGATGATAAAAATCGCCTCCAGTTTTATGCAGACAATCCCATGCAGTAAAACATTCTCATTCATATACTTCATTCTATAATCCACAATCCGAAATCACCAATTTACAATCGAATAAATCCCCATCGAATTGCTTGACAAAAATTGGTCGTGTACTATAATCGATTAAAACCACCACCGAAGAATTGCCCGCAAAGATACAGTTGCAATTTTTGCCTGCTGAAGAGATGAAGAAGGCCGTATGGTTTGTCTGGAAGGCTTTAGGAAGAACACTGAGTAACAACGCTCCGGGTATTCACGTGTTTATTTCAACTATTATTCGAGGATAGCCGATATGCTTCTTAAATCTTTTTCGATTCAGCATTACAAAAGTATCGCTAATATCCATTGTGATAACTTAAATCCGATTAGCGTTTTTGTTGGCTCTAATGCGGCCGGAAAGAGTAATATTATCGATGCGCTTCGATTTCTTAGAGATTCTATTGCGCATGGGCTTGACCATGCAATAAGTATGAGAGGCGGCATTGAAGTCATCCGACAATACTCACCAACGCGGCCGTTCCACACTACTATAAGTGTTAATTTCATGCAGCAGTTCGAGGAAGATACTGAGAGAGTTGCCTCCTACGAATTCACGATTGCTAGTCTTGAGGGGGGTAATTACAGAGTTGAAAAAGAAAAGGCGACGTGGTACGACGATACCGAGGCTGAGGACAGCGAAGGTTCGTTTTTTCCATCGCGTTTAGTGATGAAAACATTTACTCGTAATTCTAATGGTGAAATAGAAATTGGTGGCCATAGATTAAGACAAAAAGCTACCATTGATCAATTGGCAGTAGGCGTAGGTCGAGCTTCCCTACGAGCTGTTGCGTATACTATTGTCTCTGCCCTATCAAGGTTGCGCTTCTCAGCGTTATATCCCAATACCTTACGCACGCCAGCAAGACCCGACATAGATAGAAATTTGAAGGAAAGTGGAGAAAATTGGGCGTCAATTCTTAAAGCATTACGGCAGTCCGAACGGGGCAGAGGTGCAATTAAGCGGATACTTGAAATGATGCGTTTAGTAATGCCAACTTTGCAGGATGTCACTGTTAAAGGTGTAGGCGGCTACCTCGTTCCTCAGTTTCTTGTGCAAGATACTGCGCGATCCAAGAAACACTATTTTGACCCTGTACAGCTTTCAGATGGAACATTAAGAATATTTGGCATTTTATTGTCGTTGTATCAAATGCCGCCCCCGATGTTTATTGCTATTGAAGAACCTGAACTTACAGTTCATCCTGGGATATTGACTATGCTTGCCGATGCATTCAAAGAAGCGTCAGAAAATACGCAAATCATCATAACTAGTCATAGTCCCCATCTGGTCGATTTATTTGATCCACATCAGATTTATGTAGTTAAATTAATCAATGGAGAAACTCGTATTAGTCCTATTAAAGCAAGCCAGGTAGAGTCGGTTAAGGAGCACCTGACAAGTATTAAAGAGCTGATGATGATGGAAGGTCTGCAACCTGACGAAGACCTATGAGACGATTGTTGCCAATAGTAGAGGGCGATGCAGAAATACGTGCTGTTCCAGTATTGGTTCGCCGTATTTTGTATCACAACGGCATCTTTGATGTAAAAATCCTGCATCCGCATCTACGTGGGGATATTAATGCCGTGAGAAAAAATTTCAGCCGCTTCATCAAAATGGCGATGAAAGAAGCGGCTTCAGTCCTATGGGTGCTTGATTGCGATGATGGCTGTCCTGTCACTTTAGTGCGGGAACTGAAATCCATCTCTAATGCTGAATATAAGCCATACCCGATTGAATACGCCTTCATAGTAAAAGAATTTGAAAGTCTATTTTTATCAGATGCTGAGAGGACTAGAAAAAGGCTTAGCATTAAGCAATCAATACCTTTTCCTGCTGACCCAGAATCGATTCGAGGTGTAAAGGAATGGTTGTCGCAAAACATGCCGCCCGGACAAATCTATAAACCAACGATTCATCAAGAAGCCCTTAGCTCGGCAGTTGATCTTGACGTCTTGCGCGGCGGCTCTCCCAGCTATAGACATTTCGAACGCGCTCTCTTGAGATTGGTCGCTCGGGGGACGAACGATGTTCACACATAAGATTGAAGTCGCTTTGAGAAGGCTATGTTGCGAATGAAAATATTAATCATAAAACGAAAGTGAAAGTAGTGAGATCTTAAAGATTCACTTGGGACACAACATTCAAAATATTTAATAAACTTGTTTGGACCGTCAGTTTCATAACTTACTACGGAGATTTCATATGAAATTAACTCAGGAACAGAGTGCAAAGCTGCTTGAGTACCTTAAGTCTAAGTGGACGCCTGATGCACGTTGCCCAATGTGTGGAAAAGATGATTGGGGTGTGGCCGAATATGTTTTTCAAATGCTCGCTGCCTCTCTTAGCGGTGGTTTAGTTCTCGGAGGCCCAGTAATGCCTTTAGTGCCTGTAACTTGCATTAATTGTGGTAATACAGTCCTAGTAAATGCTCTAAGCGCAGGCATAGTGCCTGAGACAAAAGAGACGGAGGTAAAGAAAGTTGCCTCCTAAAAATACAAATCTCACTACTCGGACTATTGCTACCGTCGCCCCGCAAGACACAAGGGAGATTCAGTTACGACTTATTGACTGGAGAAGAATATTTAGAAAGGTCAAGGATATTAATCCGGGGGTATCTGTACGTGAACTCTTTGCGGGCGCTGCATGGGGCATTACGAGTTCCGCTTTATTATCCCTGATTCCCCTATACCAGGGCACACAGCCTTCCGACGCATGGGTTAAACCGACATACTGGATTGTGGCACTAGGAGTCTGTCGGACTTTCCCGACAGAATAAAATATGCTATAGTCGCTCAGCTTTTCAATCGCATATAACGAGGTTGAACAAAATGAGCGTAAAGTTTATCGACTATGATCAGTCAACACTCTATTTATTGCCGCCATCGCTTCAAGACTGGCTGCCCGAAGATCATCTGGCCCGATTTGTCGTCGAGATCGTTGACCAGCTTGACCTAAGTTCTTTGAAAGCAGCATATGCCGGGCGTGGGTCACAGCCCTACAATCCGGAGATGCTCCTGGCGCTGCTGTTTTACGGATACGCCACCGGAGTATTTTCCAGCCGGAAACTGGAGCGGAGCACCTATGATTCAGTAGCGTTCCGGTTTATCGCTGCCAATGCTCATCCGGACCACGATACTATCGCCGTCTTCCGGAAGCGGTTTCTGCCGCAGCTCAAAGCTCTATTCGTCCAGATCCTGCTGATCGCCGAGCAGACGGGCATCCTGAAACTGGGCACCGTCAGCCTGGACGGGACAAAGGTCAAGGCGAATGCCTCCAAGCATAAAGCCTTGAGTTACAATCATGCCTGCAAGCTCGAAGAGCAGCTCAAGTCGGAAGTCGCTGAACTTCTTCACCAGGCGGAAGCTGCCGACCAGGCCGATCTGCCGGATGGGATGAACATCCCGGAGGAACTTTCCCGGCGGACCGAGCGGCTCAAGGCCATAGCCGAAGCCAAGGCAGAGATTGAGCGGCGTGCCGCCGAACGCTACGCCCAGGAAAAAGAAGCCTATGACAAGAACCTGGCTGAGCGCGCCGAGAAAGAAAAAAAGACCGGCAAAAAACCGCGCGGCCCTAAGCCGCAACCGCCGGAACCCGGCGTCCAGGGGAAAGACCAAGTCAACCTGACCGACGGGGAATCCCGGATCATGAAAAAGTCCGGCGGCGGCTTTGAGCAGGCTTACAACGCGCAAGCCGGCGTCGATACCGAATCAATGCTGATCGTGACCAGCCATGTGAGCCAGCAGACAAACGACAAGCGCGAACTGGAACCGGCAATTGCGAACCTGGCGGCATTACCCGAAGCGCTCGGCACGGTAAAGGCGGTCCTTACTGACAACGGCTTCTACAGCGAAACCAACGTCGGCGCTTGCGAGAAAAACAAGATCACGCCGTACATTGCCTTTGGCCGGGATCAACACAACCAGCCGCTTATGGCTCGGTTCCGTGAGCCGTTGCCGCTGCCTGATAATGCTGATGCCATTACAAGGATGAAGCACCGGCTTCGGACACTGGCTGGGAAAAAACTTTACGCCAAACGCAAAAGCACAGTGGAACCGGTCTTCGGCATCATCAAAGCAGTCATGGGGTTCCGACAGTTCCTGCTGCGAGGCTTTGAGTCGGCACAAGGCGAATGGGACCTGGTTTGCATCGCCTGGAACCTGAAAAGGCTGCATGCCTTGAGTTAAAGCGATAAGAAAGAACAGATCATCAGTTACTTTGATATGTGAATACCGATCAAAATGCTGATTATCACAGAAATTCGCACAAACAATCGTCGGATTAAAGCGTTAAGTCCGACAGACTCCTAGCCTCTTTTATTATCGGCATTGTCATTTGGCGGAGCGCAAAAGATTACACGAAAGACGTTAAGGCAACCCGAAACGAACTTATGAGGGATATGAAAGAAATCCATTGTCTTTTCTTCCCTGGTGAAGATTTGGATAAGGAATAAATGATATTCTTCTGAGCTTGGAAACAACTTTGGGGACGTTCGTTCTCAGAGTGCTTTGCGGAAATTGGGAAGCACCTTATCACTTTCAATCTGAAGTTTTTCTTCCCCTACTTTCTCGAATTGACTCAATAGCCTTGCATTTTCTCCACTGTTGTTGTACTGTCATTCAACAAACGCTAACGCCTTATTATGTCCATCGAAAAAAAATTCGACATATCATTCATCTCCTCTCTTGCTCTACGCGAGAAGCAGATTCAGCAAAACTACAGGCCTATCATCGCGGTGCATAAATGGTTCGCAAGGCGGCCGGGGACGTTGTTTCGCGGGCTGATCCTTTCGGAATTCGTAGACAAGCCTCTCCGGGACACGTTCTATTCTTCCAATAAACTCTCCGGCCTTACTATCCTCGATCCTTTTATGGGCGGCGGTACACCACTCCTTGAGGCGAACCGACTTGGTTGCGACGTGATCGGTTATGACATCAACCCTATGGCATACTGGATCGTGCGGCAGGAGATAGAGCATCTCGACTTAAATGCTTATCGCAAGGCGGCGGACGAGCTCATCAAAGGTTTGGAGCAGGAGGTCGGGAGTTATTACAAAACGACCTGTCTTGAGTGTGGGTCGAGGAGTGCCGACGTTAAGTATTTTCTCTGGGTAAAGCAGCATACGTGTACTGGATGCGGCAAGGCAAAAGATCTCTTTCCTGGCTATCTTCTTTCTGAAGACAGGCGACATACGGAGAACGTTTTCGTGTGCGCAGCCTGCGGCGAGCTTCACGGCGCAAAGGACCGGGCCAAACCGGGCAAATGCAAATCCTGCGGTGAGCGGATCATCATCGAAGGTTCGGCTAAGAGAAGCAAATATGAATGCAAACACTGCGGCAAAGCAAACTCATATTCGTTCAAACCTGAGCATCCGCCGATTCATCGGATGTATGCCATGGAGTATCATTGTAAAAAATGTAAGTCTAAGCACGAGGGAAGGTTTTTTAAAAAACCATCGCGTACCGACCTGGCTAAATATGCGGAGGCCGAAAGCAGGTTGAATAGCATGAAAGCCTCGTTTGTGCCGGATGATGTGATATTAGGGGGCGATGAGACTGCACGGCTTCATCGATGGGGATACCAGAAATATAACGAGATGTTCAATGCGCGTCAGCTCCTCGGGCTGGAGTTGAGCTGTCGGGCCATCGCAAATGTCTCAGACGAGCGCGTGCGCAACGCGCTTGCGACCAATCTTTCAGACTTGCTTCGGTATCAGAACATGCTCTGCAGATATGATTCGATGGCGCTTAAGTCCCTTGACATCTTTTCAGTCCACGGCTTCCCTGTCGGACTTGTGCAGTGCGAGTCGAACATTCTTGGGATCGTTAACGGCGGCGGGGTGAACGTTGGGAGCGGCGGCTGGGGCAACATCATTGACAAGTATTATAAGGCCAAAGCATATTGCGATGCGCCTTTTGAGATCCGGCATGAACAGGGACGAAAGATCCAGGTCCCTATTCCTGATGAATGGATTGGGGACCGGCTAAACGGGGCTTCTTCCCCGGTCACGCGCCAGGTGCGGCTTCATAGCCAAAGTTCCATGGAGGCGGAGCTTCAACCCGGGTCAGTGGATGCGGTCTTTACCGATCCGCCTTACTACGGGAACGTGCAATATGCCGAGCTGATGGATTTCTGCTATGTCTGGCTGCGCAAGCTTATTGACGATCCTGCATTTAAACACCACACGACACGGGACCAGCAGGAGCTTACCGGCAACGTGAACATGGAGCGAGGACTCGATCATTTCACTGAAGGACTATCAAACGTGTTCAAGAAAATGGCCCGGGCCTTAAAGCCCGGCCATCCTTTGGCGTTCACCTACCATCACAACACTCTCGAAGCTTACTATCCGATCGCTATTGCCATGCTCGATTCCGGTCTGGTTTGTTCCGCATCCCTGCCGTGTCCGGCTGAGATGGGGGCGTCGATCCATATCAGCGGGACAGGATCATCCATTGTCGATACGGTCTTCGTCTGCAGGAGTACCGGCTCAGTGCCTTCCCCATGGCTCGCAAAGTCTGCGGGCGCTCTTGCCGAGCTGGTGCGAGACGACATCGAAAAGCTGCAGCAAGCGGGGCTGAAGGAAACACGCGGGGATGTTCGGTGCATCATCTATGGACACCTTATCCGGCTTGCTGTCTGGGACCTTCGCCACGGATGGGACAAGACGAAGCCAACGAAGGAAAAGACAGCGGCAATCGCGGCGATGGTCAATGAGTTTGGAGGACTACGAGCAATCGAAGGTTCTTTAAGCGAGGGGATGATGCAGCCGGCCTTGGTGCAGAGTTCACCTGTCAGTAAAGGGACGCAGGAGTACGCGATGGAGAATGAGGAAGTTATTTTTGCTGCATTGTCAGTTTGTAATTACTCGGGTAGGACGACAAAGGGCCAAGAACTAATCAAAGCTTAATTTTCGCGCAAAGGCGCAAAGACGCAAAGAAAGGCTGATAATTTGGACGAAAATCAAATATCGAAGATCATTGTGGATTGCTGTTACAGAATACACACAACCCTCGGGCCGGGGTTATTGGAATCGGTATATCTTGAAATTCTTATATACGAACTAAAAAAATCAGGGTTGAAGTGTGAAAAAGAGGTCGGTATACCCGTGCATTATGAGGAGGTTAGGCTTGACCTTGGTTTTCGGGCGGATTTGATCGTGGAAAATTTAGTAATTGTTGAACTGAAATCCGTAGAAAAGGTTCAGCCTGTTCATAAAAAACAATTGATGACCTATCTCAAATTGACTGGAATGAAGCTCGGCCTGCTTGCTAATTTTAATGTTAACCTTATCAAAGATGGAATCGAACGGGTTGTCAATGGCCTGTAGGGTTTTAGCAAATCGGAAGATTTCATGTTTTTCTTTGCGCTCTTTGCGGCTTTGCGCGAGACAAGCCTGAGTAGTTACGTTATTTTGTATTTATTGGCCAGATCCGGATTTCGCGGGTTCGGGGTCCGGCGCGAGGACATGAAAAAGATGCTTCTGGCCACGCGCGGCAAGGTGTTTACACTCCAGAATCTGAACAAGCTCGTGGAATGCACGAGGTTGAAAGAATTCAAAACAAAGTAAGCTATTGATGCGCCTGGCTCATCGGTTTTCAATTGCCTTATTCGTTCATTTATAGTAGTCTTTTTGCACGGGAGGCCCTTCTGAGAGCGTTAGCGGTTTTACCGGCACTTCTTCCCCCCTCCCCTGCACGACCGCTTTATCCGATACTTTTTAAAGAACTATCAGGAAGCACTACCCGATTTTTCGCGAACTTTGCTGTTTGTCTCATCGTTATATGATAGAAGGGGAGCGTGCTGCCATGGCGAAAGGCATAGCGGTCGGAGACGGGGCAAGGCTCGACTATGTGACCCTGCGCTTTCTGGACGATCCCGACGGGGAGCGGGCCTTCCTTGACGACTATTACCGGAAATCCATCAACCAGATGCGGATCGCCATTGTTCTGGCGATCG
>Ga0210377_10004308_pt1 | contig 12015 bp, 15 predicted proteins | sample PLM4_65_b1redo_FD_155480 | JGI IMG/M metagenome (GOLD analysis project Ga0210377, IMG submission 155480) | Groundwater sediment microbial communities from an aquifer in East River, Colorado, USA - PLM4_65_b1 redo | ecosystem: Environmental > Terrestrial > Soil > Riparian zone | place: USA: East... | reverse complement strand
TAAGATCCGCGTGAAGAGCAAAAAAAGCTCATGCAGATACCGGGCTATCGGGAGGCAAAGCTCATCTGTACTCAATGCCATAAGTTGCCATTTCAGGACCAGCACGTATCCGCAGCTTGGCCTAGTGTCATAGCGCGTATGGAAAACTATATGCGAGCGAACAAGAGAAGAGTGCCAACACAACAAGAAAGCGAGGCTATCATTAAATATTTCCAAAGTAACCCCGAATGAATCACGCGGAAGTTGTAATCCGACTTCTCTGCAGAACAAAGATAATGGCCTGTTGCACAAGCAACAGGCCATTTATTTCGAATGATGCAGAACTTACGCGTAGCTGCGCAAACGTCTGGAAAACTCTTTCAACGCCTCGATTCCACTGGCTTCGGCACGATGGCACCAGTCCTCAAGGTCTTTCACCATTTGTTCCTTGGTCGCGGTGGAGCGATGCCAGATCGCGACGAGATCCTGGCGCAAGTTGTAGGCGATGTTCAGTTTCTGACATGTCTGTATGACCAGGCCCAACTTCAATTTTTCACGCTCGCTCAGTTTGTCCACTTCGATATGCAGCCAGTGCTTGACGCGCTTGATGTCGAGTTTGCCAAGGTCGGGCATACGCTGCTTTAACTGGGCTATTTCCTCATGATAAGTTCGCTGTAGCAACTTGGCATATTTCGCCAGAACTTCGTAGCGATTGGCCAGTACTGCACGTACTGTATCGACATCGCATACCGTTTTGGCGGTATCCAGACGCACTTTCGGGGCGACCTTTTTGACCTCGGCCAGCCCCAGAACGGCCAGGCTGCGGATGTATAGCCAGCCGATATCGAATTCATACCATTTGCAGGAGAGTTTGGCGGAACCAATATAGGTGTGGTGATTGTTGTGCAACTCCTCGCCGCCTATCAGGATACCCCACGGCAAGAGGTTGGTAGAGGCATCGGCGGGCTGGTAGTTGCGATAACCCCAGTAATGCCCCGCTCCATTGATGATTCCAGCCGCAGTGACAGGTATCCAGGCCATTTGCACCGCCCAGATGGTCAGACCGATCGCCCCGAACAGGAGTACGTCGATGGCCAGCATCAGCATGATGCCCAGCATGCTGTGTCTTGAATAAAGGTTGCGCTCCAGCCAGTCGTCCGGTGTGTGGCGACCATATTTTTCCAATGTTTCGAGGTTCTTGGCTTCCTTGCGATACAACTCGGCTCCTTCCAGCAATACTTTCCTGATGCCCAGTATTTGCGGGCTATGCGGGTCATCTGCGGTCTCGCATTTGGCGTGATGTTTACGGTGGATGGATGCCCATTCCTTGGTCACTATGCCGGTAGTCAGCCACAACCAGAAGCGGAAGAAATGGCTGGCGATTGGATGTAATTCCAAAGCGTGATGCGACTGGTGTCGGTGCAGATATATGGTCACCGATGCAATCGTGATATGGGTAAGCGCCAGCGCGGCGAGCACATAGCCCCACCAAGGCAGATCCAGCAAACCGGAAGACAAAATAACGGGTAGATCTGAAAACATGCAACCTCCTTGGGATACTGCCAAATGCAAAAGAATAATGCCAACAATATATAGGCATTCTACAGAAGCAATAATGTTCCTGCTGGTTAAATTCTTTCCAATACCGCCGCAAAGAACCCGTCTGTGCCATGTAAATGTGGACGCAGTTCCAGGTAATCGCCGCATTCCAGCGCGATCTTTTGTTGCTGCAACACTTTCCCCGCTGGCAGCAACACGAAATCAGGGTGTTTTTCGATGAAAGACTGCACGATGTGCTGATTCTCCTCCGGAAGGATGCTGCATGTCGCATAAACCAGACGACCGGCCTTTTTAAGCAGACGACTGGCGGAGGCGAGGATGGCAGCTTGCTTCACTGTGAGTTCGGCTATGCTGCCCGGTGACTGGCGGAATTTCAGATCGGGATTGCGGCGTAGTGTGCCCAGCCCGCTGCAAGGTGCGTCCACCAGCACGCGGTCGATCTTGCCGGCCAGACGCTTCACCTTGAGGTCGTTCTCGTGCGAGATCAGCATCGGCTGGATGTTGCTGGCTCCGGAGCGTTTCAACCGTGGCTTCAGGTTGGCGAGGCGCTTTTCGGAGACATCCATCGCGTACAAACGGCCTTGCGAGCTCATCATCGCAGCCAGCATCAATGTCTTGCCACCCGCCCCCGCACAAAAATCCACCACCATGTCGTTGCGTTTGGGTGCGAGCAGGAAGCCGAGCAATTGGCTGCCTTCGTCCTGCACCTCGATCTTGCCTTCGGTGAACAGTGCATCCTTGTTCAGAGGTATCTTTTCCCTGAGGCGAATCCCGATCGGCGAATAAGGCGTTACGGTCGCCTCGATATTTTTGTCATGAAGTTGCTGCAACACATCTTCGCGTCTGGCGAGCAGGGTATTGACCCGGATGTCCAACGGCGCGCCCTGTTGCATTGACATTCCCAGCGTGAGGATATCGGCATCGGAATACGAGGCGCGCATCCTCTCCACCAGCCAATCGGGCAATTCGGCCTGCACCGACAACGGCAGCGTCTCGATCCTGATTCCCTTTACGTTGGCGAGCCACTCCTTCTCGTCGCGTTTCAACACCGGTTCGATCTCGCGCAGGTTATAGCCGCCGAACCGGAGCAGATAGGCAAGCGCCATACGTCGGGGCGTAGCAGTACCGCTGGATGTGCTGCCAGCACAGGCGTGCTCCAGCAGCAGGCGGTGGCGCAGCACGCCGAACACGGTTTCTGCGACTAGCTCTCGCTCATTCGAGCCGATGCGCTCGTTCTTGAAAAAGTAGCGCAGAGTGGTATCGGCGGGATGCGCCAGCGGCAGGATAGCACGCAGTGCCTGGATGACTATTTCTAAACGGTATTCGGTGATCAGCATGGAGAAGTTTGCTTTGCAATTTCAGGCGCGCAGTTTAGCAGGGTTGTCGGGGCAATATTCCGACGCGTAATGCAATTGATGTGGGAGCGACCACTGCAAAAGGCTCAGGACAGGCTTTATCCGCGAAAGGATATTTATAGCAGCGCGATAGACTGCGATTACGGTACGAATTCGAACTTGGTTATTACTTGCGAGAGCTTGTCGCCGTCCTTATCGGTGATGTCCATCTTGTATGGAAAGTTGGCGTGCTGTTCGGCCAGCCATATCTCCGTCCGGCTTGCATCCGCTTCCGGTACGCTGGCCACATATAGCGCCTTGAATGTGCCGAGTGGAACTGTCACGCTCTGGTCAGGTGTAATACGGTAATTATAAATGTCCAATTTCTTGCCATTGGTCATGTAGAAGCTGAGCGTGGCAACGTTATTCAACGGCACAAACATGAATTGGTACATCGCGCTTAGCAAGTCTTGCGTTCCTGCAGACAAAGGTAAAGTGCGCGATCCGGTGTGGTCGGTAAGTGTGATGCGTTTGGCACTCCAGTCGAAATCTGCGCGCGTATTCCGCTCAGTGTCGAGCTCGCGTTTTTGGATATAGGTATTAGGCCTTAGCCCTTTGGCAGTCAAGGTACCCTCGCTGGTTTCGCGTATGGTTTCCGGTTTTATCAGGGCGAGCAAACCGACCGCCTTGCTCACACGCTCGATGCGGTAGCGACCCTGCGTGAGGGTGTAGGTTTCAGTGATGGTGATACCTTTGAAACTGCCCTTGAGTACATCGTAGCTGACCATGACGCGGGTGGGAGATTCGGCAGCAGACAGCGGTGTGATGCCGCACAACAGAAGCCATACAGCCAAGTGCACAACGTTATGCATGAATTACTCCAGACCGGGCGAGATCAGCGCGGATCCCATTTGTTTGCGGCGCTTAAGCAAGACCTTTCCCATGTCGCCAAGTTCAATTTGTTCGGTGCAAAGCCAGCGTATGGCTTGCGGATAAATACGATGCTCTTCGCGCAGGACACGGGCCGCCAGTGTCTGCTCGGTGTCATCATGCATCACCGGTACGGCAGCCTGGATGATGATCGGGCCGTGATCGAGATCGGGAGTGACGAAGTGCACCGTGCAGCCATGGATCTTCACTCCGTCACGCAAAGCGCGAGCGTGGGTGTCAAGACCGCCGTAAGCCGGCAGCAGCGAGGGGTGTATGTTGATCAACATGCCGTGATAGTGGGCCACGAAACCTGGGGTGAGAATGCGCATGAAACCCGCGAGTGCCACGAAATCTGGATGAAAGCTGTCTATCGTCCGGGCGAGCGCGGTATCGAAGCTGTCACGGTCGGGGTAGTCGCGATTATCCACGACAGATGTGGGAATGCCATGCGCTTTTGCGATGCCCAGTCCTTCGGCATGTGCGCGGTTGCTAATGACCGCCGCGATACTGCAGGGCAATTTCGCTTCAAGCAATGCTTGCATGTTGCTGCCTCGACCGGAGATCAGGATGACGATGGATTTCATCAGGCGACTTGGGTTTGAGCCTCGGTACCCTGGCGGCTACGAATCGCGCCAATGACTGTTGCTCGTTCTCCTGCAGCATTGAGTTGCGCCAGTGCCGCATCCGCATCGCTATCGGCTACGATCACAACCATGCCGATGCCGCAATTGAAGGTTCGATACATCTCCTGCGGGGCAACGTTGCCCTTATCTCTTAGCCAGTCGAACAGTGCCGGGGTGTGCCAGGCTTTGCCGTCCAGTTGCGCAACGACGTCTTCCGGCAATACACGCGGCACGTTTTCCAGCAGGCCTCCGCCGGTGATATGCGCCATGCCCTTTACGGTGAGGGATTTCATCAGTGCCAGCAGCGGTTTCACATAGATGCGCGTGGGCGCCATGATCAGATCGGAGAGCGGCTTGCCGTCAAGCTTTTGCTTCAAGTCGATCTTGTGGGTGCTGATGATCTTGCGCACCAGCGAATAGCCGTTGGAATGCGCGCCGTTCGAGGCGAGGCCGATCACCACGTCGCCCGCCCTGATGTCTTTGCCGCTGATGATATCGGATTTCTCCACCACGCCCACCGCGAACCCTGCAAGATCATATTCTCCGGCCGGATACATGCCGGGCATCTCGGCGGTTTCACCGCCGATCAGGGCACAACCGGCCTGTTCACAGCCAAATGCGATGCCCTTTATGACTTCGGTGGCGGCATCCACATCAAGCTTGCCGCAGGCGAAATAATCGAGGAAGAACAACGGTTCTGCGCCCTGCACCAGGATGTCGTTGACGCTCATGCCGACCAGGTCGATTCCTACCGTGTCGTGGCGATCCAGTTCGAACGCGAGTTTGAGTTTGGTGCCAACGCCATCCGTGCCGGAAACCAGCACCGGTTCGCGATATTTTTTTGATATCTCCACAAGCGCGCCGAATCCGCCGATGCCACCGATCACTTCGGGACGCATCGTGCGTTTGGCAAATGGTTTAATGTTTTCGACCAAACGATCGCCGGCGTCGATGTCGACACCTGAATCGCGATAGGTTAGTCCGCCGCTGTTGTGCGGGGGGGATTTGCTGGTAGGGGTGTTCAAGTTGAGTTTTCGCTTTCTACAGGATAAAGTGCGGCACGATTTCATGTGAATTTTACCTTAAATGACTCTGTCCCGCTTCGTTGCCGTGCAATGGCTGTCCTTCTGTATGGTGCTCATGCGACACGGGGGCGCAGCACTTCGGCGCGGGAGCGCGATGGAGCGGGCTTCCCCACCCCAAACGTTACGCATCGCCGTGTCCGGCTCGCCATCTCATAATAAGTATTGTTAGAGGCTTAACTTGAGTCAATTACTTCTCGATATTTCACCAGAGAAACAACCATCGCTGGATAATTTCGTAGTGGGGCGCAATCTGGAATTGCTCTCTGCATTGCGTCATGCGACGGCTGGCAGCAGTAGCGAGCGGTGTTTCTATCTGTGGGGGGAGGCCGGCAGCGGCAAAAGCCATTTGCTGAAGGCCTGCGTGCTCGTTGCATTGGATAAAGGACTTGGCGCGACCTATGCGCACGGCAGCGTTCCAACCCTGAGTATGGACATGGGCCCAACATTGGTGGCGGTGGATGACGTTGAGGCACTTGATGATGCCGCGCAAATCGGGCTGTTCAACCAGTATAACCATATGCGCGAGAGCGGCGGCATGCTGTTGGTGAGCGGCAAGGAATCCCCGATGCATCTGAAATTGCGAGACGATCTGCGTACCCGTTTGGGTTGGGGTCTGGTATATCAGGTGCATGTCCTGAGCGACCAGGAAAAATCCCAGGCTCTCACGCAACATGCACATGAGCGAGGCTTCGTGCTGCCGGCAGAGGTCACGCAATATCTGTTGCGACACGGGCGTCGCGACCTGCCCAGCCTGATCGCGGTATTGGATGCGCTGGACGAACATTCGCTGCGCTTGCACCGCGTGCCGTCAGTGCCATTGCTCAAGGAAATCCTTCAACAAGAATTGGAGTTGAAGTGAAATTAACCTTGTTCGATCTGGATAACACACTGCTCAACGGCGACAGCGATTTCGAATGGTCGCAATTTCTGATCCGCATCGGAGTGCTGGACCGAGAACTTTTCGAAGCAAAGAACATGGCCTTCTACGAGCACTACAAAGCAGGCACGCTGAACATCAATGAGTTCCTGGATTTTCAGTTAAAGCCGCTGTCGCGCCATTCGCGCAAAACGCTGGATGAATGGCATCAGCGGTTCATGCGCGAACAGGCGTTGGGCATGATCACCCAATCGGCGCGCGACTTGGTCGAAAGCCACCGTGCGACGGGCGATGTGTGCGTCATCATCACCGCAACCAACAGTTTCGTCACCGCCCCGATCGCGCGCGAATTCGGTATAGAGAACCTGATCGCCACAATACCGGAACAAAAGGATGGCGAATTCACCGGGAATGTCGCGGATGTGCCGTGCTTCCGCGAGGGCAAGATCACCCGGCTGGACAATTGGCTGGCCGAGCGTGGCTGGAGCCTCGACAGCTTCGCTGACAGCACGTTCTACAGCGATTCGCTGAACGACCTGCCGCTGCTGTGCAGGGTGAAGCATCCGGTCGCGGCGAATCCCGATTCCACGCTGCGCGCGCATGCCGAACAGCACGGCTGGCGGATCATCAGCTTGCATTAGTCGTTTGCCAGGATGCCTGCGCTCGTCTTTTACGGCACCTCAAATTGCCACCTGTGCGAGCAGGCCAAAGCGACCCTGCGCGGGATGGGGCTTGCAGCGGAACACATCGACATCGCCGAAGACGACAGCCTGCTGGAGAGGTATGGCACACGCATTCCGGTGTTGCGGCGCGCAGACAATGACGAGGAACTCGGCTGGCCGTTCGATGCAGCAGCAGTGGCGCGTTTCCTGCGTTGACTGGTAGCCGCGATACGCTGTTGATTACACGATCTGCACACGTAGGCTGAGCACTACGCTGCATGGAATCGCAACTGCCCGAGCCGATCCAGCCTTAGCGTTGCAATCCCGCTTCGACTTCCTGGCGTTTTGCCTTGCCGGCCAGCCGTTCAACCAAGGTGAGCGCGAAATCCATCGCCGTGCCGGGTCCGCGCGAGGTGATCAGCATTTCGTCTTCCACCACGGCAGTGCGCTGTTGCACGACTTGCGGGTAAGGATCGAGCGAGCCAGGAAAGCTTGTGGCTTGCTTGCCGTCGAGCAATCCGGCGCTGGCCAGCACCGAAGGTGCAGCGCAGATTGCGGCAATGTATTTATCCTGTTGCGCCATTTTCTGCAGCAAAGCTATGATGCGCTGGTCGGCCTTGAGGTTATTGGTACCGGGCTGTCCGCCTGGCAACACGATCATGTCGAAACTGTGTTGCATCGCGGCGTCCAGCGTGGTGTCCGGCACCAATGTCACGCCGCGACTGGCGCGCACCGGCTGATCATCCAGACCTGCGCTGACCACGGTTATCCCGGCACGTCGCAGGATGTCGATGACGGTGACAGCTTCGATTTCTTCGCAGCCTTGTGCGAGGGGAACAAGAACTTTGTGCATGGCAGCCTCCTTTCAGGATCAGTCGCGGAAGTTCTGATACTGCAACGGAAAGTCGGTGATGGTTTTCTTGACGAATGCGATCGCATCTTGCAGGTCATCGCGCTTCTTGCCGGTGACCCTTACAGTATCGCCCTGGATGCTGGCCTGCACTTTCAGCTTGCTGTCCTTGATGTGCTTGACGATCTTTTTCGCCAGCTCGATATCCACGCCGACTTTCACTTCGCAACCGCGTTTCACCTTGTTGCCGCTGACCTTTTCGATCTTGTCGCTGATCTCAAGACATTTGATGTCCACGCCGCGTTTGGTAAGTTTGGCGTTCAGGATGTCCTGCACCTGGTCAAGCTGGAATTCGTTGTCGGCGCACACGGTGAGCTTGAGTTCGGCCTGCTCCACGCGCGCATCCGAGCCCTTGAAATCGAAACGTGTGCTGACCTCCTTGTTAGCCTGCTCGATCGCGTTCTTGACTTCGGTCTTGTCTACTTCTGAAACGATGTCGAAGGTTGGCATATGTAGTTCCTATTTTGAATCATCCAAAGGCTTTCGAAAAATCAAAATTTCTAAGCCAGACAAGGCGCGCGCAAAAAATCGCCGCGCCGCATACACGCCAGTATGTGAGCAAGATTATTTTCGCGCAACACAGTATGGCGACGAAATTTTGGTTTTACGAAAGCCTTTTAACCAAAACTGCAAACGTAGTTGACTACCTCTTTCGCCTCGATCACGAAGCGGCTGTTGGCGGCTACCGAGAACTGGTCACCCGCGGCATAGGTCTTGAACTCCGGCTCATCGCCGATCTTTACACGGCAGGTACCGGAGGTGATCTCCATCACTTCGGGGGTGCTGACGTTGAAGGTGAGCGTGCTGGGCAGGATCACACCGACCGTCTTGCGTGAGCCATCGGGAAATATCACCGAGTGCGATACACATTTCCCTTCGAAGAATACATTGCCCTTTATATCAACGCTGACGTTCTCGAATTTCGACATGGTTGTTCCCTATCTGGATTTGGTTGGTTCGTTGGCTTTGACGCCTTTTTGGTAAGTGGCATACACATAAACCGGGATGCCAAGATCGCCGAGATGATTTTCAATCAGTGGTTTTACTTCATCCCAGCTCAGGCCGGTCAGGCCGCAAGCCAGGCGCGGTAATGCGATGCTGCCGAATTTTTCCTTTTGCACCAGGGCACGCAGGTCGTGCAGGGCGTGATTCACATGACTGATCGTGGCGTGTCCGGGTTTGCTGCCATGATCGTAGGCGGCATCCCGGGTGAACAGGTTGATGATGTAACGTCCATCGGAACTCATCCATGTCCACAGACCGCCGGACTTGGGATGCCGGGTCTGGCAGTGGTGGCGGAAGTCCTTGTACAGTGCTGGCATGCGCTCGCGCAACTGCAGCGCAAGTCCGCTGTGAAAATCATCGTTGGGCGCAACGCCCTGAACGATGGCTTTTGCACCGCTCAACAGCATGTCTCCGCTCAGTTCGTGGATCAAGATGGCTCCGGCTTTTCTATTTTCGCCGCCGCAGATTCGCGGCGATGCGCAGGCGTAGCGCGTTGAGCTTGATGAAGCCGGCGGCGTCTTTCTGGTCATATGCGCCCTTGTCGTCTTCGAAGGTGGCAATGGTCGGGTCGAACAGCGAGTCTGTTTTAGAGTCGCGGCCGACGACAATCACATTGCCCTTGTACAATTTTATGCGCACCCAGCCGTTGACGGTCTGTTGCGTGTGGTCGATCAGCGTTTGCAACGCGCGGCGTTCCGGACTCCACCAGTAACCGTTGTAGATCATGCTGGCATAGCGCGGCATCAGGTCATCTTTCAGATGCGCCACTTCGCGGTCCAGTGTGATCGATTCGATCGCGCGGTGCGCCTTGAGCATGATGGTGCCGCCCGGGGTCTCGTAGCAGCCGCGCGACTTCATGCCGACGTAGCGGTTCTCCACCAAGTCGAGGCGGCCGATGCCGTGCTTGCCGCCCAGCTCATTTAATTTAGTAAGCACTTGTGCCGGGGACACCTTTGCGCCGTTCAGCGCGACGATGTCGCCGTTCTTGAATTCGATGTCCAGATATTCGGCGGCATCCGGCGCTTTCTCGGGAGACACGGTCCAGCGCCACATGCTTTCCTCCGCTTCGGCGGCAGGGTCTTCCAGGTGACGGCCTTCGTAGGAGATATGCAGCAGGTTCGCATCCATCGAATAGGGCGAGCCACCCTGTTTGTGCTTCATGTCGACCGGGATGTCGTGTTTTTCGGCATACGCCATCAGTTTTTCGCGCGACAACAAATCCCATTCGCGCCACGGCGCGATGACCTTGATGTTCGGGTTCAGCGCATAAGCGCCCAGCTCGAAGCGAACCTGGTCATTGCCCTTGCCGGTCGCTCCGTGGGAGATGGCCTGCGCGCCGGTCTTGGCAGCGATCTCGATCAGGCGCTTGGCGATCAGCGGACGCGCGATCGAAGTGCCGAGCAGGTATTCGCCTTCATATACAGTGTTGGCGCGGAACATCGGGAACACGAAATAGCGCACGAATTCCTCGCGCATGTCGTCGATGAAGATATTCTCCGGCTTGATGCCGAACTTCAGCGCTTTCTTCCGTGCCGGCTCAAGTTCTTCACCCTGACCGATATCGGCGGTGAAGGTCACCACTTCGCACTTATAAGTGTCCTGCAGCCATTTCAGGATGACCGAAGTGTCGAGTCCGCCGGAGTAGGCGAGTACCACTTTTTTGATGTCAGACATGAGTTATCAACCGAGTTAGTCAACCAGTAATTCAAAAGAAATAATAAAACCAACTATCACCATGATAGCCAAGGCAAGCAAAAAAGTAATATCGGCAATACGCTCGAATTTTGACGAGGACATGGGGTGACGTATGGAAAAATAGGACAGTATGGCGCTAACTAAAAAAAACAGTCCGTCGATAGCCAATATTTCGTCGGCGTGTTTGCTGATGCCGTGTACTGGAATCAGTTGCGCCACACTGATAACTGTCACGCAGACCCCTACCATGGTGGCTGATACCGGCAGGATGTGATCGGCCAGTCGGCTTTCATTGCCATGGTCGACAGCAGTTTTCATTGGGGATGCGTCGCTCATGACTGGTTTCCTAGTTGATTTTTCCCAGCAGCAAGTATTCCATCAGCGCCTTCTGCACATGCAATCTGTTCTCAGCCTCATCCCACACCACGCTTTGCGGGCCATCCATGACTTCAGCCGCGACCTCCTCGCCGCGATGCGCGGGCAGGCAGTGCATGAACAGTGCATCCTTGGCTGCGATACGCATCATGTCTTGATCCACCTGCCAGTCGGCGAAGTCCTTCATGCGCTCTTCATTCTCCGCCTCGAAACCCATGCTGGTCCATACGTCAGTGGTCACCAGGTGCGCGCCGCGCGCTGCCTCCATCGGGTCCGGGAATTCTTCGTAATTATTTTCGCCGAACAACCCGGCTCGCTCCGGCTCGACTTCGTAACCGGGCGGTGTCGAGACATGCACGTTGAAGTCGAGAATTTCCGCAGCCTGCAGCCAGGTGTTGCACACGTTGTTGGAGTCGCCTATCCATGCCACGGTCTTGCCCTGTATGCTGCCTCGTTGCTCGATATAGGTGTAAATGTCGGCGAGGATCTGGCAGGGATGGTATTCGTTGGTCAGACCGTTGATCACCGGAACGCGCGAATGTGCAGCAAAGCGTTCGATGATGGATTGTTCGAAGGTGCGGATCATCACGATATCGCTCATGCGTGAGATCACCTGGCCGGCGTCTTCCACCGGTTCGCCTCGTCCCAGTTGCGAATCGCGCGTGTTCAGGTAGATCGCCGAGCCGCCCAGTTGCTGCATGCCGGCCTCGAACGACAACCGGGTGCGTGTGCTGGCCTTCTCGAAGATCATCACCAGCGTGCGGTCGGTCAGCGGCCAGTATTGCTGGTAGGACTTGAACCTTTCCTTGATGATGCGGGTGCGCTCGAACACGTGTTCGAACTCTTCACGGGTGAAGTCCTTGAATTGCAAAAAGTGCTTGAGATTTGTTGCCATCGCTTGTTTTGCTGGCATGATTCACTTCCGATCAGGTTTGCAAAAAATCTTTTATCAACGGGCACAGAATGTCCAGCAATTGCTG